>JADMIO010826363.1_pt1 | contig 61452 bp, 52 predicted proteins | sample 8958161 | NCBI WGS metagenome assembly JADMIO01 (sample SAMN16585339, study PRJNA669376) | soil metagenome | isolation source: Crop rotation soil | place: USA: Cullars Rotation, Alabama | collected 2011
CCTCGCGACGAGCTTGCTGGCCAGGGCGAAAGTGGCGGCGATGGCGGGGAGCCTGGCCGTGGGCGTGGCGTGGTATTTGACCACGACGAATCGAATCGAGGCGCGGGTGGCCGCGCAGGAGGCGCAATTGGACGAGGCTGCAGCGAAGCTGAGCGTCGACCAGCGTCGGCTGCAGACCACCACAAACCGAACCCGCGAAAACGTTCCCGCGCCGGTTCCAGCGGTCGTGCGTCCGGCCGTCGATCCGCTCGCACGGATGCGCGAAGTCGTGAACCTCGTCGAGAGTGGTCTCGTCGGTCGGCTGACTTGGAAAATTGTTGCGGTGTCGTCGAATTTGAAAGCAGCGGACCTGACGGAGTTACTCGTGCTCACGCCGGATGAGACGGTGGCGATGCAGCGTGCGCTCGACCGCACGAAGGAGGAAATCGGCACGGCCGCGGTGGCTCGCGCGCTCACGTTGCGGCATGGCGACCAGCTCATCATCGAGCTGCGCGAATTCCCCGAGGCCGCGGCGAGTTACGAACGCTTGAAGGCGAGCCTGCGCGAAACGCTCGGCGCCGAACGCTACGCCGGCTTCGAAAAACTCGGCTGTCTCGCCGCGCTGGAGGAGATGCTCGGTCACCTCGGGCTCGCCACTTATACGAACGTGCTGCATCACCCAGCCGTTCCGCCGCGCCCCAATGTCACCTATCTCTTCGAACGAATCAAAGGCGTGGTTGAGCCAACCCCGCCGGGCCGCGGGGTGGGGAGTGCCGTGGCGGGCGGCGATCGTTCCTCGCTTGAGTCCAATTTTGGTCCGCTGATGGCGCTGGTGCCGAGCGATTTCTAAGGGCTGGTAATTTTTTCCGCCCTCTGTTTCTCCCGAGCTGTCGATGGCCACTTCCCTTAAAACCGAATTCATCGCGTGGAGTTGCGGCGTGCTTTTGCTCGGCGCGATGGGTTGGTGGGCGCAGGGCCACGTGGAAGGCAAGCGACGCAACGGTGAATTTCGCCTGCAGCAACGCAGGGCGCAGATCGATGCCCTCCGCCAAACCAACGAGCGCCTGCGGTCGGAAGCGGTGCAGCGCGAGACGGCCAGTGCGACGAACGTGAGCCCCGAGGCGCCGACAGACGCCGGTGCTGTGTCTTCCGGCGCCGTCCGCGTGGCTGCGCTGCGTTATTTGGGTGACCTGAAGTCGAGCAACTTGTTGCGCACCGACGGGCGCGCGGAAGCCAGCGAGCGCGTCCGGAGAATGCGGGAAGCGGGGCCGGCGGGAATGGCCAACGCCGCAGCGACGTTGACGCCGCCGGGGAGTGCCGAAGTTTATCGACTGACACCCGAGGGCCGGCTGCCGGAGCAATTCGCCGGACTTTTTCAGCTCGATGCCGCGCGGTTTGCGGCGCTGCAGGAAGTCGTGGCCGCGAGCAAACGCCAGGTTGACGAGGTGCTCGTGGCGGCAACGACGGTCGCGCGTCCGATGCCGGATCAACTGGCCATGGAAGTGCGGGCGATGGCGGCGGCGGGACCGGTGCGCGAGCGGTTGCGCACGGCGATGATCGAGGTCTTGGGTCCCGATCGGTTTGAGGCTTACGACCATTTACAGAAAGAGGGCTTCGCCACGCTTTGGAGCGCGTTCGGGATCGATGACCGAGATATTGCGATCACGGCGATGCCGGGCGGGCCGGGAAAATATAAGGTGGAGATCCAGACCCTGGACGAACAGGGGCGGCGACGTGGCGGCTCGGGTTCCAACGGGCTCGCCCTGCCGGCGCTGCAGGCCCGGCTGGGTCCACTCGCGAAATTACTGCCGCCCGATTTATGAAAATACGCGCGAGCAGGAAGATGAAACCGTGGACGGTGGCGGGTGCGCTCGCGATGGCCGTGATTTTTCCCATCGACGCGGCCGAGCCTGCACCGGGAGAGCCATCCAAAGCGGCCTCGCGGGAAGTCGACACGGCCGGGCGGGAAGGGAATGGCCGGTTCAGCCTCGCCGATCTGCTGCCGATCGGCTTGCAGAAACGACCGAACGTGCTCTTCAACGTTTACACCGAGATGACGCCGGCGGGACGCGGCCGTCCGGAACCGTCGCCGCAAAAACCGCTGACGTATTTTGCGCCGCCGGGGAAATACGTGCAGACCGGCTGGCAGGTGAGCGGTGGCGAACGCCCGCCGCCTTGGGGGCAACTAAAGGAAGTCATGCAGAAGGCGCTGGCGGCGAATGGCTATAATCCCACGACGGACGAGCGGCAGCGCCCCGATCTTCTGATCGTATTCAGTTACGGAGCGTTTTCCACCGACATTGCCTCGATCGCGATCGATCCGGAGACGCAGACCCCGGTATTCCCGCCGCCAGTCACCGCAGAGGAATTGCTGGAATGGCTCATCGTGCCTCCCCCGATGAATCCCTATTACGATGTCATGGCCGGCCGCGATGTGATCGAGCGCGCTCGTTTCATCGGCGGAGCGCGGGTGGCGAAGGAGCTGCAGGACGCCCTGTTTTTCGAGCGGACCTATGCCGGGCCGATCGATGGAAGCCCCGTGCGCGTGCTACTGCACGGCGGCGGCGGGGAAAATCTGCGGCAGGTGCTCGAGCTGGCTTTCCACTCCTGCTACTTCGTGACGGCGACCGCATTCGACTTTAGCGGTGTTGAGAAAAAGGAGCGGCAAGTCCTCTGGCAGACGCGGATGACGATCGAGACGCAGGGCGTGACGATGGACGAGGTGTTGAAGCCGCTAATCGTAAATACCGGGGCCTACCTCGGGCGTGAAACGCCGGAGACGGTGATCTTGAAAAAACGCCTCGATCGCGAAGGCCGGGTCGAGATCGGCGAAGCCAAAGTGGTGAACGACGCGGCGACCGCGGCGCCGCCCTCGGACGCGAAAAAATAAGCGTGCTGGTCGGGTTCGTGAGCCGGGCTCGGTCCGGCTCAATCCCGGCTCTCACGAGCCGGGCGCCCCAGGCCTTGTAGCCGACTTCGGGAGAAGCAGGATCTTCAGGGGCGTCCACACCACGCAGGCGGGTTGCGCCCGGCTTGACCCTGCCGCGGGATTGACGGCGCAATGGCGTGTGCGGTCGGATCTCCGGCCGGGTGATAAGGGAGTAACGCCATGGATGCCGACATTGCCTGCCTGAAAAAGTTTGCCGACGAGCAATCGGAGGGGGCGTTTCGCGAGTTGGTGAAAGGGCGGATCAATTTTGTTTACGGCGTGGCGTTGCGGCAGGTCGGGGGCGACTCGCATCTCGCGCAGGAAGTGGCGCAAAACGTGTTCATCGACCTCGCCCGGAAGGCCCAGTCGCTGGCGACGCGCCCGAATCTTACCGGCTGGTTTTACACCAGCACCCGGTTTGCCGCGTCCAAGGCGCTGCGTTCGCGGGTGCGCCGGCTCAATCACGAAACGGAGGCGCATGTCATGAACGAGATCCTGTCGGATGATCCCGGGCCCAAAGTGGCCTGGAACGAATTGGGGCCAGTGCTGGATGCCGCGATGGACGAGCTGAACGAGAACGACCGCGAGGCCATCTTGCTGCGGTATTTCGAGGGCCGGGCCTTCGCGGAAGTGGGCGCCGCGATCGGCCTCGCGGAAAACGCCGCGCGGATGCGGGTGGACCGGGCGTTGGAGAAATTGCGCGAACGACTCGGGCGGCACGGTATTACCTCGACGGCCGCAGCGCTCGGTGGAGCGATCGCCGCGCAGCCCGCGGTGGCCGCGCCTGCGGGGCTCGCGGTCGCCGTGGCCGAGGCATCGCTCGCGGGTCTTGCCACCGGCGGCGTCGGGGCGGCAGGGGCGGCGGGCGGATGGTTGGGCGCGCCGAAACTCGCTGCGTTGGGCTTAGTCGTCGTCCTCGGCACCGGCTTGTATCTCGGCGGAAGTTCGCGGATCGAGGCGAAGCTGGCGCGCGATACCCAACAGCAGGAGCGGACCCTCACCCAGCTGCGGAATGACATTGCCCGGCTTCGCGTGGAAAACCCGGCGCCGCCGACGATCCCAGCAGTGACGGCGCCGGCGGTCGTCCGGGCAGTCGTCGATCCGCTCGACCGGTTGCGGGCGGTGGCGGCCCTGCTCAAGGAGGGATCGGTGGGCCGGATCCATTGGCTTTTCGGCGCGGGCTTTCCGGAAGTGATCACGCCGTCACTCCGTGATTTGTTTGCGCTTAACGCCGCGGAGGCAGAGTCGCTCGCCCGCCACGTGGAGCGGGCGCAGCGCGACATCGGCGCGATGGCGGTGGCGCGCGCGACCGTGCGACGCGAGGGTCGCGGGATTGAGATCAGCGTGCCGGAGATTCCCTTCGTCCGGGAATCTTACGAGCGGATGTGCGACGGCTTTCGTCAGACGCTGGGGGTCGAACGTTTCGCCTTGATGCAGGAGGTGGGGCTCATCGATGCGCTGCAGGCCGGGCTCGGTGAGTTTGGTCTCACGCCGTCGGTGATCCGGCTCTGGCATGTGACCAATCCCCGCTTGCCCGACTATCCCTACGCTTTGGAACGGATCCAGCCCGCGGAGCCGTCGGCATTGGAGGTGGGGCGGCCAGGGGCGGAGAACTATCCCGGGAGCATGGATTTCGTGGCGTTGAAACAGAACCTCGGGCCGTTTGGCCGGTTGGTGCCGGTGGATTTCTAGTAATGCCGTGAGCAGATCTGAGAAAGTGGAACCAAGCGTTCTGATGTCGACCCGAGCCCATTCATGCTTCGTAGCGGCGAGCGCCAGCGAGTCGGGATTTGTCGGCTCGCTGGCGCTCGCCGCTACACCGGCCAAGCCGGATCTCGCTTCGAGTCGCCGGCCACACTGCGAATGAACCTGCGCGCGTTCTTCCTTGGCGCGTGGGGTGTCACCGCGGGTCTGGTCACCCTGGTTTTCGGTGGTGTGGCCTGGCGACTGGAGGTTCGGCGCGAGGCTGCGACCACGGCCGCCGCGCTTCGCGATCAGGAAATCGTGCGACTGAAAACCGAACGCGCGCGCCTTGAAGTCGACCGTCATCGGGCGGCGCCCGTTTCGGCAGTGCACCTCGCGGCCCGCGCAATGCGAGTCCCGGGGGCAACTTCCGCGGTGGAGGACATCACCGAATCGGCGGTGCGCAAGGAGGCGATGCTGAGTCTGGCCGAGTTAAAAAACGAAGATCGGTTTGTCCTGCTGCCCGGCACCGGGCCCACGCGCGAGTCGGGCGATGCGTGGTCGTTGGAACGGGACGGCCGTCCCTCCCCGGCTTTTGGCCTGCTGTTCGGACTCACCGGTGACCAACTGCGCGAATTGCAGGTGGCGGCGGAGCGCGTGCGGTCGCGCGTGGCGGAACTCGCCGTCACGCAAGCCGTGCTCCGGCGCAGCGAAGCGGGCAGGGTGATCCTCGACATCGCGGAAGCGCCCGAGATCGAGCGTCTGCGCGGAGAGTTGAGAACCGCGTTCGAGGATGCCGTCGGTTTCGACGGCATGGCGGCCTACGAGGGCCTGCGCCCGGGTGGATTCGGCGGGCTGCTCGATTCGTTCGGACTTGGAAAACGGGTGGTGACGATCGAGCGCCGCGGGCGGCTCTACGACGTGAGGGACGCGACCGACGGCAACGTTCCCAACTCGGGCCGCGGCGCAAGCTGGACCGGGCTCGACCGTCAAGATGTTGAGCAGCGGCTCGGCACGCTCTACCGGCTGATGCCGCCCGATTTTTTTCTTCAACCCACCCGACCCTGAAATCACGTCGCCCGCGCCAGTGAATCCTCGCGCGGCCGCGGCAACTCTCATCTTATGCAAATCCACATGAAAACCAAAACCTCCGGGCTGCTGGCTGCCCTGCTCGCGGTGGCGGCGGTGGCGCCGGGCTTCGCGGCATCCGCCCCTCCGCCAGCGAGTGCGGGGCCGGTCGCGACGGCGCCCGGGCCGCGCGCGTCCGTGAGCTCACCCGGGCTGCTGGCCGACATGTTGCCACTGGCCTGGCAGAAGCGGCCGAAAGTGCAGTTCAACGTGATCACGGAGATGTCGCCCGCGGGCCGCCTGAAACGGGTGCCGACGCCGGCGAATCCGTTGTATTATCACTACACCGCCATCGGCGGCCAATTCGTGGAGGCCGGGGACCAGGTGACGGCGGGCGAAAAACCGCCGCCGCAGGTGGAATTGGAGCGCGCGCTGCGCGAGGCCCTCGCGACGAGCGGCTATCTCCCCGCGAACGAACGGCAGCGGCCGGACGTGTTGATCGTTTTTAGCTATGGTTCGCACGGAGCGGAGGCCGGGGGGTTCGGGCCCGACAACGCCTTGGAAACCACGTTCGAACCCGCGACCGCGACAGAGTTGGTGAATGCGGTGATCCGCGATCCGCGACGCATGAACGACGTCGTGGAACGCGCCCGTCTGGTGGCGGGCGATCGCATCGCCTTCGATCTGAAAACCGCGCTCGAGGGCGAGGTCCTCAACCGCGTGTTCAATCGCACCTACGCGCGGCACGTCGAGATGGTCGGCGGTCCGCTGGAGTTTCTGCCGATCAACCCGGCCGCTGACAGCCCGTTTCAAATGTTCCTGCATGGGAGCCGATCCCCAGAGGATCTGCTCCGGCCGCTGGCGGAGACGATTTTCCATGGCTGCTATTTTGTCTCGGCGATCGCCTTCGACTTCGACGGGGTCGCCCATCAGCAACGCGTTCCCCTCTGGCGCACCAAGATGACCGTCGCCTCGCAGGGGGTCTCGTTGGAGGAGGTGTTGCGGCCGCTCATTGCGACCACGGGGCCTTATCTCGGCCGCGACATGACGGAGCCGGCAGTCGTCAACCGCCGGATCGACCGCGCGGGTAACGTCGAACTCGGCACGCCGAGTGTGGTGCCCGGCGGCACGATCCCGCCCGTCCAACCGCCGAAGAAATAAGTCCAGGGCGCGGCGAGTGACGATCATCGAGCCAGCGCCGCGGCATGGACTATATTCACATGAAAAATTCGAACGCTTCTCGTAGCTGCGAGCGCCAGCGAGCAGACGCTCCTCCACTCGCTGGCGCTCGCGGCCACCGCTCAATGGGGGAGAAGCAAGTTTCCGTATCCCCGATCCATTGCAAATGAAACGTCGATCGCTGCTGGTTCTCTGCGCGGTGTGCACCACCGCGATGTTGCTGGTCGCGGCGCGCGCGGCCTCCAAAGACAAGGGCCTCGATGTCCTCATTTCCGCTGACGCGATCCCGTCACCGGAAGGGTTTCGCCCGAAGCCGGGCAAGCCGATCCATTATCTGCTCACGCAGGGCCGCATCACGCTGGGAGAAGCCGTGGCGGGGGTGAAGTTGCCGGAGCCCGCGCTCGTGGAGAAAGCAGTCGTGGCCGAACTGCAGAAGCAAGGCTTCGTCCGAACTGACGTCGGAGGCGCGCTGCCTGAAATCGTGATCGTCGCCACAGTGGGTGATGCGAATTTCGAGCCGCCGCCGGTGCCGCCGCCGTCGCTTAATCCCTATCTCGATCCCGAATTCGGCCCCTATCTCGATCAAGTGAACGTCCGGCGACTGCTGGAACAGAATCTTTTGTCCGGTAAAGTCCCGAATCGCACCAACGCTGCGGAACTCTTCGGCCTAACCGACGATGGCTACCCCTCAAAGGACCCGGATCTGAACGAGGCGCGCGAGCTAGCGGTCAGCGAGGCCATCCTCATCCGCGAACGCGGCACGGGACGTGGACAGGATCGAGGCAAGATCCTCGCGTTGGTCGGAGCCAACAAAGTCGAGCGAGCGGTCTCAGAGCGCACCATGGGTGGGGTGGACGCCGAGCGCATCGCCCGGGCCACGCGACTCAACCAGCTCTACATCACGCTGACGGCCTTCGATGCCGCACGCTGGAAGGAAAAACAAAAAGTCATTCTGTGGCGGACAACGATGTTGATCGACTGGCGCGTCGATTTCACGAAGGCGCTGGCGGAAATCCTCGCACAGGGCGGGCCGATGTTCGGCACGGACGTGGCCGTGCCCGGTTATGTCAACACCGCGGACAAACGCGAAGCCAAGGTCGAGATCGGCGAAACCAAGGTCGTGCCGGAGAAGGACGCCGCGAAAAAACCGGACGGGAAGAAATAGGCGGCGGAGGAAGAAGCCATGGGCGAAAATTGCCGCGGTCGGGTGATAAATTGTGGGACTGCTCTTTGCTTCCGCTGCGCCTTTTTTCGCGAACCTTCGACGCCATGAAAATCCAGCTTTTGCTTGGCCTCTGTTTCCCGCTTTTAGCCGGATTCGCCACGACGTTGTTCGCGGCGAAAGACAAAGGCCTCGACGTTCTGATCTCCTCGGATGCGATCCCGTCACCGGAAGGCTTCCGCCCGAAACCGGGCAAGCCGATCCATTATTTGCTCACGCAGGGCCGCATCACGCTGGGAGAAGCCGTGGCGGGGGTGAAGTTGCCGGAGCCCGCGCTCGTGGAGAAAGCAGTCGTGGCCGAACTGCAGAAGCAAGGCTTCGTCCGAACTGACGTCGGAGGCGCGCTGCCTGAAATCGTGATCGTCGCGACACTGGGCGATGCGAACTTCGAGCCACCCCCGGTGCCGCCACCGTCGGTGAATCCTTATTTGGACCCCGAATTCGGCCCCTATCTCGACCAGGTGAACGTCCGGAGACTGTTGGAACAGAATCTCCTTTCCGGAAAGGTGTCTGCCACCAACGCGGTGGAGCTCTTCGGGAGAACCGATGATGGCTATCCCTCCGCCGGTGACATCAACGAGGCGCGCGAGCTGGCGGTTACCGAAGCCATCCGCATCCGCGAGCGCGGGACGGCCCGCGGCCAGGACCGCGGGAAGATTCTGGCGCTGGTCGGAGCGAATAAAGTCGAGCAGGCCGTCGCGGAACGCACCTTGGGCAGCGTCGACGCCGAGAGGATCGCGTGGGCCACGCGACTCAACCAGCTCTACATCACGCTCACGGCCTTCGATGCCGCGCGCTGGAAGGAAAAACAGAAAGTGATCCTCTGGCGGACGACGATGTTGATCGACTGGCGCGTCGATTTCTCGAAGGCGCTGGCGGAAATTCTGGCGCAGGGTGGACCGATGTTCGGCACGGACGTGGCCGTGCCCGGTTACGTCAATACCGCCGACAAACGCGAAGCCAAGGTCGAGATCGGCGAGACCAAGGTCGTGCCGGAGAAGGACGCGGCGAAAAAACCGGACGGGAAAAAATAGGCAGCGACCGGGAAATCACCGAGCGGCGAACGCCGGCGGTCCGCGCCACTACGAATGAAGGCGACATTTTCTTGGCGGAAATTGCCTGGGTGCGGGTATCTTGAGGTTGAGCCAAAGATGAATCCCTCCTGTGCATCCGCCGTTTTTCGTCGCTGCGAGCGCCAGCGCGTGGATGCTCTTCCGCCCGCTCGCGCCCACTGCCACCGCTATCGAGCCGAAGCGGGCTTTCGCCACCCATCCATATTATGAAAATCCTGCGATCGCTTAGCCTCGGTCTTTGCTTTCTTGTCGCTCTCAGCTCTCCGGCAGTCGCGGCGAAGGACAAGGGACTCGAGATCCTGCTTTCGGCTGACGCCATCCCGTCACCGGAAGGTTTCCGGCCGAAACCCGGTCAACCGATTTACTACCTCTTGTTTCAGAGTCGGCAGACTTTGGGCGAAGCGATCGCCGGCGTGAAGCTGCCGGAGCCCGCGATGGTCGAGCGGGCGGTCGTCGCGGAGCTGGAGAAACAGGGTTTCGTGCGGGCCAAGGAAGGCGGGCCTTTGCCGGAGATCGTGATTTTTGCCGTCGTGGGTGACTCGAATTTCAAGGACGAGATCCCGCAGGGGAATCCGTGGAACGACGATAATTTCCGGATCTACCTCCAGTCGGTCGACCTGAGAAAGGCGATGATGCAGGCGGGGACATTTGCCGGGGGGCCTTCGCCGGAGGTGGCGGACATCTTTTTCAACGGTGCCGAGCCGGTGCCGAAAATGACCTTTGAGCAGGAGGAACTTTGGAACGTCGTGATCAACGAAGCCCGCCGCCTCCGCAATCTCGACCCCGCGCGCAAGCGCAACGCGATCAAAACCCTCGTGGGGGCGAACAAGGTGGAGCGTGCCATGACCGACCGAACCTTGAGCAGCACGCAGGCGGAAGCGATCGCCTGGGCGGCGTTCGACAACGAATATTACCTCAGCCTGAGCGCGGTCGAAGCGAAGAAACAACCGGATGGCGGGCGCCGCTTCCTCTGGCGGACGACCATGTTGATCGATTGGCGGGAGGACTTTTCCAAATCGTTGCCGACGATGCTCGCGCAGGCGGGCCCGCTTTTTGGCACCGATGTGCTGGTGCCTGGTTTCGTCAACACCGCGAAGCCGCGCGACGGGAAGGTCGAAATCGGTGAGACCAAGGTCGTGCCGGAGAAGGCTGCGGCCAAGGAGCCAGCCCCACCCGCGGCGAAGAAGTGATCTCCTCCAAGTCCCACCTCCCCGAAGCGTGCTTCGGCTGGGATGTAGCCGGCCTCGCTCGGGCCGGTGCGGGAATAAAATCACCGGGGCAGCCACCCCGGCTTCAACCAATGCATTCGATCTCTACGCGCTTTCGGCTCCATCTTCTGCGACGCCTCTCCGGTAGCCGCGAGCGCCAGCGAGTGGTCGTTCCTCCAGATGAAAGCGGCGTGTGCGAAAACTGTCGTGACCGGGTGATAGATTGCGAGATTACTTTCTGCTCCCGCTTCTCATCTTTGCGAGAATCCCCTGCGTCATGAAAATTCTGTCACCACTCAGCTTCTGGCTCGGGTTTCTCGCCGCGTTCGTCTCCCCGTCGGTGGTAGCGAAAGACAAGGGCCTCGACATCCTGATCTCGGCCGACGCGATCCCGTCGCCGGAGGGTTTCCGGCCGCTGCCGGGCCGGCCGATCCACTATCTTTTGTTTCAGAGCCGGGCAACCTTGGGCGAAGCGATCGGAGGCGTGAAGCTGCCGGATGCCCCCGTGGTGGAGCGCGCCGTGGTCGCGGAATTGGAGAAACAAGGTTTCCTCCGCACTCAGGAGGGAGGGCCGATCCCCGACATCGTCATCATGGCGGTTCTGGGCGACTCGAATTTCAAAATCGAGTTCGTGCCCAAAGGGAATCCCTACCTCGACGCCGATTTTCGTTCCTACATGGATCACGTCGATGTCCGCCAGGTGGTCCTATCGTTGGGATTGTGGGGCAAGGTGCCGGACACCATCACAGGACTTTTTCCGGACGACCCCAGCCAGCCGGACATCTATCCCTCGCGTATCAGCGAGGTCGCCGATGCGCAGGAAGCCGTCGTCAACGCTGCGCTCACCCTCCGCAACCGTGAACCCGCGCGCCGGCGGAACGCGATCAAGACCCTCGTGGGCGCGACCAAGGTCGAGCGGGCGGTCGCCAATCGCACGCTGAGCGGTTTGGAAGCGGAGAAGATCGCGATGGCCGTGTTCGACAATCAATACTACCTTAGCCTCAGCGCTCTCGAAGCCAGGAAACAAGCGGACGGCGGCCGCCGGTTTCTCTGGCGCACGACGATGCTGATCGACTGGCGCGAGGATTTCACGAAGTCGCTGCCGGCGATGCTGGGACAGGCGGGGCCGATGTTCGGGACGGACGTGGCCGTGCCCGGTTACGTCAACACCGCGAAACCCCGCGAAGGCAAGGTCGAGATCGGCGAGAGCAAAGTGTTGAAGGATGGGGTAGCGGAACCCGCTGGAAAAAAGTAAAGTGCGTGGAGCGAACTCCCGGGTAACCGACCAAACACGCCATGCAACTGTGTTCACCAAATGGAGCGGACTGCGCCAGCGAGCCGGCGCAGTTCGACGCGCTGGCGCTTGTCGCTACCCGCGACGGCGAAAAGCTTCGCGGTATCGGCCTCAAGACCAATGCAACCGTTTTCCCACTGATTGTTTGTCTTGGAATTTGGCTGGGATTCGATGCCTCGCCGGTCGCAGCAAAAGACAGCGGCCTCGACGTCCTGATCTCGGCCGACGCCATCCCATCGCCAGAGGGTTTTCGCCCGAAGCCCGGCGAACCGATTCATTATCTGTTTTTTCAGAACCGCCAGACCTTGGGCGATGCCGTGGCCGGGGTGAAGCTGCCGGAGCCGGCGGTTGTCGAGAAAGCCGTCGTGGCCGAACTGGAGAAACAGGGCTTCGTGCGGGCCGCGGAAGGCGGGTCGGCGCCCGCGATCGCCATCATCGCGACGCTGGGCGACGCGAATTTTGAGGAGCCACCGATTCCCGCTGGCAATCCCTACGAGGACGGTGAATTTCTATCCTACCTGGAACTGGTCAATCTGCGGCAGGTGTTGCAGGCGAATTTTCTTTGGGAAAAAGTTCCGCATACTCTGCAACTGTTGTTCATCGGCGATCCATCGCAGCCCTATCCTGCCTACCCCAAACCGTATCCGCCTTCGAATCCGGACGAGCGCGCGGCGCAGGCTTTGATGGTCGACGAGGCCATTCGCTATCGCGAACGTGGCAGTGGGCGTGCGCAGGACCGGGGCAAGATCAAGGCGCTGGTGGGCGCGGAAAAAGTCGAGCGGGCCGTCTCGCAGCGGACCTTGGGCGGCCTGGCAGCGGAACGCATCGCGCGAAGCGTTTGGGACAATCAGCTCTATATCACCCTGACGGCCTTTGATGCGAAGCGGCAGCCGGACGGCGGCCGCCGGTTGCTCTGGCGCACGACGATGCTGATCGACTGGCGCGAAGATTTCACGAAATCGCTGCCGGCGATGCTCGGGCAGGCGGGACCGATGTTCGGGACGGACGTGGCCGTGCCCGGCTACGTCAACACCGCGAAACCCCGCGAAGGCAAGGTCGAGATCGGCGAGAGTAAAGCCGTGCCGGATAAGGCTTCGGCCAAGGAGCCAGCCCCGGCGGGGGCGAAGAAATAGACTGCGTCGCAGTCCATGCGGGGAGCGATCCGCTTTGGCTCTGCTACCCCGAAGTTGCTTCGGTTTGAATGTAGCCGGCTTTGCTGAGGCCGGTGCAGAGGTGAAACCGGGGCAGCAAGTTCCGGCTACAAATTTTGTCCGGTTTCGCGGGCAGCGGTGTTAAGGATGGGAAACCACTCCTCCGCCCTGCCATGAAAATACTTCTTATTCCTCTGACTTGCCTCGCCCTTGCCACCAGCGGCTGCATCTTAGCCATCGCCGCAGCGCCTGAACAATTGAAGCCGGTGGCGCAGCGCTACAGCTCCGTCGTCCGGGGGGCCTCGCGCACGGAGGTGGAGACAAAGCTTGGCCAGCCCCTCCGCAAGGATGGAGAGGCGTCGGTCTGGGAGGAGCGGTTGGATGACATAAATTACGTCATCGCCAAGGTCTGGTTCGACGCGGCGGACAAGGTCGCGAAGGTGGAGGTCCAGCGTTCCAAGGGAACCCGGATTCCGGGCTACTCCTCGCGGGTGAACAGCACGGTGGTTCGATGAGGATGGCCGGCGGCCCGCCGATGGCGCAAGATCGCGCACGCCCATGATGAACGACGACGCGACCTTGCTCCGCCAATATGCCCGGGACGGCTCGCAGGAGGCCTTTTCCGAACTGGTGCGGCGGCATCTCGATCTCGTCTACGCGGCGGCCTGGCGCCGCACCGGTGGCGATCCACACCGCGCGGCGGATGTTGTCCAAACGGTCTTCGCCTCCCTCGCGCGTCATGCGGCAACACTGGCGAATCATGCGCTCCTTGCTGGCTGGCTGCACACCGCTACTCGCAATGCCGCGCTCAATCTCCAGCGCGCGGAGGCGCGCCGGCGGGCGCGCGAACAAGAGGCTTTCGCCATGCAACAATTAACCGACACGCCGGACATGCCAGCCGATTGGGACCGTCTTCGGCCGGTGCTCGACGCGGCCGTGGACGAACTCGACGCACGCGACCGCGAGGCGGTCGTGGTGCGCTTCCTCCAAGGGAGGACCTTCGCCGAGGTGGGGACACTGCTGCGAGTCAGCGAGGATGCGGCCCGGAAACGCGTGGAGCGCGCCCTCGACAAGCTGCGCGTCGAACTCGGGCGGAGGGGCATCACCTCGACCGCGACGGCGCTCGGGCTGGTCCTGGCGAACCAGTCGATGATGGCGGCGCCTGCCGGACTCGCGGCGAGTGTCGCGGCGACGTCAGCGGCCGGCGGCGGGGCGGCGGGCTGGTTCTGGATTTTTATGAACACGGGCAAACTGAAGGGCATGGCGGCGGGGGCGTTGCTCGTCGTGGGCATCGGCGTGGGGATCGGATTGCAACAACGCGTCGAGGCGAGGCTCGCGGAGCTCTCGGGGGTGACCACGGATCAAGCGCGGGCGCTGGCCGACCTTCGGCGCGAGACGGCCGCGTTGGAGGACGCCAACCGCCGCTTGGTGGCGGAGCCATTGCCGGAGGCGAAAGTCGCCGCCCTGCCGGGGGCGGCGGCAGATGCCACGCTCGCCCGGTTGCGTCTGCTGGCGGACTTGAAGCGGCGCAAGGTGACGACGGTGGACCCCGCCTTTATCGATGTGCGAACCGGCAGCCTCGACCCAAATTTCATCGAGTTGTTTGGACTGAGTTCCGGCGAAGCAGAGCAACTGCTCGGCGTCTGGCGTGATGCCCGGCGGCAATTGAGCGAGCTCGCGGCGGCGCAGGCGACGATCCGCCAGTCCGTCTCAGGTGAGGTCACGATCGAGGCCAACGGATTCGAAGGTGGCGGGCCGGTCTATGACCGGGTGATGGACGCGTTGGGCCGGACGCTCGGTGCGGAACGGCAGGCGGCGTTTCGCACGCTGTTGGAAGTGGCGCTGTTTCGCAGCCTCTATCATTTCGGGGCGGAGTTGCGGACGCTGACAGTGACGCGCGCGCCGGATCGCGCGGACGGCACGCACGTCTATACGAGCAGGGAAACCTGGCGGTCCTTGAACGGTGCCGTCCGCACCGTTCCCGGACGGGAACCGGCGAGCGGGTTTGAGGGTGGCGGCAACAGCGTCCGCTCACAGCCGCGGACGCGGGCGGAGATCGAAACCGAATATGGCGCGGTCGCGCGACGGCTGCCGAACGGGTTTTGAACGGCCCCTGATCCTCGCGTCGTTTCCATGACAACCTGCCGTGTCCTGATCTGCATTTGCTGCGCCGCGGCGATCGCGGACGCGTGGATGTTTGGGCCGCGGCGTTGGGAGCGGAAACTGGCCGAGGCAGAAACGGTGGTGGAGCAACAACGGCACGAACTGACCCGTCTGCGGGCGCGGCGCGCCGAACTGAAGCGGGCAGGGGAAGCGCTTGCCGCCACCCGCGCGGCGGAGATCACGAAGCGGGCCGGCGCGACGGCGACGACCGCGGCCGCGACCGGCGTGCGGGAAAATTTGCTGCTGCTGGCCGAGATGAGCCGGCGTGATTTGATCAAGGGATGGCAGTTGCCGTTCGCCAATTCCCAGACCGGCGAGATCGAGCCCGCGTTTTTCGAAATGATGGGCTTGAGCGCCGCGGAGCGGGTGCGAGTCGAAAACGCCTGGCGGGACGCGCGGCAGAAAATTGACGCAGGTATCGGAGCGCAGGCCACGCTCGAGCGAGGCGGCGACGGCAGCCTGACTTTTCATGTCGGTCCTTTCGCCGGCGGCGAAGCGGTCTACGATGGATTGAGGACGACGATGGAATCGATTCTCGGCCGGGAAGGCGCGGATTCGTTCGCGACGCTTTTCGACGAGCAGATGGCCAAGGAACTCGTTCAATTCGGCCTGGGCGAGTGGGTGCTGAAACTGGATCCGATGGGAACCGTCGCGCCAACGGGCCTCCAGCGCTACCGGGTGTCGGATTCACGCACGGCGTTCTCGCAGCCCCTGGGATCCGGGCCGGGAAGCAAGTCGGTGATGGCCACGCCCCGCAACGGGACGCTGCGCCAGAGCGGCCTGCGGACAATCGGGTCGGCCACGATGACGCTGCCGGACTTTTCCCGGCGGCATCCAGGGTTGGCGAAGCTGGTGCCCGGCGGCGACTGATGCGTTCCGAACAACGACGCACCGGCAGGATGCCTGCCCCGCGCTTCTGGCGCAGGCTGGGCTGGGCGTTGGCGGGAATGGCCTTGATGCTGGTCCATTCAGGTTGCGTCACGCGAATGCTGGCGACGCGCATTGTGTCGGCGCCTAACCGGCAAGGCGTGCCAAAAATGTTCGGGGATGAGAAAAACCTGAAGAATCTCGACAGTAGTTATCGCGAGACCTGGCGCCTGCCGATCGCGGCGCCCGCGGCCGAGCTTTCCGTCGGGGTGATCGACCCGGGGATGCACAAATTCACCTACGAGTCTGAGGAAAAGTCAGATCCTGAGAAAAAGGTGATGGTGTATTCCTTCAGTATGAAGTCGGAGGTCGTTGGAGACACGAAGGTGGCGGTGCCGCCCAAAGGCACACTCGTGTTTTTACACGGAATCATGATGACGAAGGAGGCGATGCTGCCCTGGGCGATGTATTTTGCCCAACAGGGCTATCGCACGGTCGTGGTGGATCTGCGCGGTCACGGCCGGTCCACCGGCAAATGGATCGGGTTCGGGGCGTGGGAAACCGAGGATTTGACGAAGCTGGCCGATGAGCTTGAACGGCGCGCGTTGATGGTGGGAAAGCTCGGAGTCTTTGGCGTCTCGTATGGTGCAGTGATGGGATTGCACTGGGCGGCGGCCGACCCTCGCTTGGCGGCGGTGGTGGCGCTCGAGCCGTTCAGCGACCCGCAAAAGGCGATCGTGGAGTTCACTCGCGGGGTGGAGCCGAAGCTGGCCGCACTGTTCAGCGAGGCCTCGTTTTCGAAGGCCCTCGTCCAGGCGTCCGCGATGGCGGGTTTCAAGTGGAACGACGTGAGCGTGGTCGAGTCGGTGAAGCGAATGCGTGTGCCAGTGCGGTTTTTTCACGGGCGCTACGATACATGGATTCGCCCGGAGCATAGCGCCGAACTGCTGCGCGTCGCGAAAAAAGGGAGCGTGCGCACGCTTTCGAACGACAACCACATGTCGCTGGCGCTGCGTTTCGACACGGTCGGGCCGAAGGCGACGGCATGGTTCGACGAAAAATTGAGCGCGGCTTCCGTGGTGCGGTTGGACGCAGCGCCGGTGACGAACGAATAGACGCGCACTGAAAACGGCGTCGGCGGAGAGCCGCTCGCTTTGCGGTGTTTTCATCACACTGGAAAATTCCGTCCGGTTTGCGCTGCAGCGGTGTCTATTGGTAGGAAGGCATCATGACTGAAGACGACGCCACTTTGCTTCGCCGCTATGTCCGGGACCGGTCGGAGGCGGCGTTTGCCGAGCTGGTGCGGCGGCATGTCGATCTCGTCTACGCGGCGGCGTGGCGGCGCACGGACGGCGATACGCATCGCGCGGCCGATGTGACCCAGATCGTGTTCACGACGCTGGCCCAGCGGGCGGCGGCGCTCGCGAATCACACCGTGCTGGCGGGCTGGCTTTATACCACGACCCGCAACGCGGCGCTCAATCTCCAGCGCGGGGAAGCGCGGCGACGCGCGCGGGAAACCGGGGCCCACACCATGCATGAACTTCTTTCCGACCCGGAGCCCACGGCCGACTGGGAGCAACTTCGTCCCGTGCTCGACGCAGCGATGGACGAACTCGACGCGCGCGACCGCGAGGCGGTGCTGGTGCGTTTCTTCCAAGGCCGGCCGTTTGCCGAGGTGGCGGCGACACTGCGAGTGAGCGAAGACGCCGCGCGAAAACGCGTGGATCGCGCGCTCGACAAGCTGCGCGCCCAACTCGGGCGGCACGGCATCACTTCGACGGCTGCGGCACTTGGCGCGGTGCTGGCGAATCAAACGGCGATGGCGGCGCCCGCGGGCTTGATTGCCTCGATTCCGAGCCGAGCGCCGTCGGTGACGGCAGTCAGCTCCATCAAGCTGGCTTTTATTTTTATGAACCTGAAAAAGCTGATTGTTGGACTGCTGGCGCTGGCATTGCTGGTTGCTTTGGTCGGGCTGGGATGGATGGCAAGGGCGGGCAAATCATTGCCTCCCGTGGCCGCCGAGCGGTCGATTGTGGAGTCGGTTGCGACGCTGCGGCGTTCGCTCTCCCGTGCAGATGCAAAACAAGCAGGGATTGTCCCGGAACCGGTTGCCGGTCTCGCAGTCTCCTCCGATCAACCTTCGGGCACCCTGACGCCGCAGGAGCGGAAGAAGATCCAGGATAACCTGCGAGGTCTCGTGTTTGGGCGGGAAATGTTTCTGCGGGTAAATGGTCGTCCGCCGATGACGACGGCGGAGTTGATCGGGCCCGATAAATTCGTGCGACAACTGACTCCGGTGAGAGGCGAGGACTACGGCGCTGCATCGTTTGCCGGCGATGAATTGTCGGTCACGACCGCAGATGGAACGGTCGTGAAGCGCTCGTCTGCTCCCGAAAAAGGACTCATGCCGCCGACCTTTGAGGAGCAGCGGCAATGGGAAAGGGAATTGGACATCTACAGCAAAGCGATCGAAGACGGGCGGTATCCTATCTCGCGAATCTCAACGCCCCAGGCCGGCGTGGTTCTAAACGAGCATGAGATCGCGCTCGTAGCAGTTGCCGAAGTATTGGGCCGGGAAAAATGGACGACTGGAGTCAAAGTGGAGCAGCCTCAGAGTTATCCGAGCCCGAATGGCCGGGGCACCGAATGGCTCGTAAATGTGGGACAGGTCCTGCGCACAGACGAAAACGGCCTCCGCTGGATGGGGGCGCATGTGGCCATTACGCTATCGGAGGACGGCACGGTAAAACGGTTTCCCGTGGCAACGCCCGCGAAGGAGTAATGATCCCCGGGGCATTTAACCAAACCCACCATGCTGCCTTCGTCCAACCATCGTAGCGGCGAGCGCCAGCGAGCCGACGCCTTTCGACTCGCTGGCGCTCGTCGCTACCCAACCAAGGCGAAGCGAACTTCGCGGTATCAGGCCCAAAGCGAGTGAAAGAGTGAAGGCGACTACTGCAGCGTCGCGCGGCCTTCGAGAAGGATGCGATCCGACGCGGAGCCGATGAGGAACGTATAGGTGTGCGCCTCGCTCCGCCAGGCACGCGCGGTGCTATCCCAGTAGGCAAATTCGCGTGCGGTGAAGCGGGCGCGGACGACCTTGGTTTCGCCCGGCTGCAGCGTGACCTTGCTGAACCCTTTCAGCTCCTTTGCGGGGCGCGGCACGGCAGCGTGCGGATCGCGCAGATAGATTTGGGCGATTTCCGTGCCGGCAACCTGGCCGGTGTTCGTGACGGTGAACTCGACGGCCACGCGGCTCTCGAACGAGAACGTCGCCGGCGAAATGCGCAAATTGGCATACGCGAAGGTCGTGTAGGAAAGCCCGTGACCGAACGCGTAAAGCGGCGCGATCTGCTTGTGCTCATACCAGCGGTAACCGACGAAGATGCCCTCGCGGTAAATGATATCGGTGACGGGATGGGACATGTCGTTGTCGCGATCCCAGCCGGTGTAGAGCTGTTCGCCGTTGGGAATGTAGCCGGCGCCGGGAGAATCTTCGAAGCGCTTTTCGATCGTGATCGGCAGCTTGCCGGAGGGATTGGTGTCACCGCAGAGGATTTCGGCGAGCGCGCGATTGCCGTTTTGTCCCGGATACCACGCGTAGAGGATCGCGGCGGCGCGGTCGGACCAGCCAGTCATCTGGATGCCGCCGCCGGTGTTGACGATGACGATGGTGCGGGGGTTGAGCGCCACGATGCGCGCGACGCGCTGCTCCTCGGCCGCCGACAGCGCGAAGGGACGATCCCAGCCCTCGCTGTCCTCGGTGCCGGTGCTGAGCAGGACGACATCGGCGGATTTCAGCTCGGCGTCGGTGGGATGCGCGATGGGCTGGAGCGCGTCGCCGTAAATTTCGCGGAGCGCATCGCGGAGCGTGACGTGATTATAGCCGTCGACCTCGGCGGAACCGAGGCCGCGGGGAATGCGGTCGACGAACAGGCCGGTGAGGAGGATTTTTTTGGCGGCGCCGCGCCGGAGCGGAAGCACGTCGTTTTCGTTTTTGAGCAGGACGATCGCTTCGCGCGCGGTCTGGAGGGCGACCTGTTCGTGCTCGGGAAATTTCGAGGCAAAATAAGGGTCCTGGGCCGGGCGATCGTGGAGCCCCATCGCGATCGTCGTGCGGAGGATGCTTTTCGCCATGCGGTCGATCTCGGGCTCGGTAATCTTTCCCGCTTTGAGCAGACGGTCGGCGTCGGCCTTGATAAATTTCTCACCCGGCATTTCCAGATCCTGGCCCGAGCGCACGATCTTCGTGGCATCCCAGACGGACCACCAGTCGGTCATGACGAGCCATTTGTAACCGAGTTCCTCGCGGAGCAAATCGTGGATGACGGTCCGGCTCTGGCCGCACCACTCGCCGTTGAAAAGATTGTAGGCGGTCATCACCGCCATCGCGCCGGCATCGATCGCGGATTTGAAGGCGGGGAGATAAATTTCGTGGAGCGCGCGATCGTCGACGATGGAGTTCGAGGTGCGACGGTAGTGATCGGTTTCGTTGGCGACGAAATGCTTGATCGTCGGGATCGTGCCGGTGTCGAGGACGCCGGTGACGTAGCGCTCGACCATGCGGCTGGCGAGCAGCGGGTCTTCGCCGAAATACTCGAAGTTCCGGCCGTATTGGGCGTGGCGGTAGATGTTCATGCCCGGTCCGAGGAGGATCGCGATGCCGCCGGCGCGGCATTCTTCGCCGATGCTGCGGGCATATTTGTAGGCGAGGCCGGGATTCCACGTGGCGGCGAGCGCGAGCGGATTGGGGAACGCGGTGGATTTGTCGAGGCGGTCGTTGACGTTGCGGCGGAGGTTGATGCCGCCGGTGGCATCGGACATGTAGAGCTCGGGGATGCCGAGTTCGGGAAAACCGCGGATGAAAAAACCGTTGTGACCGGAGACGAGCGCGAGCTTCTGCGCCAGCGTGAGCTTCGCGAGCAGCGCATCGGCACGGGCGTCGGCATCGGCGAAGCTGACGGGCGTTTTGAAGGACGGCTCGGGAATCGCGGAGTTGCTGGGGGAGAGCATGGAAAAGCGGAGAGCGGAACGTAAAAGGGAGTCAGACGAATTGCTCGCTCGCGGCGCGGCGCGCAACGCAGAAGCGAACGAATGAAAATCCACCTGGGCGCGACCCTGGGTTTTGGGATGTGGTGCGGCTTGCATGCTCGTGAGCTCCGCGGCTTGAATCGCGGCGCGCCGAATCTCTTCGTGATCGCGGGCCCGAACGGTGCGGGCAAGACGACCTACGCGCGGCGCTTCCTGCCGGAGGAGATGGGCGTGCGCGAGTTTGTGAACGCCGACATGATCGCGGCGGGTTTGTCGCCCTTTGCGCCGGATCGCGCGGCGTTCGAGGCCGGGCGGATCATGCTTCGGCGGTTGAGGGAACTTGCGGCGCAGCGCGCCGATTTTTCCTTCGAGACGACGCTTTCCGGCCGGGCGTATGCGCCGCTTCTCCGTGAGATGCGGGCGGCGGGGTATCGGGTGAGGTTGGATTTTCTGTGGATTCCGGATCTGGACCTGACGCGGAAACGCGTGCGCAGTCGCGTGGCCAAGGGCGGTCACGATATTCCCGATGAAGTGCAGGAGCGGCGCTTTCATCTCGGCGTGCAAAATCTCGCCATGCTCTACCGGCCGCTCCTCGACGAGTGGAAGCTCTACGACAATACCCGCCTCACACCACATCCCGTGGCGGGGGAGAAAGACGGAGTTTTCCTCGTCCAGGACACCGCGAGACTTGCGCTGATCGAACGCGCGGCCAATGTCAGCTTCATGCCCGACCAACCGCCTCACCTGCTTCAGGAATCTCCGGGCATGACCCCTGATGAGGTGGGACGTGCCTCGATGCGCGCGATGCGGAAGGCCTATGCCGATGCCGTGCTGGAGAATCTTCGGTTTGGTCTGCCGGTCATCCAGTATCTCGACGGCAAGGTGGTCGAAGTTCCGGCCGAACAGCTCGCGCCCCACGCCCGCCGCATCCTCGAGGCGAATGGCGAGTATCTGCCGGAGGAAGAAAAGCCTGACTGGTTGTAACGGGTTTCGGGAGCATGCGCATTGGCGCGCGGCGCGCACCGAAGTGGCCGAGAGCGGCGGAATGAAAGCGCGTGCGGTTTTGGCGGTCGGCGGCAATTATCGGGTGAATGACCGAGGACCATGAACTGCTGCGGCGCTTTGCCGAGGAAGGGGCGCAGGAGGCGTTCACCGAACTCGTGCGGCGCAAGGTGGACCTGGTGTATGCCGCGGCGATGCGGCAGACGGGCGGCGATGCGCATCTTGCAGGCGACGTGACGCAGGCGGTGTTCGTGGCGCTGGCTCGCCAGGCCCAAGGATTGAAGCGGCATCCGGTGCTGACGGGGTGGTTTTTCACCACCACGCGATTTTTTGCATTGGATGCCCAGCGTCGGCAACGCCGCTGGCAGCGGCGCGAACGGGAGGCTCATACCATGACGACAAACGGGCACGAGGCGGAGCCGGCGTGGGCTGAACTTCGCCCGGTGATCGACGAGGCGTTGAACGAACTCGGCGAACGGGACCGCGTGGCGTTGTTGCTGCGTTTCTTCGAGCGGCGGTCGCTGGCCGACGTTGGCCGGTCCATCGGGCTCGCCGAGAATTCCGCGCGGATGTGTGTGGATCGCGCGCTGGAAAAACTGCGCCTCCGGCTCGCGCGGCGCGGGATCACGTCGACGGCGGCGGCGCTCGGCCTGGTGCTGGCGAACCAGCCGGCGGTGGCGGCTCCGGCCGGCCTCGTGGCGACCGTGGCCGGAGCTTCGCTCACGGCGGCGGCGATGACAGGCGCGGGAGGTCTGGCGCTCGCGCTGGAGCTCTTGAAATTTATGCAGACAACCAAACTAACCCTCGGCGTCCTCGGCGCCATTGCCGCGGTGGGACTGGGCGCCTACCTCGGCACGACCTATGGCCCCGCGAGAGTGGGAACGACTGCCGCGGTGCGCCCGGCAGGTCCCGAGGCGGCGCTGATGGCATTGCGGGAAGAGAATCGCGGCTTGAAGGCGGAGCTGGCGCGGCAGCGCACGGCGCCGTCCCTGGCAGCCGAAGGGTCCGTCGCGATCCCGGTGACACCCGAAGCGGGTCCGGCGCGACAACTGGACTCGTTGCGGGTGCTGGCGGAGCTGCAGAAGAAGAAGTGGGTGGAGGCGCGAATGACATTCGTGGACCGCAGCGGCAAAATCACGGACTCGTTTGCCAGCCTGTTCGGCCTGACCACGGCGGAGCAGGAGGCGCTGCAGGGGACGGTAGTTCGCGCGCGCGAGCAACTGGCGGAGCTCGAGCGGGCCAACGCCACGATGTCGCCCCGGCCCGACGGAACGATCGAGATCAAGGTGAAGGCGTTCCCGGTGGAAGGTGGCGTGGTCTATGACGAGCTGATGGCGCGGTTTGCCGCGACGTTGGGGGCCGAGCGGGATGAGGCCTATCGTTCGCTCGGGGCCGAACAGGTGGAAACGGTGCTGGGCCGGTTTGGCGCCGCGGAACGGACGGTGACGGTGTCGCGCAAACTTCCCGGCGAAGGGGTGAAGCAGACGGACAAACTGATTGTCGTGAGCGAACAAACCCGGACGAAAGGCAGTTCCAGTTCGAGCAGTGGCGATTACAAGGATCTGGATGAAGTCGCCACGAGGATTGGAACGCTCGTGCGGTTGATCCCGCCGAATTTCTAGGGCGCGCCGTTTTCGGGCGGTGGGGTTGCACGGTGAGCTTGCAGGCCCGGGTGGCGCCGTTTGAGTCACGCCATGGCCAAAGCTGAAGAAGCCCCGAAGATCATTTTCTCGATGCTCGGCGTCTCGAAGAAAATCGAGCGCAAGGAAATCCTCCGTGACATCTCGCTGTCGTTTTTTTATGGCGCGAAGATCGGGGTGCTCGGCCTCAACGGTTCCGGCAAATCCTCGCTCCTGCGGATCCTCGCCGGACGCGACACCGACATCGACGGGCGCGTGCATTTCGAGCCGGGCTATCCGATCGGGTTCCTGGAGCAGGAGCCACATCTCACGCCGGGCTCCACGGTGCGGGCCTGCGTCGAGGAGGGCGTGAAGCACCTGACCGATCTCACCGCCGCTTACGATGCGACGTGGGACGAACTTTCCGCTGCTGAGACTGATGCCGAAAAAGACAGGGTGGCGACGAAGCAGGCGGAGTTGCAGGACAAGATCGATGCGCTCGGCGCCTGGGATGTCGCGCCGCAGGTCGAGATGGCGATGGACGCATTGCGTTGTCCGCCAGGGGACCAGCCGGTCGACAAACTCTCCGGCGGCGAGCGGCGTCGCGTGGCGCTGGCGCGGCTGTTGTTGCAGAAACCTTCGATCCTCCTCCTCGACGAGCCGACCAATCATCTCGACGCCGAGAGCGTGCACTGGCTCGAACAACATCTCGCGCGCTACGAAGGCACCGTTATCGCGGTGACGCACGACCGCTATTTTTTGGACAACGTGGCCCAGTGGATCCTCGAGCTGGCACATGGCCACGGAATTCCGTGGAAGGGAAACTACTCGTCGTGGCTGGAGCAGAAGCAGGCGCGGCTGGCGGTCGAGCAGCGCACGGAGGACAAGCGGCAGAAGGCGATGGCGCGCGAGCTCTCGTGGATTCGGCAGTCGGCCAAGGCGCGCGTCACGAAATCGCAGGCGCGTATCACCGCCTACGAAAACATGCTGAAGGAAAACACCACGGAGAAGGAGAAGGAATTCGAACTCATGATTCCGCCGGGCCCACGACTCGGCGCGCTCGTGGTCGAAGCCAAGAATCTCACGAAGAGTTACGGCGAGAACGTGCTTTTCGAAAACGTGAACTTCTCCCTGCCGCCCGGCGGCATCGTCGGCGTGATCGGACCGAACGGCGCCGGCAAGACCACGATGTTCCGGTTGATCACCAACGCGGAGAAACCCGATGCGGGCGAGCTGCGCGTCGGCCCGACGGTGAAAATCGCGCACGTCGACCAGTCGCGCGATTCGTTGCCGGACGGCGAGACGATCTGGCAGGCGATCAGCGGCGGCGAGGAGATCATGAAACTGGCGAATCGGGAGATCAACAGCCGGGCCTACTGCGCGCAGTTCGGATTCACGGGCGCGGACCAGCAGAAGAAAGTCGGCGTGCTTTCCGGCGGTGAACGCAACCGGGTTCATCTCGCGCGGCTCTTGAAGAGTGGCGCCAACCTGATCCTGCTCGACGAGCCGACGAACGATCTCGACGTGAATTCGATTCGCGCGCTCGAGGAAGGCCTCGAGAATTTCGCCGGCTGCGCCGTGGTGGTGTCGCACGATCGCTGGTTTCTCGACCGCGTGGCGACTCACATTCTGGCGTTCGAGGGCGACAGCTACGTCCACTGGTTCAGCGGAAATTTTTCGAGCTACCAGGAGGATTACCGCCGGCGGAAGGGCAAGGAGGCGGATCAGCCCCACCGCATCAAGTATCGGAAGCTGACGCGGTGAGAACGCGATTTTTAAGGAGGAAGCCAGGAAACCATGAATTCAGAACTTCGGTGGTCGGTTCCTGGTTTCCTGGCTTCTTGCTTAAATCGGTTCGGGAATAATTAAGCCGACGCGATGCCCTTGGGGCGGGAAGCCACGAAGCCATGAATTCGGAGCTTCCGTGGTTTGTTTCCCGGTTTCCGGCCTTCTCCCTTCACCTCAGGAATATCCTCCTTTTCTATCCCTCACACTCCCATGACACGCCTCTCTTTGCTTCTTGGCGCCTTTACGCTTCTGTCTTCGCTCATGAATGCCGCTTCCTCCAAAACTGAATCGATCGTCGTGGGTGGCGGGTGCTTCTGGTGCACCGACGCCGCCTTTAAACTGCTGCCCGGCGTGAAGGCCGTCACCGCCGGCTACGCGGGCGGCAAGGAGGCGAATCCCACTTACGAGCAGGTCTGCGCGCACGTGACCGGTCACGCCGAGGTGACGAAGGTCGACTTCGACCCGGCGGTCGTCACGCTCGAGCAAATCTTCGATTATTTCTGGCATGTGCACAACCCGACGCAGGTCGGCGGCCAGGGCAACGACCATGGCCCGCAGTATCGCTCGATCATTCTCTATTCGAACGCCGAACAAAAAGCTGGCGCGGAGAAGTCAAAAGCCGCCGCGGGAAAGGTGTTTCGCGATCCGCTGACGACCGAGATCGTGCCGCTCACGAAATTCTGGCCGGCGGAGGGTTATCATCAGGATTATTTCGCGAAGCACCCGAACGAGGGCTATTGCTCCTTCGTGATCGCGCCCAAGGTCAAGAAACTGGAGCAAATGCTCCGCGACGAGAAGAAGTAGCCGTCACGTTTTTGGCGGACCTTGGGCGAAATTTTTTGGGTGGTCCGATAACCCCGAAGCTTGCTCCTCCGAGATTGGTGGAGCGGCGAGCGCCGGCGAGTGGATCGTCGGCTCGCTGGCGCTCCCGCGACCAAGGCGAATTTTCCTGGCGCGACAGGGCGAGCGCTTGTTTCAAAACCCCGTGACTCGCCGCGCAGAGGTCTACGGTTTCGGAGCGAATTCCTTCGCCGCGCGCATCAGTTCGTCGAATTTCGCGGGATCGGACAGATACGGGCGCAGCTGTTCGATTTCCGTGAACGGCTTTCCGCCGTTGGCCTGCACAAATTTTGCTCCGGCCGCGCGCAATTCGGCCACAAACGGGGGCAACTCCGCCGCGGATCCGCCTTCACCCAAGGTGATCTCGACCGAGCTGACGGTTTCGACTATGATCGCACCCGAGCGGGTGATCGAGACGCTTTCGTCACCTTCGTGATCGATGGAAGGCTTTTCGGTGATGATGGGTCCATCGGATCGGCCGGCCTTTTCCGTCGTCGCCATCTGGTAACGCTGAAGCATCGCAGGATCGACAGGTGGGTTGAAATAGGGCGCGAGCTGCCCGATGTCGGAGGGTAACGCGCCGCCGGAGGCAGCCGTGAATTTTTCCAACGCGTCGTGGAGCGGGCCGATGAATTTGAGCTTGGCCAGGCTGCGCAGCTCGCCGAGGGCCGCGCGCTGCTGCGGATCGCTCGCGAGCGAGGCGGACTGAGCGATCTGCAACCAGTCTTTTTCCTCGAGCAATTTTAGCTCGGGAATCTGCTGGTCAGGCTGTTCGGCGACGAGCTGCCTGAGCCGTCGGAGACGAGCACTCCACGCGGCGACCGTGAGCGGCTCCACCGAATTTTCGGCACCGGCATCGTCGGTGTCCGCACGTTTTGCGGCGGACACGGAGGCGGCTTGGGCGAGGAGGCCGGCATCCTTTCGCGCTTCGTCGCGGAGCTGCCGGGCGAGCTTGAGTTGAACGGAGAGTTGCGCCGATTCCTTCCGCAAGGCCTCGACCTCGCCCCGGCCGCGACTCATGGCCCGCATCAGCCCGAGTCCTCCACCGAGGACGGCGACGCAGATTGATCCCGAGACGATTTGCCCAATGCGACTCATGGCGCAGGCGGCGGGGATTGGAGGATGCGTTGCAGGCGCTCGGGGGTAAACGCTTCTGTCGGCACCGCCGTCTCGATGAAATCGCGGAGCGCGGATGGGTTGGCCGGCGTGGGAAAATAAGGCATGAGTTCTGTCGGCTCGGTTGGCAACTGACCGCCATGCGCGGCGGTAAAAGCCTGCAACGTGTTTTTCCAGACGGCGGGCCCGAGGCGGTTGAAATCGGTCATGCGAGACCCGAAGGCGCCGGCCGTCGGAGATTCTTCCGGGTTCGCATTGGCCGGAAATTTTTCGTCGATGAGAAAGCTGCTGTGCAACAGCCACATGTCTTCGGAGGGCGGCAGATACTTGCCGGTTTGCCGCAGCTCGTAGCGGGCGAGGATCGCGGGATCGAGTGGAGTCTCAAGGAACGGAGTCAGCTCGCCGGGATTGTCCGGCAGCATGTTGTCGTGGGCGCTGAGATAACGTTCCAGCGCGGGACGCAGGGCTGTTTTAACGTGCCTCGCAGCCAGATCGTGCAGCGATTGCACCGACTGCTGGCTCTCGCCGTCAGTGGCAAAATGAGCGTCGCGCGCCGCCTGAAACCAATCTGGCGCGGTGAGCAGGGACATTTCGGGAATACGCCACTCGGGGTGTTGGGCGGCGAGGCGCTTGAGTTGTTTGATGCGGTCGAGCCACGCCTGCATCTCGGTTTCACTCGTCGTTTCGGCGCTTCCGCTCTCGGACGCGCGGGGAGCGAGCGCCTGTTCGGCCGACTGAATCTGATGATCGGTGCTCGCTCGTTCCTGTTGCAATTGGCGAAGCTCCGCTTGCGCGTGACCATTTTGTTCGCGCAACGCCTGCGCCTCGCGATCCTGCCGGAGGACGATCGCGGCCGCCTGGAATCCACCGCCAGCCAGCGCCAAGGCGACGACGACACCGACGAAAATTTTCCGGGATGGGCTCATGACGCTGACATATAGCAGCCGGCCGCACCGAAACCGAACGCGAAATTCCCCCGGATGAACCGCGGTCGCAGGTGCTTTGACGCAGCGATCACAATCGCACCGATGCTCGATCGGCCCTCTCATCGATTCTGAAAACACGCCTTGGCTCCAAAACGACCGCGGCTTCGCCGGCTTCGTTGGGGTCGTCGCGAGATTTTTTTGGCGGATTTGAAATCGGACGGCTGTTATCCGATGCCTCCACCATGAAAGGTCCCGATCTGCTCCGCGGCTTCGTCGACCATCGCGATCAGGTCGCCTTCGCTGAGTTGGTGAGGCGCCATATCGATTTTGTCCACGCCGCCGCGCTCCGGCATGTCAGCGGCGACCGCACGGGCTGACCCTCGATCAACTTCGGGTCTTAAATCCCGACATAGACTGGGCGCGCCTGAGAGTGGATCAGTTGATCCGGACTCAATAGACAACCTAGAAGGGCGCTTCGTTATCGGCATCCGGTTCCGAAGCATCGTCGATCGATTCGTCACTCGCGCGGCAGTCCGCAGCAGCGGCTGCGCGCTACGACTCACGGCTTCCACTCTCGCTCGGCCTTCAGGAGCTTTTCGACGGTGGCCCCATCGAGTGGCGGGTTGAAGTAGGGGAGCAGCGGAGTGATGCCGCCTGAATTGAGGGCGCCCTTGTTCGCGGCGGAGTAGCTCGCGGACGCTTGTTGGATTCGCTCCTGGGAGTTCGGAATCCACGCGATGGGAGCACGCAGAGCCGACATGTAGCCGTCAGGCGTGAGCGTGCTTCGGCTGTCGTAGTCGCCATCGATCGGCGCGCGCTCCTGGAGCTGCCAGGCGGGACCACCCGCCCGGGGGCGGCCTGACCAAGGCGTGACTTCGAACCCTTGCAGAAGGTCAAGGTCGGCCGGGTTATCGAGAGAGGACGCCAGCGAAAGGGCGGTCGGTGGTGGTGCCGTGCCGACGGCCTGCACATATTTTCGGATCGCGGCGCTCACGCCCCCAAGGGCTTTCATTTTGCTGCGGTCGCGCACCGCCGCCAGTGCTTTCCGCGTATTATCATCGGTGTCGAGTTGGTTTTGTTTTGCGAGCTGCAACCAGTCGTCGTCCGTGAGGAAGCGCATGGCGGGAATGCGCTGATCCGGGTGCTGCTCGAACAACTGTTTCAACTGCCTTACGCGCGCCAGCCACGACTCGATTTCCCTGGCGCGCGCGCCGTCGGCGTCGCTGGTCGCCTGCAACTGGATGAGCTGTTGCTCCGCGAGGGCGAGTTCGCTCAGCGTGGCGGCGGTTTCACGCCGCTGATCGCCCAGTTGTTTTTCCAGCGCCGTGGCCTGGTGCGCCAAGGCGAAGCGGGCCTCGTCCTGGCGTGAGACCACGCGGGCGCCCTGGGTGAGCGCAACGACCGCGAAACCGAGGGTGAGCACGAGCAAAAGCAGGCGGGTGCGGTTCATGGGCATTGGGTCTGATACGCGGAAGGTTGCTCCCGCTTGGTTTGGGAGCGACGAGCGCCAGCGAGTCGAAGTTCGTCGGCTCGCTGGCGCTCGCCGCTACTATCCATGGTCGAAGGCTGCATCTTGGTCATGGGCAATTGCCCCGGAGTTTACTCCGGGGTGTTTACGGAAAATTGGTTTTTGGCGCGCAGGGCGGGTGAACTCATGGCGGGCTGCGGCGCGCGGGCGACGTCAGGATTTTTTGGACCGCGGCTTCGGGAGCCGGCCACTTGAGAAAGGGCTGCAGCTCGGCCGCCACCGTGGTGAGCCGGCCGTTGTTGGCCTGCGCAAACGCGTGCAGACCTTCGCTAACGAGATAGTTCAAGGCGGGCGTGCCCCAGAAGCCGTCGGTGCCGACCGTCCAATAATCATCATACTCGACGTCGGCGGGCTTCTTGATGGCGACGAGGTTCAATCTCCGGTTCGGGTCCGAGGCCGACATAGCGTCGAGCTTGCCGGTGCGCAACATCTCGTAGCGCTCCAGCCACGCGGGCTCGATCGGCGGGTCGAAGAATGGCTGCAGGTCGGCGACGCTTTTTGGCAACGCGCCATCGTGGGCGCCGAGGTAGCCCACGAGCGCCGGTTGGAGCCGGCTGGTCATGGTGTTCATGGCGCTTTTGCGGAGGCTGGCCAGCGCGCGGCGGAGATCCTCGTTCGTTTCCAACTTGCTGTTGACTGCGGTGGAAAACCAAACGTGTTCCGGAAGAAGCGTCAGTTCGGGAATGGCCAGCTCCGGTTGATCGCGCAATGCCTGCTTGAGACGGTCGAGTTTCGCGAGCCACGTTTTCATCTGTGCTTCCAGGGCGCGGTCCTCGGCGGTGACGACTGCAGTCGTAGGCGCGGGCTTGGCGAGCCGGGCATCGATTGCGGCTTCCACGGACCGGAGGCGGGCGGCGGCGGCGGCTTGCTGGGCCCGGCTTCGTTGCAGATTGGCGGAGAACGCCGTGACCTGTTGCTGCAACGCGTCGAACTCCGAGGATTGGCGGGCGAAGGCGTTGGCTTCGTAGAGACCGGTGCCGAGCGCGAGGGCACATGCAGTGGCGAGCAGGGATTTTTGCAGCGTGGTCATGGCAATGGTTTTTGAAGCGGTGGCGACGATGGCCGTGGAACCCGCGGCGCCCGACAGCAGGGACGCGGTTGAGATCGTGGCACCCAGTCCGACGGGCGCGATCTGAAGGGAATGGGCCGAGAGGTCGGTAGCCAGGCCGGTTGCGGTGACGGCAATGCCGCTGCGGGCGAAGGCGAGGCGCAGGCGGTCGAGGGCGCGGCTGACGCGTTTCTGGGCCGTGTCCTCGGAAATACCGAGCGAGTCCCCGACTTCGCGCAGGCTGAGATTTTCGAAAAAGCGCAGGACGATCGCGGTGCGCTCGGTCTCGTTGAGCGTCTCCATCGCGTCGTCGAGCAACGCGGCGACCTTGGGCCAGCTTTCGGGCGGCGTTTTCATGGCGGCGAGTTCTACGGCGGTGGTTTCACGTGCGAGCCGGCGGAATTCCTGGCGCCGGGCGTTGATGGCCAGGCGGCGGGTAACCACATAGAGCCAGGCGGCGAGCGGCTGGGACGCCGGGATTTTCGCGGCGCTGCGCGCGAGTTCGATGAAGACCGATTGGACGATCTCCTCGGCGAGCTGGGGCGAATGAACCTGACGGCAGGCCGCTGAGTAAACGAGATTGAGGTGGCGGTCGACGAGGGTGGCAAACGCGGGCTGCGCGTGATCGCGGACGTAGGCTTGCAGCAGCTCGTGGTCGCTCATCTTTAGCGGATAATCACCGCCGCGCGGCGGAAATCCGACATCAAAGCGGCGAAAAAGACACCCGAGCTCCAGGATGAGAAACCGTTGCGGTCGTGGCTATCCCTGGGAATTTACGTCGGAATCAAGCCAAGGCATGAGCCACAGAGGACACGGAGCCCCTTCGGCAAGCTCAGGACCTTGAGCCTGTTGAAACGGCCCAGCCACAGAGGTCACAGAGCAAGACGGCGGGTTGTGCTCTGTGATAAAAAACCATCACTTCGCCCTGTCGCGTTCGGCCTTCAGAAATTTTTCGGCGATGGCCGGTTCGAGCGGTGGATCGAAATACGGGAGCCGCTCCGCGAAGCCAGGGGCAGGGAGGCCGTTGTTGGCGGCAAGATAGGCATTATTGGCCCGGAGGGATCGCTCATCGAAATCCGGAGGTAACCAAGCCCATGGCGCTGGGGTCACACTGCCACTGACGCGACCGAAATTTGAGCTGATCCAGTAACCGCCGTCGTATTCGGGGTCGATGGTATCTTTTTCCTGTAGCTTCCAACCCGAGCCGTTGGGGAAGATGGCGAGACGAGTGAGCACTGCCGCATCGGCTGGATTTTGGAGATAAGGCGCGAGGTCCATCGCCGTCGCCGGCGGGATGCGGACCAGCGTGACGCTACCATCGCCAGGCGCGCCCCCACGACCAGGTCGCGGCACGGCCACGGTTTGATCGGGCGTTGCGGCCGCATTGAAACGCTGGATCGCTTCCGTGAGCGAGGCGACGAAGCGGTTTTTCGCGGCCGTGCGGACCGCGGCAAGTGCACGGCGGACGTCTTCCCCGGAGTCCAACTTGTTTCGTCGGGCAACGAGCAGCCAGTCGTCGTCCGTGAGGAGTCGCAACTCGGGAATCCGCTGGTCAGGGTGCTGCTCGACAAGTTGCTGCAGCCGTTTGACCCGCGCTATCCACGGTGCGAATTCCGCGTCGGCAGTGCGCGAGTCGAGATTCTTGGTGTCCGTGCGTGCGGGCGACAATTGAGCGAGCTGCTTTTCGGCGAGCGCCAACTCGCTGAGAGTTGCGTCACGCGCCCGGTCCCGGGCCGCGAGTTGCCGATTCAAATCTTCCGTGCGTTGCTGCGCCGCCGCCAGTTGCGCACGCTGGCGGGACAGCATGCGGCTGCCTTGAAAGAGGAGCCCGGCAAGCACGACGAGCACGGTAACAAGTGCGAGGAGGCGGGTCGAATTCACGGGCGGGAAGTCCGGTCGACGGCGGGGCGCGGATTGGTGGCCGCAGCCGGGGCGCCCTGGCGATCAAGAATTTTCTGCACGGCGGCCTCGCTCGCGGGCCACTTCAGGTAGGGCACGAGTTCCGCTGCGGTGCCCAGACGCCGGTTGGCATTTCCGAAGTCTAGCCATGCCCTAGCCACGCTGTCGTCCAACGAAATTGTTCTTCCCGAGGAGCCAGTGGGTCCGAATGTGCGCCCTATGTCATACTCGATGTCGGCGAATGATTTCGGGCCGATGATTTCAGATCGGTAGTCGGTGGACAATTCGCTGAATTTCCCCGTGTGCAGGATTTCGTAACGATTGAGCCAGGCGGAATCGATGGGAGGATTGAAAAATGGCAGCAATTGATCGATGCGCTCGGGCAGGGTGCCGTCGCTCGCCTTGAGGTAGGCGTTAAGGGCGGCCCGCATTTTGTCGCTCATGAGATCGGTCGCTCGGAGGCGTAGGCTAGCGAGAGTCCGACGGACATCGTCGTCGGAATCCAATTTTGCCTTGGTCGCGGCATCGAACCAGTCGTCGTTCGACAGCAGTTGTAGTTCGGGAATGCTGAGATTGGGGCGCTGCTTGAGCGTTTGGCGGAGCCGATCGAGATTGGCCTGCCAGCCGCGGAGTTTCGATTCGAGCGCCGCATCGCCGAGTCCGCTCGCGAGTCGCGAATCGATTTGAGCCTCGGTCGACTTGAGCCGCGTTGCGGCGGCCGCTTGCTGTTCGTCGGCGTGCCGCAGTTGGGCGGTGAGGGCCGCGGCGCGTTGTTCCTCGGCGGTGATCGCGGAGGTCTGGCGAGCGAAGGCCGTCGCTTCATAGAGCGCGGTGCCGACGGCAAGGGCCAGCGCGGTGGCGAGGATGGATTTTTGAAATGTGGTCATGGCGATGGCTTTCGTGGCTTCCGCCGTGGCGATGCCGCCCGCGGCACCGGAGATGGCGGCGACCGTGGAAATCGTGGCACCGAGTCCCACGGGCGCGGCTTGGACGGCGTGGGCGGAAAGCTCGGCGGCAAAAGCGCTGGCGCTCACGGCGACACCCCGACCGGCGAAGGCGACGCGCAATCGGTCGACCGCGCGGCTGACGCGTTTTTGGGCGGTGTCCTCCGAGATGCCGAGCGACTCGCCGACTTCGCGCAGGCTGAGGTTTTCGAAAAAACGGAGGAGGATGGCGCTGCGATCGGTGGGATCGAGGGCGGCCATCGCCTCGTCGAGGACCGCGGCGATTTCGGTCCAGCCGGCGGATTCGGTTCTCATGGTGGCGAGCGTGGCGGCGGATTGTTCTCCTTCACGGCGGCGGGCTTCGCGGCGCACGACGTCGATGGCGGTGCGACGCGTGACGACATAAAGCCACGCGGAAAGCGGCTGGTCGTCCGGCAGGGTGCGGGCCTGGCGGGCGAGATCGACAAAGACGGCTTGCGCGACCTCTTCGGCGAGATGGGGCGAGCGCACCTGCCGGAGGGCGGCGGAGTAAACGAGATCGACATGACGGCTGACGAGCGCGGCGAACGCTTCCTGCGAATCCTCACGGAGGTAACGGCGGAGGAGTTCGTGGTTGCTCATGTTCGGCCCCTGGTCGCCCGGGGGCGCCGAAATCCGACACCCGGAAGGAAAAAATTTCCATCCGGGAATGTGGGGCGTGTCTCTCCGAAGAGGGCGTCAAAAAAGTTCGCTGGGTAGATTGGGACCGCTGCGTGGTTTAAATTGAATTCCAGCTGTGTAGGCGGGGTGCCCTCACCCCGCAAAGATGAGCAAACCGCGGGGTGAGGGCACCCCGCCCACAACCAAGCCGCCGCAGGTTACGAGCCCGGCCAACGGCCGGTCCTACAATGATCAAGGTTGCTCCGGCCAACGCTATGGCGAGCGCTCGCGTTCGGCTCGGAGGATTTTTTCGGCCAACGCGGGTTCGAGCGGCGGATCGAAATACGGGAGCAGTTGCTCGAGGGCGCCCGCACTCGCACCCTTGTTGGCGTCCTTGTATGCCGCGTAGGCCCGGCGACTCCGGTCTTCAAAATCGGGAACCCACGCCGAGGGGGCCAACGCTTTCATGCCACCGCCGTTCGACATGGTTGTCCACCGGCTATCATAGTCGGGATCGATCGCGGATGTTTCGCGGATCGCCGCGATACCGGCGGCCGACGGCGAATAGGATACCTTACCCGATGCGAGCATTTCATAGCGACCCAAGATGGCGGGATCGATCGGCGGATCGAAGGCAGGCGCGAGCGCCAAAGCCGTGGTCGGCAGCTCTCCCCCTGATTGTTTCAAATAGGCCGTGACCGCGCTCGCGAGCAGACGTTGGAATTTGTCCTTGGCGACATTGCGCGCCTGCGCGAGGGCTTGGCGCACGTGCTTGTCCGAATCCAGTTGAATCCCACGGGCTAAGCGCAACCAGTCATCATCAGTCAGCAGGCCCAGCTCCGGAATGCTCCGTTCGGGATTTTCGACTAAGAGCTGCCGGAGCTGCTTCACCTGTCCAAGCCACGCCTCGATTTCTGTGGCGTGTGAGGGATCGGCGGCACGGGGAGGTGGCAGGTCTGCCAACTGCCGCTCGGCGGCGGCGAGTTCGGTCTGCGTGGCGGTGGTGTGCCGGCCCAATGCCGCCAGCTCCCGAGCCCGTTGCTCATTCTGGAACTGAAACGAGTGTAGTTCTTTACGCTGGCGGATCAGCAGGTGGATGCCGTAACCCGCCATGCCGATGGTCCAGGTCAGCAACAAGCCGATCATGATCCTTCGCGCGGAACTCATCAGGGAGTGCTGGGGCGAGGAGCGAGCCGCTTTTCGAGCACGTCGCGCGGCACTGGCCATTTGAGATACGGTTCGAGCTGGCCGGCGACGGTCGCACGCTGGCCTCCGTTAGCACTGGCGTAGGAGCGCTGGGCTTCGCTGATGTCGAACCCGAGCGCGTCGCCCATCGACGCCCACCCAAGGCCGATGCGCCACAACGTGTCGTATTCCACATCGACCGGTTTGCTCGCCAACGCGAAATCGCTTCTGTTCGCCGAGGCTTCCCCGGCTTTTCCGGTTCGCACCATCTCGAAGTTGCCCAGTGTCTCCGCATCGACGGGTGGGCGAAAAAAAGGCGCGAGTTCGGCGGCCTCGTTTGGAAGCATGCCATCGTGCGCCGCAACGTAGGCGGCCAAAGCCGGCATGAGTTTGCCTGAGATCGGATTGGCCGCATCCCGCCGGAGCGCGGCCATCGCTCGGCGCATGTCGTCCGGAGTTTCGAGCTTGGTCGTCGAAGCCACTTCAAGCCACTGCTGGTCGCTCAGCAGCCGCAGCTCCGGAGTAGCGAGGTTCGGCTGGGTGCGAAACTGCTCCTTCAAGCGCTCCACGCGGGCGAGCCACTCTTGCATTTTCGTTTCGAGTGCCACATCGGCCGGCCGTGCGGCAGCGGACGCAGCAAGCCGGGCGTCGATCTGGTGTTCGACTGACGCGAGCCGGGCGGACGTCGACTCATCCGCCGTCCGTGCGCTCCGGATGGCGTTAGTGAGTTGGATTCCCGTTTGTCGGGCGCGTTCCAAGTCGTGCTGCTGGGAGACGATTGTGCTGGCCTCGAAAACACCAGCGCTCGCGATGAGAGCCAATGTTGCCATCGCGGCGCCCTTTTGGAGGGTTGTCATGGTAACGGTTTGGGCCGCCTGAATGGCGGCGGGTGTAGTCGAAGTTGCGAGTGACGATGCGGTCGCCGAAATCGCCGCGCTAAGTCCCGTGGGCGCGGTTTGCAAGGCGTGCGCCGACAGATCGGTGGCGAGGCCGGCGGCGGTGACGGCGACACCGCGGCGGAGGAAGAAAGCGCGGAGCTGGTCGAGGGCGCGCGTGACGCGTTTCTGCGCGGCGTCGTCGGAGGCGCCGAGGGCCGTGCCGATTTCGCGGAGCGATTTGTTTTCGAAGAAGCGAAGCAGGATCGCGGTGCGGTCGGGTTCGTTGAGGGACCCGACGGCGTCGTCCAGCAGCGGCTCCACGGCCTGCCAGGAGTCATTCGATTTCATGGCGGAGTCGGCAGATTCATTGGAGGCGGCGATTTCAGCGGCTTGTTGTTCGCGGGCGCGACGGCGGGCGTCGTCGCGGACCGTGTTAATGGCGGTGCGGCGGGCGACGACATGCAACCAGGCCACGAGCGGGGTGCCGGGCTTGATGCGCCGCGCATTTTGCGCGAGCTCGATGAAGACGGACTGAGCGACATCCCCGGCGAGTGCCGACGAACCGGTTTTCCGCCGCGCGACGGAATAGACGAGATCGACGTGCCGCTGGACGAGCGCGGCGAAAGCTTCGGCCGATTCCGCTTCGAGGTAGCGTTGAAGGAGGTCCGCGTCACTCATGCTGGTTCATCCCTTAATCACCACGGGGCGAAAAATCCGACAGGATTCGAAGGGGCCTATCCGGTAGAATAACCGAGAACTGACAGCTGAGGCCTGAAACCTGAGAGCTGAAAGTGGTCCGCGGATAGGCCTTGGATTGCCGGTCTCTCTCGGAGAAATCTGCGTTGTCTGCGGTTAAATGGAATTATGCCGGTTCGGACAAAGGCATGGACCGCAGATTTCGCAGAGGACGCAGATAGCGGAGGACGGAGGACAGAGGATGGGAACGGGTGCGTTTGTTTCTACCGCCTTTATCTGCGTCGATCTGATCTGTGTAGTGTAATCTGCGGTTAATTCCGCCGGAATCGATCAAGCTACGGAATCTTTTTTCGCAGGGGCGAATCCCAGAATTTTTGCAGCACGGGCAGGTCGACCTGGGGGGTGATCTTTTCCAAAAACGGCATCAACTCGGCCGGCCCGCCAGGCAGCCTGCCTTGGTTCGCGTCGGAAAAGGCTTTCGTGGCTAGCTCGATGTCCTGGTTGAGGATCTTCGCGGAGGGGATCCATTTCACGGCGCCTTTGGCGGTGATCTCGAGGCGGCTTTCGCGCATTTCGTCAAAGACGGATTTCTGAGCCATGATGATGGTGGTCGACGACCGGTCGGCGAGCAGGCCGGTCTGCCGCATCTCATAGCGTCCCAGCATCGCGGGATCGAGATCCGGCGCGAGTTCGAGGGTGGTGGCGGGTAACAAGCCGTCGTGTTCCGCGGCGAATTTTTTGAGTGCGCGAAAAGCGGAGTTCGCGAATTTCCCGCCTGCGAGTTGGCGGAGTTGCGCGAACGTTTCATCGATCGCGTCCTTGGTCAGTTCAGGCCAGCGGTAGAGTGGCGCCTGCCGGGAAAAATCGAGCCAGTCGTTTTCATCGAGCAGCTTCAGCTCGGGGATACTGTGTTCGGGATTTTCGACGAGGAGCTGCTTGAGCTGGCGGACGCGAGTCAGCCACGCCTCGACGGCGCCGTCCGCGGGCGGTTCGGATGGCGCGATGGAGCCAGACACGGAACGCGACGATGAGGCGCGCGGTTGCTCGAGTTGAGCGGCGGATTGCAGGGCTGACGTCAATTCGGCGCGTGTGCGCGCGGTTTGCCTCTCGAGGCGGGTGGTTTGCTCTCTCAGGGTAGCGATCTGCTGCCGCTCATGGGCGGCGAAGCGAATCTCAAGGCCGACACCGACGGCGCCGAACCCAATGACCGTCGACAGAAAAACGATTTTGGGCGTCGTCATCGCTTCAGGTCGCGGAAGGGGTTGTTGGCCTCGCGGCGCTTCTTCTCCTGGGTGAGTTCGGTGATGCGGCGCTGGGTGGTGGCGTCGAGTGGCGGATTGAAATAGGGGAACAGCTGTTCGGGTTCGGCGGGATGAGCCCCGGCGTTCGCTTCGGCGAAGGCGGCAACGGCCTGGTCGAGGGTGCCCTCGTTTCCGGCGAGTTCGAATTCGACCTCGTCGACGATGACGTAACCGGTGCGACCGATGAAAAGACGATCTTCGTGGGGCAGGAGCGAGTTGGTCTTTTCGGCGATCAAGGCGGGAGACTGTTCCTCCGGTGGGACCCCCATGGCTTGACTCGACACCGTGGCGCTTTTGAACGGCAGCGGCCGGCGCGGGAGGCCGGAAACATTTCCGGTATGCAGGAGTTCGTAGCGCTGGAGAATCGCGACGTCGAAATCGGGCGGAAACATTCGCGCCAGATCGGCCATCTGCGCTGGCAGGTTTCCGCGATGGGCGAGCAGATAGGCCTTGAGCGCCTCCTGCAGGATGTCGGCAAACTTTTGCTTGGCCTGGCTGCGGAGATCGATCACGGCGGGAAGAAGTTCGTGCTCGATCGCGAGGTCATGCTCCTTCACGACCTCGTGCCAGTCGTCGTCATCGAGCAGGCCGAACTCAGGAAGACTGAGGGCGGGATTTTTTTCGATCACCTGCCTGAGCTGCTTGACGCGGGCGAGGCGCAGGCGGATTTCGGCGGCGAGATCGGGTTCACCGGCCGGAGAGGAAATGGGCGGCCCGCCGGGGAGTTGTGACCGGAGCGCCTGCTGACTGCGCCGGGTGTCCTCCAGCTGACGGGCGAGCGTCGCAAGATTGGAACGGGCTAGCGAGCCACGGTCGCGCAGTGTCGCGAGTTCGGTGCGTTGTTGAAAGATCCGGTAGGTTTCGAAAATCCCTGCGGCGAGGACGAGCGCGGCGGCGGCGAGGAGGGTTTTCTGAGCGGCGGTCATGGCGAGTTTTTGCGCTGCGGCGGTGACGGCGGCGGGCGCGATGACGGTGCCGGAGACCGTGGCGAGGGAGGCGAGGCTCGTCGCGAGAGCGGCCGGCGCTACTTGCAGCGCGTGCGCCGAAAGATCGCTCGCGAGGCCGGCGGCGGTGATGGTTACGCCGCGTCGGAGGAAGAACGCCCGGAGCTGCTCGAGGGCGCGGGTAACGCGTTTTTGCGCGGCGTCCTCGGAGGCGCCGAGGGCAGCGCCGATTTCGCGGAGGGATTTGTTTTCGAAAAAACGAAGCAGGATCGCGGTGCGATCGGGTTCGTTGAGCGACTCGACGGCTTCATCGAGGAGCGGGGCGATGCCGGGCCAGTCGGAGTCATTCGTTTTCATGGCGGATTCCAGCGGCTCACGATGAACGGCAGAGTCGGCGGCGGCGTGTTGCTCGTGGGTGCGGCGGCGGGCTTCGCCGCGGGCGGCATTGATGGCGGTGCGGCGGCTCACGAGGTGCAGCCACGCGACGAGCGGCGTGCCGGGCTTGATGCGGGCGGCGTGGCGGGCGAGCTCGATGAAGACCGCTTGGGCGACGTCCTCGGCAGCCGCGGGCGAATCCACGTGACGGCGGGCGACCGAGTAGACGAGATCGAGGTGCTGCCCGACGATATCGGCGAACGCGGCGGGCGATCCGTCGTGCAGGTAGCGTTGGAGAAGTTCGGCGTCGTTCATGCCCATCTCCTTCTAATCACCGGTCCGCGGGAAATCCGACATGAAATCGGGGGCGGACGGATTAACCGCTAATTGACGCGAATTGCCGCGAATGGGAAATGAGAGAGCGCTTCGCGCTCGTTCGGTCTTCGATTCCTGTTTTTTTATTCGCGTCGATTAGCGTGCATTCGCGGTTTCCTCTTCTTTGTAGCGATAAAAAAATCGTTTTCGGGTGCCGCCGGACGGGGACGGGGCGTTTTCCGCATTGAGTGCGCCGCGGTCGGTGGCCATTCACGTGGCGACGGGATGTCCACCTCATGAGCAATTCGAAGATCCGCGCTCTGGTCCGCTGGTCGTGGCTCCTCTTGCTGGCTATTTGCCTCGGACTGTTTTTCGAACTGCGGAGCCTTCGAGAGGAGACCCAAACGATTCAGGCGGCAGCAAAAGTCTCGGATGAACAAGCTGCCGCACTCCGGGAAAAGATCGCGATCGGCAAAACCGATCGACCGACCGCCAGCGCTCCGGTGCCGGCGTCTAAAAAGGCTGCCGATGGAGAAGGCGGCGCACTGACCTTCATTTCCGACGGCAACGCGCTGGGCGACCCGGAATACAGGAGGGTCATCGCCCGCCGGCAGCGGCGATACGCGATGGCTAATTACCGCCCGGTCGTCGATGCATTGCATCTCCGCCGGGCTGACGAAGACCGGCTGAAGCAATTGCTCGCGAAAAAGTGGACCGCACGCGAGGACGCTTCCGACATTATTCAGCGCATGGGCAGCGCCTCGGCCGAACTGCGCGACAAGGCTTATGAGGAAGCCGAAGCCGGGGCGGTGCGGGAAATGAAAACGCTGCTCGGCGATGACGGCTACGCGCAAATGGAAGCGAACCTCGATGCATCATCGCAAATAAAGATGAATTGGATCGTGGCCGCGGATTTCTGGGATGCCGGCCTGCCGTTGACCGCCGACCAGCAGGTTGCCTTCGCCCGCACGGAGCAGCAAGTGGACCGCGAATTCGGCCGGCAGGGAAGCCGTGCGGCGCCTGATCCCGCGACCGGTCTCACCGAGTCGGATCTGGCTCTCCTTCGCGCGGCGTCGTCCTTTCTCTCGCCGGAACAGGCGGCCTATTTGCGGGAGACAAGAATCGCCGCCGCCCGTTACGAGCAGGCTGTTCGAGCGATGAGTCAAAGAGGGGGAGAGTCCGGCGCCGAGGACCGTTGAAACCGATGCAACGCCTCTTTCCCGTTCTGAATGTGGTTTTTCTTGCCACCGCGATCTGCCTCGGCGTCGCGGTCTGGCGCCAGCAACGGGAAAAGACTGCATGGCAGCAGGAAGCCATCGCGCGCGTCCAGCAGGTAGCCGCGTTGCGAGCCCAGGCGTCGGCCGTGCGAACCACTATTTCCTCGGGGGAGAAGGATGGAAACCGACCGACTCCGACTCTAGTGGTCGCGCCGCCTTTGCTGCCTGTCATCGACCCGGCTGCAATTGAAGCGGAGCAGCAGGACAAGCAGGCCATCGCCGCCCGGCAAAAACGATCATTCAGGATAAACGCGCTCAATTCTTACATCGCAGGGCTGGACGCTCTGCAGTTGTCACCGGAGAAGCTGGCTCAGGTGAAGGAAATCATTCTGGCGCGGTGGGACGCCGCCACGAATGCGTTCAAACCCGTTTTCAAAACCGCCCAGGAGAGGGCGGAAGCGGTAGCCGCGGTGATGCTAATCGATCAGACGTTGGATGAGCAAATGACGGCGTTGTTGGGGCCACGCGCCTACGTCGAACTGAAAGCGTCGACGCTGGAGAGCCACCTCGACTGGGCGCTCGGCACGGACATGTGGGACGGCGGGGCTCCGCTGACGCCGGAGCAACTCCGGGCAGTCGCGCGGGCGCACATTCAAGTAAAGTATCGACCAGAAGATTGGTTGATCGGGCCGAACGAGGCACAGGCACCCGATCCTCAAACCGGGCTCAGCCGCCAGGACGCCGCCCTGCTTAACGCGACCGCCCCGGGTTTGTCGCCGGTCCAACAGGAAATTTTCCGGCGAAGCCTCATCGAGGAGAACCAATACAACGCGGCGATGCGGGGATTCGCCGAAAAACAACGGCAGCTCTTGGAGGCGGGAAAATAGCGGCGCGGGGATCGGGCGTCGGGCGGATTAACCGCTAATTCACGCTAATAAACGCGAAGACTCATTTGTGCGGCTGCTCACGTCCGGCGGCGAATATTATTTTTGCCACAGAGGACACGGAGTTCCGATCCAGAGGCCACAGAGCAAGACAGGATGTTTGGCTCCGTGCTCTCCGTGTCATGGCTCTGTGCCCTCTGTGGCTGATGCCTTGGTCCGATTCAGGTCTGATTTATTCGGGTTAGCGTCGATTCGCGGGCATTCGCGGTTTCCTCTTCTGGGTAATTCAGGAAGTCCAGAGTTACGGGCTGTCGGGCAAATCGAAGTCCACCGTGACGCGTCCCCCTTCGAGCTGGAGCTTCATTTCGCGAAAGGCGTCGGTGGCGGAAAAAGGCCGTGCGAGGTAGGGCTGCAATTGCGCCGGCGACGCCGGGGGATGTCCGTCGTGCTCGCGGAGGTAGGCCAGGTGCGCGGAGACGGGACGAAACGCGGCGGCGAATTTCTCGGAATCCTGGAGGAACGGGAGCACTTGGCCGACGTTGACCGGGGTTTCCCCCGGATGCGCCGCGGTAAAACCGGCGACCGCCCGCTTCAACGCCTCGTTAACGGCATCGTGATCGCCGAAGACCGGTTCGAGCGTTTTCATCGCGACGTCCACCGCCCCGGCGAGCGCACGAATCGATTCGGTCATTTCCGATTTTTCAGTCGGGTCGTCGCCCACGGCGGTGCCCACGGCACTCGCCATCCGGTCGAACGCATCGGCGTCGCTCTCGCCGAACGCGGCGGGGAGGGCGGAATTGTTGGTCAGGTCCCAGGTGTCGAGACCGATGGATAGAATCAGGTCGGACGTGGCTTTTTCGCGCAGGAGTTTTTCGGAGGGTTCACCGACCTTGCCGGTGCGGATCAGCTCGTAGCGGGCGAGCATTTCGGCGTCGGCGGGCGCGGTGAGATGCGGGGCGAGCTGGGCGATCTCCGTGGGGAGCTGGCCAGCGGAGGCCTCGGTGAAACGGCGGAGGGCCTCCTGCAGTGCGGCGGCGATTTTTTTTCGGGCGAGGGCGCGAAGATCGGCGAGGGCGACACGGAGGTCGGCGGCGGTGTCGAGTTCGTGCGCGCGGGCGATCTCGATCCAATCGGCGGGCGTGAGGAGTTTGAGCTCGGGGAGGCGTTGCGCCGGGAGTTCGTCGAGGAGTTGCTTGAGCGTCGCGACGCGCTGGTCCCAGAGCTGGGCGGGGGTGACGGGCTGAGCGGCGCGGGAGGCGGGAGGAACAGAAGTGACAGAGCGGGCGGTGGCCGTAGGAACGTCGACGGGCCGGCTGGTTAGCGCAGCGATAGACTGCGGTGGCCGCGAGGTGAAGCGCGGGAGGGCTTGGTAGAGCGCGACGCCGAGCAGTGCGGCGAGGGCGGTGCCGGCGAGGATTTTTTGGGTAAGAGTCATGACGATGGCGGGTGTGGCGGCGGTCGCGCTTCCAGCGAGGGCGACTGTGGTGATGGAAGGGCCGAGTGTGGCGGGGGCGGTGAGCATGGCATGCCCCAGAAGATCGGCAGTGAGGCCAGCCGCAGTGGTGGCGATGCCGCGTTTAAGGAAAAAGGTGCGGAGCTGCTCGACGGCCCGGCTCACGCGTTTTTGCGCGGCGTCGTCGGAGGTGCCGAGGGTGGCGCCGACTTCGCGGAGGGATTTGTCCTCGAAAAAACGGAGCAGCAACACGCCGCGGTCGGCTTCGGGCAGCGTCTCCATCGCCTCGTCCAACAGCGGCTCGATCCGCGTCCAAGTATCGGGGGTGGCGTTCATGGCGGAAATTTCCCCGGCCGCCTGTTCGCGCGAACGGCGGCGCGTTTCCTTCCGGATGGCGTCGATGGCGGTGCGGCGGGTGACGAGATAGAGCCAGCCGGTGAGGGGCGTGGCGGGATCGAGGCGGCCGGCGTTGCGCGCGAGATCGCAGAAAACCGATTGCGCCACGTCCTCGGCGAGCTGAGGTGAACGCACCTGCCGGCGGGCCGCGGAATACACCAGGTTCAAGTGCCGGCTGACGAGCGTCGCGAAGGCGGCTTGGGAGCCGTGGTCGGCAAAGTCGCGAATCAGATCGGTGTCACTCGGCCTCATTTAACCATGATAGTCGCCCGTCGGTGCGGAAATCCGCCACAAAATCTACGGCGGCGTGTGCCGGCTCGTCTGAGAGATGACTTGGAGGGAATCGAAACGGTGGTGTGACTCTCTGAGCCGGGCGGAGTTTGGGCTGCGAATCGCGCTGGAACCCAGGCCGGCTCGGAGAGCCGGCCCCACCTTCAGAGGACCTTCCGGCGCACTTACGGTCGGCGTTCGGTTTTCCGCAGTCGCTCGGCCAGATCACGCTCGAGAGGTGGATCGAAATAGGGGAGCAGGGAGTCGATACCCGTCGGGGTTTGACCGGGGTTGGCTTGGTAAAACTTGGTCATAGCGGCCCGCCGGCTGTCCGCGAGTTCGGGCATCCACATCAGCAGACCGCCGCCCGAGGTGCCGCCACCGCCATTGCCGGCCAGATTGAAACGGATGTCATGCTCGGGATCGATCGGAGACTTGTTTGCGACGAACCACATCATTGACGCCTTGCCATCCTGACTGAATGGCCGGTCGATGATCGCGTAACGGTCGAGCATCGTTGAATCGGGCGGCTCGTCAAAGTAGGCGGCCAGTGCCTGAATGGTGGCCGGCCTTTCACTCTGGTTAACGGTGTTGTATTTACGGAGAGCGGCGGAAATCCGGTCGACGAAATAACGGGTCCCCCGGCTGCGAATCTCGCCAACGGCGGCGCGCACGTCGTCGTCGGTGTCCATCGGATGGGTCTTTGCGGTGCGCAGCCAGTCCTCGTCCTTGAGAAATTGCATTTCCGGCACACGCTGACCCGCGTTGTCGGCGAAGATCTGGCGCAACTTCTGAACGCGAGCGAGCCAGCGGGTGATTTCATCACGATGTTCCGCTTTGGCGTCCGATAAGATGGAGCGTGGGCTCGGCATCACGGCGAGTTGTTGTTCGGCTTGCGCTAACTCGGTCGCGATCGTGGAACGCTCTCGCCGGAGGGCCGCTGCGTCGGTTTCAAGCTGGCGCTGCTTGGCGGATAATTCTTTTTGTTGTGCGCGTAGCTCGAACGTGCGGCGGGCTTCGAGCCCGACGAAGGCCAGAAGGCCCAGCCAAACAATGCCGGCGAAAATGACGCGACGTCTGGTCATGGCTGGTAAGGCGACATCATTTCAAGATACTTTTGGGTGGCGGCGTCGCTCATCGGCCACTTCAGGAATGGCTTCAGCTGCGCGGCGGACTTGGGACGCTGCCCGGGATTGGCTGCGACAAATGCCTGCCACGCGGCCGTCATGTTAATCCCGGCGACGGCGGTGCTGCCGTGAGCATCAGGCGAAATAAAGGAGTAGGAATCAAACTCTGGGTCCGGCGGTGTTCTCGGCCCCATGACTTGTTGCCGGTCGCGGCCCGAGAGGTCCGCATATCTTCCGGTTCGGAGCATCTCGTAGCGATCGAGGATGGCTTGATCGACGGGGGGATTCAGGAAAGGGGCGAGCTCACGGGTGCTGGCGGGCAACATTCCATCATGAGCGGTGACGTAAGCCCTCAAGCCGGCGGAAAGGCGGGGTGAGAAGAGGTTTTCAGCCGATTGGCGGAGGTTGGACGCCACGCGGCGCACCTCCTCGTCGGAATCGAGCGGTTTGTCGGCGACAAGAAACCAGATGTCTTCCTTCAAATACTGCATCTCGGGGATGTTCAGCTCGGGGCGTTGGGCGAAAAGCTGTTTGAGGCGATCCACGCGGCTCAACCAGCCGGTCATGGCGGTGACGAGCGTTGCGTCATTGGAGTTGGATGCGCGTGCTTGCGCGAGACGGGTGTCGATCTGTTGTTCCACCGCTTTCAGTCGGGCCGTCGCGCGATCACGTTCGAGACGCAGCGTGCGGATGTCGGCGGCGGTGCGTTCGGTTTGTTCGCCCAACGCACCGAGGTCGTCGGCCCCGCGAGCGGCGATGGCCGATTCGTAGAAGCCAGCACCGCCGACGACGACGAAAGCGGCGACGGCGAGGGATTTTTGCAGCGTGGTCATGACAATAATTCTGGTGGCTTCGACGGTCGCAACCGAACCGACGGCGCCGGATAGGGCTGCCGCGGAAATCACCGCGCCGAGGGCAGATGGTGCCATTTGCAACGCATGCGCCGAGAGGTCGGTGGCGAGGCCGGCGGCGGTGACCGCGATGCCGCGGCGGAGGAAGAAGGCGCGGAGCTGCTCGACGGCCCGGCTCACGCGTTTTTGCGCGGCGTCGTCGGAGGTGCCGAGGGTGGCGCCGACTTCGCGGAGGGATTTGTCCTCGAAAAAACGGAGCAGCAACACGCCGCGGTCGGCTTCGGGCAGCGTCTCCATCGCCTCGTCCAACAGCGGCTCGATCCGCGTCCAAGTATCGGGGGTGGCGTTCATGGCGGAAATTTCCCCGGCCGCCTGTTCGCGCGACTGACGGCGTGTTTCCCGGCGCATCGTGTCGATGGCGGTGCGGCGGGTGACGAGATACAACCAGCCGTTCAGCGCGGTGCCGCGGGGGAAGCGGGCGGCCTGACGCGCGAGATCGCAGAAGACGGATTGAGCGACTTCCTCCGCGAGCTGAGGCGAGCGGACCTGGCGGCGGGCGGCGGAGTAGACGAGATTGAGGTGACGCCGGACGAGCGCGGCAAACGCGGCCTCGGACCCTTGCGCGTAATCGCGGAGTAAATCAGTGTCGCTCGCACCCATTTACCCTAGATAATCGACGGTCGCCGTCGGAATCCGACAATAAATCATCGGTGGCGTCGGAGACGATCAAGCGACTAGGGCTGCCCATTTAGAGTCGATTGGAAGGAGACCTCGAATTTGTGATCTTCCAACGTGAACTTGAGCAGGCGCAGCGTCGTGGCGGGATCGCGGGGTTTGTCCAAATAGGGCTGAAGTTGCGCAGGGTTGGCAGGCATTTTCCCGTCGTGGTCCTGAAAATATTCCATCCGTGCGAGGGCGGGACGAAACGCTTCGGCGATCTTGTCGAGATCCGCGTAATACGGGCGGAGTTGCGACAGGACGGTAGGCGCCTCGCCGGGATGGGCGGCGGCAAACTCCTTGGCGGCGCGGATCATCTCCGGCCCGATATTCTCCCCAAGCGCTTCAAGTCCCTTGCCGAGTGCTTCCATCGTGCCTTCCGCCTGAAGCGATTGGAGGGCGTCGCCCAGTTCCTGGCTGAGCTTTTGGGCGCCATCGATCGGGCCGGTGGCGGCGAGCGTTTTGTCCATGAGGTCGGTGAGGGCCGCCTGAGGATTGGCATCGTCGGGCAAAGTCCCCTTCGTGTTGGAGCTCTGGGAGAGGCTGGTGCCCTGGCCAGGGCCGATGGTGAGCGTGCCGTCTTCGGAGGGCAGCGAGACGATCGAAGGTTCGCCCGGCGCACCGGCGTTGTCCGGATGCGTGATCGTGTAACGGCTGAGCATCGTGCGGTCCGCTGGCGGACGGAGGTAAGGAGCGAGCTGAAGAATGTCGGTGGGCCAGTCCCCATGCGAGGCGTCTTTGAATCGCCCGAGCGCGTCGTTGAGCTGGTCGCCGAACTGGATGATCGCCTCGCGGCGCAAACCCGCGAAGACCGTCCGCATGTGATCGAGGGTATCGAACTGGCCGGCCCAGGCCGCCTGGATCCAATCCTTCGGGCCGAGCAATTTCAGCTCGGGGATTTGCTGGTCGGGCATTTCCTCGAGCAGCTGCTTCATGAGCTCGACGCACACGGCGAGCTGGGCCGGCCTCGTGGCGGCGGTCGACGCGGCCTCCATGGCCCGCGCTTGCGTGGCGGCGATGGTTTGAGCGACGGCGGCTTGTTGCGCGCGGGTTTCGTCGCGTTGCTGGCGGGCGAGCCCAATGTCGGCTTCGAGGCGCGTCTGCCGGGTGCGCTGGGCCGCGAGTTGGATGCGTCCGTCTTGCAGCAGGCGCGCCTCGAACCCGCCAATCGAAAGGGCGGAGACGAAGAGCGAGGCGAAAATGAATTTCTGCGCGCGGGTCATGCGGACGGGAGGGAGATTCAATCGAGGAGCTTTTGCAGCGTGGCCGGACGGACATACTCCGCGGAATTTTCGAGGAAATTTTTCCTCGCCTCATCTGTGGGCGGTGTCGGGAAATACGGCAGCAACTGCTCGGCCGCGGTGGGCAGCCGGCCGGGATTCGCCGCGACGAAGGCGCGCAGCGCGTGCCGAAGCTCGATCTCCGGCACTCGCGAAAGGCTCGCGGAGCCGAACTCACGTCGCGCGACGTAGAGCTGGCTGCCATTCTCGCGGGCGATGGCGGGCCGTTCCGCGAGCAGCCATTCGTGCTGCGGCACGTCGATCATTTTTCCGCCCTGACGCATTTCATACCGGGTGAAAAGATTGGATGGTAGCGGCGGGGCAATGAACGGCGCGAGCTCCGCCGGGTCGGCCGGCAACAATCCGTCGTGCGCATCGGCATAGTCGGACAATGCCTCGTGGAACCTGACGGCAAGGCTGCTCTTTGCCTTGATCCCGAGTTCGGTGAGCGCCGCGGCGATGTGCTCCGCGGTGTCGAGCTCCGCGTTGCGGGCGACATCGATCCAACCTTTTTCGTCCAGGAGGGCCAGCTCGGGTATGGCCCGGGCGCTGCCTTCCCGGGCCAGTTGCTTGAGACGGTCGACGCGGCCGAGCCACGCCCGGATCTCGGCGTCGATTTCGGAGGCGGAAGTGAGCTGGGCGGTGAGAGTGCGTTGCGCGCCCCGCAAGCCTTGCCCGGCGAGGCGTTGCTCTGCGAGCAGCTGGCGGAGCTCGAGTTGCAGGCGGTCGGAACCCGCTTGCACGACGGCGGCTTCGCGGCGTTGGCGAAAAACCTCAGACGTCTCCCAGAGCAAACCGCCGGCGAGCGCGAAGCCGATCACGGCGAAGGTGATCTTTTGCGCAGCGCCGGCCGCGAGCGTGCGAGAGCCCGCCGCGGCGGAACCGAGGAGCGCGGACGAAACGGCTGGCGCAGCGGTGATCGCGGTGCCGAGGGCGGCGGGCGCGCGTTGGATGGCGTGCGCGGAGAGATCGGTGGCGAGGCCAGCGACAGTGACGGTCACGCCGCGGCGGAGGAAGAACGCCCGGAGCTGTTCAACGGCGCGGCTCACGCGTTTTTGCGCGGCGTCGTCGGTCGTGCCGAGCGCTTCGCCCACGTCGCGCAGGGATTTGTTTTCGAAAAAGCGCAGGAGCACGGCGGCGCGGTCGGCGTCATTGAGCGTGGCAATCGCCTCGTCGAGGAGGGGTTCGACGTGCGGCCACGGGGAGGGATCGGTTTTCATGGCGGCGATCTCCGAGGCGGCAGTTTCCTGCGCACGCCGGGTGGATTCCCGGCGCAGGGCGTCGATGGCGGTGCGGCGGGTGACGAGAAAGAGCCAGCCGACGAGCGGAGCGCCGGCTTTCAGGCGTGGGTGGCGCGCGAGATCGATGAAGACGGACTGGGCGACTTCCTCGGCGAGCTGGGGGGAGCGGACTTGCCGGCGCGCAGCGGAGTAAACGAGGTCGAGGTGCCGCCCGACTAAAGTGGCGAATGCGGTTTGCGACCCGCGGTCCGCATACTCGTGGAGTAATTCGAGATCGGTCATGCCTTCACCCTGACTATCGCAGGGCCGGGCAAAATCCGCCATGAAATGTCGGGCGCGGTCAGCGCGATTTTTTCAGGACCTCGGTGGCGTAGTCTTCAAAAACTTTTCGCTGTTCGGGTGTCTCCGGATGCCGGATCACCTGTTCTGTCATGGCCCGGCGCTCGCTCGGATGGAAAAAAGGGAGCAAATCCTCAAGGGAAGACGGCGGCTTGCCGTGGTTGGCGGAGGCGAAGGATTGAATCGCGCTCTCTAAGAGCGCGTCGCCGTCGATCGTGTTCTCGTCGATCATTTTGGGACGGGGAGATGAGTTCATGAACGTAAGCACACCATTCTCGGTGCGCATGAGTTCGATGCGATTTTCGAGCTGCTCGTTCACCACGGACTTCTCCTTCACCAGCAAACCTTCCGGGGCGTCTCGCAAACTACCTGAAGCGGTGAGTTCATACTGCGCCAGCATCGCCGGATCGCGGGCCGGGCCATCCAACTGAGAAAGGAGTTCCTGGAGATCGGAGGGAAGTCGGTCGCGGTGGGCCGCGAGGTGAGCCTTCAAGGCGCCAAACATGGCACTGGCGAAGCGAGACTTGGCCTTGACCCGCGCGCTGGCGAGAGCGCGTTCCAAGCCGTCCGGGGTTTCGAGCTGCACATCGCGGGCGACCTCCACCCATTCCTGGTCGGTCAGCAAATCAAGCTGGGGGATGCATTGTGCAGGGCGCTCGGCGAAGGCCTGCTTGAGCTGTTTCACCCGGCGCAGCCAGCGCGCGACTTCCCCGGAAAAGGCGGGATCCGAGGGGTTGGCCGGGAGGGCGGATTCCGGCGGAGCGTTGAGCAGGGTCCCGGTGATTCCGACGACCTCCTTGGTTCCGTCGCGCGCCTTTCGAATCTGTCGTTCCAATTTGGCCGCGGTGATCGATTGGAGGCTCAACACCCGGCGATAACGGTCCGCGAGCCGGGTTTCCAGCAGACTGCCGGCAACCAGAACTGTGGCTGTGCTCATCAGGAAAAAGCGGGGAAGTGGAATCATGGCGAGGAAGCCGGAGCGTCGCCCGGGATGAAGGAAAGTTGGGCGAACACCTCGGCGAGTTGCGCGGGGCTCATCGGCTGCGCGAGATGGGGGATCAGTTCTTCGGGCTTGGTGGCGCGGGTGCCGCCGTGGGCATCGGCGAAGTGTTGGGCGCCTTCGCGCACAATCCGCTGCAGCGGAGACTCGGTGATGGATTTAGTCGCCACTGGCAGGGGTGGTTTCACGCGGTATTCGAAGTAGGCGAGCTGGGCCGGATTGATCGCACCGTCCGGTTTTTCAGCCACCGCCAAGCGGCCGTTTTCGCTCACGACATCGTAGCGTGAAAAAATTACGGGATCGAAAGGGGCGGGGAAAAAAGGGACCAGTTGGTCGAGGTCTTCGGGAAGGGCGCCGCCATGCTGAAGGCGAAATTTCTGCACCGCGCCGTAGGTGGCTTCAATGAGGTTCCGCTGGGCCGTGCGACGCAGCGAGGCAAGGTTGGGCGTGAAATCGATTTCGGTGCGGCCACTGATCGAGTCCAGGGAGGCGGAGTGAATTTGCTGGGCGGCAGCCATCCAGTTTTCGTTCGTCAACAATTGAAGCTCAGGGATGCGCAATTCGGGACGGTCGGCCAGCGCCTGGCGCAGACCGCTGGCGCGGTCCAGCCAAGCGGTGATCTCGGCGGTGAGGGCGTCGTCACTACCCGAGGTGAAACGATTCGGCGGACCGAATCCCGAGGGGAAGGAGCGCCAGAGTTCGCGGAGGGCGGCGTCGGCATCGACTCCGGCGAGGCGGGCGGTGGCGGCGAGGCGGTCGAGGTTTTGCTCTCCGGCACGGATTTCGCCCCGCAAATTGACCACGACCACGGTTTCGTAAACGGCGGCGGCGAGAGCGGCGGCGCAGACGGCGGTGGCGAGCGTTTTGCGGGTCGCGAGCGCGAGAAGTTGCTTCAATCCGACGGAGGTGGCGGAGGGGATCGCGGTGACGATCAGCGCGGCGGATGAAGCGATGGTGGCGGCGAGGAGGGCAGGGGCGGGCTGGACGGCATGGGTGGAGAGAGTGGTGGCGAGCGCGGCGGCGGAGGTGGTGAGGCCACGGCGGCCGAAAAAGGCGCGGAGGTGGTCGAGGGCGCGGGTGACGCGTTTTTGCGCGGCATCATCCGAGGTTCCGAGCGCGGTGCCGACGTCGCGGAAGGATTTGTTTTCGAAGAAGCGCAGGAGAATCGCGGCGCGGTCGGGCTCGGGTAGCGATTCCACGGCTTCGTCGAGCAGCGGTTCGATCTCGGTCCAGGCGGGCGGGGCGGAGTCGGGTTTCATGGCGGCATCGGTGGCGGCGGCGATTTCGTGGGCGCGACGGCACGCGGCGTCGCGGCGGGTGTTGAGCCCGATGCGGCGACTGACGACGTGCAGCCAGGCGACGAGCGGAGTGCCGGCTTTGATGCGGTGCGCGGTGCGGGCGAGCTCGATGAAGACGGATTGGGCAGCGTCCTCCGCGAGGGTGGCTGAGCCGGTCTGGCGGCGGGCGACGGAATAGACCAGGTCGACGTGCCGCTGCACCAGAGTGCTGAAGGCGTCAGTTGATCGGTTCTGCACGTAGTGCTGCAGCAGCTCGGCGTCACTCATGTTCATCTTCTCTCTAATCACGGCCCGAATTTAAATCCGACACGAAATCGCGCGAAAGCGGATTGGAATGTAGAATTAATTCAGAAGCCAGGAATTCAAACCGGCGTTATCGATGGTGCATGGCTTTCTGGCTTCTGAATTGAAAGTTGGTCGACCATTGAAACCGGGGCGGGGTGAGGGCACCCCCGCCTCCATGGTAGAGCCGTGATCTTGGGTCGGGATTTCCTGATGTGCGAGTGAGAGCCGGTCGTTGCGAAAAAGGTCGACCGTGAGGGGTGGCTGGCGTCGTCAAAAAGGCGGACCGGCCGTGCCGTCGCGGAGCCAAAAAAAATAACGGGCAATCCGCAGGGTCTGTCGCGAACCACGCCGCCCATCATCTGTCTAGGGATGAGCGCGCCCCAAAATTTCGCCCCACTTCGATCATGAACAAACCCATCTCACTCATTCTTCTCATCGTTGGTCTCATCCTGATTGGTTACGGAGTGAGTGCGGCCGATTCGTTCGGTTCCGACCTGTCCCGCTTCTTCACCGGTTCGCCCACGGACAAAGCCATCTGGCTCCTGTTGGGCGGTGTCGTCGCGGCGGTGGTCGGCGCGAGCGGTCTCTGGCGGGGTCCGCGCAAATTGTAGGCGGCGCCATCGCTCCGCTCATTTCGTTCACTTCTTCTCATCCACCTAATCCCATGAAAAACAATAAATCCGATTCAGCTACTCAATCTCCCGAAGCCCTCCTGGAGGATCTCCGTTCCCTCGTTTCTGAAGCCGAAAAAATGATGGGTGACACCCTGACCGAACACTCCGAAGACGCGGTGAGCGCGTTGCGGTCGCGCTTCAACGCCGCGCAGGAGCGTCTGGGTGAATTCTACACGGGCGCTCGCAAGAAAGTCGTCGCCGGCGCGAAATATACCGACGAAGCCATTCGCGCGAACCCCTATCAATCACTCGCTATCGCTCTTGGCGCTGGTCTCCTGGTCGGCGTGTTGCTGGGCCGACGGAGCAGCAAGTAACCGCATCCGCGGTTTCCACCCGAGCACCATCGTTGTCTCCCACTATGGACCAACCTGCCGATTCGTCGCTCAATCCCAAAGTCGAGGTTCTCATTTCCAACATCACGCAACTGATGGACGAAGCGGAGGACATGCTAAGGGATTCCACCAGCCAGCACGCCGAGTATGAGCTCCAGCTGCTGCGCACGCGGTGTCACAACCTGCAGGCGCGGTTGACGGCGTTCTGCACCACGGCGGGGCGGGCGATCGCGGATGGAGCTCGTCGGACGGACCAAATCGTCCGCGAGCATCCCTACGAGTCGCTGGCAATCGCGCTTGGCGCGGGCCTCGTGGCGGGCGTCGTGATCGGCCGCCGCCGCTGAGTTTTTTCCATGCCCATGTCTTCAACCTCATCGCTTACGCCGGGGTTCGTGGCTGCCTTTTGCCGCTTGGGCGAAACCCTGCTCGGCACCGTGCATGACCGGCTTGAGTTGCTAGCGACCGAGCTCCACGAAGAGAAATTCCGGGTGATCCAGACTTTCATCTGGATCAGCGCGATGATCTTCACCGGCATGATGGCGCTCGCTTTCGCCAGTATTACTCTGGTGTATATTTTTTGGGAAAGCGCGCGGCTGACGGTGCTGGGTTGTCTCACGGGGGGCTATATCACCGCGCTCGGATTGATGGTCGTCGGGTTCCGACGCCATGTGGCCGGTCACCCGCGGCCCTTCGCGGCGACGCTGGCAGAACTTCAGCAGGATCGCGCATGTATCCGGCCGGAGAACTAAGTGACATTGTCCGGCGAAAAGCAGCGCTGCGGCGGAAAATCGCGGGCCGCCGGCTCGAGTTCACGATCGTCGCCGGGCGTGCGCTGCAACCGCTGGCGTGGATCGATGCCATGCGGGCGCGCTGGCGCGGTATGTCGCCGCTCGTGCTGATCGCGCTGGTGCCTCTGACGGTGATGTTACGGCGACAGGTCGTGAAACGTCTCCGCACCGCCGTGTCCTGGATGCGCTGGATTCCGCTCGCGGTGTCCGCGGTCCGGACGGTTCGCGCTCTCCGCCGCTAATCCGCTTTGATTAGTGGTGGCGTGGTGAGCGGACAGTCTCTCCCGAGCGAACGCCAAGCTCCGCGCCTCGGGGGACATTTGCTCCAGAACGGCCTCAAGCAGACCGCTATTTCATCATTTTCTTGAGATCCATCGCCATTTCCAAGTGGTGCTGGAGCTTCGGCAGGGTGACCCGCGCGAACGCGGTGATTTCTGGGTCGTCACCTTCGTTGGCTTCCTTGGCGAAAAGGTCCACGGCCTCCTTGTGGGCTGAAATCATCTTCGCGACATAGTCTTCGTCGAAGTTCTTGCCATTTCTCTTCGCCCATTTTTGGGCTTCATCCAGATCCTTCGCCGGGAGCCCAACTCCTTTGTTCGAGGCCATCGACGCCAGTGCCGTGTTTGCGGTGGTGTGATCGTCGACGATCATTTGGGCGAAAGATTTTACCTGGGTGTTCTGGGTGCGCTCGAGTGCGACCCGGGAGATCTCGATTTCCTCCAGGCCGGCCCTGGCGGCCTTTTCGATAAAAGCTTTATCCGCGCGTTTGATCGCGACGGGGGGTTGAGCGACAGCGCCGAGGGTGAGGACCGCGACCGCGAGGCCGGCCGCAAAACGACGAAATGAGAGCAGGTGGGTGGTGTTCATGCCTTTTATGGTTCAGCGGGACCGCGGTCGGTTCCCTGCGGCGGCAACTTCCCCGATCAGCGAACTGGGGTTAAAACCTGCCCGCCGACGGTGAGATTATCGGGGGCAAAAGGAACGTCGCCGCAACGACTCGCTCTAAGAATAACCACGCGTCTCGAACTAGGATCACCCTCTTCGTCCCATGAAAATCTCCGTCGATGAAACAAAATCCCTTGCGCGTGCGCAGCAGCTAAAAGGCGAGTTGCAGGCGCTCATCGTTCATTTGCGCGCCGGGATTGAGCAAGTCAGCACGGCCAAAGCCCAGGCTTTGTTTGAAACGTCGGCGGAAGTGCTCACTGGCCTCGTGAAGGCGTTCGATGACTACGAAAAGAAAAACGAGCCGGCCTGGAAAAGCTAAGTTCCCTTGAACGCTCCCCATCGACCTCGATTTCTGATTTTGCTGGTCGCGGCGTTGATCGCCGGCGAGGGACTGTTCGCGACGACTCAGGCAGCAACCCCGCCGGTGCTCGCGAAGGCGCTGGAGCTGTGGATGGCGGGCCAGGAGGACCTCGCTTTTACGCAACGCTCGCGCGTTTACCTCGACAATGGCACACTCAAGGAAGAGCGGCTGGAGCGTTACGACCCGTCACTGCCCGACAGCCAGCGCTGGCGCCTGATCGAGGTTGATGGCCATCCGGCGTCGGCGACCGAGCGCCACAAATGGGAAGCGAAGAAGAACGGCAAGCCGCGAAAAAAAACTCTGAAGTCCCCGGCCGAATACCTCGATTTGGAGCACGCGCGGCCGGCGGGCGAAACGCCGAAGGCCGCACGCTACGATATCGAATTGCGCCCGGAGGCCGCGCGTTTGCTCGCGGTCGAAAACATTGCGGTCCGCGTCACGGTCGACAAGGAGAGCGGCGGCATCGTCGCGATCGCGGCGAAATTGCGGCAGCCGTTCAAGGTCCTGATGGGGCTCGCGCGAATTACCGGCCTCGATATCGACGTGGAATTGGAGCCCACGGACGAGGATGCGCCGCGTCAGTCCGGCGAAGTTAAGACTAGCAGCACCGCCCATGTGGCGATGTCCAGGCTTGGCAGCCCGATGGAATACAACTGGAGCGATTTTAAACGTGTGATGTCGTATCGCGCGCCGGAACCGGCCCGGAAGTAACGAGGCGAATCGCCGCCCGAGAGCGAGGTCCGACTGGTCGGACACACGCGGTCGGCCGCCTGCTTGAGGCGCTCCGAGCATTAAGCGCGAGCAAGCTCGCGGCCTACGTCAATGCGAGCGTATGCTTAACCGGCTCGACTTAGCTTTTCTTCGCGATGACCTGGGGAGCCCGTTCCATCTGGCCGCGGGTCACGCCCAGCTGGTTGATAAGTTTCAATTCGCGCCAGAGGTCTGCGCCGCTCATCTCGCCGCGCAGCAGCTGGCCGTAGCGAACCAGCGTGCGAGAAACTTCGTCCGCGCTCTCGTTGACGAACTCCACGCGAAAACTGCGCGCGCCGAGCTCGATCAGCCGGCCGACATATTCGGCTCCCGTCTGGGCCCGGTTGTTGAAAACGGTGTTGCGGCAGCCGGCATCCGCTTTGAGTGGCAGCTCGGCGCCAACGCGATCGCGCAGCGCCACGCGGTGCGTGTCGCACGGCCGACCGCAATCGCGGTAATCCTTGCCGGTCGAGAGAAACGCGCAGAACACGCAGTGCTCCATGTGAAACATCGGCATGTGCTGGTGCACGGTGATGTCGAACCACGCGCCCGGCGCGGCCTGCAACAGCGCTTCGAGTTGCGTGATGTTCAGATCGTAGCTGGCGGTGACGCGTTCGAGTCCGTGCTGACGGAGAAAGTAGTCCGCGGTCCACGGATTCGCGACGTTCAGCGAGAAGTCGCCGCGTTTGCGGTCCGCGGCGAAAAACGCGAGATGGTCGTAGTTGCGGACCAGGTAACCGTCGGCGTTGGACGAGCGCACCTGTTGCAGGATCCATTCTTCGCCGGGTTTAAAAATACGGGGAGGCGCGACCCAGATCGAAGGCGCGCGGTGCGCGCCGGAGATCGGAGCTGGGAGATCGGAGTTCGGAGATGCAGGTTCGGTCGACTGGAGTTCGCGGAAGCGGACCACTGCGTCGCGGTAGTGTTTCGGGTTTTCGAATTCGCAGTAGATCGTGCGGGCGCCGGCGTGCCACGCGGCCTCGAGTTGTTCGGGGAGGCGGATCACGGCGATGAGCTCGGGAACCCGACCGGGAGTTTCGTTTTCGATTTTGAATTTCGGCCTTTCGACGGTCTCGCGCAGGGTCCAGCGCGGCGGAGCGGCGCGAAGCTTTTCCAATTCGGCGGCCGCCTCGCGGCGGAGCCGGTTGAGTTCGCTGACGGGGATGATCACGTTTCCTTCGAGCAAGGAGGTGAGGGAACCGAGCTTGAATGGCGTGCCGCCGAGGCGGCCGAGTTGCTCGCGGAGTCGGTCGGTCGTGAGCGGGTGATTGGCCGCGGCGGCGAGCGGCACGGTGGATTCGAGTTTCACGACGTGGCCGAGACCGTCGTTGGCGACGACGGTCAGCGGGACGCCGGCGTGGCCGTGAATTTCGAGTGAGATCGGGCGTGGGAAACGAATCTGGTCGCCTTCGAAAGTGGTGCGCACTTCGCGGTCGAGCGCGGGGTCGTTGGTTTTCCAAACGAGCTGGCCGGCGCGAATCCGGCGCCAGTCGAGGTCGCCGTGACCGAAACGGAGCGTGGTTTCGGTGCCGTGGGTTTCCACCTGATAGACGCGGCCGCCTTCCTCGCGTTGATCGGGTTTGCCGGCGTCGAAGACGACGCCGTCGCCGGGCTTGAGCGGGGCCTGGAGTTGCAGGGACGCGCTTTCGTTGGCGACGCGCGTGACTTCGCCGAGGAAAACCCCGCGTTTGGTGCCAAAGCGGGCGTGGGCGAGGTGCTGATTGTCGATGCCGCGAAACCAACCCGTGTAGAGCCCGCGCGAGAAGGCCATCTGCAGCTCATACTTCGCGGCGCTGGAGTTGAAAGTTGAAGGTTGAAAGTCGGGAGACGAACCACCGAGGGCGCGCTGGCTTTCAACTTTCAATTTTGAACTTTCAACCCCGCAGAGCTCGTCGAGCGCCTTGCGGTAAACGCGCGTGATGCTGGCAACGTATTCGGGGCTCTTGAGGCGGCCTTCGATTTTTAGCGAAGCCACGCCCGCGCGGATAAGATCGGGCAGGACTTCGAGGCCGGAGAGATCCTGCGGGCTGAGGAGATAGCGTTTGTCCCCGAGGGGAACTTGGACGCCGTCGGAAATGAGATCGTAGGGCAGGCGGCAGGCCTGGGCGCATTCGCCGCGATTGGCGGAGCGGCCACCCAGCGATTCGCTCGTGAGACACTGGCCGGAGTAGGCGACGCAGAGGGCCCCGTGGACGAAAACTTCGAGGGGAAGTGGCGGATGGGCAGCTGAAAGTTGAGCGCCTGCTTGCTGCGCCCCGTTGATTTTCCCGATGTCGGCGAGGGAATTTTCACGGGCGAGGACGACGAGTTGGGCGCCGAGTTCGCGGGCAAAATTAACACCAGCGGCGCTGGTGATCGTCATCTGCGTCGAGCAGTGGATCGGAAAATTGGGCGAGAGCGCACGGATCAGGCGGCAGATGCCGATGTCCTGGACAATCGCAGCGTCGACTCCGGCGGCGAGAATACTGCGCAGGAAATCCTCGGCGTCGGCGAGCTCGTTGGCGAAGACGAGCGTATTGAACGTGACATAGCCTTTTACGCCGCGGCGGTGGAGAAATTCCATGAGCGCGGGCAGATCGGCTTGCGTGAAATTTTTCGCGCGCATCCGTGCGTTGAAACGCTCGAGGCCAAAGTAAATTGCGTCGGCTCCATTCTCGACGGCGGCGCGGGCGCAGTCCCAATCGCCGGCCGGCGCGAGCAACTCCGGCCGCACCAAGGCGCGGGCGGGAGGAATGACGGCGGCGGACTGTGGCGCGGTGGCGGGCATGAACGAGTGAAGGTGGGCCGATCCCCGCGGGCCGACAAGCTAACAGCCGCGAATTGCGTGACCGAGTCGCGAACGCCGGATCGGTTTTTGGCGCAGATTACGCCGTGGCTTCGGTGGCGGCGGGAGCGCTGGACGGTTTCGCGTGGGGAGCGGAGACATGAGGCGCAGCGTTGCGCAGTTCGGCTGCACACAGCACCGTCAGAATGAAGAAAGCGACGGAGACGTAGCCCAGTAGCGGCAGGCCGGCGAGGTGGCCTGAAGCGTCGGCGGTCACAAAAAGACCAGCGAGGATGTTGGCGAAGCCGCTCGCGGCTTGTTGCAGGGCGGAATTCACACTCATGAACCCGCCGCGGTAGCGCGCTTCGACGGCATTGGTTACCATGGTCATCGCTGGCGTGAAACGACTCGACATCGTGACCATGAACAAAGCCATCATTGCGCAGGCGGGAGCGAGTGCCATCGGACCGGCGCGGGTGAAAATCAAAACGATGATCACGGCGGCGGCGGACATCCACGTGAGGAGGCCGAGTTTGTCGACGCGGTCGCTGAGGCGGCCGATGATTGGCATCGTGATGAAGGTGCAAATCCCGCCCACCGCGTAGGCCCAAGGGAGTTGGGCCTCGGTGAGTCCCATGTTGGCCACCATCGACGGCGCAATGAAGGGAATGAGGCAGCCGCCCGCCATCACGAGCACCGCACCGACCGCGAACGCGCGCTGGTGGACGCGATGGGTGACGATCTCTTTCATTTGCCGCAACGGGTTGGCGTGGTGGATGGCGGTTCGGAGGTGGGGGAGGGCAAACGAGGCCATCACCAGATTTGCCGCAGCGCATCCGGCGAGCATGAAGAAAGGGGCATGCCATCCGAATTTTCCGGCGAGGACCAAGCCGGCGGGAACGCCAAGCACGGAGGCGATCGGAAACGCGCCCATGACCACGCTCATCGCGCGACCGCGACGCTGCGGCGGAATGACGTCGCCCACCATGGCTGTGACCATGGAGCCCGCCAGTCCGCCGAAAGCGCCCGCGGCGATGCGCGCTGCCATGAGCCAGTAATGCGTTGGCGCGAGACCGCAGGCGAAGGTCGCGAGGCCGAAGCCGGCATACAGCACAAGGAGCGCGCGTTTGCGGTCGTAGCGATCGAGCACGAAGCCACCAGCCAGCCCGCTGAGGGCGGCGGCGAGGCCGTAGCTGGCGACGAGATGGGTAAATTGCGCCGGCGAGATGTCGAACTGCCGCATAAGCTGCGAGCCCAGCGGCATCATGATCATGAAATCGACGATGTGCGTGAACTGCACCGCCGCGAGTGCGAGCAGGGTGGCGAGTTCGCGGCGCGGTGTGAGCGCGTGATCGGCAGCGGCGGACATGAATGAGCGGAGGACGGTTGGCGTTTTTGTCGAAAGCGCAATCGTCAGGGCGTCGCACCCCCGCCTTCGCGGGCGTGTTCGCGCAAAAAACCGATGAATTGCTCAGCACCCCGACTCTGAAAGCGTTGAAGGTGCCGGATGATGCCGAGTTCGCGCGTCGGAGCCGTGCCGGTGAGCCGAAGGTAGGTGAGCGTGTCGCGATCGTCGGGCAGGCGGGCGACCTGAGGAAGGATCGAGATACCGAGCCCCATCGAGACAAAGAGTTTCAACGTAGCGACTTGAGCGCAGCGGTAGCCGACTTTCGGCTCGAAATTCTGATCGCCAAAAAAGCCGGTGATCTGCGCCGCCAGCATGCTCGCATCACCCATCGTCACGAAGGTCTCCTCGGCCAGATCAGTGATGCTGATCTCGGTGCGGCTGCCGAAGGCGTGGTGCTTGGCGACCACCAGCAAAAGCGGCTCGGTCAACAACGGCTCGATCGATAGCCGTGGTTCCTTGACGGGGAGGGCGACGACTGCCAGATCCAGTTCGCCTTCGATCACTCTACGCACGAGGTTGATATGAAAGTCCTCGCGGGCGTGAATCAACAGGTTCGGATGCTTTTCGCGACAGCGGATAATCAGAGGCGCGACCAGATACGGCATGATCGTCGGCACAGCACCGACGGTGATTCGACGATCCAATGACGGATGGTCGCTCAATTCCTTGGCAGCGTTTTCGACTTCAAAGAGGATGCGGCGGGCCCGATCAAGAAAGGTCGTGCCGGCTTCCGTGAGGACTGCTTTGCGTCCCAGCCGATGGAAAAGTTTGTGACCAATCTCTCGCTCTAGATTCAGAATTTGTTGGCTTAATGATGGTTGGGTAATATGACTGCGTTCAGATGCGCGAGTGAAATTACCGGTCTCGGCGACGGCGACGAAGTAGCGGAGTTGATCTAATTCCATAGGATTAACAGATGGAAATGATAGGAAAGCGCGATTTCAACTATTGAATGAGATGCGGTATACTTGGGGCGTCGAGATTCCTTGGGAGTCGAGACGAACCAAATAAATACCATGAAGAATAACATCATCGTTAGAACGGTCACCCTCGGCGCGATCGCCGCTGCCGTTACACTGCTTTCTTTCCGTTTCCCGGTTAGCGTGGATTCCATCGTCGGTTTCCTTTCCAGCACATTGGGATCCTAAGCTTAGAATTCCACGTGGACAAGTTGTCGCG
>JADMIO010812831.1_pt1 | contig 61446 bp, 97 predicted proteins | sample 8958161 | NCBI WGS metagenome assembly JADMIO01 (sample SAMN16585339, study PRJNA669376) | soil metagenome | isolation source: Crop rotation soil | place: USA: Cullars Rotation, Alabama | collected 2011
CGCGACAACTTGTCCACGTGGAATTCTAAGCTTAGGATCCCAATGTGCTGGAAAGTCGATCCGTCCGCGTAACAAGTCAATGGCGTCGAGGAACTGCTGACGAACACGCGGCTCCAGCCGATCCGCGATCTTGACGATGGCGGCGTCACTGGCGCGGGCCTTCAAGAGTGCGTTGATCATCGGACCTTCCGCAGTGGAGCTATTCCGACGACATCAGCGATGATGGCATAGCCATTCATCGAAGCTTCTTGGGACACCGCCTGCACGTATGCCTTACCGCCGCGACCCGCGAATGTGACCGGAACCTGAACAGGTCCCACTAGTGCGTCATACAGAGGGAAGAACACACGCTCGCGTGTCGCCTCCATACGTTGGCCAGCGACAGGCCCCCACTTCACTGTGAGACGCCATGAGCCCCGCTGCAAAAACGACGGCCGCGTGATGTCCTTCCGAACAATCTCGCAGCGTGGCAGGTCGCCGATCTTGGCTGATGTCATGAGCCCTTGAGCCAGTAGCGCAGCCCACGCGGTTTCGGCTTCGGTGCGTCGAGCGGATGACCGTCTTCACCGCTGAAGAAGCTCTCTTCGAACGTCGCCAGATGGAGCGCCGCATCCACCGTGACGTCCGAATACCGATCGAGGATCGCCACCGTGCGCGTCACGATCCGATCGATGATGAGCGCCTTCTCTGGCGAGATCGCCTGCTTCATGGACTTCTTACAGATCAGATGTCTTCGACGTGTTCGATACGCGGGAACTGCTCGCCGTCGAACCATTCGAGCGACCCACAGACCGTGCAACGATGCTGATAACTTGTCGTCATCGTTGTTATCGCCGTTCCTGTGAATTCCATCCGTCCATTGCACGAGGGGCGGCACCGGCACTGCACACGCACGGGCCGCATCGCCGTTTCCCACTTGCGCGATTTGTCTACGCTCACGCGGCCGGCACCACTTCATCCGGGTTCTCGGCCAACGGCTTCTCGGCCGGATCTTTCTTCGCCAGCGTGCCGAGATCCGTCGTGGCGTTGATCGTGAACGGCACGAAGTAGACCTTGTCCCCGCTCGGCACTTCCTGCTCACCCGCTCGCGCCCGCAGTTCATTGGCCGTGAACGCATACGGGAAGGCTTTCATCGCCTCCAGCTGTGCCGCCTTGTCGTCCTGCACCGGGGACACGTAATCGAGGATCAACCGCTCGTCATATTCCGGTAACAGCTTCTCTTGGAGGTAGGACCGCAGGAAGTCCAGCCGCGGGATCTGCACCTTGGTCGAGAAGATGTAATCCGCCGAGTCGATCGTCGCCCGGTTCGACTTCTCGATGACGCCAAGAATTTCAGGCGGGATGCCGAACGTCTGAAGGATCACGTTGCGCTCATGCTCTCGGAGCTGCACCATCTGCATGGACCGGAATTCGCGCTTGAATTCGTAGATGTCCATCGCCCGATTGGCGAACATCGGCTTGTGCGACTTCCAGTAGCCCTGGAGCTTCGCCAGCCAGCTATATTCCAGACGTCGCGCATCGGCATCTGAGATCACGCTCGTCGCATCAGTCCCCTTCGGGCTGACGACAAACGGCGGCGTGGCATCGTTGTAGAAGAACTGCTTCAGGAACCGGGAGGCGTATTCGTCCGTCTCCAGTTCGTCCGCGAGCGCCCCACCTAACCCTGAGCCACGGCCATACGGCAGTGCGGGATTCGGATTAGGCATCCAGAGCATTTCTGTCGCAGGAATGTCCCCGATCCACGCCCGATACCCGACGCGGAAGAACGGATGCGAGGGGGTCGGCGTGCCGAGAATCCAGTGCGGCGGAATCGGCCACACCGCGACGACGACGCCCTTCATCAGGCCAGAGTCTGCGCGCTGCTTCAGCCAGAACGCTTCCCCGGCCAGATCAATGTGCAGCTGGGTCGTCTTCAGCGTCGAAAGACCAGTGAGGAAGCTATTGCCCTTGTCGAGCACGTCGAGGAACGGATGCTGCTCGATCTCAACCAGTTCGTTGCGCTCCTGCAATTCTGACTTGATGCGCAGCCGCGTGCCGAAGTCCGCCCGCTGGAGGATGCGATGCCGGAGCACCTTGCCGTTGCGCTTCTGGACGAACAGTTGCCATTGGACTGAGGCCACGGACGTCGCGACCCGTTCCGCGCAGGCGCGGAGCCACGGCATCGAGTTGTAGGCTTCGAGCCGATCCTGTGTCCCCCGCTGAGGCGGTTCGCCGCGGGCCGCAGGGCTAATTCCGGACATCAGGCCGGCCGGCGAACTATCAGTGGAGAACGTGCCGAGCGCGACCTGACGGGTCGGGGTCAGTGCGGATTTGATCGTCGTCAGTATCGACATCGGGTTATCCCTTTGGTTCCCTTCTCAACCTAGCCGTGCGACTCCGGCCGACGACAGTTGCCCTATCGGGATCAGCGGCACAGCAAACGGCACGGTCCAGGAATTGGTCTCGGCGTCGTAGTGGATGTGACCTCCGAGCAAGCCGCGAGCGATCTCGTCCTGCGCGACCCATCGGTCGCGACATGCGACATGACACCATTGATCGGCATCCAAATTAGGTACAGCAAGCGGGAAAGGGCCTGTGACGAAGAATCGAACCGAATCCATTTACCGTCCTCCCGGCCAGAAGTAGCCGTCGGTCTGAATCGATTGGTTCACAATCCGTGCGGCCTCGGCGGTCAGTTCGGCCTGTTCGCGTTCTTCGCGCGCGCGCATCTCGGCATCCGTTTCGGGGGCCGCGTCATACAGCGAGAAGCTCACATGCCGGGACCACAGCTGCACCGCCAGCGCCAGCGCACACACACAGTCGTCGTGCTGCCCTTCCGGCGCCGAGTAGGTCACGCCGGTGCGGCTGTAGACGTATTCAAAGGCTTCCAACTCCGCGACGATTGGCCCGGCCGGGTAGTGAATCTGCTGCTGCTGAATGGCGACTGCCAGCCCTTCCATCAGCTGCTGCTTGCTCGGACTCGAAAACTTGAAGCCGAGAAACACGCCCGGCTTAGCTTTCTGCAACCGCTCAAGGATCGGATCGCCGACACCCGTCGAGTCCACCAGCGCGGGCACGTCCTTGGTGATGTCGAGGATGTCGCGGATCGTGTCTTCCCACGGCTTCTGCCAGCGGACGAACCGACACACACGCCCGTTGACATCCAGCCCGATTCCGACGGTCCAGTCGGTCGATTTCGCTAAGTCCCAGCCCCACGCGGCCACCGGAAGATCAGACAGCCCATTCGCACACGCGCGAATCGCGGCGAGGCCGAACGGGTTCCCCTGGTCGTCTGACGCCTCCGCCAAGTAGAGCTCGCGGAACACGGCATCTGGCAGCTGACGCTTGGCGTCTTCGACTTCCGCCGCGTCGATTAGCCCAGCCGCCACCGCATCCGCCGCGGTGATCCGCGCGAAGCGCATGTTCGGCTCGCCCGCTTCGGCTTTCCGGGCCATGTGGTAGGCCCAGTTCTTCCGGCCTTTCACGTTCCCGATGATCCGCAATGGTCCCTGTGTGGCCGTGAGCGTCGAGCGCACCGCGTGCCAGGATTCTTCCTTGCACCGTGACGCTTCATCGATCACCGCGCCATACACGTCTTCGCCGTAGAGGGAATCCGGCTTATCGGCGCCTTTGAACCACAGCACGGTTTCGTTCAGGAGCGTGATCGTCAGCTTCGTGTCGTTCTTCTCATACAACCGCCGCGGGAGTGCGCGCTTCAACCGCGCATAGACGATTTCCGCCTGCGGGAAGATCGGGGCGACCCACCAGTAATTCCAACCCGGCCGACCAGCCATCGCCTGCTCGGTGAGCCAGATCATGCAGCCTGCGGTCTTCCCGCTCTTGGTGGAGGCTTCGATGATCCCGTAGCGTTCCGGACAGAAGATCGCGTCGCGTTGATAGTCCGCGATCCACGGCCGCTGATAGACCGGACTGGGACTCACGGGAGATGGACCGACATGTTTAGCGCGGCCTGCCCAATCGACAGACACGCCAGCGACCCAGCATCCGTACGCCACAGGTCATGGGCGTAGTTCAACTGCGAACTCAGCGACAACGTCTGGCAGCTGGCGACCGTGACCTCAATGTGGCAGCTCGTCACCGCGCCGGCCACCGTGAACAACGCGGACGTATCCTCCGCGTTCAGCTTCCACGAGAACAACGTCGTGTAGCCGGTCGGATCCACCTTCGTGCTCGTAGACGTGGCGCTGTACACGTCGAACTTCAGGAGGATGTCCTCCCCCTTGTACATCACGAAGTTGTTGGTGACGGCCATGACCTAGGTAATCTGCACTTTCCAGGTGTTCTGGAGCGAATCACCCGGCAACAGGTTGACGACCGGGAACGTCGCCGAGGCGAACATCTCCACCGCACCCGTCGTGGTGCTGGTGAAGAGTCCAGCTTCATCCACCGCCTGCGGTCCGCTCGAGCTCGCCGAGGTCGCTGTGATCGTCCCCACGTTGTTATAGGTGTCGTTGGTCACGGTGATCGTGGAGAGCGAGATCGTCCCGCAGCTCCGCGTCTGAATCTCGCAGCTCAAAGCGGTGTCGGTGCAGGACGCCGTACGCGCCGCACCGGTCGCGCCTTTCCCGATGGCGCCCCAGCGGGGATCACAGCTCGCATGGGTGCGGCTGGCGTCCGGCTGGATGCGATCCGCGATGATGTTGCGTCCCAGGTTTGTCAGTACGGTGTTCGTTCCAAACGCCACAGTGCCCTCCCTACGGCTGCCGTTCGTGATATTCGCGGCGTCGCTGCGCAAACTGCGCGAACGAGGGCACGGTGGTCTTTGTCAGTCGTTCGATCTGAAACCAAAACCGGCAGACCGGATTCGTGTGGAAATACGCCACGATGCCGCGGTCTTCGACGGTTCCATCTTTCCGGACGATCGTCTGTTCCAGCGAGATCCGGGTGCGCGGCTTGACTTGATAGCTCACGCCGCCGTCCAGTTCTGCGTCGTGCTGGCGATCCCCACCAGCGTGTCAGGGCTGTTCACACGTCCAGCCAGCGCAGCAGGGCTTGTCGGACGGCTCGTCCAGTTCTGCGTGGTGGACCGGAACGCCAGCACGTTGTTCGTGGTATTCGTGATTGCCGTCAGCCGGATCACCCGCGGGCTTGTTTGCCCAGGGATGAACCGCGACAGCGACACAATGACCGAGGTCACCAGCGACCGGATGGCCCGCACCGACTTGCTCAGCGTCGGCGCAACGGTGACCGCCACGCTGTAGACATTCCGCGGCTGTCGGGTCGGCGTCGTGACGATCGGCGTCGCCGTGACCGTCTTCACCAACTGCGCTTGTTTCGTCCGCGTCAGGCTGGCGACCGGGGCGAGCGTCGTCCGGATCGCATTCGCGGTCTTGGCATAGGGCACCACGACCAGCGATGTCAGACTGCGGATCGCTCGGGTCTGCGCGATACGTGTGATGCTGGTCCCGACGGTCACGCTCAACGTCTGGAGCACGACCTTGATGCTGGTCAGCGTCACCAACACCGTGGCCGTCAGCCGGAACGCCTTCTGCGTCTGCTTAGTCACGCTGATCACGGTCGCCACGGTCAGACCGTAGGCTTTCTGGGCCTGCTTCGTTAGGCTGAGCGACGTGCCGACCACGATCGAGAGCGTCTGCAACACGACCTTGATCGCGACGAAGGTCACGATGGCCGAGGCCGTCAGGCTCAGCGTCTTCTGGGCCTGCTTGGCGAGCGTCACCGCCGCACTCACGGTCAGCGCCAACAGCTTGCCCGGTGTCTTCACGAGCGCGAGAACGGTCGCCACGGTCACCAGGAGCGGCTGATTCGCCTGCGTGGTCCGCGTGGCCGATCCAGTCGCCGAGGTCGAGAGCGGCTGCTGTGCCTGCTTGAACAACGAAGCAATGGCCGTCGTGGTGACGGACTTCACCACCTGCGCCCGCTTGACGATGGACACGACCCCGGATGCCGGTGGGCTCTTGATCAATCCCGGCTGTTTGGTCAGCGTCGCCAGCGCCGCGGCGGTCAGGGTTAGCGTCTGCGTGTTTGCCGTGCTGCTCGAGTTCGCGATGGAGAACCAGCGGCGATTCGCCGGCAGCGCACAGATTGCATACGGTGTTTCCGTGATCGACTTGACGTCACCGTCCGTCAGTAAACGGTTGAAGATATAGGCGTGCGCGATCGCACAATGCGCCGACAGGAAGTTCGTGCTCCCATCACCGCCGAAGTTCATCGTCATCGCGGCGTCGCTGTTAATCGCGCCTGATCCGTTCTGCGATGAGGCGCCGTTGGCGACCGCGCCGCCGTTGATATAGAACTGACACTGCGAGGTGGCGGGCGAGGCGGCGGTACTCCCGTTGTAGACAATCGCGATGTCGTACCACCGATCCAACGCGGGCAGTGCCGGAGCGACCGCCTTGAACTCGGTGGTGACGCAGCCAATCCAGAACTGGAACGTGAGCGCCACGTCATCAAAGATCAATCCCCAGCCCGTGCTGACGGACCCGGCAATCGCCTTGCCGAACATCAGCGCCGGACCACCGGGTCCGGTCGAGGGATAGACCCGCAGCACGATCGACAACGGACCCGACGTCAGATTGCTGTGGAGTTCCTTCGCAGGTCCGGTGAGCGTCGTCCCCGACGACCCATTCGCCGCCGTTTGAAAGTGATAGCCGGCACCGCTGGGATGGACGATCTTGCCCACGCCCATGCCGGCGGTCGGCGTCGTGAGCGTGTTGATATTGCAGCCGACTGGACCGATGTCCGGCACATAGCGGTCGCTGGCATGGTTGAAGATCCACGCCGACAACAGCCCGCGGACGAGCGGTTCTCTGACGTTGAGGTTCTGATCGCCCGGCAGCGGCGCTCGGAGCCCGTGGTCGCCCGCCGTGACCGTGAAAAGGCGTCCAGGCATCGCTACACGTTGTTGATACCGGTCACGACCATCGCGGTCAGGACCGCCACGGAGGCGCTATTCGGGCCGCTGTGCTGAACTTGCATCAGGTACTGACCGGTCGGCAGACGCACCGAGCCGAGACGCGTCGCCGAGTTCAAGCGGGCGATACTGAAGGACACCATCGCCTGCGTCTCGTAGTTCGCGCCGCCGTCATTCGACGGGTAGACGTTGACGATCGGGTCGGCGCTGGCCAGCGAGAACCGCACCTGCACCGGAACCTGGAGCTCCCAGCCGGCGGTAATGTTGACGCTGAAATAGAGCGAGGCTGAGTACTGGATGCCCGTCAGCGCCTGCAACGAGGCGGTCCACGCGATAACGGGATTCGATACGGACATGGCTAGACTCGTCCTTCAACTTCGACGCGAGGGCCAAGCGCAGCCGCGTCGGGCTTGTAGTCAGCCAAGGTCACCGGTCGAACCGCCAGATGCGGGCTCTCCACCGTCGGGCAGCAGTAGGTCTTGATCCCGAGCTCCCAGCAGCGATCGAAGAAGCTGTTGTCTTCCGAGAACGCCTTCCGAATCTCGAACGGGTTTTCCTTTAGTTCGAGGCGCATCCGTTCGAATACGCGCCGGCGCACCAACAAGCATCCGGCGCCGGCCGCGCCGACTTCGAAGATGCTGGCGTTCCGGTCCCAGTCGCCGAGGTATTCGATGCGATCGTCTGTCCGCGTGAAGACCACCGGGTTGTGCGGCGCGGCGCGGTAGCAATACAGACCGGTCAGCACATCGACGTCGTGGCGCTCCATCTGCAACAGCAGACGTGCGGCAAGGTCCGGCTCTGGCGCGTGGTCCGTGTCGAGCATCAGCAGCCAGTCGCCGCGCATCCGATCGACCAGCGCATTCCTGGCCGCCGAGTGATAGCTCACCGTGGCGCGGTCGTAGAAAATCGTTTCGCCGGGCTCGACGAGGTAGTCGGCGTTGTACTGGATCAACTGGCCCCACGCCCACGCGAACGACTCCAGCACGGCCGGCACCCCGCCCATGTAGGCAATCGTCCCGATCGTCTTCTTCCCGTAGAGCATTACGTCGGCACTCCCGTTCGGGCGTAGGTGACATCGGCGAGCGTGATTAACAGCCCGAGTTCAGCAGCGCGACTCTGTGTCTGGGTCTGGGCGTTCCACAACGCGATCAGCGATGTGCGGGTCGGCCCGGACACGGGAAAAATCGCCGCCATGATGGCCCGAATGTTCGCGTTCGACAGATCGAGTAATCCGGCCGACAAGATCGTTGTCAGTTGCGCCTGTTGTAGGGCGGTACGGGAGGCGAACTCGGTCGGGTCGAAACAGTTCAGCACCCGCCATGACGCCACGACCACACTACCGAATGCACGCTTCGACGCATCCGTCAGGAGTCCGAAGATGCGCTGATCATCGACCAGCGACGTCCAGGCACCGTAGCCGATCGCCGTAGGGTCATTGGTGACTTCCGCCTTGATGCTCGGCGCGTCGTTCAGACTCATGCCGCAGCCTCTGCAACAATGCCGGTCCCGAGGAAGTGGGTGTAGTCGATCTCCTGCACGACGGTCGGCCGCAGCCCGGCTTCTTCCACGAGCGCCACGATGTGCGCGGTCGGAATGGAGCGGAGGTGATAGCAGCTACTGCCTCGCGTGTATTCCGGCGGCGGCGCCTGCCCCATCGTGTGTTGCTGCTCCGGTGGCCGATGGTCGTCGGGAATCGTCACCACGACACGTCCATCGCCTCGGAGCGCACGCTTGGCACTCTGGAGGCACCGCAGGATGTCGGCGTCGCCCATGTGTTCCAAGATGTCACCCAGGACGACGGTATCGGCTTCGTTCTCGAACGGCAGATCCCGCGCATCGGCCTTGACCTGAATCGGGTTCGGCTTACCGCTGCCCGGCGAGACCTCGTTGATGTCCACGTTGACCGCGCCACGGGATGCGAAATCGCTCGGATCGGTGTCGCAGCCGACGTTCAGGATGTGCCCCTGCGCGTGCTTGTGCTGGAAGGCGAACTGGACGAACTGAAACCCCGTCCGCCCGTCCGCGATGGCTTCGAACTGATCGACATAGCGTTCCCAGTTGAACCGCTGCCTTGCGCCCTGCATCATCTGCGGCCGGATGGCGTCCTGCAACGCCGACACGGACAAGACGCGCACGACTTCCGCGACATGCCGCGCCCGCGTGAGCGCGTCCTTGTAGACTTCGCCCTCGACGAACACCCCATGCTGCACGTTGTCGCGCAACGCCCAGATCGGCGCGGTCACGGGGATCGCCCCCAGCGCCTGCGCTTCCATGCAGGTGATGCAGCTGGTCTCGGTGAACTGCGTCGGATACCACCACACGCCGCTCTTCAACCACTCGCGATACAGCTCGACCTGCGACACGCGGCCGTGCCAAGTGACGCCGGGCTGGTCCATCAACCGCTCGAGATCGGCCTTCTCCTGACGGAAGCGACGCGCCCACGGCTGATCCTGATCGAGCAGTTTGTCGATGTTGTTGAACCCGTAGAAGCAGTGGAGCTCGGCGTCCGGCACGTGCTCGCGCACCCGCGGCCAGAGTTCGAGCAGCGCCTTGAGACCCCGATCCGGGCTGCTGGCGTACATCACGCGGTGCGGATTGCGTTCCGGCACGCCCTCGGCTTCGACGCGCCGGATCAGGTCCATCTTCAGCCCGTTGCTGGTGCGCGTGAGCGCGTGCGCGAGGCCGGGATGGCGTTTCACGGTCGCCGCTTCGTGGCTCTGGCAGAACGCGAAGCAGACATCGACCTTTGCCTGCGCCTCTTCGCTCCAGGCGTAGCCCTCGTCCTGCATCACCATCCACAGCCGCTGGTCGGCGCGTTTCTCCCACGCGTCCAGAACGCCCGGGCAGCGGTAGAGCACCCAGATGCCGGGCGCGGTGAAGTCGGCCGCCTCGAGCGGTTTCCAGACCACGCCGACCGGCCCGACACGCTCGGCGCCGTCCGGCATCGGTGAGTAGCTGATGACCTCATGGCCGCGGCGCGCCAATCGCGTCACCATCTCAATGTGGTGCGTCTCGCTGCCGCCGATGCCGCGGTCCGCCGCGGTCCAATCCCACTCTTCGAAATGGACCGGGCTGTAGAAATGGAACGTCACTGGACCTTGAACACGTGAATTGTGGGCACTGACGAATCGAACTGCTGCGACTCCACAAAGATCCGGCCGGTCGCCGGGTCATACGCCGCACCGAGCAACTGATCCCACCCGCCATCCCGCGGTAACGGCTCCCAGGTCGCGTAGGGCTTCACGTCCCACGGCTGCGTGGTCCCGGCCTTCACCGCGGCGAGATCGTTCGCGTCATACGCCCAAATGAAGTACCCGTAGGGCTGCGCGTGCGTGCCCTTGTATTTCTCGGCGGTGTCGTTGCCGCAGGCGGAAGCCTCGCCGTAGCAGTAGTTGCCGAAGCCCGTGCGCCCGAAGAACAGCACGCTACTTGTCCCAACCGGAAACACCGCGCCCATGATGCGCGAGGTGCCGTTGAACAGCGGATGACTGCCGGCGGTGCCGTAGTCACCGATCGTCGGATGTGCCTGCGGGTAGTAGAGGAGTGCCGTCGCGCCTTGGCCGACACCGATCGTCGCAGGGTCGATCGCGAACGCGGCCGGCCCGTAGCTGGTGCGGCTGATGATGTTGAGGCCGCCCTGACCGATCAGCACAGGCCCGCCGAGTTTCGCCTGCCAGTCAGCCGGAATGTCCGCGAAGTAGCCGGCGTAGAACCCGGCACCCATCGGACCGACGCGGAACGGCCCGGTGACCTGACCCTTAGCGCTCAGGTTCAACGGCCGCACGAAATGCGACAGCGTCGCCGTGCCCGATCCGTCGTAATAGTCGAACACACTGACAATCAGCGAGTCGCCGCGGACGTAATACCCGCCGCTCATCTTGTCGTTCGAGCTGCCAGGATTCACCGCACCGGATTTGCCCTCAGTCGCATCGGTGCAGGGTTGAAGCAACGTCGCGGTCGATCCAGTCGGAATCTTGACCTCGGCCACGGCCGGCGTCCGGTTGAAGCACGACACGAATAGCGAATCGTGTGCCGGGTAGTAGACGAGCCCTCGGCCACCGTAGGCGAAATCGCCGGTCAGCGAAAAACTACTGACATGGGTCAGCGACGTCACGAGTCCGCCGGCTGGGTTGGGCGTCGGCGGAACGGGTGTCGGCACCGGATCGGGAACAGGCGTCGGCGTCGGAACCGGTGTGGGCGTGGGAACGGGAGTCGGGATCGGGGCCGCCGGGCACGCCAGCGCCTTGATCTGGTCGAAGGCCGACTTGTCCACACGACTCGGATTCTTCGGCACCGCACTACAAATCGCCGTGAGCCGTTGGGCGGGTGTCAGCCCTTGCGCCGAGACGAGCACACCCGAGACGAGCGCCGCCACGATCAATAGCCGTCGCATCAAGCTCCTGTCGTCGGGATACGCGGATTCCCGAGATTTAACGTGAACGAGACCGGGAGATCGCCTTCGATGTTCAACGTGTCCTTGGGTTTAAAGCCGTTCCGGTCCAAGGCGGAATTGACGGCCCCGAGCCGGGAATGGTGCGTCTTGTCGCTCACCATCTCGCCCAAGGCCGCGATCGACGGGAAGATCAACGCGGCCAATCGTTCCCGCGCCTTCGACATCACCTGCGGAGCGGCTCCCCCGTGATAGCGACAGACCGTGCCCCCCGGAATCGCCGAGCGTTTGCACTGCTGCCCGGACGCTTTCGACGTGGCGCGGCATTGCTGCGCGCTCATGGGGTTCGGCTCACTCATGGGGTCGATCTGGTGGAGACCTTCCGTTGCGGGCGGAAGCACGGCCCGGCTATCTAGCGGGTCGCCGTGGGCGCACCGTCCCCGTTAGTTCTATCGGTTCACGGTTGAGTATGCGCCTGAGCGTTACTGGCAGGACGTATCGGCGTAAGGCATTGCCCGCTTTTTTGCCATCTGATGCGCGGCGCGGGTGCGGCAGGTTTGGCAACGGTAGTGGCCGAGCGCGGGTTCTCCGCATTCGACACAGTCACCCCGTTCCGCACGTTCACGACGGAGACGTTGCCAGCGTTCTTCGATTGGATGATCGCAATGGGGACATTTCATGATTGTCAAGGGGCCATAGGCCACCTGCCTTTTAGGCGGGTGGCCTATGTGATTCCTTACGCGGTCAACGACGGAAGCCGCTTGTTCGCATTTGCGACGGCGAACTTCTGCTCAAGTTCGACCACCTTGAGCATGTTCTTGCCCGCATAGCAGACGGCGTTAGACATCTCCGGTGTCACACGCCTGTCAAGCACATCGAACATCAGTCCGACCATTGCTTGCTTGAAGTCCGAGGCAGTCGCAATACCTCGTCTGGCGACAACCAGACTCCTCGCCGTGCTGCCCTTGTGATTCTGTTTACCTTCAACCACTCGATCGCTGCGCTTCGCCATAGGTCTGCATCCTCTCCTTGAAATCGTCGGTTTATCGCACTGACCGCGTTACGGTCCCACTTCCGCTTTGCCCATTCCGGATCGGCCACGAGCCTCTCGTAACGTCTCTTCTCGACGTCGCGCACCTTCTGTCGATCTTTCGATCGCGTCAGACGCAGCGTCTCGGCACGCTGTTGCCGGCATTTCTGGCATCTTCCGCCTAGCTGACCGCTCGGTAGTTCGCCGCCGCATCGATAACACTTTCCTTCGGCTTTCAATTTCGCGACACGTCGCCGCGATTTTTCGGCCCTATAGAGATGCGCCGGGTCAGTGCTGACCTTACGCATTGATATTCGACCTCTTCGTGGTAGAGTCCGCGCCGTGGAATTGATCGCGCTCGCGGGAGTGGTCGTGCTGATTTACATCGGCTGGCGCTTGGACCGGATCCATCTGCGCCTGCAACAGATTGGGGAGTTCTTGGCACGGCACACGCCGTCCGCCAAACCCTGACTTGAAGAAGGCGACCGATCGTTCTTTCGCGCTATCACCGACCCGTTCGCACCACCCGAGTTCTAAGTATCTGACCCCTCGCGATTTCAATTCCTTCATCGCGGTCCAAATCAGCGCCGCGTTCACGTCCGGCTCGAGACTCGCCGCGAAGCCGTAGTAACTCCATGTTTCATGGATCAGAAAGTAGGCAAAGGACTTCGGGGCCATGACGAGGAGTCCGCTATGCTCCACCAGCCAATCCGCCATCAACTGCCACGTCGCCATCGGGCGGGTTTCACGACCGGCGGCCTCGATGTGAATCGCCCGCGCCATGCCGACCGCAATCGGATCTTCCGTGATCGCGATTTCTCGTTGCCGTTCGGCCCAGTGGATCTTGGATTTGTAGGACTTCCGAATCCCTTTCCAGAGCTCGGCTTCGGGCTGGGTTAGATCCACGATCTGCGTCTGCCACGTCGCACTGGCGAGCAACCGGGATCGTGTTCCAGGTTCATCGCCGTACGCGGTTTCATACGTTCTCCATGCTGGAGAGTCCCAGAAGGACATCATCGCCGCCACCATCGGCGCCGAACGGCATCTTGTGGATGATGGTGGGCTTCATTGAGCGCGACGGCTTTGGGGAGCCATTCGTCCAGGAGGTCGCGCAATTTCCGCGCCTCTTCAACGGTGAGCGTGTGATCGGTCCCCTGCACTTTTACCGCGAGCGCGGCGGGGTCTGGATGGAACACTCCGACGGACGTTTCTCGAAAGTTCATGCGGTCACTCGATACTTAAGCATGGGTTCCTCGGCAGGCTGGATGCGTTTCACGCCGTCACCGAGCGCGGCTTCCGCATCACGGACGTTCTGAATATAGGTGGTGAATTCGACCGGCGTGAAGGCGACCGCGTAGTCCTTGTTCGCGGGATCGCAGTCGTCGAGCCGGAAGTGCGTTTCAAGAATCGCCGCGCCAGAGCAGACCGCCCATGCACCGACGCGCACATCGTGGGAATGGTCAGAGAAGCCATAGAATAGCGGCTCACCATCGCGGCGACCGTTGCCACTACACAGCGAGAGGTTCAACGCTGCCAACGGAGTCGGATAGCTGGATACGCAATGGAGGACCGCTCTCGGGTATCTGACGCTGCCGTCGCGACGCGCCGTCCACGCGAACATGCGCTCATCGTTCATGCCGTTGCTGACTATGACTCGCGCTGTCTCAACTGCCGACATCGGCAGATTGCTCTGAGCCGGCAGCGCCCACATCGCCTCGACAAATAAGGCCGCGTCACTCGCCTCAAAACTACTGATCTTGATGAAATCCACGAACGGCGCGATTAAGGTCGGATCACCTGGAACATAAACAGAACAGGCATATTGCAGTCCGCGACCAACCGCGTGCGCTCGCAGATCGCCGTGCCATCCGATCGGATACTGGAGCTTGAAATAATCAGCGAGATACTCCGGTGCGTGCCGCCGGTCGCACATCGCTTGGGCATTCGATGTCCACTGCGATTTGAAGACGTCCGCCCCACAATCCGCCGCGACGTCGATGAGCCGGTGCATCAGATCGAGGCCCCCTTCGTGCGTGCCGCCGGGTTCCGCGATGATCAGCGTGCGGCTCATGCGAGCCTCCATGCGAATTTCAGGCTGTCCCCATCCCACCGATAGTCGGACGCCATCACCGCGACGAACTTTTCCCAAAATCCGAGAGCTGGACTGCGGCGATAGCACTCCCCGACAATTCGCGATAATCCAAGGCGCTTCGCTTCCACGACGAGCGCGAGGACTGATTCGTTTCCGACGCCACGGCGCCGTGCCTGCGGACCAAGGATTAAGCTGATCTCGGCTTCACCTGGCACCCGCGACAAGTAGGTCAACCCGCCCATCCCGACGAACTGCCCGTCTGCGTCAATCGCGTAGTAGCGATGATCGGATTGGGGATTACTCACCACGTCACGATAGAAGGCCGCTTGTTCCGCTTCGGTCTTCGCCCCGGTTCGCAGCATCGGGAGGACATCCGGCGCGTTCCGCCACACGCGGACCTGTTGACATTCTTCGAGCGTCAAGGCTCTCAACGTCACGGTCATCTCAACCCCGCAATGAATCTGAATACAGCGACGACGAGGCAGATCGTCCCGACCGTCATCGATAGCGGAGCGGCTCGCCACATCGCACGACACCACGCCCAGATTGACGTATCGCTCATGCGGTCACCCGTGCCATCTCCGCGAGACTCGACATCGCGGCTTCGACCACGCGCTCGACCTGCGCTTCCGTGTGCGCAAAACTCACGTTCACCACGTCGGGATGCCAGAGCACCCCGCGACTCGCCATCAGATCCGAGAACCGCTTCCCTTCGCTCGGATCACCAAACCGAACCCGCTGATGCACGGGCTCGCCTTCTAGGAACACGTCGCCGCGATAGAGTGGCAACGCCTCTCGGAGTCCCCGCGCCAACTGCCGCCCACGCGCCCACAGGGTTTCAATCACCGGCTGTGTCTGGTAGACGTGGGCGGTATCAATCACTGCTGCGAGTGACGCGGTTTCTCCGCTGTAGGTGCCTGAGACCAGCTCGCCGTGTTGTTTCAGCGCGTCATTGCCGACGACGCATGCGATGGGTGCGCCGTTCCCGATGGCTTTGCCGTAACACGCGAGATCCGGTTGGACGCCGAAGTATTCTTCCGCGCCGCCTTTAGCCCAGCGACCGCCATAGATCATGTTGTCGAAGACCAGTAGGATGCCGTTGACGTCGCAGGAGGCACGCAGCCACGACAACCATTCACGATCAACTGGCGCCCACCGATGCGGCTCGATGAAGATCGCAGCAACGTCGCTGCGCAAAGAGAGATCGTCGCGTTCCATGACAGGTTCGATCGAGCCACCATTTCCAAATCGATGCGTGAAGGGGAATTCAGGATCGGCACACCACTCGTGCCAGCCGTGATAGGCCCAATCCCCCATCAGGACGTGCTTCCGGCCCGTCGCCGCTTTCGCGATCCGATAGGCTGCGTGCGTCGCCTCGCTGCCGGTTTTCACGAACCGAATCGAGGACGCCCACGGTGTATAGGTCTTCAGGAACTGTTCCGCGGCCAATACTTCCAGCGCACTCGGCAGCGAATAGAGCCATCCATCCAGCACTGCTTCCGTCACGCTATTTGAGTGCGACCATTGCCGTCCTCCGTAACCGATACTGATCGCCCCGAGCGCACAGAGCATGTCGATGTAGGTCTTGCCATCGGTGTCTTTGATTTCAGCCCCGCAGCCGTAACCGGCCCATTTGCCGAAGACCTTCTTGGACCGTGTGAGGCTGCCGCCTGGAATCACCGACGCGCGTTCAGACCAACTGCTCATGCGGATCGTCTCCTCTGTTTGACGCGGCTCGAATCATTGCGGTGCAGCCATGCACGCACGACGTCGAGATCGGCCGGCGTGTCGATCGACAACTTCGGTCCCGTCCACGGTTCCGTGGCATAGAGCGTCACGCACCGTAGATGCCGTTTCATCCACGGGCAGACGTGTTCACGATCAGATGCGTCCGTCGCGCCGGCCGCCGAGACTTCTAGGGCATCGCGGGAAAACACTTCCACGTCCCAGCCGTCTGGATAGCCGCTGATGGTCGTGTCGTTGCTGGCGAAGTCACAGGGCGAGTCTCGGAACAATTGCAGCACGTCTGCCGCGACGTCGGGATTCAGTAAGGGACAATCCGCGGTCAGTCGCATGATCCTGTCGGCCTGATAGCTGCCAGCGACACGCTGGAACCGTCCCAGCACGTCATTCTCGTCGTGTCCCGGTGTCGGCATCGCCAACGCCACGGCATCGATGCCGGCGATCTGACTGGCGCGTTCCAACACCCAGGCGATGATGGGGCGTCCGTCGAGGTCAGCCAACATCTTGGCGGGAAACCGCGTCGAACCGAGACGGGCTTGGACGATCGCTACGGTTCTCATGCGACCGCCTTCGTTTTCAGGTGGCTAATCAGGTCCACCACGCGGATGCCATCCGCGAACGGGATCATGGTTGCGACGCAGTGCTGAGCGCAGTCGAGAAAGTGCCGCAACGCCGAGCGATACGATTCTTCGATCGAACCCTTTGTCGGCGTCAGCCGGAACGGGCCGCGCTCGAAGCTGCGCTGGGTCTCAATCACGTTGGCTTTCCAGTTCACCCTAACCTCAGAACCGTTGATCGAGAGAGAGACGTTATTCGTAAACGTCGAGTCGGGATCGTAACCACACCAGCACGAGACTGACGGCGTCTCTAACGCGCTGCTTTGCGACAGGACCAAATCGATCTCGTGCGAACACTCCAACAGCGGATCGCCGTACGACCGCCCAGGCCATGACCGCATGTCGGTGCAACACGAGAGGATGGTGCGCAAATACCCAGGTTTCAGCGCGAACAGTTGCTGCACCTCCTCGTTGAAGCGCCAGTTGTAGCCCACCATCGTGGTTGGATGCGGCCACGCCTCGAAGACTGCACACTCCTCCACCGACAGCGCCAATGGCTTCTCACAGAACAACGGGCCGCGATAGCCAGCATCGAGCAGCTGCCGCGCCACGGCCGCGTGGGTTGAGGCTGGCGTGCAGATCAGCACCGCCTCAGCATGTTTGACGGCCATCTCCAACGAGCCCGCACACGGCAACGGTCGCACCGCGCCATCCCCATCGAAGCCGGTCACGGAATGCCCCAGCGCTTCCGCGTTCCGAGCGTGGCGCATCCCAATCGACCCCAGACCGATGATCGTGACGTTCACGCCGGCACCCCCAATTCAATCCGCAACGGTTGCGGTTGATCCGCGCTCGTATAGGTGAACCCCTCCGGCACCCGTTCAGCCGGGATCGACGGTCGCGCTTCGACTGTGGGCAGCAACACGTAGACGCCCTGCTCCGTCCGCCAGCACCGGCCTGATTCCTCGGGCGCGATCAGTTCCTCGTGAAGTTTCTCGCCGGGACGAATCCCGACTTCTTCGACCACGGCGTCCCCGCGGAGCTCGTCGGCCAGATTCGCAATCGTGGCGCTGGGGATCATCGGGATAAACACCTCTGAACCGGCCATGCGATCCAAGGCAAAGAGCACCAATTCCACCGCCGACATCACCGGCCGGCGCCCTGGTTCCTGAAACACGGTGAAATCCGCGGCGGGCGACAATGACATCCAGTAGCGGGTCATCCTGAGGTCGGTCACCGTGAGACGCCCCGCCTGTCGCTGCTTGATGAACAACGGCAAGACCGAGCCCGAGCTCCCACAGACATTCCCGTAGCGCACCACGGCGCAGCGGGTGGGACTGTGCGGCCACTGATCCGCGTCGATAAACACGCCTTCTGCGCGTAACTTGCTCGATCCGTAGTGATTGAACGGACGGCAGGCTTTGTCCGTGCTCAGGGCCACTAATCGCGTGACCCGACGCTGTTGGGCAAAGGCTGCGACATGCTTGGCTCCTTGGACGTTGATGCTGGTGACGTAGTGGGCGTGGGTTTCCCCGGTGCCCACATGCTTTTCCGCAGCCGCGTGGACGATGGTGTCAATTGGGCCGGCGTAGGCCGCCTCGAGATCATCGCGCTGGCGGACGTCTCCAGGCACCACGATCAACCGTGGATCGGGGATGTCTTGCTCGAGCCGGTAGCGCATCTCGGCGTTGCGCGAAACGGAGACGATCCGCTCGGCCAGGTCGTGTGCCAAGAGATGCTTGATGAACGCGCGGCCGAAACTACCTGAGCCGCCGGTCAGGAGAATTGTTCCGTAACTCGTCATCGCGGCTTCGGCTCCTTCTTCGTCAACAACCCCACCGCGGCCCGCAGTTCCAACGCACACCGAGAGACTTCCGCACAGCGATCGGATCTTCCGAGGTTGGCGTAGAGTCCCGCGCGATCTTCGAATTGCTTGATCAGTTCCTCGACCGTCATGGCTTCGTCTCGGGGATCCTCTCCGGTACCGGTGCGGGCGCCACTTGTTCGTAGGTCGCCGCGAAGATGTCCGGTTTGCACGGATACAGTTCGCCTTTAATGCCGCGGATGATCCAGTCACCGGGTTCAGCCGTCATCGTGCCTTCGAGCGTGCGAATCTGAACGCGCCCGGTCTGCTGATCGAATAGTTCAGGGTTCAGCGCCACGCGATCCCACAGCCACGATGGAATCAGCGTCGGCTTCTCGTTCGGATTCCACTGGTGCGCGTCGATCACAACGGGCTTTTTCCTGAATTGCATTTACTTGTCCTTTTCTGCCGGTGCGGGCGCGGGGACCGACGAAGGCGGATTCACGTAGTGCTTCTCGCCGCAGTGCCGTAGTGCATTCATCACGGTTTGGAACGTGCGCCAACTGACGATGATCCCCGAGCTGTCGATGTTGCGTCCGGCCTTCCCGTTGCTTTCAGATTCCGTGAGTTCCGCCCACGCCTGCTGACCGACCCCAAGCCGGCCCCAGATCGGGCACGGCACGCGCATCTCGATCTGAACCTCTTTGGGCGTCTGGGGGTCTGACACAGGGACCGACGCAGCCAATAGATTCAGGTGTTCGCGGGCCAGCCGCACTGCGTCACAGAGCACGGCGATCAGCGCATTGTCCGGCGCGATGCTTTCCTGATGGGCGACGAGATGGACGTTGCACGCTCGGATGAAGTCGGCGATGCTCCGATCTAAGCGGCCAGCAACCGATACCTGCGGCGTCGGCGGCTCTGCTCCTGAGAAGGCCGACCGCACCACCTTACAGCGCATCTCGGCATGGCACGATACGCACGTCATCACCCGCGATTCCGCGAGACGGTGACAGTTCTCGCAAAAGCCAATCTCTGCCGGCGCGGAGACCGACACCGAGCGCCCCAAATTACAGCCTTCAATGAAAGCGTTGGTGAGCAACGTGCGAATGTCGTTGGCAGAATGCTCCATCGGATAGCCGTCCGACTCAACCACGATCTTCCGCACGTAGACCATCGCGAGTCTCAGATCCTCCTTGAACTGTGCTTCCGTATCGAGCTTCGGTTCTGGCGAGAGCGCAGACACACAGATTGTCAATAGTTCCTTTGCGAGCCGCTGATGAACCGCCGCCTCGATACGCATACGTGTTCGCCGTGGCGGATCGTTCGGGCGTCCGTTGCAGCCGTTGAGCGCGTCGGCGTTGTTCATCAAGCTGCTCGCTTCCGCTTGCCAGCGTTCGGCCAGCTCGCGGAGTTCGGGCGTCGGCCCCGCTGGGCGCACAGAGGAGGCCCGGAGGCGTGATACTTCGTCGCAGAAGTCCATTAGTAGTTCGCGCACTTTGTCGTGCGCCATCGCCTCGGGATTGAAGAATCCGCCGTTGTCGAAATACTCGACAGCGCGGGTCAACACGTCGCCTCGGTCCGCCATCATTCCTCCGCGCCGACTTCAAATTGCCGCTTACCGAGTTCAGGAATCTCCCGGCACAGCTCCTGCCATGTCAGTCCGTCGCTGCCCACGATTTTTCTAGCGGCGACGTTTCCCCGTGCTTAATAACCTGTTCGTATTCGCACGCCGTCGAACCGTCTTCAATGGCGGCCAGCATCATCTTGTCGAGGAAATCCGATAGCGGCATCGAACCATCCTCACGCTCGTCGAGCATCGCGTGCAGCACGTCTCTGGCGAAATCGACGGCATTGGTGATGGCGAAGTCCCTGATGTAGTCGTCGAGCGTCTCGTTAAACGGGTTCGCCCAATCAGAGTAGGAAGCCGCATGTGCCAACGTCTGCGCCCCGATGCGAATCACGAGCGCGTTCTTCTCGATCTTCACTTCGAGCGGACGGCCGTAAAAGTTGCGGCTCACTTTCGCTCCTGTTCATCCATCCAGCGTGCAAGGTCTTCGAGCGCAATCGAGACGACGGCCTGAATCCCGCCCTTGAACTGGTCGTCCCACGGAATCTTGTATACCGCTGCGGCGTGCGCTCGCATGCGATCCGCTGCGCTCATCTCCGTGCTTTTACCTCTTGGCATCGATCACTCCGACCCGTTCACGGTGTCCGCGTGCGTTGCGACGGCAGTGGCGGTCCTATACGCGAATAATCTTCTCCGTCGTCCTTCATCTATTCCGCCTCTGGTCGGTCTCGGACGTCGGCTCGTGCAGCCGGAGGATCAGGAAGTTTTCTCCACGCGATCGGCGTGACCGTGAGACCGTGCATCCGTAGACCTGTCGCCGGACGCCACGCGCCATCGAGCCAATAGACTTCGCTGACGCGGCCCTGCCACATCATTTGGTCCTTCACGCCGCACATCGTGTTGCCGAAATAGAACTTCGCTGATTCGTGATCGTCCGTGACGCACCACACATCGATCACCTTGCGACGACCGCGCTCTGGCCGTGGCGCAGTTTCCATCGGTTGCCAGCCCTCCTGCGGCCGTGAGGAGGCCGACACGCCAGCGACCGGAGGCGCAGAAAGAGAGCGGACCAGATCGCAGAGCCGCGTCTTGTCGCGGTTGTCGAGACACGAACTCACGATCACGCCGCAGATGATGTTCTCGTCGCGCTCCGTGAGTTTTGGGGAGGCGAGCCCCGCCCGCTCGACCTCCGCCCCACAGGATTTACAGTTCATACGGTGAGCCTTTCTTCCGCTTCGAGGATGCGCTTGGCGATCCATTCCGTAATCTGGGGGACGACCGCGTTTCCAAGGCCGCGCAAACGGTCCACCCGAGCGGGTATCCCATGAGCCACTCGACCCACGTCGGGTTCAGTTGCCCATGCTCGCCGCGCCGTTGAAGCTCCTCGACCAAATTCACGCCGCGCGGGTTCGCCTGCCGCGTTACAAAAGACTCCGAGCCTGGCGCGTGTGGACTCCTGAAGTCCCGCACCGTCGGCGTCGGCCACAACGACACGTAGTCCGTGAGTGCGTGTCCTGAGTGGATGCCAGTCGGTGGAATCCGGTGCCTCGCCGCGGTTGAATTCCGAGCGTTCTTGCTGTCTCCCGCGGTCGGCGTAGGCAACGATCCAGACCCTGTCCCTTTGGTGAGGGGCGCCAAAGGCTTTCGCAGGTAAACAGTCCCATTCCGCATCAAACCCGCGCGCGGAAAGGTCGCCGAGAACGCGTCCCATCCCCCGAGCAAGCAGAGCTGAGACGTTCTCCACGACGACGTAGCGGGGTCGTAACTCGCCAATGAGTCGGTCGAATTCAGACCAAAGTCCAGATCGCTCACCGTCAATCCCGACGCCGCGGCCGGCAACGCTGATGTCCTGGCAGGGGAATCCTCCGCAGAGCACGTCAACAGGCTCAGGGACGCTTCGGCGCGGGATCCTTCCAACGGCTCGGACATCATCAAATCTCTCAACCTCGGGCCAGTGCTGTGCGAGCACGGCAGATGCGAACGGGTCAATCTCGACCTGCCAGCGAATCTCAAACCCCGCGCGTTCAAACCCCAGATCGAACCCGCCGATGCCGGCGAACAAACTTCCTACCGTGAGGGGGCGTCGGGCCATCCCCTTAGCGGCCCACCGCGCCAAATTCCGCAAGTACGGCATCGACGGTTTCCGCGACGATGATCGGCCAGCCCGCCTCACGCGCCTTGACCTGCCCCGGCGTCAGCTTGCCCTTCCGCCGTTTCGTTTCGATCAATCGCAAACCCTTATCCTCACGAAACACCAACAGGTCCGACGGCCGCCCGATGTGCCACACCAGACAGCCAATCGCCCGGAGCGCTTCGACCTGTTCTTTCTGATTCGCATCGCTGCGGTGCCAGAGATGACGGCCTTTGCCGGCGCGACTCATTGGCCGGGATACCTCGCGCCAGAACGGAAATACTCGTCATCCGCCCGCGCTTCCTCGGACCTGGGAAGCTGCACCCGCCCGACCTCCTCCAACACGATCACGATGGAACGCGGCGACTTCCCGCGAAAGACCTTGCGTGCCGCTTTCACCGCCAACGACGCGGCTTTTTGTGCATTCGTTGCCGCGATCTCCTCCCGGTGCGTCAGAACGGGTGCGGAATCGCTCTCGAAACTCACGGACGCCTTAAACCTGATACGTGTTGCCATCGTCCACTTTCGGAGAATTGAGGCTCATGGGGGGCTACGCCGCCTCTCCCGACACCCGCCGCCGCACTAAGGCGATCCGTCCGTAACTCACCGATCGGATTTCCCGATGCGCCCGAGCCCGTTGAATCAATCCCGCCAGCACCGTGGCATCCACATCCAACCGCTGCCGAAGATCGCGCACCCGCCATGCTGACCGTTCCGCGAGCAGTGCGAACATCTGGCGTTTCACCGCGGAGTGATCGTCGTGCTTCCGAGGCGGAGGCAGGATGCAGGGTTTCACTCGTAAGACCGGCTGTGACGGTTCAGGGACGCAGAGATACACGTCGCGGAGTCCGCCATGCCACACCGTTTCGTAGCTCATGGTTTCACCAACTTCTCAAAGCCCTGCCCGTGGCGTCCGCGCTCACCAACAGCCGCCCGAGCCGCGTCGCGGAACTTCTGCCGGGCTTCATACCAGCGCTTCAGGTCGTAGCCGTGTAGCCATGCCCCGGATCGCGGATCGCGCACTTGTTCGAGCGAATTGACGCCAGCCTGGACGCACTGGCCGCAGTCGCACGGAGCGCCGACGAAATCCTTCAGGCTCACGACGCCAGCGCCTTCTGCTCAGCGCCCTGCCGAGCCTTCGCGTAACCCGCGGCGAGCACCGCCGCGCAGTCATCGCCGTCCGCGCACGGTGACTCGTGAGGGCAGCGACCAAAGTTCAACTTCAAGAACTTCTCCGCTCGTTCGCGATCCTTCCGCCGAATGCGCAAACCGCCCCCTTTCGCAGAAAGGGGGTTAGGGGGTTTTGTATTTGTTCTTCGTAGAGACGGAGACGGAGACGGAGGGCATTCCTCGGGTAATGCTTGAGCATTGCCCCAGCGAGCCGCCGCGCCCTTTTTTGCCTTTGTTTTAGCGGCAAGGCTTTTCTTCAGCGCGTCGGCATAGATCGCGACCTGCGTTTCGTTGACTAACGCGCCATCCTTGAGCATCCAGAACGGTTTGACCTTCGGCCAGCACCGCCGCCACTCACCAACCGATGCGCCGATCGCCCGCCGAATCTGTGCGTGATCGTTCGGAAGCTTCGCGCCACGCCGCCACGCTTGCGTCAACATCTCGCGGTAGACGCCACGCGGTTCCATCGGCAGGAGGAAACCGCTGGACCCCATCCAGCGGTCTGCCCAGAACCATTCAGCTAACAGCTTCTCCGTGGCCATCGTTAGACGTCGGCTTCTTTCCACCACGACGGCAGACGATGCGAGTCACGAGGGCCGAGTCCCTTGTTGTAGATGTCCACCACAGCGGCTGCGACGCACTGCTTTTTCTGGTTGCCGGTGCGGACGCGGATCGCTTCGGCCTTCCGCAACAGTTCCCGCGCGCCCTGTCGCAGTTCGCTGAGTCGTGCGCCGAGTTGCTTCTCGTTCGTCTTCCCGTTGTAGCGGTTGAACACCAAACCGAGACCTTCAACCACGGACGCATCAAACGCGCGCGAATCGCCACCGAAGCTGATGTTGATCGCGCGGACCACCTGACCGAGCACGACATCGCCCGATCGGTCGTAGACGTTGCCGAGCGCACTGACCGCGCTGACGCCTTCATCCGGCGAGCGCGTGATCTTCTGCCCGTTGGTTTCGATAATGCGGCGGATGTCGTTCTCACGGCGCCGGCCGGCGGTGCAAGCGACATGGAACTTGTCGAACAACGGCACCGGCTTGCGCGCATCGCGGCCCAGGAAGATGTCCGCCATCTCCGCATCGGTCAGACCGTCGTAGACCTCACAATCGAGGTTGTCCTTTTCAAAGCCGTTCTCGCGGAGGGCATAGATCCGATGCTGTCCGTCCACCACCCAATAATTGCCGTCGCGGTGGTTGATGATCGGATAGCCAATCTTGTTCAGGTCGAGGTTCGCGGCGATCTTGTCGCCATGCGCCTGACGGAATTCCCGCTGGCACACGAGCGCGGGCGGAATCCGCATCAGGGCAATCGCGACGGATCGAATCTTCGACGGCTTGCGGTTAGGCTGCTTGGCCATTCTTCTGTTCCTTCATGAGTCGCTTGATAAACCCATCGAGCGCGCGGCGCGACTTCACCAGCGAGTCGATCCACTCTCCGAGACGTTCCTGATCCACAGCGGCGAAGTCGATCAGGTTGGTGCCTTCCGTCAGGTTCTCCGCATCCTGAACGATGCTCTCGACGATGCGATTCGCATCGTGACGCTTACTGTGTCCGACGGCCTTGTCAGCCGGAACGTCGATGCCCTCGCGCTTCAACGTGTTCCGACACCCTTCATCGGTGAGGCCGGTGGCGGCAGCAATTTGCCGCGACGTATGGCCTTCGCTGGCCATCTCGCGCATCTTGGCGACGCGGCGGACGATCCCTTGTTTCGTACGGTCGTATTGCGAAAGACCCATTTCGGCTCGCACCTTCGATACGAAGGACTTACTCACATTGGCCTGTTTTGCGATCTGTTCTTGACCCAAGCCTCGAGCGGCCAGCGTCTTCACTGTTTCGCGTTTTTCTTGATTCTGGAGAGCTAGTCCGGTCAGCACAGGTTTTCCAGCTGCACCGGTAAATCTCGTAGATACCTTCGAGACCAAGCTTTCTGAACAGCCGACTTGCGTCGCGATTTCTCCGTGAAGACGATTCGGCCATTGGCGCAGCGCCATTTCGACCGCGTGCGACTTGTCGTGCTCTGTCAATCTGCGCCCGTTCGTGCGATTCGCACCCAGCGCGAACCACAGTGCGTCTTCTTTGGTCCCGGCGCGGACATCGGCCGCGAACTCGCGGAACTCCAAGCGCTGCGCCGCCATGAACCGATGGAACCCGTCAGCCAGGTAGTGCTGATTGCCGTCATGGAAGACGACGAGCGGCGGAAACTCCGCGCCCGCCGTCATCGCGTCGGCGTAGTCACTGACCACCTGAGAATCAATCGCGGCGCGGATTTGCGTGCCCGCATCGAACGCGATGTCCGCCAGTCGAATCTTCACGATCTCTCCCTTCAGCGAAACAAACTCGGTTGATCCGGCGGTTCCACATCCGCCGCCCGTCCGAGCGGCACCCACGGCAGATACCGATGTGCGCTCGCCGCCCCGTTCTTCCCGTTGTGTTCGATGGTCAGCGGATCCACTGATCGGCGTCCCAGCTCGCTCAGTCGGGTCCGCCAACCACCGATCCCGCCCACCGCGGCGAGTTCGTGGAGTGCAATCCATTCCCCAGGTCGGGACTTCAACAAATCCTCGAGCTTCTGAGCTAAGGTCTGCCGGCGCTGGTGCTCGGTGGTCATGTGTCCTGTTCCTAGATGTGAAACCCGGTCAGTAAATAGATCGCGTCCACGAAGCAGTCGATCACACCGCAGCGGCGACGTTGCCGAACATTGCGCCAGCGAATCGCGAACGGCATCGGAGAATGGAAGGCCATCACCGATAGACCGGCAGGATCGTGACCTTCTCGACGCGGAAGGCTTCGTCGTCCTTCGCGTTGCGCGTCAACTGGTTGCACTGCCGCTGCGCGACATGCCGCAACCAGTAGATCGAGCACTGCCCCGACAACACCGCCAAGTTGCCGCGCTTCTCCACGATCGCCCACGCGAATTTCTGCTTCATGCTCGCCTCCACCAATCCGCCATCACAACCAATAACGGGCGCTGAATCTTGACCTTTCGCACGTCAGCCTCCCGGTCAATCACCCGCGCCGGGCGAATTTCCCCACCGTTCGCGATCTCCGAGGCCGCGAGCTGCATCAAGCGCTTAAACGCAAACGCGCTCTCCTGTGGGTCGGCGGGTCGGCTGCGGCGCCAGGGGCACCGCATCAGCGACCTTCCGCCTTTGCGACGGCATTGGCTGCGATGTCATGCACGCGAAGGAAGGGCGGAGTGCCACCAACATCACGATAGCCGTCCCCGTCGTGCCACTCCCCGTCATCGGCGGCAATGGCCTTGAGCACCGCCAGCAGGTCAGGCGCCGACGCGATCAACCGAGCGTTCGCGGAACGCGTGTGTTGTTCGAGGTCGTCGCCGCGAATCTGATTCGCAAGGGCAATATCGACGTTCTCAGTGCCGATACTCCACGGCGTGCCAACGCCAATCGGATCGACTTTCCACGGTCCCGGTGTGTGCTCGGCCATGTCGATGTCTGCCTCCGTGACCCAAAATCCAAATTCAAAGAAAGAACTAAGAACTACGAAGATCAGGTGTCGCGTATACAACCGACTCGACGATCGCAACACGCGAAGATCGCGAACGGGTATCAGTCCACCGCTGCTACGCCGGCATCTCCTCGTTCCGACCACCGGGCATCGAACAGACGGTGAGATCAATCAGCACGCGCATCCAGTCCGCGGCCTTGCTCGTCTTGGGCTGGAAGACCAGCAACCCCTCGGCTCCGTCCGTGAACGCTTCGAATCTGATCTCGTTCCGCTGAAGATGTCCGTGACATCCGCGCACGCCGTCACCACAGACGGCGACACTGTTCCGCTTTGAGACCTTCCCGCCCGCGCTGCGGAACACCAACTCGTGCATCGATTCAGCCTTGCGGAACCGGCAACAGCGGCAAATGCCTTCCTCGCGTTCGAACACGTATTCCCGAATCGCGGGCCAGTCCCTCCGCTTGGCGCGCAGCTTCTTCGCGGTCTGCTTCGCTCGCCAGCCCTTCGGCTTTCGGATGTAGCGCGGCTTCGGTTGCTCGTAAATAAGATCCGGTTTCACTGAACGCTCAATCCGCGGCTAATCAGCACCACGAACGTCGCGACGAGTGCGACGATGGCGACCGCGATCGGCACGACTGCAGGGGTATTGCCGTCTTCCCTCTGGCAGTCATAGCCGCAGAGCGCCCCGAACAGCAGCGCCATACTCACGAAGAACACGAAACCCGTTCCATGAATCGTCATCTCTATCGCGGCTCCCCGTGGCTCGTCGGGGAAGACGAACCCGACCGATACGGCGCGCTGACGTTGTAGTAGAAGGCGTATTCGACGCTGCCGAGAGGTCCGATGTAGGCAACCGCTGGCGTCGGTTTCCAATACGGCCAGCCGTCATACATGCCGACGCGCAGGGCCGTGGATTCGAACGAGCCGTAGCGCATAAACTTGTCGCCGCGCTTCAATGTCCGCAGGAACGCGATGCACTTGTCACGCATCGCATCCTTCTCTTCCTGCTGGCAGCAGTAACTGGAGAAGCCCTGAGAGAAGTCGAAACTCCAATCGATGCCTTCGACCATATCGGGCGCTCGCTCTTTCCCGCTGCCGCCGCAATGTGAACAGGTGATTTCATGCATGGCGTTGTGCTCTCTGAGAGGCGTCCGGGCCTACCCGATCTTCCGGGCCTGTCGATCAAACAACTGCCGCATGGATTCACGGCCGCAGTCGTGGCACTGAAACCCAATCCCGCCGACCGAGCGCAACGTCTCCGCGCCGCACGCGCAGATACCGCCGATGGATTCCGGCAGCTCGCCGCGATCGTGGACGTGCATCCGGCTTTCGTAGTCGTCGCGGCTCTCGGTCTTAAAGGCGTCGTAGCTCATACAGCCTCGTCGTACGTGAACTTCGTTTCGTCCAGGGAGCACTTCACCAAATCCGCCTGTTTGTAGAGACTGAACGGCTCAGGTCGTCCGTCCTTCCAGGTGATCCACACCAACCGATCCGTCTCCCCCGCCCGCTTGCACAACGTCGCGTCCCACGCCTTGAAGGTCTTCAGCCTCATATCCCGCGGGTGTTCTTCCACCGTCTCCCCGGTGATCACAAACAGCGTGACGCCGGGTTTCTTGGTATCGAACACATCGACGCGCCGCACCTTCAGCAAATCGAGTGGCATTGCTAAGCCGACTCCAGACGCCGGCGGATCTTGTCCGCGATGGCGTGGCAGGGCTTGCAGAGCCACACGACGAGTAGCGGCTTGCTGTAGTCGTGGTGGTGCTTCTCTAGCCGACGCTTTAATCCGCAACCCTCGCAGCACTCGGGAGCCTTCAGGCCAGATCGCGCAGCCGCGTTGTGCGCCTTCCGACGGTCCGGATGCTTTCGCCGCCATTCCCGCGTGAACTGGACCGATCGTGCGATCCGGTGAGGCAATTTGGCCAGCTCACGGTCGTATGCGCGGACTCGCGGCTTCGTGGCCCGATCCACGCGCATGTCGAGCTTTGTGCAGTCCTTGCACTTCCCGAGGTGCCCGTCGGCCATCGCGGGATGCCGATAGAACTCCTCGTACGGCTTTTCAAGCCCGCACTTGAAGCAGCGCTTCACGCCAGCAGCCCCATGCCGATGAATCCGAGCGCCGGGAGCATCAGCGGCATCAGCCACATGAACGGAATGTCCTCGTCGGTCAGCGGTTGGTTCTGGTGCTCGTCTGCGGCCGGCGCTTCCGTTCGGTCCTTCTCGCGCACGTAGTCGAGCGCCGCGATCTTCGCCATGCCCTTGTGCAGTGGCATCACTGCGACCACGTTCGCGTAGGTCTTGTCGCCGCTGGTGTTGTGCTGGACGTTCAGGAGGCAGTTCGCGCCGATCACCGATTCCACGTCGAAGCCCATTTCCTCGTCGCGTGTGAATGCCCGCCCGCGCCACGATTCCAGGTCTTTCCGCAGCGTGGCCTTTTCGTTCAGGCTCGCCGTGTAGCGCTTGTAGACGACGTGCCGCTTGCCGTCGTCGCGGGTTTCATCGATCTGCCACGCGAGACTGACTTTGTGCTGTTTCTTGGTCTTCCCGGCGTAGGTCACTTCGAGGATGCCCTTGTCGATCACATCGACGCAGACCGCCTGATGCACGCCGCTCGGAGCGGGTGTGTAGCTCTTGCTGTCGCCTGCTGAAACCATCAACGCCATGTCGCTAGTCCTTTCCGCACAAGGCGTCGGCACGCGCCAACGCCGCTCGTTCCGCGGCTTCAATCGACGCCGCCACTTCTGCGATCAGGTGCTGCACCGTCAACGCTTCACCCACCGTTGCCGCGCCTTTGATGGCGACGTGGAAATCCGCGACGGCCATCAGCGCGTTGTAGGTCGCCCGCTCGACTGGAGACTCCGGCTTGTCGTCGCCATACGGTGCGCGTTCGGAAATCCGCGCCAAGACGCGAGCTGGCTGAGTCATCGATCCTCCGAAGGCGTCAACGCCCCAGCCGCCACGACCAATAGACACACCGCGAAGCCGATGCCGATGAACACCGCGAGCGCGACATACTTCGCGGCGAATTGGAATATCTGAGCGTCAGTCATGGCGTTCCTCCAGCACGATCTGTCGATACGCACTGATCCGCCGCGTCACCACGACCTGAAAGGGATTCATGGGGTCATCCGTGACACGCACGCCTGAGACGCGGAAAATCTCGTCGCGGTCACGCTGCGTCGCAGCCTTCGCCTCTCTGATTGATTGTTCGGTGACGGGCGGAATCATGGGAACCTCCCCGCTCTTAGTTCGAGAACCAGCACGTGAAATCGACGTAGTACCAGCCACCATCACAGGAGGGCGGCCAGCCAATCGTCACGTTCTGCCGCACCGCCGCCGTCCGGTGCGCGATCGAGAGCGACATCGCCAGCACGAACGCCAGCGCCACCGCCGTCACGTATTTCTGAATGCGCGGATGCTTCGGCAACCAGCCGGAGAGCACCGCACTGAGCCCGAGCGCGCCGACGACCAGCGCCCCCTGGAGCCACGCCGGAATAGAGAACAGACCCACCGTTGAGAACGCGACCGCCACCACCATCACGCACCAATCCTTTCCACGTCTGCTGTTGACTGCTCGAGATGCCGCCGCACGACAATGCGCGACAGACTGGGGAGAAATTCCTTCCACACCGCAAACGGCAAGTCTTCCGAGAGCCGTTCCAGGTTCGGGAGGTAGTGACCGGGCTGGCCGCGCAGAATCTTAAGGAACTGCGAATAGCCGATGTTCAGATCGGCAGCGACCGCCTTCACCGACATATGGGACGCCGCGATGGCGTCCACGAAGGCTTTCAGAATCTCGCTGTCACGCTTCGGGCTGTGGACCAACATCCCGACGACACAGCACCCGAGCGCGAGCAGATACGGCACGATTTGCGTTCTCATGTCAGTTGCCACTTTTGAGCATTGAGACAGGGACGACGGTTGAGGCACGCTTACGCCCATGTTCAAGATTGGCGAGCGAGCGCGGGTGCATGACACGACGGGATTTCCGTCGGAGCGCGAGCGCCCGATCCAGATCGGCCTTGGCGACCGACCCGTTCGCACGGGGAATGACCCCATGCCGCGTCCGCCACATGTAGAACGCCTTGACAGACTTGCAGGGCACGTAGGCCGCCGCCGTCCGGGCGTTGAACCAGGGACCGGAGAAATCGAGATGCTCGCGGCCCTGATCGCCGTTATGACCAGCCTCAGCGAACGACTGGACCGCCTGGAGCGCCTTCACGCTGATAGCGCGACGGAGCGCGTTTGATGCTTGCGGTTGTTCGGCAGCGGTGTATAAGGGAGCAACTCGTCGGGCCGCTTGTCGTAGAGGCGCGAGAGCTTGGACAACACCTCCCACGTCGGGTTGGTGTTGGTGTCGGTTTCCAGATCGCTGATGACCGATTGGGCGATCCCGGTCTTCCGGGCGACGTCCTGTTGCGACAGGCCCAGCGCTTTGCGCGCGGCCTTGAACTTATTGGGGTGCTTCGTCACACCGATAGTTATAACGGTGTCCCGATAACCTGTCAAGCGTATTTTTACGGTGATGGCGATTTTTTTAGCGACACGCCGTAAGTCCTGATACCGATAGGGGTTAGCGCTAGTATTTTTTTACCGATAGATCGGATACTAGGACTGCATGCTGTGGCATATTGGCGACGTTATCCGCAAGACTCGCGAAGCAAAACGCTGGACGCGCAACGAACTGGCCCGCCGGGCGCGCGTCCGGCCCAACACGATTGGCGATTTAGAACGCGACGGCGAACGGTACGAGCAAGCCACGCTGGAGAAAGTGGTGAAAGCACTCGGCACGTCGGAAGCCAAGCTGTTTCCCCTGATTCCGAGCGTGACCCCACCCGTCACGCCGGCGGAGGATGATCCGGAGCAGTTAGTGATCGAGCGTTTCCGAGCGCTGCCGGAAGGACTGAAAGCGATCGTCCGCACGACCGTGCTCAATCTGTCAGCGACCGTCTCGGCGTCGGGGACCCCTAGCGGAAACGAGCGTGACAATGCGCGACGAGTTGCGTCGAACCCTCAACACCCTTAACGATGTCGGCCTCTCACTCGCCAACGATTTTGTCAACGGCCTCGCCAAGATTTCGACGTATCAACGTCACGGCGAACACCTCCCGCCACCCACACTGACCCTCGTGACGTCGCTGCCGCGGATCGCGGAGCCGCCCCGCATCGAGCGCGCCCGAGAACCGCACTTCATCGTGAACCACAAGATGGAAACCATCGCCGTCAGCACGGGCCTGCAATCCCTGATGCGCCTCTCGGCGGCGGAGCTGCTCGGCCATCGCTGGGAACGCTTCGTGGATGGAGATGACGAGCTGCATCTCGTTCGCAATAAGTGGCTTGAGGCGGCGCAAACCCACAAAGGCTTTACCCACACGGTGCGGTGTCGCACCGGTATCGGTGGGATCGCGTTTATGTTCATGCGCGTGGAGCCGTTCGAACATCCCGCGACGCAAGAGTTCGAGGGTTTCTTCGGCACCGTGCGTGCGCAAACGCTCCCACTGACGTTGCTGCACTCGCAGGAGCGCTCCGCGTGACCCGCGGCAAACGCGTCCGCGTCGCACCGGGGATTTACGATGACCCCTATGGCCGATCGGCCGTCGTCAAGGTGGGACGTGTTCAGCGCGAACAGCGGTTTCCGCCTGGGCATGATCTTGAGGCGTGCAAAGGCTGGCAGATTCGAACCCGCGCCGAGCTCCACGAAGATCGCGACGAGACACTGACGATCGATGGCCCGATTCCGGAGCGAGGCACATATGCCAACGATCTGCCGCGCTATCTTAAAATGATCGAAGGTCGCGAAAGCTACGCCTCTGACCGATCCCACCTGCGCGCATGGTTGCCGTTCATCGGTCCTCTGAAACGTACCGCGATTCGCTCGGCGCACCTGAAAGCCGGATTCACGTCGTGGCGCACCGCGGGCAAGAGCGCCCGCACACTCCGCCATCGGCGCCGCGTCATTCGTGAGATGTGGCAAGGGCTCGACGGCGCGCACGCGAAGCCGCCGGTCAAAGGGATCAAGCTGCCGAAGCCGGAAGATCCGATTCCGGTCGCCGTGCCGATCAAGACGATCCAGAAGGTCGCGGCGAGCCTAAAGGCGGGATTGACCGGCAAGAAACGCCACGGACCGAAGCGCACGCTCTCAAAGGTCCACTATCCGGTGCCGGCGGCGGTCCATGCGCGATTCTTGATCCGCGCGCTCACTGGCCAGCGGCCCGCACAAATCGGTCGCGCCAAACCGGAGGACGTGGACCTGAAACGGAAAATCTGGTTTGTCCGGCCGGCGAAGGACGGGCTCACGATTCCATTTCCGCTCGGCCCGGAAACCGTCGAGGCGTGGAAACTCTTTGCGAAGGTCAAGGCGTGGGGACCGTTCGACGTGAACAACTTTACCAAGACGATCCGGCGCCACGGCTGGCCAGAAGGCACGCGGCCCTATTCGTTACGCTCGACGTTCGCGATCGACCACCTACTGGCCGGCACGACGATCGGCGAACTCCAGGGACTACTCGGCCACAAGCAGATCGAGACCACGCGGAAGCATTACGCGCCCGTCCTGCTCGCTCGGCTGCGGAAAACCATCGGCAAACGGAAGCTCAGGTTCGCGTGAGTGCCAGCCCCACGAGTGCCAGCCACACCATCACAAACCGTGTGGTTTCCTGTGGAAATATGTGGCCTCTGTCTGGGTGCCAGCCGATGCCCTGGTTTAGTACAACCGATGGATTTATTGAGGATTCTTGGTTGCGGGGGCGGGATTTGAACCCGCGACCTTTGGGTTATGAGCCCATATCGGCGGCGCGAATATCCTCATTTCTAGGCCATTTAGCACCTTCTCCGACAGGGTGCCAGCCAAAAGTGCCACCCACGTTCACGAACCGAGCCGAGCGCGCCTCACAATACCGCCGGAGGATGTGACCATGTTTCTCATCTGGGCGTTCGTAGGCGCTTTGCTCGGCGTCGTCGCGGCACAGAAGAAAGGCTTCTCGCTGGCCGGCGGGATCATCGGCGGTCTGCTCCTCGGCCCGCTCGCGTTCCTGCTATTTTTTGTCAGTGGGATCTCGAGCGGCGACGCCAGTAAGAAATGCCCGCATTGTGCGGAGTGGATCAAGGCCGAAGCCGTGGTCTGTAAGCACTGTCATCGGCCCGTGACGGCTCCTCGGCCCACGCGCCAGCCTGTGCGATGATCCGTCTGACGATCGACGTCGAGCGGCTGGTGGCCAAGATTCGGGCCGATCTCGACCGAGAGGACAGCTTGCGTCGTCGCGGGGTGACACTGCTTAGAGATCGGCGGAAACCGCGGCATTCTCGGCTGGCCCCTGTTGTGCTCAGAGACCGACGCCGAAAGGATTGACATGCGCTATCTGGCACTTACGGTCGCGTTCTTGGCCGCCGGTTGCGGCTCCTCTTCGCCCACAGCCCCGACGACGCCCACGTTGCCGCAGCCGACGATCGATTGCAGCTTACCGGGCACCTTACCCTGTCAGACGCCACCCACGCCGCCCGTCACCCCACCGACTCCGACCGGGCCGAGCGCATTTTCGGTGATCGGATCGGTGATCGACGGGACGTCGCACGGTGTCCTCCCGAACATCAAAATCGCGCTGAGCACAGGCGTGAGCACCACGACCGGTGCCGATGGCCGTTACAGCTTTACAAATGTCCCAAAGGGTGATCTTCAGCTGACCGCCTCCGCGACCAGTTATGTCACCCAGATGCAGAACTTCTCCCTGACCGCCGACGCCTCGATCGATGTCGTGCTACAACGGACCTCCAGTCCGCAACCGTCGCCCTCGCCGAGTCCTAGCCCGTCGCCGTCGCCCAATCCATCGCCGAACCCGTCACCGAGCCCGACCCCGACGCCGATCACCGCCACACTGACCGTCGCCGGCAGCGTCATCGTCGGGTCTGGCGTGCGATTCACCGCGACCACGACGAGCACCGCGCAGATTGCCAATTACGCCTGGACCTTCGGTGATGGCGCGACCCTCTCCACCGTCGCCGCGACGACGACGCACGCCTACACCTCGATCGGCACGTATGAGCCGAGCGTCACGATCACCGACAGCACCGGACGCACCGCGACGAGCCATGCCTCCATTACCGTTATCGCGGCGCCACCGGACCCACCGCGCTACGACGTCACGCTCAGCGCGGCGCCGACATCGGGCGCGCTCGGATTTTCTTCACTACTGACCGCCACGGTCTTTCCTCGCAACGGCGCCCCAGCCCCGACGAGCTTTGAATGGGCCTGCGATAGCACGACGGTCGTGACCGCGCTTTCGACACACACCTGTACCTATCTGAGGGCTGGGTCCATTCTGTCAGGCGTGACCGTCTCCGGAGGGTCGGCCGTGGGCCACGGGTTCGTCACGGTCGCCGTCACGCTACTCCCGGTCGTGACGGTCAATTGCACGTTGAATGTGCATGCGGGCTCACCCTCGACCTGCGTCGTCTCGGCGACCTTGAACGGATCAGCCGTGCTGGCGACCGACGTCACGAACGTCGCATGGGACTTTGGGGATGGCGTGACCACGACAACGGCTACGAATACTAGTCCCGCGCACTTCTACGCACCAGGGACGTTTACCGTCACCGCCACCGCCACGGTCACCGGAGCCACTGGAACCGGCACCGGAAACGTGGTCACGGTAATCCAGCCGTAGCGGGAGTAGAACCATGCCGAAACGCTCACGGACACACGGTCAGATTGACGAGAAGGCGCTGATCGATCGTCTCGAAGCCAAACTCGCACAGCTCCACACCATCAGCCCGACCACCGTGACCTTGTTCGAGGAATGGGCCGAACGTTTACTCGCTGGCGAAACCATCGATGACCTCCAACCGGAGTTCGATCGACTCCTGAAGGTGTATGCGGCCCGGCGACGGCATCAGGATTGAAACGAAGGCACATCTATGAGAACGATCCTCGCCGTCCTGTTGCTGGCCGCGCCAGTCTCCGCGCAAACGATCATCTCGAACCATCCGCCGCTGTCACCGGCTGAGGCCGTGGCTGTCTTGCGCGGGAGTCATTCGATCGCGGACTACACCGACTACCATTCGCCGCGCGGGCTGACGCTGGATGACTTCGCGTGGCCCTCGGCCTTGCCCGTGCAATGGACCGCTCCGCCACAAGACCCACTCGACGTCTACCGCGGCTCGGAGTTCCTCGAGACAGGCGTCAACGGCTGGATGTATCCCCCGTTCCTGACACATCGGACAGACCGGACGTTCGGCCACCGGTTCACGAATGCGCCGCGAGCCAGTTCTCGTCCTTCGCGACTGACGAATCGATCGCAGCCCGCAAGATCGCAATCGCCTCAGCATCGGTCAATGGCGGCAGCGTCGGGTCGCTCTGCGCATGTCGGGCTTGCACCAGATCGATGATGCCGGGGATTTCCTTGATGATCAGTCCGAGTAACGTGCTCATGCGATGATGCCTTTCACGGTGACCCGCGCCCCGTCGATGAAGGGACCGTAGACCACCAGATCCGCCGGCGAGAGTTTCTTCTCCAGTTCGTCCAACCCTGCCAAGACCGTCGGACGCCAGCCGCCCGGACTTTCCTTGATCACCAGCAACACGGACTTGTGCCACGTAACGACCGTGCGCGCCGTCGCCGTCGGCGTCAGCTTCGCGGCTTCGGCATCGATGGCGGTATCGCGGATCACATCAAGCGCCTTGACCGCTTCCAACGCGTGCAGGGAGACCAATCCTGGCATCGTCAGTTGCGCCGTCGAGCGCCCATTGACCGCTTGAGCGACACCGCAGCCAGGCATTGACAGCACGGCCAGCCCGAGCAGCGTCACGATCATCACAATCGGCACCGAGCGTGCGATCGTGGTCATGAGCCGATCATCAGGCGTTTTCCACGGACTCTGGCGCAACCAATTGATCACACCAGCCGCGGCGCCCGCCGCGAACATCAACCCGATATGCTTCATGTGCGTCAGGTTGAAATGATCCGGATCGATGACGACGGAGCTGAGGGCGGCCGCACCGCCATTGAGCGCCACCGTCACCAACGTCCGAATCGTGCCACGCACCGAGGGCGGTAAACGGTGCCACAGTTCCTGCATTAGCCTCTCCTCCATTCAGATTTCATCGCCACACGCCTGGGCGGTTTCGCCGTCACAGTGCGGGCATCTCACGACTTGCACGGCTTCATGTCGGACGACAGTCGCGATCCGTCCACACGGTTCACACCAGACGCGCCCGATAACCAGGGATTCGCGAACGTCCGTGCGCAGACATGGCACAGCCACATCACGTGGGCCGCGTCGAGCGCTTCCAAGAGATCGGTCGCCTGATTGGTGCAGTGCGGGCAGCGCATGGCTCTCCATACCTAGAGCGTCAACAACGAGATCGCCTTCGCGCTATAGGCAGACAGGAAGACGTCCGCTTCCCAGATCGTCGCGTCCGTATCCACGATCAGCCCGTCCTTCAACACGACGAGATGCTCGAGCGGCCACTTCTCTGAGCGCACCCCGAGAATGCCGGTGTCACTCTCCAGATCGAACCGGCGCCGAAACTTCAGCGGTTGCCCCAGTCGCCGCGCTGCAGCCGTAACATGGCGCACCATCACGCCGTGCGTGACGACCTTCGGGACGTGCAGCGCGAGCAACGCCTCTTCGTAGGACACCCCGAGCAACATCGCGAGACAGGCCACGGAACAATCCGTCTTGTGACGCTGCGGCACGACCTGAAGAAACGGCGTGTGCGCCATTACCGACGCGCTTTCGCCTGGACAAGCCGATAAGCACCCATCACCTGTCGTCGTCCGAGCACGTCCAGCACGACTTTCTTGGTCGCTTTGGCGCGGCCGGTTTTCACTAGGGCGCGCAAACGCTCCTTGGCCGTCGTCTGCTTCAGCCCACACATCGCGGCAAACTCAGCGACTGTCAACGCCTGCTGATCGGTCTCCGGCTCGATCGCCGCCAGCGCACTCATCCAGACGTCCCGGCTGATCGCGTTATTCGGTTTCACTGCGGTCAACGCTCCATACGCGCCTACGGTAGTAGTGCTCCTCATCACCTTGCCGGATCGCGATCCCGCCGAACTGCGGTTCCGAGATCCGAGCGCCCGCCACCTTCCACGCGAACGGCGTCTTCCCTTGCCATGCCGGCGTCACGATGCCAGCGGCGTAGCCCTTCGCGCTATCAAGATCCACCGCGATCGACCGATGCCGATGGGAGCGCACGATGTAATCCGGAGGCTCCCGCTTCCATCTCGCGGCTTCCACGTATTCGGCCGTGAGTTCCGCGTTCACCGCTGAGGCTTCATGCGCCGCGCTCCCGGTGGTGCCGATGTGGTGCATCAGATGAACCAGCACGCCGCCGCCGACGCGCTTCCACAGGTCGTATCGGGAGTGCTGACCTTGGCGATTCGGCTTCGCGCCGAGCAGCTCCGCGACTTCTTCTTCGTAGATGCTGCTTTGTCCGACGTGCGCGCCCGTCCCGCGGACGGAATAGAACGTCCCGCCGCGCTTCTTGCACTTCGCGACTTCCGGGGCCATCACCGCGACGGCGATCTTTTTCTGGTCGTTGATGTTGTGGCTGATCTGCGTCGTCGCGTTATGGTGAACGCCTTCGATCACATCCCCGTTGTGGCAGATGTCGTAGGGTTCATCCTTCGTGACGGTCGGCACCCACTCATCCCAGAAGGCCCGCCACAGCGTCCACAGATGCTCTTGGAATTCAGAGGGCCGATAGAACCCGCCGTCATCGAGGCGGAGCTTTTCCTTCGGTGGGTAGAGCGACAATCGGCACCCAGAATGCGTGTCGCTGACGACGATGAGCGTACGAACCGGCTTTGACTTGGCCATTTACGACGCCACCTTCGGTTGAAAGAGATCCACCACGCCTTCGTGGGAACAGACCGCACAAAAGGCTCGCGATCCGGTTTGGTCCAGTTCCACGACGGTCGCCCCTGGACGATTACAGGCTTTGCACTTGGGACAGACGAGCGAGACGGTCTGCAGTTTGCGCAGCGCATCGAGGAAGACGTTCACAGCACGCTCCCATCCGGCATCCGAGCGCCGTTGCCATAGCCCGCCATCACCCCGCCGCCGACATCGGCCTTGGTGCAGGTCAACAGGTAGCCGGTCAGATCACCCTCGTCCTCGCTGCACTTCCCGTCGAACTGATCCTGCGCCGTGCATTCGAACACGACGAGTTTGAAGGGCTGTTCGACACCCGTGCGCCGTGACTGCCCCATCCGGCCGTCATAGAAAGCGTTGAGCGTGTCGCGGAGCTTGGCTTGGTAGAGACCGGGATTGGTGCGCGCCAGCGTCGTGTCGCCCTGGTGGTAGCCGCCCGAGAGATATGGCCGCATCGCCAGCCACCACGAAAACCGATCCTTGACTTCGATCGAGCCGTAGCGATCGGTCCAGACTTCGCCGCCTGTCTTCCACCACGCCAGCGCTTCGTTCATCCAGTGCGTCGAGACCGGGATCGTGGACGGGATCTTGTCCGCGACGTAGCAAAGCACGCGCATGCACGCGTTCCCTGGCGTGGCCCCGAATAGCTGATCGAGCTGCCAGCCGACACAGGCGGTGTCGATCGTGCCTGACGCCACGAACGCCTCCACGAGCTGGTCCACGATCGGCTGCCAGTATTCCAGCGGCTGATTGCAGTTGTAGAGCGCGCCGCCGCCGATGATCCACTGGTCGAGGAACAAGCCGAACGTCTGCTTGGCCCGACGCGAGAGCGCGTTGAATTGCTCGAGCGAGACACCCGCCCAGCCTTCATCCGGTGACGCCATCGCGTGCCCGAACGAGCGCTGCAGATGCGTGTAGTAACCCGCGTACTTCGCGAGAAACCGGTCCTGCCATTCGACGGGATACCGGTCGAGCAGGCACGTCATCATCAGATCGGTATTGCTCGCCTCACAGCCCGGCACCCACGGTGCGCCCGCGACACGGAGGCCGCAGAACTGCCCACGATAGAAGGTCACATCCGGCCACGCCGGCGACGCGAACGGCAGGACGTGGTCGTAATTCACCGGCTGCGGAAACGGCCCAAGCGGCGCCCGTTGGACGGGCTTGGGCCTTACTCGAAAGGGATCGCGGTTACCGTGACGGTCACGTCGGTGGTGCCGTCGAACGGGATCGGATCGCTCGTCCCGTCCATGCAGGTCGCCTGCACCATGACCGCCTTCGTTAAGGTCGGCCCGTTGTAGAAGTTCACGGACCCATCACCGCCCGTGCGCCTAGGGTTTGGGTTGATTGGAATCCCTGGTTTCCCCCAATCGTCAGCTTCGAACGTGTTGATCGCGACCAGACGACCAGCGACCGGCGCTCCGGATTGATCGATCACATGCACATTCAGTTGACTCACACTGCTATCCTTTCAAACGTCGAACGAAGGCCGACGGCCCAGATCCACCACGACACGGGAAGGTGAACCGCAGTGAATCTTCCGCCGACCTTCGTAGCTCTACGCGACATCGAGGAATGCGTGCGCGCCGATCGTGACGAGCACCGGTTGATCTTTCGCCCACGACGGTGGATGCGCGTTCAACAGCGCCGTGGTCAGATAGTGCGTCGCGCCGTGCGTCACGTCCTTCGCCGCGCCGGACATCACCCCGTCTGAGATCCATAAGGCTTGCGCGAGCTCCGGCGTGGGGACGCTCGTCATCAGATTGACGGCGGCCCGTGCGACCGGTCCCGCGTTCGGGTCGCCATCGTTGAAACAGGAGAACTGCTCCTGGGCAAGACAGACATCCCGCCAGCGCGGGGCCGTGTTGATCGCGCGCTTCAACCGATTGCGCACGACACACCCCACCGCAATCTGGCCTTCGACGGGCTCGCCACGGGACTCGCCCCAAATCGTCAGAGCCAGCACAACGCGATCGGGGAGTTCTCGAAGCGGCGTCACGGATGCCTCCCGAACAGGAATTCCAGAACGGCAGCGCCAGCGGACAGACCGCCGGAGATCCACGCCGACTGCACGCGGACGTTGGTCAGCCGGCTATCGACGGCCGCCACCTTGCCATCGACGGCTTTCACGTCGTCATCGAGGCGTCCGATGGCTTTCTGTTGGCTCTCGATCTGCACGGTGTGGACACCGATGGGCGCGAGGGCCGCGTTCATCGTGTTCGCCAATTCGTGAAATCGTGACCGCGATTCCTTCTGATGCTGGGCGAACGCGGTCTCTAACCGCTTGACGGCCCGCGCGATCTCGCCTAAGGAAACTTCGTCTTGGTCCGTCATCCCCGGTTCCCCATCGCCGTGTTCAGTCATAGCGCCTTGCGAACGGATCGGCTAGGCTCAGCCGTAGCTGTGCGGATGCCGCGTCCGTTCGCGGTAGGCGTGCAGTGAGGGTCGCTCGGTTTCCCTAGCCGGAGCCGAGCGGCCCGCTTCGTCGTAACCCGAGTCGCTACGCGACGGTCACGCGTCGCAACAAGTCCTGCAGCGTGAACTTCGTCTGCGCCGCTTTCACCGTCAGCAGCGGATATTGCCCACCCGCCCCCGCGTCGAACTGCGTCCATGTCACTTGCTGAATCTGCAACGCGACACTGATACTCGTCGGCGATCCGAGACTCACGGTGACCGTCTTCCCGCTGCGAGTCACAATATCCCGTGTTGAATACGTGACTTCTTGCAGGGCGTTCTTAAACAACGCGAGCTCTGCATCGCCGCGTGTCGTCGCGGCCGTCGAGGTCTGGAGCGACTCGTCCGTGATGACGTATTCATGGACGCCATCCCCGCCCTCCAGCGCGGCTAAGGTCGCTTGTGCCGTGAGATCGTCGCGCTGGACTTCAGGCACAACGGGATCACCCGCCGCAATCGCGGTAACAATCGCGCCAACTCCAGAAGCCGGGATGCCCGTCAGCGCCGGATACGTCGTGGCATCCGAACTCATCTCCTTTGTCGTGCCGCTGCCCACGGCCACGATCCGCCCCAACGTCGCGGACCACGCCAACGCAGCCCAGGTGCCCGCTTGCGCCGTGCGTCCGGTCCATGTGATCCCGTCTGTCGAAGTCGCGACCTGCTGCGATGAGCCGGTCGTGTCGCTCGAGACCATGACGAACGCACTCAATTCAGCGATCCACTGCGTGGCGACCCACGTATTGGAAGACGCGGCGCTCCGGGCGGTCCAGACCGACCCGTCTGGTGAGGTATAGACAACCCCAGTCCCGGCGCTCACCAGCAGGCCGAGCGCGTGGGACCACTCGAGATCGTTGCCGCTCACCGGGCCAGCGTGAGCGGTCCACGTCGTCCCATCCGGCGAGGTCATGATCGTGTTGCCACCACCACCGCTGAAGAACTGCGCGACGAACAGCCCCAGCGCGTCGGCCCATACGATCGAGGTCCAGCTACTCGCGGACGCGGCCGTCCGCAGCGTCCACGTTGTTCCGTCGGGCGAGGTCGCGACGCGATGCGTGCCAGACTGCGCGACAAGCGCAAACAGCCCCAACGTCGGCGACCACGCCACCGCGTTCCAGAGATTGACCTCCGACAGGGTGTGCTCGGTCCAGGTCGTGCCATCCGGCGAGCTAAACACACTGCCCCGCGTGGTATTGACCGCCAGCAGTAGACTCAACGAACTGGCCCAGACGATGCGCGGCCCCCAGTTGCCAGCGGTGACCGCATGCGATGTCCAGGTGATACCGTCCGACGACGTGAAGGCGGTGCCATTCGAGAGCGTCACATACAACGCTAAGGTGTCCACCCAGAGGACCGCTGTGGACGCGGCGGACAACCCCGTGCGCGCCGTCCAGGTGTCGAAGTTGGCCGTATAGCCCAGGCCGATTGCGGTATAGGTGACCCGCTGCGCTCCAGAGACAATACTGCCGGCGCTCGCCAGTGCGGCCGAGCTCGTCACAGTCAATGTCGTTGCGCCGACCGCCGCCACTAAGACCGTCGTCGTCGGCTTATACCGAACATACACACGCGTACGTTCTTGGGTGATGTCGGTGGTCTCAGCTAGGTGGCGCGCCCCGGTGGGGTTGGTGACGGCAATGTTCGTGGCGTCAATCGTGCTCGGATTCCCGGTCGCTTCGGTGACGAAGAAATGCACGTCACGATTCGCGTCCGGATACCAATAACACCCGGCCATTGTGGCGAGAGTGGTCAAGCATCCGGCGAGATCCTGCGTCCCATCAAAGGCGATCGTGACCGTGGGCAGCGACGACGCGATATTCCCGCCGCTGAACAGCGTCGAGGCATAGCGTAGGATCAGGTCTCGCGCCACGGCCGTCGCGGATTGACTCGTGTAGGCGCCGATCGGCCACCGACGTCGGAGCAGATACGTGTAGTCCTGACACGTCACCTGATAGGCGACGTTGCTCTGGATGTCTTCGTAAATTTGCGTGCTGCTGACAATGGTCCCACCGAAGACGCGATTGGAAGGGCCGATGCCGCCAATCCCGATCTTCACGTCTTGTCCGACGGATGGCGCGATCCCGACCACGGTGAACGTGGCCTGATTTGGCGCATCGTTCAAGACGTCGTCAATCCGCAGCGAGTTCATGCGAACACGGCTGGACCGATCGACGTAGTTGATCGCAATCACCGGCGTCGTCGCCGAGACACTCGCGAACGTGGCGCCTTTGAATGCGAGGGCCATTTACGTTTCGCGCAACTCGATGCCGATCAATCGGCGCCCGGCGCTGTTCCCATCGCTAGAAGCCGCACCAACCTTGATTCGGAACAAATCGCCGGCCGCGATGCTGTCCATTGACGTTCCGCTCGGAATCGCCAACGAGGACGTGGTGAGCTGGTAGCACGTCGCTGTCGAAACGATGGGGCTCACGATCTGGCAGGTGCCGAAGCTATCGACGCTGATTTTGTGGTTCGCGTCGTTGCTGCGTTCGAAGTAGAGCGCCCACCCCACACTGCCAGTGGAAGTCGTCGTGACCGTCCAGTGCAGCGCCGCCGTGATCCCGCCGGATGTGTAGTTGCGCGGCATCAGCCCGCGGAACACCGTCACATCGCCGCTGGCGTTGAAGTTCAACCACTCATCACCGTTGGCGGAACACGTCTTCGTCGCCGCCGCGGCGGACGGCGCGATGTAGTCATCGGCGTTGAACAGGAACAGCGAATCACCGGAAGCCGTAAAGCACCTCTAGGCGTTGGGCAGGAGACGTCCCTGCCGGAGTAACGGGGTGAGCGCATCGATGATCGTTTGACCGAACGCGGCTTTCCCGGACGGGTCCATCGTGTAGACGTTGCCCTGAACCGTGACCTGCACAGTAGGCGTGTTGTTACCGCGATAACCGAGCTGCACTTGATTACCGACGCCGCCTTGGTCCTGACCGTCGCCGGGAAGATAGGCGGAGATGCGCCCCTGTTGTGTTGTGGTCGCCTGACCGCCACCGCCGGTCGTGCCACCAATACTGATGTTGCCGCCGATTGGTGCCGGTCTTGGCGTTGTCGTCGGGGCATAACCAGGCACGCCTTCGCCGGCCGACGGTGAAGACTCCGGATTGCCTTTCTCATCGAACAGTTGCGGCTGGAATCCCCACTGACGCGCCAGCTTCAGCGCTTCGGCGTTCTTCAGGGAATAGCCCTGTTTGAGATACGACATGATCTCGGGGTCTTGTGCAGCCGTCGGTAGATCCAAGGTGTTGCCTTGGCTCATCGAGGCCATGTCTTTCGAAAGCTTCTGCACCGACGCATCGACCTTCATGACGGAGGCGTTCCAGCCGTCGAAGCTCGTCGTCATCCCCATCACGGCATCATTGGATGTCCTGAATGCAGCGACCATGTCGGCTTGAGCTTGCTGTGCTGACAACGCAATCTTTTGCTGCGACGCCGAGACACGAGCCGTGTAGTCGTCCTGAATACCAGCCCGCAACGCGGCATACCGACGCTCGATGGCCGCATACTGTGCTTCGTATTCAGTCTTCGTCAGGAGCCCCTTGGCGTAGCGCTCATCGACCTTGGCGAGTTCCGCGTCCAGCCTGATGCCGTTGCTGGTGATGTCCGCGGCTTCTTCGGCGTGCAACAAGTCGATGTGTCGCTGCAAGCCTTGACGTTCGATGGTGGCTTTCTCGGCATCAAACGCCTGTGCGCTCATCGTGCCGTTCTTGACGCGTTCCTGGTCATAGGCCAACAGCATCGCCACCCGTTGCTGGGCGTCTTGCTCGTCGTCTTTCAAGCGATTCTTGGCGCGCGTCGTCTCGGACTCGTCGGCCCTCGCTTCGAGTTCCGCGAGCTGATAGATGGCGTTTTCCCGCTCCTTGGCGTTGATGCGGTACGCCTCCATTTCATCGCGCAGGTCCTTCAGCTTGATGGCATTCCGCCTCTGGATCTCGGCGTTCGCGTCGCGCTCTTGGTCATCTGCGGCCTTGCTCTGGCGCATGAAGAGTTGGATGGCTTCGACCGTCGTATCGTAGTACTGCGCCAGATCCTTCAAGCTGAAGTTGTGCGACTGAATATCAGCCGTCAGCGCGGGCAGGTTGCCGCTCCCACGGACCTTGTCGAGTTCGGCCTGCACTTTCGCGAGCGCGTCCGCGGATTTCTCCCACGCTTCTTTCCACGGCGTCATGTTCAGAGCGTTGATCTGCATCGCGGTCGTGACGTCCTTGACCTCGTAGCCGATCCGCGCACTCGCCCGTGCGAGCATGTCCGCCTTGGCCGCCGCCGCCTCGCCAGCGACGTCGCCCCATCCGAGCAGCTTCGCCGTCGCATCGCCGATCGCTTGATCCAGGTCGAGAAAGTCCGACACCGCACGGCCGATCTTCCAACCGCCCATCGCCGTCGCACCGGCCAACAACAGCGAGTCAAACGGTCCCAGCGTCGCGACGTTCAGCCCGAAGGCATTGGCCAGATCGTTGAGCGTGTTGCGGAGTCCGGTCGCGTTGACCGTCATCTTGCTAATGGCTTCCGTGGCCTGTGTCGCCCCCGTCGCAATGTTGCCGCTCGTATTGGCAGGATTGAGCGGCGACGTGGCCCATTTATCGTCGGCGGACAACGATTTATTGAGCCCTTCGACGTTGGTCTGCGCCTCTTTGACGACCTTGCTCATCTCGTCTTTGGCCGTCAGAACCGCTTGAATCTCACCCACCGTAGCCATTAGGACACCTGGGCCCGCTCGATGTGTTCACGCATGACCGAGACGATCTCGTCACGCAAGGACAACGAACACGCGTCGTACTCCGCCGGTCCCCACCCCATGAATTTCATGATGGCAATGGCGTCTCGGCGCTCGATACGATCGGCGTCGCCTTGAGTTTTTTTTCCTGGTCTACCGCGGTCACATGGGCGTCAAGCGCGGCATCGATGAGCGCGAACGCCTCCTGCGTCAAGGCTTTGATCGCCGGAAGTGACAGCGGCACCTTCGTCCCGTTGTCCGTGTTGAACGCCGGCCCGGACCAATCCGTCAGCCAAATCGACGCACGGACGACGTCGAAATTTTCCCAATCCGTTTCGACTTCGTATCCGATCTTGCCGTCCGCCTGCACGCGCTGCACGCGCCGAAGACCTGCCGCTTCGAGCCGCTTCTGGTCGCCGATGTTGAGCTCTTTCTTGACTTCGATGGTGTTGCCAGCGTTATCGAGCGGCACCCAGACACTGATCGGCTTCGCGAAAAACGACATCACATCACCTCGGGGGCTGGCACACCGGCCAGGCGCCAAGTTGAAGCCGACGTCTCCGGCACGACATTGCGCCAGATCCGCCGACTTCCGAACCACTCCAAAATTACCGTCACCGGTCGCTGCGTGCCCCAGAACGGATCGAGTCCGACCGGGGTCAACTCCACATCCACCCTGACGTCACCCTGACTCTCCGCCGTCGTGACCGCCCACGCGCCGATCGATCCGGCCCGCTGATAGCCGACGCGGAGTTCCCCGCCGGCCCCAACGATCAGCATTTAGCTCGAGCTCGCCCGGCTGACCGCGCTGACCGCCTTCATCGTGAACGGCGCCGCCAGCAACGTGCCGACGTTCCCGCTCATCGGCGTGTACTTGTCGATCAGCGCGTTGAACGAGTAGGTCGGATTGCTCGCCGTCGAACAGGCGTTCAGCGGCCGGACCTCCACGCAGGTATCGACGTTGGCGTTGTAGATCGTCCAGAGCGCGCCATCGACGGTGGCCACGGACGTGAAGTCCTGATTGGGCGTGGCGCTCAGATCGCCGTCCTTGAGGCCCGCGATGCGCGAAATCGCCGTCGCGCCCATCGTGGTGTTGTCGAGCATCGCGGACGACAGATTCAACGTGACCGATTTCACATAGGTCGAGAAATCCGTCGCGCCGATCTTGAGCATCGCATTCTGAAAAACCACCGCTCCAGCCATGTCGTTCTCCCTCTCCTACTGTTGAATGGCGGCCCAGATGAGGCCGTTCGCCGAGCCGCCCGTGCTTGTCCCGGTGCTCAGCGTGAACTGTGCGCGCCAGAAGACTTCATCCGTGGACAGCCCCGACGCCGGAATCGGCACCGCCCACGTGCCGTCTTTGCAGCTCTGTGCGCTGAACGTGATCCGGGTCGTCGCTGCCGCGGTAAACCCAGCCCCGCTAGACGACGCGCTCTGAATCAATGCCGAAATCGTGGTCCCCAGCGTCGTAGACAACGCGGTGACATGGAGTCCGGCATAGAGCGATTGACAGGTGGACACCTGCCCGAGCTGGAACACCGTCCCGTTCGTGGTCCCGGTAGACAGCGCCGTCTGCGTGAAGTCCTTCAGCGCAATCGCTTTTGCCACTGCCACGGCCCCTTGGACCGTGAGCGAGAAGGGCAGGATCTGGCCGACGTTGGCCCCGGCATAGGTCAGCTTGGCGACGCCGCCCTGCATCGAATACCCAGCGCCAGACTGCGTGCTGCCCTCCGTGATCCCGTTGGGAAACAACGTCACGACGGGCGACGTCGAGCCGACACCGACGAAGCCGAAGACCACCGCATCCGTGCCAGACGAGTTCAGGTTGATATAGCCCGCCGCATCCAGCGACGCGTCTTTCAGGCCAGCAATGCGGGAGATCGCCGTCGTCATGCTGGCGCCGGCCGCGCTGAAGGTCGTGTTATCCAGCATGGCCGACGAGAGATTGAGCGTGATCGATTTGCAGTCATCGCCCAAGTCATAGCGATCGAAGAGCAGCGTGGCATTGGCGACAACGGCACCACTCATGGGTCAGCTTCCTTATGTCGAAGTCGAGGTCGAGAGCGTCTTCATCACATCCACGTTGAACGCGATCCGCGTGCGGCCGTTCCCGTCCGTATCGAGGTAAAACGGACTCTGCACCGCCGCCATCCACAGATACCGCGTGCCGTTGATCGACCGCTCCCGTAACCCATCGACCAAGTTGAAACAGATCCCCGCCACCGTGCGGGCCACCGCATAGTCCTTGTCCCGACAGACGATCTGCACCCGCGGCCGCTCGATCGTCGAGGCCGCCCCAGGCCCAGTGGACATGGTTTGCACCGTCGCCATGCCACCGGTTTCGAACAGCGTGACGTTCGCATCCGCCGCCTGCGCGGGGGTATGCCCCTTGTAAATCGCCCGCGTCACCCCACCCGTGGACAACAGATCGCTGACGTCATCGAGCAGCATCGTCCACCACGGGCCGCAGCTTCTCCGCCAGCCGTTCTTCCATCCCATTCGCGGCATCGAGAAACGGCCGTTCGAGATACTTCGGCCCACCATGTTCGTGGTGGTAGTCCATCCGTTCGTGCTGCACGAGCGCATAGGCACTCGCCGCCCCGCCATAGCCCAACGTGACCGAGACGGTCTGCCCCTCAACTTCCGGTGTCGTGACAAACCCGGAATCCCGCAGGACGCCCGTATCGACCGGCACGTAATTGGCCTTGGAGTCGGTCATGATCGCTTCGGCTTCCTGGTAGACCGCCGCCGCGACTGCCTCCGGCACTGACGTCAGAATCCGTCCCAGGCCCTGCACGACGACATCGACACCCTTGAGTTCGAGGCTCATCCGAGCAGCACCTTGGTAAACATCGCGCCGCGCTGATCGCTCTCCCTCTGCACCTGAAGGATCGGCGGCTGCGCGATCTCAAACGGCGTCGGCAACGTAATCCGGTCCTGCGTGGTAATCGCCGCCGCTGACCCGATGTAGACCGTCTGGCTGCTCACGCGCTCGCTGTTCGTATCGCGAAACAGGAACTTCGTCGGTCCCTGAATCGCGGCGCGATACGACGTGCAGGACTGATAGGTCTTGTTGCCGTAGCTGTCCATCGTGGAACAGCCTTCGACAATCACCGTGTAGGGCATGAGGCGAAACCAATCACTGATTCTGGCCATGCCTACACCGTCGTCCGGCGGTAGGGCTCGAGCAGGCACTTGGCCGCGTCGGTATACCCTTCCGACCGATAGGTGAGACTCAGGTCGCCGATCTTCTGACTGACCACGCCAGCGACGTTTTCGAACAGTTCGCGCGCCTTCAGAATCACGGCTTGCGTGATGTCATCCGGCACCGTGTAACCAGTGCTCGTGCTGTTGGTGCCGCACGTCGCCGTCGTCCCGCTGACCGGGATGTAGCCCGCCGCGTATTCGACGTACCACGGCTGCAATTCGCTATTGGGATAGATGCTCGGCCCGAGCTGATAGGGCATCTGCGCGGTCCACGCAAAGCCCTTGTCGGTCCAGAGAAATCCGCCCTCCCGATCGATCCGGAAGTCGGTCGAGGAATAGACGGTCGCATCTGCCGTCGAGGTGCTATTGAGCAGAATGCGGCTCACGGCGAGCACCGGCCGCCGTGAGAGCATTAGCGTCTGACCGCCGAACGCCGGGAGGTTTTCGCTATAGACCTGGGTGAGCAGATGTCCCGCCGGGACACCGATGTAGTTCTCAGCCCAGCGCGTGGCAGCGAGAATCGCGGCGAGTTGGGCGGGATCGTCGGCCGTGGACGTCGTACCCAGCATCGTGCGCAACTGTGCCGTGGTGGCCAGTCCGCCGTCCGTGCTCGTCGCCGAAGTGCAGACTCCGAGCATGCATTAGCCCATCGCCAAGATGGCGATCTTCTGACCGCCCGATCCCGTCGAAGTCGTAAAGATCGCCACACTCTGCAACGTCATGTCGGCACAGGGCGCCCGCGTCGAGACCGGCGGCGCGTAGTACTCCCAACTCGCGCGGTTCGATCCCGCACAACTGGTGATCGAATACATGTCAGTCGTGGCCGCCGATGCCTGGCAGGACTGCGATGGATTCAGGAACAAATCCACCGAGCCCAGATTGTCAATGTGGACGTACTGCATCGGGGCGCCGAACTGAATCAGCGTCCCGGCCGTGCTACTCACATTGATCAGCCGCTGGCACGAAAAGATATTGATGTCGGCCATCGTTCAGTCCTACCCCGCTGACGGAATCGCGACCTGCGCGCCACGGACCCGGAGATCCGCGACCTGCCCGAGCATCTCTTGCTCTTGCAGCGCGCCGTCGATCGTCGCCAGCATGCGTTCCCCGTGGCGCATCTGCGCGATCACGGTGTCCTTCTGCTTGGTGAGGTCCGCCTTGCGACGGGCGAACTCGCTCATCTGGAACGGCCAGCCGGCCGGTTCTTTCTCGTAGCCGTAGCACCAGAGCTGCTTCAGCAGCGCCGACTCCGGAGGAATCACGAGATTGATGCCGCGGCCTTCTGCCTCGCCGATCCAGAACTCCGCGCACTGGCGCTGGAATTCGTACTCGGTGCCGACGACCAGATCGATCCCGAAGATGCCGATCGAGTACTCCTGATACATCGTGCGCGCGAGCTGGTAGACATCGAGCGCCGACGCCGCGCTATCGACCGGCGTCTCACGCAGGCGGCGCTGGACGTCCTGGTCGATCTCGTAGATGAACAGCCGCAGCATGTGCGCGACGGTCGAGGTCGCGTACTTGCAATCGAAGTAGGCGTCGAGCGCCTCTTTCGGGTTCTTCACGCCGGTCGGCACTTCCGGCTCCCGGTTCACCATCACGACCGGAATGCCGCACTGCGCCAGCCACCGGGGATGATCCGTGCCTTCGACGTTGTCCTCGCGCCAGTTCATGTGGATGTCGAACCACACGTCCGCACGGGCGATATGCCGATAGAGCTGATTCAGCCCTACGATGAGCCACGAGGCGTCATCAATCGGGATGCGATGCCGGGAGCTGGACGCGAACCCGCAGAGCGCGATCTTCTTGCGGCCGGTGCCGAACCAGTTGATCCGGCCGGCGTCCGCATCCACGATCGAGAGATGCGCCGCGGCGGGATGATTCGGACTGACGCCCTCCGCACCGGGGGCCACGAAGGCGAAATCGGTGTTCGAACTCACGCGACACCGTGCCCCTTCTTCGCTTTAGGGGCGACGAGCATCTTGGAATTCTTGGGGGCGTCCAGCGTCTTGCTGGGGATGGGCATAACAGACTCCTGTTTGGCGATCCCGCGGTTGATGAGATCCTGCGCGAGCGCATCTGCGAAACAGACACGCTCGCCAGGGGTATAGCTGGGGCCGTTCACCACATCGAACGGCGCCAGCAAGGTGACGATCACGTTACGAGGTCGATTTCAGCAGCGCGCCCGTCGAAGTCGTCGCCTGGATGCCGCCGCCGAGGTTGACGGACTGCACCGGGCTCCCGACGCCCGCATACTGCGGCTCGCCGAAGATCAACTGGCCCGACAGCGTCAGCGCACCACCACCCGACGACGACGCCTCGATACGCGGCGTGACGACGATGCGGAGGAACTGATTGGCCTGATCCAGCGGATACCACGATGGCGCCGAGGCCCCGGTCGCCTGACCGGTCGAAGTCGAGACAGCCGCGGTCGATTCGTAGCCGCCGGCGCTCGAGGACGGCGAGGTGATGTTGAACAGCGCCTGTTCGCAGCTCTGATACGACGTGGTCAGATCGTTCCAGCCCGTCGCACCGGTGGCCGAGGTCGAGGTCGTGTTCGAGTGCTGGATCTTCACCGTCAGCGAGCTGTACTTCGTCAGCCCGGTGCTGGTGCCGATGTCGTGCTGTCCGATGGCCACGGGCTGCGCGGCGTTGAAGCGCGGATACCCCGACGCCAGACGATCGACGATCTTGCCCGTGAAAGTGTTCGTGCCCGAGCCACCGCACGACCCATCGAAGGTCGTCTGGTCGAGGCAGGGCACCACAAGGGTGCCGACGAAATCGCGAGTGAACGACATGAATGCTCTCCTCTACTCAGAAGGACGCGATTACGTCCAGGTGACCCCGTTCAGCAGCGCCACGGATTCGGCCCGGCGCATCGCGAAGTCGTGCTCCTCGATCGCCCGCAGCACCGTGGTGTCCTGCGAGAACGCCGAGATGACCTGCGAGCCGTCGAAGTACGCGGCCTCGTTGGACACGTCGATGAGCAGATTCGCCGCTTCGCCGATCACCGCGTCGTCCAGGTCCACCAGGTAGACTTCCGACTCGGTCGTGCCACCCTGGTCGGTCAGGTTGATGGGCACGCTCGTGGTGTAGCCATACGGCCAGCCCCAGAGCTGTCCGCGCATCATCTCTTCGCGGAAGACGTAGAACCCGTTCGAGTTCTGGACCGTCATCAGGAAGTTCCAGGTGCGCGGCGCGAAGTACCACGCCGGCCGGGTCATCGGCACGTTGTTGTTCAGCAGCGCCACGATCAGGCGGCCAAGGTCCGAGATGACGTTGGCGAGCGTCTGGCCGGAGGTCGCCGCCAGCACGTTCGAGCTCGGGGCGAGGAACCGGAAGCCGGTCGGCTGGCCCGCGGTGCCTTGGCTGCGGAGGAAGGTCGCGTCTTCCTTCACGGCGATGGCGCGCACGACGTCATTGCGGATAATCGCGTCGGCCTGCGGCGAGGAGTAGCGGAGCAGGTCGTTGCTGAACGGCACGAGCGCCGCCAGCTTCTTGAACGTCAGCGTGACCTGACCGGTCTGCGCTTCCGTCTTCGTCATGTTCGCGACTTCCCCGACGTACGCCGCCTGGGTGCCCCCGGTGATCTTCGGGATCTTGATCGTGCCGTTGGCCATCGGCATGACCTGCGGGCCCCCGTTGGTCTTGCGGACCACGGTGCGCGCCCGGAGGAACTCGATCACTTCGTTGCTGAACTGCACCGGGACCAGGAATCCGCCACCGGTGGCGTTGGTCGCCGACATGGCCTTCTGGGCCGCATCGGCCAGATCAGCATCACCCCACGACTTGAGGACGTCCTTGACGGCGTCCGGGCTGAAGGCGCCGGTCTTGAGCTTCGCGGCGCCGATGGCGGCCATGTAGCGGCCCATCGTCAAACCACGGATGTCGCGCTTGGCGTAGATCTCGCCTTCGTAGCGACGCTTGGTGCCGGCGTCGAGCGCCTTGGTGTCGCTGGCGACGTCGGTGTCTTTCTGGCCGAAAAGGTTCTCCGCCCAACGCGGCGCGGCGGCCGTCGCTGAGGCGGCTTTTTCGACCGCGGCCTGCACGACGTTGGCGATCTCGCCACCCTCCGCGCAGGTTTCCTTGATGAGGGGGAGCACGACCGACTTGATGTGCTCGCCGAGTTCCGCCTTCGTCATCTGCGGCATTGCGCACGCCTCCGTGTTACGGCAACAGGGGGCGGCAGGACTGCCGGCGGCTGGCCAGAGTGAGCGAACGGGCGCGGGACGTCTATTGCGTGGACGTCAGCGCGCGCTCGACAGCGTCAACAAACGTCCGCGCGTCGAGCATCACCTGTCGGACGTGATGCGCTTGCGGATGAATAAAGCCTTGCTCGATCCCGCGTTCCAACTTCCGAAGCGCGGATTGCGTCGGTCGCAGCACGTCTTTCGTGAAGGACGTCAGCGCCGGCGTCGTCATACGACAACCCGACCCCGCGCCCGGTCTACGGCCGTCTGCACCGCGTTGGTAATGTCAGCCCGGAGCCCTTCGCCGAGGACTTCCCGCACCGCGGTGCGGAGCATCTCGGGATCGACGTCCATGACGCCTTCGACTTCCTTAACATCCAGCGCCAGCCGCGGCTCATCGTCCAGGTCGAGGACGAAGTCCTCATCAGCCAACGAGAGCGCGATCATGCCGCCCGCATCCCCGCCGAGGTTGTCTTCGTCGCTGCCGTCACCGACGGTCGGCAGCGTCTCGTTTTTCACGCAGTCGAGGACGTCTTTGACCGTCTCGTGGGCGGCCGTCAGATGGGCGTGGGCGTTTTTGAGCTTGGCTTCGTTCGCCGCCGAGAGACGACGGCCACGCTTCACGCGGGCGCTGAAGGTCTCGTTGATGCCCTTGATGAGGGCGAGTTTGGCGTCACCCGTGAGCCCAGTGGCCGAGACGAAGGGATACTTCGAATCGTCGTCCATCGGGATCAGCGGGGAATCGAGCTGGGCGTCCTGCTCCACGTTGGGCTGGGCGGCCGGGTAGCACTCGTCGTATTCCTGCTGGAGATACGTCAGGAGATGCTGACCGGCCTGTCGAATCACCGCGGCCTGTTCGGGCTCGTCGGACTCCATCCCCAGCAACGATTCCACGCAGCGCATGGCGTCGATGCCACAGGAGAACTCGTAGCCCTTGGCGGTCACGGCGTCGGCAAGCGTCTTCGCCTGTGCGCGCAGCGGCTCGCGGGTATCCGCGACGGCCTTCTCATCCCCGACCGAGAACCCGAGGCTCTTCATCGCGCGGACGGCGGTGGGGTTCATCGGGATCGGGCAGAGCGTCAGCTCCAGCAGTTCCCACTTCGTGACGTCCATCCCCTTACCATTGGGGGACGTCTCTAGCGGGATAAAGCCGATCGAGGAGGCATTCAGGCAGTTCTGCTCCCACGCGTTTTTCACGCGGTCGGCGAACTCGTCACCCTTCAGCCACTCCCAGGTGGCGTCGATGCCTTTTCCGGGCTGGACTTCAAGGGAGGTCACGCGGCCGATGGGGATCTGCTTGTAGTCGTGAACCCAGCAGAGGACCGGGTTTTTCAGGAAGTTCTTGAAGTCGCCGCCTTCGGGGACAACGCTGTCGCCTTCACGATCGACCGCGTTGGTCGTGATCGTCATGCGCGGGGCATCGGTGCCGGGTTCGGCCGACGCCAAGAAGTACTTGACCGTAGGCGAGCCCGTGGCGGTCGCAGTCTTTCCCTGAGTCATGAAGCGGTAGGTGTAGCGTGCGCCGCTTTCCGAATAATGAACGGCGGAAATGCTTCAGGCGGCGTGCAGCGGCGGGCGCAATCCTTCTTCTTCAGCGGCTTCGTTCAAAATCAGGCGGCAGAAGTCGGCCAGCGACTCGGCACGGTTCTGCTCAGCCCACGCGATTAGCCTGAGCTTTTCCGCCTGCGTCACCCGGATCGTGAGGTTGATCGACGCGGGTTGATCCGATCGCGACGGACGGCCGCGGCGCCGTTCTTTGCCTTCCCACTGATTCACGCGGGCACCTGTGCGGCTTGAATCGCCGCCACCGCTTTCGCGCACGTCGCTTCGTCCTGCTCGATGCCAACGACGTCCCAGCCCGCTTTCAATCCCGCGATCAACGTCGAGCCTTGCCCCATGAACGGATCGAGAATCACTCCCGACCGGCGAGGGATACGGGCCACGAGCGCGTCGAGGATCTCCGGCGCTTTCCCCTGTCCGTAGCGATTCCACATACAGAGCAATTTCAACAGCCGGTCATGCGCGTCCGGATCGGACTGCACGCCGCCACACTGCACAAGTAATTCATCCGCAGACAGTTGAAAGTAATCGACCGCGGACCAGCGGCAGATATGCACCATCCGCAGGAGCACCGGGAGATACCGGGTATCGAGAAACAGGAACGCCGGCGCGCCTTCCGTCATCTGACTGACACAGGTCGGGAGCCAGTGCGCCCACCAGCCAATCGTAGACGCCCACCATTCGCCTTCCCACGCATCGACGAACGGTTCTTGAAACCCCGCTTCGCAGGCGTAGCGATAATTGATATACGGGGCGTCGGTAATCAGCCCGGCTATCTCCAGCGGCACGTCTTGAAGAATCTGACGCGTGTCGCCGCAGTAGATCGTGACGTGCTCACCCTGGTAGAACGGTGTCACTTCGCCGCCTCGAAGAGTTCCGCGAGCTTGGCTTGCGTGGCCGGGTCCATGTAGCCGGGAATCGTGTCCAGCCAGTCCTCCACCCATTTCTTCTCTTCGTGGTATGCGTAGCCGTAGCGATACGGCAACGTGATCAGCCCGTGATTCTTCGCCACCGGAATTTCGACATGCACGCCATGTCCGAGCGCAAGCCCGATCCAGAACGCCACTCCCGCCCGTTCCAAGGCCATCTCTCGCGCACTGCCGTCGAATAGGTCCACCCCGTAGAGGCCGATCGTCTCGAAGCCTTCCGCGATGGCCAATGCGATCTGATAGCAGAACGTGCAGGGGAAGAACTCAAACCCCCGGCGGACATCCTCGAGCGGAAACACCACCGCCATCGGATTGGTGACTTCGGGATAGAGCTCCAGCACGTAGAGCGGCACTGGGCACGAATTAATGATGCCCATGTCGTCGGCGTTCTGGACGTCCATCGGGTGGAGTTCGAACCAGCGATCCGCCCGCATCCGATCGTCGCGATCCTTCGGCCAGAGGTTGTTCAGGCTCCAGACTTCCCACGTCGGGTCTTCCATCGGTGCGACATGACGGGTGATGGCTCCCCCGCCCAAGATGGCGACCTTGGACCGGCGCTTGTGCGTCGGGCTCACAATCCGTCCGTGCTGGGCATCCGCGACTTGATAGCCCATGTTGAGCGGAGACAGGGAGCGGAAGCGGCGATCGATCATGCCACCTTCTGTTTGGTCCGCTCAGCGGCGAGATCGGACATGTGGGCGTGAACGCTCATGACGTCCTGCCCAAGCGCGGCGAGACAGGTCGGACACAACGTGTCGTCCTTCCCTAGTCGATACATGGCCGTGTGGCAGTTCTCACAGGTCACGTCTTGGCCGCCGACCGTCCATCGCAGTCGTTCCACTGGAATCACATGAACCTCAGCGCATTGGCGCACCGGCAATTCGGATGGGCTGGCGACGCCCATAGCTCTCCGACATCCGATCGGAACGGTTCATTGAACGGCACCACCGTCCCATCCAAGTCCGCGCAAATCGGGCACTCGCGGTCATCTTCCGTCGCGATCCAGATCCGGAACGTTCGCGCTGGATCGATCAGCCCATCCGCGGCGGCTTGTCGCCAGAGCTCCAGTTGTCCCTGCGAACTCGCCGCGATGGTCTCTGTTCTCGCAATGATCCGCGCCCGCTGCATCAGCAGCTTGTCGGCGTAGGTCTGCACCCGCTTGGCGAGGATGTCGCCGCCCTGCCCCGCCGCGATCAGTTCGGCGCGGTAGTTCGCCACAGCGGTCGCTTGTCTGGCGGTCAACCCGACCATTTGCGCGATGGCTTTGGCGGTCTTGGCGGCGGGTTGCCCGGAGGCGATCCCGTCCGCGATGAGTGCTTGGATGCCGTCTCGTGTGGCCTCCGTGGTCTGGGTAATCAACCGGCTGCCATTCGAGGCGGCCCATGTGACCGCTCGCGGATTCGTCAGATTGAACGACAACGATTCCGAGAGCACTGCGCCGAGTTCATCCGCGGCCACCGCGCCGGCCGAATGGAAGATTTGTCGTAACGTCTGCACAACGGGCTGTAGATCGTCGGCGACGCCATCGAGAGCGATCAGTTGCTCGGCTCTCGCCACGTCGCCGTCGAGTAACGCATCCGCAAGGGCCGCTTCGTCGATCCGTCCGCGTAACAAGTCAATGGCGTCGAGGAACTGCTGACGAACACGCGGCTCCAGCCGATCCGCGATCTTGACGATGGCGGCGTCACTGGCGCGGGCCTTCAAGAGTGCGTTGATCATCGGACCTTCCGCAGTGGAGCTATTCCGACGACATCAGCGATGATGGCATAGCCATTCATCGAAGCTTCTTGGGACACCGCCTGCACGTATGCCTTACCGCCGCGACCCGCGAATGTGACCGGAACCTGAACAGGTCCCACTAGTGCGTCATACAGAGGGAAGAACACACGCTCGCGTGTCGCCTCCATACGTTGGCCAGCGACAGGCCCCCACTTCACTGTGAGACGCCATGAGCCCCGCTGCAAAAACGACGGCCGCGTGATGTCCTTCCGAACAATCTCGCAGCGTGGCAGGTCGCCGATCTTGGCTGATGTCATGAGCCCTTGAGCCAGTAGCGCAGCCCACGCGGTTTCGGCTTCGGTGCGTCGAGCGGATGACCGTCTTCACCGCTGAAGAAGCTCTCTTCGAACGTCGCCAGATGGAGCGCCGCATCCACCGTGACGTCCGAATACCGATCGAGGATCGCCACCGTGCGCGTCACGATCCGATCGATGATGAGCGCCTTCTCTGGCGAGATCGCCTGCTTCATGGACTTCTTACAGATCAGATGTCTTCGACGTGTTCGATACGCGGGAACTGCTCGCCGTCGAACCATTCGAGCGACCCACAGACCGTGCAACGATGCTGATAACTTGTCGTCATCGTTGTTATCGCCGTTCCTGTGAATTCCATCCGTCCATTGCACGAGGGGCGGCACCGGCACTGCACACGCACGGGCCGCATCGCCGTTTCCCACTTGCGCGATTTGTCTACGCTCACGCGGCCGGCACCACTTCATCCGGGTTCTCGGCCAACGGCTTCTCGGCCGGATCTTTCTTCGCCAGCGTGCCGAGATCCGTCGTGGCGTTGATCGTGAACGGCACGAAGTAGACCTTGTCCCCGCTCGGCACTTCCTGCTCACCCGCTCGCGCCCGCAGTTCATTGGCCGTGAACGCATACGGGAAGGCTTTCATCGCCTCCAGCTGTGCCGCCTTGTCGTCCTGCACCGGGGACACGTAATCGAGGATCAACCGCTCGTCATATTCCGGTAACAGCTTCTCTTGGAGGTAGGACCGCAGGAAGTCCAGCCGCGGGATCTGCACCTTGGTCGAGAAGATGTAATCCGCCGAGTCGATCGTCGCCCGGTTCGACTTCTCGATGACGCCAAGAATTTCAGGCGGGATGCCGAACGTCTGAAGGATCACGTTGCGCTCATGCTCTCGGAGCTGCACCATCTGCATGGACCGGAATTCGCGCTTGAATTCGTAGATGTCCATCGCCCGATTGGCGAACATCGGCTTGTGCGACTTCCAGTAGCCCTGGAGCTTCGCCAGCCAGCTATATTCCAGACGTCGCGCATCGGCATCTGAGATCACGCTCGTCGCATCAGTCCCCTTCGGGCTGACGACAAACGGCGGCGTGGCATCGTTGTAGAAGAACTGCTTCAGGAACCGGGAGGCGTATTCGTCCGTCTCCAGTTCGTCCGCGAGCGCCCCACCTAACCCTGAGCCACGGCCATACGGCAGTGCGGGATTCGGATTAGGCATCCAGAGCATTTCTGTCGCAGGAATGTCCCCGATCCACGCCCGATACCCGACGCGGAAGAACGGATGCGAGGGGGTCGGCGTGCCGAGAATCCAGTGCGGCGGAATCGGCCACACCGCGACGACGACGCCCTTCATCAGGCCAGAGTCTGCGCGCTGCTTCAGCCAGAACGCTTCCCCGGCCAGATCAATGTGCAGCTGGGTCGTCTTCAGCGTCGAAAGACCAGTGAGGAAGCTATTGCCCTTGTCGAGCACGTCGAGGAACGGATGCTGCTCGATCTCAACCAGTTCGTTGCGCTCCTGCAATTCTGACTTGATGCGCAGCCGCGTGCCGAAGTCCGCCCGCTGGAGGATGCGATGCCGGAGCACCTTGCCGTTGCGCTTCTGGACGAACAGTTGCCATTGGACTGAGGCCACGGACGTCGCGACCCGTTCCGCGCAGGCGCGGAGCCACGGCATCGAGTTGTAGGCTTCGAGCCGATCCTGTGTCCCCCGCTGAGGCGGTTCGCCGCGGGCCGCAGGGCTAATTCCGGACATCAGGCCGGCCGGCGAACTATCAGTGGAGAACGTGCCGAGCGCGACCTGACGGGTCGGGGTCAGTGCGGATTTGATCGTCGTCAGTATCGACATCGGGTTATCCCTTTGGTTCCCTTCTCAACCTAGCCGTGCGACTCCGGCCGACGACAGTTGCCCTATCGGGATCAGCGGCACAGCAAACGGCACGGTCCAGGAATTGGTCTCGGCGTCGTAGTGGATGTGACCTCCGAGCAAGCCGCGAGCGATCTCGTCCTGCGCGACCCATCGGTCGCGACATGCGACATGACACCATTGATCGGCATCCAAATTAGGTACAGCAAGCGGGAAAGGGCCTGTGACGAAGAATCGAACCGAATCCATTTACCGTCCTCCCGGCCAGAAGTAGCCGTCGGTCTGAATCGATTGGTTCACAATCCGTGCGGCCTCGGCGGTCAGTTCGGCCTGTTCGCGTTCTTCGCGCGCGCGCATCTCGGCATCCGTTTCGGGGGCCGCGTCATACAGCGAGAAGCTCACATGCCGGGACCACAGCTGCACCGCCAGCGCCAGCGCACACACACAGTCGTCGTGCTGCCCTTCCGGCGCCGAGTAGGTCACGCCGGTGCGGCTGTAGACGTATTCAAAGGCTTCCAACTCCGCGACGATTGGCCCGGCCGGGTAGTGAATCTGCTGCTGCTGAATGGCGACTGCCAGCCCTTCCATCAGCTGCTGCTTGCTCGGACTCGAAAACTTGAAGCCGAGAAACACGCCCGGCTTAGCTTTCTGCAACCGCTCAAGGATCGGATCGCCGACACCCGTCGAGTCCACCAGCGCGGGCACGTCCTTGGTGATGTCGAGGATGTCGCGGATCGTGTCTTCCCACGGCTTCTGCCAGCGGACGAACCGACACACACGCCCGTTGACATCCAGCCCGATTCCGACGGTCCAGTCGGTCGATTTCGCTAAGTCCCAGCCCCACGCGGCCACCGGAAGATCAGACAGCCCATTCGCACACGCGCGAATCGCGGCGAGGCCGAACGGGTTCCCCTGGTCGTCTGACGCCTCCGCCAAGTAGAGCTCGCGGAACACGGCATCTGGCAGCTGACGCTTGGCGTCTTCGACTTCCGCCGCGTCGATTAGCCCAGCCGCCACCGCATCCGCCGCGGTGATCCGCGCGAAGCGCATGTTCGGCTCGCCCGCTTCGGCTTTCCGGGCCATGTGGTAGGCCCAGTTCTTCCGGCCTTTCACGTTCCCGATGATCCGCAATGGTCCCTGTGTGGCCGTGAGCGTCGAGCGCACCGCGTGCCAGGATTCTTCCTTGCACCGTGACGCTTCATCGATCACCGCGCCATACACGTCTTCGCCGTAGAGGGAATCCGGCTTATCGGCGCCTTTGAACCACAGCACGGTTTCGTTCAGGAGCGTGATCGTCAGCTTCGTGTCGTTCTTCTCATACAACCGCCGCGGGAGTGCGCGCTTCAACCGCGCATAGACGATTTCCGCCTGCGGGAAGATCGGGGCGACCCACCAGTAATTCCAACCCGGCCGACCAGCCATCGCCTGCTCGGTGAGCCAGATCATGCAGCCTGCGGTCTTCCCGCTCTTGGTGGAGGCTTCGATGATCCCGTAGCGTTCCGGACAGAAGATCGCGTCGCGTTGATAGTCCGCGATCCACGGCCGCTGATAGACCGGACTGGGACTCACGGGAGATGGACCGACATGTTTAGCGCGGCCTGCCCAATCGACAGACACGCCAGCGACCCAGCATCCGTACGCCACAGGTCATGGGCGTAGTTCAACTGCGAACTCAGCGACAACGTCTGGCAGCTGGCGACCGTGACCTCAATGTGGCAGCTCGTCACCGCGCCGGCCACCGTGAACAACGCGGACGTCTTTCCAGCACAGTGGGATCCGAAGCTTGGAATTCACGTGACTTGAAGTCGCGGC
>JADMIO011564985.1_pt1 | contig 61445 bp, 75 predicted proteins | sample 8958161 | NCBI WGS metagenome assembly JADMIO01 (sample SAMN16585339, study PRJNA669376) | soil metagenome | isolation source: Crop rotation soil | place: USA: Cullars Rotation, Alabama | collected 2011
GCCGCGACTTCAAGTCACGTGAATTCCAAGCTTCGGATCCCACTGTGCTGGAAAGGAAGATCATGCGCGCCTGGATCGCTCCTGCCGCCCTGATCGGGCTGGCCGTGTCGCTGTCCGCCTGTGTCTATTATCCCGACGGCCCGTACGGGCCGGGCTACGGCCCGCCGCCGCCGCGGGAGTATGGCCCGCCGCCCGGCGCGCCGGAGTATGGACCACCGCCGTCCGGACCGGAGGCCGGTCCGCCCCCGGAAGATGAATCCGGATCCGGGCCGCCCGGCGGGTCTGCGGAAGCCGGGCCGCCGCCGGACGATCAGGCCTACGCCAGCGGGCCGCCGCCGCGGGCGATGAAACTGCACGGGCCGCGCTGGTGCGCGCGCCATCCGCACAAATGCGCGCGGCAGTCCCAGCAGGGCGGCTATTCGGAATCGGGTCCGCCGGAAGATCAATCGGCGCCTCCGCCCGACGATCAGGGACCGCCCCCGCAGGAATAATCTGATGTGCGTGCTGCCGTCAGGTGACGGTGGCGCACACGCGGAAGCGCTCCGCCCGCAGGTCTGTTGTTGCATGATCGCCACAAGGCGCTCGACGGCGTCCCACATATCCACATACCGGGTATAGAGCGGCGCAAGACCGAAACGGATCACGTCGGGCGCGCGGAAATCGCCGACCACGCCGGCTTCGATCAGCGCCTGCATGATCGCGTACCCGTCGGGATGCCGCAGCGCGACCTGACTGCCGCGCCGCTCGCCGGGAGCTGGGCAGCAGAGGACGAATTCGCCACGGCAGCGCTGCTGGACCAATTTTAAAAAGAGATCGCCAAGCGCCTGTGCTTTCTGCTCGACGACGCGCATGTCCACGCCCGTGAATGTCTTCAGTCCCTCCTCCAGCGCAGCCATGCCGAGCACGACTGGTGTGCCGCAGACGTGCCGCGCCATGCCGCCGGCCGGCACGTAAATCGGCGCGAATTCAAAGGGTGCGGCATGGCCCATCCAGCCGCTGAGCGGCTGAACCAGGTCAGGTTGCAAATGACGGGCGGCGTAAAGAAAGGCGGGCGCGCCGGGACCACCGTTCAGATATTTGTAGCCGCAACCGACCGCGAGGTCGGCGCCGTCGCGGCCGAGCAACACCTCCATCGCGCCGGCGCTGTGGCTGAGGTCCCAGAATGTCAGCGCACCGGCTTCGTGCGCGCGGGCGTTGATCGCCGCCATGTCGTGCACTTCGCCCGTCTTGTAATCGGTGTGCGTGAGCGTCACGACCGCGACGGAGTCGTCGATGCTTTCGAGCAGGCGCGCGCGCGGGACCAGCCTGAGCTCGACGTTGCCGCCCAGAAAATCTTGCAAGCCCTGAAGGATGTAGAGATCGGTCGGGAAATTGTCGTCCTCCGACAGCATGACGATACGCGGATGTTTCAGCCGCAGGGCAGCCGCGGTCAGCTTGAATAGATTGACGGAGGTGGAATCGGCGACGATCACTTCGTCGGCGCCTGCGCCGATCAGCGGCGCGATCAGCGCGCCCAACCGCGCGGGCAATCCGATCCAGTGATGCTTGTTCCAGCTCCGGATGAGATCGCGTCCCCATTCGCGCGCAACAACATCGGCAATTTTCGGCGCGGTGGCCTTTGGCAGCGGCCCCAAGGAATTGCCGTCCAGGTAGATGAGGTGCTCTGGAAGAGCGAAGCGGTCGCGTATGTGCGCCAGCGCATCGCATGCGTCCAAGGCGGCGCAATCCTCGCGGGACACGCGCATCGAGCAACCCCTTCGTGCCCGAACCTAATCTGTCCGGCGCTGGAGTTTCAATTGCGGCGTCTCACCGATGTTTCGCGTCCGCGTATCATAAGCTATTGCTTTTTGAGGGCGCGATGTTGCCCCGACGGCTAAGGTTCCGCGTCATTGTGCATCTTTTCGATTTTGTGATCGAAGTTCCGCCGGAACTTGCTGCTTATTAGCGCGGACCCGTGATGTTTGCTTGCGCCCGCGCGCATTTGTCCCTATTTCCCGCCTACCCTGCTGGGAAAGCCGGAGGGGCCCCGGACAAAATATTGGTCCGGCTGCGGTCCACGCGATTTTACGGACCGCGCAACGCACATCAAAAGCCAAGCTCTTGAGGATGCAGATGCACGACCGTGAGTACAACGATCGATCTCTAACCCTAGTTCCCGCTGCACAGACAGAAATTGGTGCTTTCCGGCGCGACCGCCCCGGCATTAAAGCCCGCGATAGCTATCTGGCGGCCATGATCGGCGAATGGATGGTGCTGACGCTGCTGATCATCGCCACTGCGGGCGCGATTTTCACCATCCAGTCGCCACTTGGACGCGCCGGGTATGTCCATTTCATCCAGGCTCAGACCGAGAACTTTGCCAAAGCGGTTTCGGCAACCTGGGCCCGCGACAAAGAATGGCTGCAGCAGCGGCAATGGCGCTCCACCTTTGAGCAGGAGCAGCAGATGAGTTTCTCGCAGCTGATGAACCGCTGGCAGCCGCTCGTTCAGGAAGCCTCGAAGAAGTTCGGCATGCCGGCGGCCTGGATCCGCGTCGTCATCCAGATGGAAAGCGGTGGCCGCACCATGATCGCCGAAAACAAGCCTATCACATCCAAGGTGGGCGCCGTGGGCCTGATGCAGCTGATGCCCGACACCTACAAGGACATGCAAAAGCAGTACAAACTGGGCGGCAATCCATTCAATCCGCACGACAACATCATCGCGGGCGCGGCCTATCTCAAATGGCTGCACGGCAAGTACGGATTTCCGGCCATGTTCGTCGCCTACAATGACGGACCCGGCAATCTCGAGGCCAAGCAGCACAAGGGCCGTGCTCTGCCGGCAGAAACCCGCAACTATGTGAGCAAAATCTGCGCGACGCTTGGCGTGGCGGCACCCGCGGTCGGTGGCGGATCGTCCCGCAGCTTGGTCAAACTGACGCGACCGAACGGCAAGCCAGTGTGGATCGACCGGACGGCGGTTGCCTCGGTGCGACGGCCGCTGGCCGGCGAATACGCCCGCAGCGTCAAAGCCGTCATCACGATCGGCCGCACGAAGCAGGCGGTGCGGGAGAGCCTCGCGTCTGCGAAAGCGGCCCTGCGCATTCACGCGCGCTACGGCTGACCCCGTAAACCCCATTGGGCCGGATGCTCGCCTGAGGCGTTTAGCCTTGGCGAACACCCGGTCTGGGGACATGGCGAACAAGAAACAAACTCCGGAAACGGCCACCGCCGTCTCGCTGGTCGGCGCGCACGGCGCATCGCGGCTGCCGCGGGTGGCGGTGGACGGCTACAATCTCGAGCTGAAGGACGAAAACGGTTTCCTCGGCGACCGCGCCGGCAAGAAGGCGCTCTACGCGTTGCTCGACAAGTGGCGCAAGCCGCTCGCCAAAGATGGCAAGGATCCGTTTGGCGACCGGCCCAGCAAAGAAATCGGCAAGAAAGAACTCGATCAGGCGCTGGCCAAGGGCGACACGGTGGAAGCCGGTATGGTGCACGCAGTCATCGAGGATTTCGCACAGGAACTCGCATTCATTATCCGCAAATTCCTGCGGGAGAAGAGTTGGCAGAAGACGGAGCGCATTGTTATCGGTGGCGGCATGCGCGACCACCGTATCGGCGAACTCGCCATCGGCCGCGCCAGCCTCCTGCTGAAGGCAGAGAGTCTGACAGTTGATCTCGTGCCCATCCGCAACGATCCGGACGACGCCGGCTTGATCGGCGCGGTGCAGCTCGCGCCCTCCTGGATTTTCAAGGGCCACGACAGTGTTCTGGCGGTCGATATCGGCGGCACGAACATGCGAGCCGGAATCGTCGCCCCCAATTTCGACAAGGCGCCCGATCTTGCCAAGACATACGTGCATGCACGCGAAATCTGGCGCCACGCCGAGGAGGATAAACTCGGTCGCGAGGCTGCCGTGGAAGAGTTGGGCGGAATGCTGCGCAAGCTGATCCGGCGCGCCGAAAAGGAAAATCTCTCGTTGGCTCCGTTCATCGGCATTGGCTGCCCAGGGAAAATCGAGGCGGACGGTTCCATCGACCGGGGCGCGCAGAACCTGCCGGGAAACTGGGAGAGTTCCCGCTTCCATCTTCCCAGCGCGCTGGTCGAAGCGATTCCCTGCATCGGCGATCATGAAACGGAGATCGTCATGCACAACGATGCCGTCGTGCAGGGCCTCAGCGAAGTGCCGTTCATGACGGATGTGGAGCGGTGGGGCGTACTCACGCTCGGAACTGGTCTCGGCAATGCCCGCTTTACCAATCGCGAGCCGGTGAACAGCAGCGGCAAGTAGCAGCAGCCCGACAGACCGTTTGCAGGTAAGGCGGAACTCCACACCGTGATGTCGCGTTGCAATCGATGAAATCAAAAGAGGTCTTTTGCCATGGCAAAGACGTCTCCCAGACAGCGCAAATCCATCGGCCGCGTGATGCATGAGTACAAGCACGGCGAACTGAAGAGCGGACGCGGTGGCAAGGGCGGCAAGGTAAAGAATCGTCGCCAGGCCATCGCCATCGCGCTGCACGAAGGCGGCGCCTCCAAATACGAAAGCAAGAGCGAGAACAAGCGCGATTTTGCCCGCACCAAGAGCAAGGAGCGGCGCGGCGAAACCGGCCAGCAGGAGCGGGAAGGCAAGTCGCATGTCGGCGCGCGCGGCAAGCGCGAAAGCAGTCGTGCGATGGGCGGCGAAAACGCGACCAGCACAACTTCGCGGGGCCGGAAATCATCCGGTTCCCGCAAGCGCGCCGGCAGCCGTAAAACGTCCGGGTCGCGCAAGCGCGCCAAGAGCCCAACACCACGCCGCAAGTCCGGCAGCAAGCGCCGCTCGCGAAAATAGGGACAGCACCTCCCCTTTCAGGGAGCTGACATGTGTGACAAGGCGGCATGGGCTGCTTCGCTGTCGTGCCGCATCTGCACTTTGAGTACATCCACACTGTCGAATGCCATTTCCGGGCGGAGCCAGGCCACCAGTTCTACGGCAAGGTGCTTGCCGTAGAGGTCGCCGGAAAAATCGAACAGACAGACTTCGAGCAGCGGCCTATCTGTCTTGAACATCGGGCGGATGCCGATATTTGCGACGCCGCTGTAGGTACCCGCCGGCAGCTCGTTTTCCAGGATTGTCGCGCGTACGGCATACACCCCGAAGGCGGGCTTGAGATAGCCGCCGAGCCCGAGGTTCGCGGTGGGAAACCCGAGTTCGCGCCCGCGGCCGTGGCCATGCTCCACGCGCGCTTCGATGGTCCAGAAATGACCGAGCAGTTTCGCCGCCTCCTCCGGCCGGCCGTTCACCAGCGCTCCGCGAATTTCGCTGGAGGAGATCTTCTCCGCGCCGTGCGCGGTGACCGTACTGAAAACCTTCACCGCAAAGCCGTAGCGCTGACCTGCGTCGGTGAGGAAGGCTGGATCGCCAACACGCCCCTTTCCGAAGCGGAAATCGGCGCCGATAATCACCGCGCGCACCCCAAAACCGGTCACCAGCACATCGCGCACAAATTCGTCTGCAGTCCGGTTCGCCATCTCCGCGTCGAAAGGGATAGCATACATGATCTCCACTCCTTGCTCGGCGAGCAGCCGCGCCTTGGTGCGGAACGGGGTGAGGCGAAAGCACTCGGCGTCCGGGCGGAAGAATTCCTGCGGGTGGGGCTCGAAGGCGAGCACGCCCAATGGCGCGTTTAGGCTGTGTGTCAGCGTTCGAGCGCAAGCTACGAGCGCCTGGTGACCCAGATGCACGCCGTCGAAATTGCCAATCGCCACCGCCGCGCCCCTGCACGCGTCCGGCACGTTACGGTAATGACGAAATATCTTCATCTAGTCCTTGGGCCGCGCGGGCGCCATGACCAGTGCCTCGCCTTCCACTGCGACCGTATTTCCGACTTTACACACGCAGTCGAAGAGCACGCGCCGCTTTTCCGGGACCACCTCTTTCACCGTGCACGTCGTGATGACCGTATCGCCGATCCGCACCGGCGCCTTGAAGCGCGAGGTGGCGCTCATGAAGATGGTACCGGGGCCGGGCATTTTCATGCCAAGCACGGTGGAAATGTAGCTCAGGCACAGTACGCCATGAACGATGCGGCCGCGGAACACCGTTTTGCGCGCATATGCCTCGTCGAAATGCACCGGATTCATGTCGCCGCTGACTTCGCCGAACAGCGCGACGTCGCGCTCGCTGACTGTCTTCTCGAAGGTCGCGCTCATCCCCGGCTTTAAGTCCTCGATATAATAGGGCAACTGCAATTCCCCCTGTGCCGCCATTCCGCTTAACGGAAAGCGCCGCTACCAGACAAGGGTGCGCATGGCCGCTTTCGGATGCGCCTCTGGCACCACGAACAGCTGCGCCAGCCCTTCTGCGGTGAGCGCGCCCAGATGCGCCGCATGGATGCCTTGCGCCACGAACAGCGCATCGATGCCCACGCGGTTGGCACCCTTAATATCCGTGTCCGCGCCGTCACCGATTGCGAGGGGGCGGCGGATCTCGCGTCCGGCGCTTTTTGCAGCCTGCGCGAGCGCGGCATCATAGATGGGAGGATGCGGCTTGCCATAATAAACAACTGCGCCGCCGATCTTCTCGTAGGCTTGGGCGAGTGCACCGGCGCACCAGATCAGCTTGTCTCCGCGCTGGACTACGATGTCCGGGTTGGCGCAGAGCATCGTCAGCCCGCGTACGCGCAATTCGCGGAACAGGCCGGCGTAGTCTTCGGCTGATTCGGTATCGTCGTCGTACAGACCGGTGCAAAGCACCAACTCGGCCTCCGACACATCGACACGGGCGATATCCAATCCCTCCAACACGCCGCCGTCGCGATCCGGTCCCAAATGATAGACGCGCAGGGTGCGCCCCGCCGCCGCGATACGGCGCCCGACATCCTCGCGGGCCAGGGCGCCCGAAGAAAGAATCACATCGTAACAGTCGAGCGGCACACCCACCCGCCTGAACATGCTCTCGACGTCGACGATCGGGCGCGGGGCGTTGGTGAGCAGAATCACCGGCCCACACTCGGCGCGAAACCGGTAGAGCGCCTCCGCTGCCTTCAGGTACGCCTCGCGCCCATTGTGCAGCACGCCCCACACATCGCAGAGAAGCGCATCGTAGCCGCGCGCGATATCCGACAAGCCGTCGAGAATCGGTATCATCGACTGCGGTTCGCATGCCCTGCCCAGCGCGTCAACGATCGCGCGGGGCAAGGTTCCGCGGCACCATCCGGAAGCCCAACAAGCAGCAGTTCGGCAGGAGATCCGCGACCCCTCATCTGGCGCGTGCGGCCTACATCGTCGGCGGCATGGGCGGCGAGACCGTTCCAAGGAGGCTCGCCGCCAGGACAACGAGCCCGCCTGTGAGGGTCTCCACGAGCACGCTCCCTCTCAAGCTCCGTAACGCGGAATCCCCCTCGCGAAATGTCGGCGTCAGCAGGAAGCGATTTGCACAGGCGATAATCACCATCGTCATGACCAAAGCGACCTTGGCCAGAAGGATCCTGCCATAGGAAAATTGCGGGATTTGCGACCAGTCATGCACGATGAAGAAAGCATTGAGCGCCCCACTTGCGATCACAAGGACGACGGCAATGACCCCAAGGTCGGAGAAGCGGCGCAATATGCGATAGGTGAACTCGGAAGGCCGAGGCGGCCTTAGCACAAAAGGCAGCGCGGCGACGGCCCCCACCCAATATCCTCCCGACAAGAGATGAATCGCGTCGGTGATCCGGTGGCCCATTCCTGCCGCGCCTTGTTCCATTGCCGCGTGTCCGGTGAGAGCGACACTCGCCAAGAGCAGGGCGGAGAGAATCACTGTTACCAGCCGCACCTCAGGTGTGGCTCTAAGGGCGACAATCGCAAGGGCGAGCGCGAGCAGGACGCGCCACAACCAGATCTGACCGAAGCTCGTCTTTAACAGCACGGTTTGCAAAACGGTCGGATCGGTAGCCCCTCCTATGCTTCCGGTCATCATGCCAGCGACACACAGGAACCAGAGAAGTGCGGTAGCGACTGTGCCGACGGCGCTCAATCGAAGCACGAACCGCAACCGTCGCCCACCGTCTTGAACGCCTGGAATGCGCCGAAGAACGATGCAAAAGGCGCTTCCACCGAACACGAAGATACAAGCCGCAAAGTGCGCGAATCGACAAACGACCAATGCGATCTCAAGCGCCATCAGGGCGCGACCGTGAAAGAGTAAGCCCCTTCCGTACGATGCGTATCGATCGATACGGCATGCCATTGAACGTGGTATCGACCGGGGTGCAGCCGGTTCAGTTTCGCAGTCATCATTGTGCCCGATATAGTCGCATCACCGTTCGTGACCGCGTGGCCGCTCTCATCGGTCACGGTGAGACTGCTGAAGGAAGGTTCGAGTTGTTCACTGAACTCGAGATTCACCTGCGCCGCCGAGCCATGCACGATCGCGTCGGCAGAGGGGACCGCATGTTGAAGCATGGCGTGCGCGGATGCGGCGGTGGGCCACGTCAGCACGAGCAACAAGGCAAATGGCGTTATCCGGTTCATTTGAAGATCGGCGTCCCTAGGGAATGAGGAAAAATGTCATCGATGTAGAAGTGCAACTGGGCGAGCACACCCACATTGCTTCCCGTTGCGCGATTGACGGGGACAATCGCCTCCACCCCGAGCTGTATGGACTGCCCCGACCAAATCAGTCCCGGATTGAGGGTGCCGGTCGTGCCGCCGCCATTTCGGTCAAGCGGCGACGTCAGGCTGAATTCCACGACGGGCGTCACGTGTGACAGAACAGAACCGAGCCCGACATCGCGCACGTTGTTCTGAAGGTAGAGAAGGCTGTATTCGATGGCGCCGCCCCACTCCATGGTGTGCGGGTCGTCGCCCCTGCCAGGAATCCCGTAGCCGACGGTGCCGGTGACCGCAAAGGGGCGTAGCCAGCCCATATTGTCGGGCAAATCGCCGAAGCCCTTCCCAAACTGAATCTTCGGCGTGTAACCCGACGCGCTGTCCGCTCCGATGCTCCGCGAGCCGGTGCCCCCGATCTCCCATGAGAGCGCCACCGAGGCGATGAACTCGTGTTCCTCGCTGTGCGCGACCTCCAGAATTGGCGTCAGTTCGATATTGTCGAAGCCCGATGATGACGGCCCACTATCTGGCTTGGCATGGACGTAGCCGCCCTCGAACGAGAGCGCGAACCCCGGAAAGATACTTTTGGAATACTCCATGGAGTATTCGGTCTCCGTTGTTGGCGAGCCGTCATCGAGATGCTTGAAAATGGAGATCGTGGGCAGCGCCAGCTCATCGGCGGCGAACGGATCGTCGGTGGCGATCGTGGCGGGAAAGAATCGCGGCCCGATGATGCCGTGCGCGCCGGCGGCAGCCGGAATTAAGATCAACCCCATGAGAAATGATGCGCTGACGCGCAAAGCGGAATTGGACATAGTCTCGCCTCGCATAGCGGGGTGAGGGACGCGCTGAATACAGCGCGCCCGCCAAACAGGATTTTCCTATGTTCTGTGCGATCAGACGATTGGCGGGGGTGCGCGCGGAACGTGATCCCAGCCGGAAGCGACAGCGGAATTGGCTGGCGCGAATAACGCGAAACGTGGCAGAGCTAGTTCAATCTGATGCGGCTCAACCACGCGGATTGGCTGTGCAGGGGTCGCGAACGGGCAAACGGAGCCTTCGTGCGACGCTGGCAGCTGATGCTTTGCGGGAACCTGATGCTTCGCCGGTTCAGACGGCGCCGGCATGCCGCGCATGCCATCCATCATCGGGCATGGCACGAGGGCGGCATGAGGACTGGCGCCGTTGGCCGACATCCAGCCCACGGGTACGAGCGCGCGCAACATCAGCGCCACGAGCGCGACGTAGACCGCCACAGCCTGGACGGGTCGCTGTCCCCTCATTCCACCTCGCATCTCCAAATGGGCGCGGGTGCGCACCCCCACTGACCATCTTACTTGCGAACGACTCTCAAAGGCGAGGGAAAATTCCCACCGGCGCAAAAAAATCTAGCCTCGCATGCGCATACACGCCGCGCCCTAACCGGATGCCCGTGGGCTGACGCGGATTTCAATCCGCCGGCTCTGGGGTGTGCTGACGCGCTGACCGGTCGCCACGGTCCGGCGTGTGGCGCCGTAGCCCTGCGCATAGATGCGATTTGCCGAAACGCCGTCGGCCTTCAGCTGGCGGGCCACCACCTGGGCGCGGTCGCGCGGGTCGCCGTCCGCGTGAATCGCGCCGTCATCGCTGAAATCGCGGATGCTGATGCTGGTGTGGTCGTAATGGCGCAGGATAATGGCGATGGTGGCCAGCGCATCCGCACCAGCCCTGGTAAGCTGGCTGGAATTGTCCTCGAACCATTTCTCGTCCTTGGCACTGAGAACCAGATCGTCGCCCGGCCGCGCCACCCCTATACCCAGGCCGCGCAGGTGCTCACGGAAATCGCGCTCCTGATTGTCCATGTAGCCGCCGACCATCGCCATTCGGAGCGGGCCAGCACTCGGGACCACTGCCGGCACGTTAACCGCAGACTTTTCAGCCTGCCGCGGCGGCGGCGCAGGATGCGTGACGGGACGTATGGCGTATGGTCGCGGCGGCGGCGCAGGCGGCGGTGGAGCGTAGCTCGCGCCGGTGGCGCAAGCGGATAGAAGCAGAGCGGACGCCAGAGCGAGCTTTGTCCTCATTCCAGGCTCCCTGAAAATCGTGGCCGGACGTTTGTGGCAGCCCTGCCCCGGCATTATCAATAGCGGCAACGGCAATCGTGAATGCGAGAGCGGGTATGGAACTGTTCGATCTCACCGGAAAAGTGGCGCTGGTCACAGGCTCGACCAAGGGCATCGGCGAAGCCATTGTGCGCCGCCTCGCGGAGCATGGCGCCAAAGTCGTGGTGTCGAGCCGCAAAGCGGACGCCTGCGAGCGCGTCGCCAACGCGATCAATGCCGCGCAGGGGCGTGAGGCCGCCCTGCCGATTCCTTGCAACATCAATTACAAGGAGCAGATCGAGGATCTGGTGAACGAGACGCGCGCAAAACGGGGCCGCATCGATGTGCTCGTCTGTAATGCAGCGATCAATCCGTATTTCGGTCCGCAGATGGACATTTCAGACGAGGCCTTCGACAAGATCATGGGGGCCAACGTGCGCAGCAATCACTGGCTTTGCCAACAGGTGCTGCCGGAGATGGTGGAGCGGAAAGACGGTTCGGTGATCATCGTGTCCTCCATCGGGGGCATGAAGGGCTCGGCCGTGATCGGCACCTATTGCATTTCCAAGGCCGCGGACTTTCAGCTCGCGCGCAACATCGCGGTGGAATACGGGCCGCACAACGTGCGGGCCAACTGCATCGCGCCGGGCCTGATCAAGACCGATTTCGCCCGCGCGCTGTGGGAGGATCCCGACCGGCTGGAATATTCCACACGCAACGCGCCGCTGCGACGCATCGGCATGCCGGACGAAATTGCCGGCGCCGCCGTGTTCCTGGCTTCGAAGGCCGGCGCGTTCATGACCGGACAAGCCATCGTCATCGATGGCGGCGTCACCATCGCCTGACACAGTGCCGCTACCCGCGACAAAAAGGCTTACCCCATCATTTCTTGCCATTGGTTAAGGCACTGATTCAACAGTGGTTTAGCGTGCTAGCGGACGGCTGGCCACCCCGACGGCTGGTTGTCTGGGAGGGCGGCGGGCGAAAGCCTGTCGTCCTCCGCCTAGCTCGACAGCCGTCCCAGCAAAGAGCGCTCGAAAAGAATTTGGTGCGCCGCATTGTGGCCGGGCGCGCCGCTGACCCCGCCCCCTGGATGGGTTCCCGCGCCGCACATGTAGAGACCCTCGATCGGACTGCGATATGCGCCTGCGCCCAGCACCGGCCGCGCCGCCCATAGCTGATCGAGCGACATGCGGCCATGCATGATGTCGCCGCCGACCAAACCGAACGTGCGTTCCAGATCGAGCGGCGACAGCACCATGCGGCCAAGAACAGCATCGCGGAAGTTGGGTGCATATTCGGTGACTGTGTCGATGACGTGATCGGCCGTGCGCTCCTTCACCTCGTCCCAACTCTGGCCGTCCACCAGTTGCGGGGCGAAGTGTTGGCAGAACAACACGCCGACATGCTTGCCAGGCGGCGCCAGCGAATCGTCCAGCACGCTTGGAAGCAGCAGTTCCACAATCGGCTTGCGCGACCAGCCTTCCCGCTTCGCATCTTCGTAGGCGCGCTCCATGTAGTCGAGGGAGGGCGCCATAATGATGCCGCTGCCGAGGTGATCGCCCTTCTCCGGCATCCCGTGAAATTTTGGCAGTTCCGACAATGCGACATTCATGCGGAAGGTGCCGGAGCCGCAGACATACCGATCCATGCGCCGCGCGAAGCCTTCCGGCAGCGCCTCGCGCGCCACAAGGGTGCCGAACAGGAGCTTCGGATTGAGATTGCCAACAATGCAGCCGGCGGCGATTTCGTCATCGCTCTCCGTCACCACGGCGGCGGCGCGCCCGTTTTGCACGAGCACCCGCGCAACCGGTGCTTGGGTGCGGATCGTCACGCCCTCTTCCTCGCAGGCACGCTGCATGGCCTGGGTGATGGCGCCCATGCCGCCGATGGCATGCCCCCAGGCGCCCTTCTTGCCGTTCACCTCGCCGAAGGTGTGATGCAGCAGAACGTAAGCCGAGCCAGGCGCGGACGGACTCTGGAAATTGCCTACCACCGCATCGAAGCCGAACACCGCCTTGATGGGCTCACTTTCAAACCAGCGATCGAGGAATTCGCGTGCGCTGAGGGTGAACAGGTCGAACAGCGCGCGCTGGCCTTCGAGATCGAGTTTCGCCAACCCCCGCGCCTGCGTCGTCAGCCGCAACAGATCGGCAATGCCGCCGCCCGCATTCGGCGGCGGTTTCAGGGCAAGCGCACGCAACACATCCGCGACGGTTTCGATGGCTGCATAGTAGGCTGGGAGAGCGTCGGCATCTCGGCGCGAGAAGCGCGCAACTTCGGCCTGCGTTCGTTCCAGTCCGCCGCCCACGCACAAGCCGCCGCCCCCCGGCAACGGCAGGAAATTGGCGATGGTGCGCTCCACGATTTTCAGCCCGTTATCGTGGAGCCGCATGTCCGCGATCACCTTGGGATTGAGCAGGCTCACCGAATAGCTGGCGATGGAATTGCGGAAGCCGGGATAGAACTCTTCCGTCACCGCCGCGCCGCCCACGATGTGGCGGCGCTCCAGCATCAGCACCTTCATCCCCGCGCGCGCGAGATAGAAGGCGCAGACCAAGCCGTTGTGGCCCGCGCCGATGATGACCGCGTCGTACTTCTGCGCGGACGACGCTCTAGCTTGCAATGCCGAGCACCGACTCCGCGCTCTTGAACGGCAGGTTCTGCGCTTCGGCCACCGCGCCATAAGTCAGCGTGCCCTTGTACACGTTCAACCCCGCGCGCAGGTGCGGATCGCGCTTCATCGCCGCTTCCGGCCCCAGATCGGCGAGCGCCTTGGTGAACGGTAGGGTCGCGTTGTTGAGCGCGAAGGTGGAGGTGCGCGCCACCGCGCCCGGCATGTTCGCGACCGCGTAATGTACCACACCGTCCACCATGTAGGTGGGATCGGCATGCGTGGTGGCGTGCGAGGTTTCCGCGCAACCGCCCTGGTCGATGGCGACATCCACCAGCACCGAGCCCTTCTTCATCTGCTCGACCATTTTCCTGGTGATCAGCTTGGGCGCCGCGGCGCCGGGCAGCAGCACGCCCCCGATCACCAGATCGGCGCCGGTCACATGTTCCTCGATGGAGTCGATGGTGGAGAACACCGTGTTCAGCATGGCGCCGAACTGCAGGTCCAATTCGTTCAGCCGGCGCAGCGAGACATCCAGAATCGTCACGTGCGCTTCGAGCCCCATGGCCATGCGCGCGGCATTGGTGCCGACCACGCCGCCGCCCAGCACCACCACTTTCGCCGCCGGCACGCCGGGTACGCCGCCGAGCAGCATGCCGCGGCCGCCTTGCGCCTTCTCGAGACTGTGCGCGCCGGCCTGAATCGACATGCGCCCAGCCACTTCGCTCATCGGCGCGAGCAGCGGCAGCCCGCCGAAACGATCCGTCACCGTCTCGTAGGCGATGCACACCGCACCGCTGTCCAGCAGCCCTTTCGTCTGTTCGGGATCAGGCGCCAGATGCAGATAGGTGAACAGCGTCTGGCCCTCGCGCAGCCGCTTGATCTCCACGGCTTGCGGCTCCTTCACCTTCACGATCATGTCGGCGGTAGCGAACACCTCGTCGGCGTTCGGCAGGATGCGCGCGCCGACCCGCTCGTATTTCTCGTCGCCCAGATCGATCCCGTCGCCCGCTTTGGTCTCCACGAACACCTCGTGCCCGCGCGCCGTCAGCTCGCGCACAGCCGATGGCGTCATGCCGACGCGGTATTCGTGATTCTTGATTTCCTTCGGCACGCCGATGCGCATTGGGACTTCCTCTTTACGGTTTGGCGGACCAGCGGTCCTTCGCTTCCAGCACGGCGACGAACGAAAACGCCGCAAACTCCAGCATCGCCGCCAGACGGATGATTTCCGGGTCGATTACCCGATTTGTGGCGGCGAGCAAAGCGCCCGTGCCCCAATAGAGCAAAGCTGTCAAAGCCGCCGGGATGGTGAGCACAAAAATGACCAGCAGCAGCCGCTTCAGCGCAAGCATCGTTCCTCCGGCATCAGACGCCACCTGCCGCTCTCTTCAGACCACATACGAATTCTGGCGTGACGAACGCGCTCCGGCCCATCATCTTGATCTTTGTTTTCACGGAATCACGCACCCCCCTCCCCGTCCCGGAGACGCTGGCGAACGGGCTTGTGGCGGGCCGCATACAGGCCACGACATCTGGCGTGGTTGTTTTCGCGGAATCGCGCATCCCCTCCCCTCGACCGAATTTTCGAACTTGCGGAAACGCAGCCCTCCCTCCCGGCAGAGAGGAAGTGCGCAACACGGCCGCGCAGCCGAATTGTTTGTTTTGTTTTGGAAAAAGTAGGGCTTCTCCTCTCCTGCATTCTCCACCGCACCACATGTTGCGGTTCGACGCGCACGCCGGCAGTCGAAGCAACGAAATCCGGGCGTCGCGCGTGCAGTCGGCGGCAGCCGGATGCGCGCGGCTGCAGCAGGCATGTCGCTGCGAATGGAGAGCGTGATGCGTCATGCGCGCGAGTGTAAGGCCGTTTTCCCGCTGGAGAACGGATTTATTTTCGGCCCTGATTCCACACGCCTTTTTCACCGCGCCCTGGAGAATACACCGGTATACATGCCTACGCGATTTCCTCAGCGGGCCTGCGTACCGCGTGATGGTGCGCAATTCCCGCCATGACTGGCGGAATATTTCTGCCCTTCGAACGTCTCTCGCCAAGCCTTTCGGCGTGCGGAACTTGTCTCCCCCTCCCCCGTTGGCCGGATCAGTGGAACGATCATTGAGGGATTGCTATGCGCTTTGCAGCATTTTCAGCCCAACTCACAGCATGTCTACTTGCCAGCCTATCACCGGGATTCGGGGTGACGCCGGCGTCCTCTCAGGCGGCTACCGTGCTGCACAGCTTTTCCAGCAGCGACGGCATCGAACCGACCTTCCTTCTGTTGGCGCCGCACAAAACCCTGTACGGCGTCGCCTTCACCGGCGGCGTCAACAACAACGGCACGCTCTTCAAAATCGATGCGCAGAAGAACTTTTCGATTGTGCACGCCTTTGAGGATTGGCCAACCGGGGACGGTTCGCTTCCGAATCGCCTTCTGCCGGCGCCGGACGGAAGCATCTATGGATTGACCGCCAGCGGCGGTACCCATTCCGATGGAACGGTCTACCGCCTGGACACCGCGGGCCATTACACGGTGTTGCATTCTTTCGATGAGTTCAAGGACGGCGGCGGGCCGAATTTCCTCATGCTCGCCAAGGACGGCAATTTTTACGGAACCTCTTCCAACGGCGGCGTGCCGCAAACGCGTTGCCAGAATCACGAAGCCCACGGCACCCTGTTCCGCATGACACCGGACGGCAACGTCACGCGGTTGCACACCTTCTGCGAAGAAATCGACGGCGCGATTCCAAACAGTGTGACGGAAGGGAGCGACGGCTTCCTCTACGGCACCTGCAAGGAGGACGGGCCAAACGGCCAGAGTCTCGGCGCCGGTACGTTCTGGCGCGCGAGCTATTCCGGGAAGGCAAAGCTCCTTCACGTTTTCAAGCAGTTCCCGGAACCGGCAGAACCCAACGGCGTGCTTCAGGCGCCGGATGGTTTCTTTTACGGCACCTCGAACGGGGGTGGTTCGGGCAACGAAGGCACGATCTTTCGGGCGAGCGGCAGCGGAAGGATCAGGGTGCTGCACGCCTTCGACGTTCAGGGGCTGACCGGCAACGATCCGGAAACAAATTTTTTCCTGGCCGAAGACGGTTTCTTCTACGGCACGACCGCCAAGGGCGGTCTTCCTTATGACGATCCGGAACGCTCCGGCACCGTGTACCGCGCCGACCGCAAGGGGCATGTCGACGTGCTGCACACGTTTTCACAGCAGGACGGCATGACCCCCGTGGCGCCGCCGGCCCGCGATCCCGAAACGGGCACGCTCTACGCCAGCGCCATCAGCGGCGGCGACAATTTCGACGGCACGGTGGTGAAGATCCGGGGCAAAGCGCAGTAAGCGGGGAACGCCGTATCTAATGACGGCCCCGGGATGGGGATCACGTCAGTGTCCGCAAGACGCGCCGAATCTTTTCGGCGATGTTCGTTAGATCGGATTCGCTGGCGATCAGCGGCGGGGAAAGCGCGATGGTGTCGCCGCTGACGCGCACCACCAGATTCTCATCCCAGAACGCGCGCTGGATCACCTCGTAGCCGCGGCGGCCGGGCGCGGCGGGACGGTTTCCGGCTCGGTGCGCGGGCGTCGCGGCGCCTCATCCTGTCCCATTCCAACTTTGAAAATCTGTCGATTCGAACGGCGGATTGCAGATCAGCTGCTGCCTTGGCACCCAAACCTTTACGGCCATAGGCAAGCCCGCGGTAGATGTAGGCATAGGCGCGCTCGGGGCAATCCATCGCAAGTGCCCGGTTTTCGTCTGCGATGGCCTGATCCTCGCGGCCTGTTCTTTCGAATACGAGACCCCGTTGCTCGTATAAAAAGCAGTCCTTGGGCGTGGCTGCGATGGCGCCATTCAAGAGCGAGAGCGCTTTTGCATAGTCCGTTCCTGCTCGATGGCGCTGCCCTATCTCTTCGTAGGCGATGGCTCGGTTGTAGTAGGCGGACGGCATGTCGCTTTTGAGCGCGATGGACCTGGAAAAATCCAGAAGGGCTTTCGTGGGTCGCCCCGAAGATGAGAGTGCCTGACCGCGCAATGCCAGAGAGATGTATCGATAGGCGGGACCGAGCTCTATTGCTCGCGTGGCATCGGAAATGGCGGTGCGATACATTCCTTTTGCGAGGTAGGCCGCCCCGCGAAGACCATAGCCCATCCCGGGATCGGGGCTGAGTACGATCACCGTGGTGGCATCGGCAATCGCCAAATCGTACTGGCTCCGATAGGTGTAAATCATTGCGCGGTAAAAATAAGGCGCGTACCAGCCAGGTAGTTTCTGGATGGCGCGGTTAAAGTCGGCCATGGCGGGCCCAAAATGACGGTTCCATTCTTCTTTCTTGCCGCGATCCAGGTAGCACTTGGCACTTTCAGCTAACCGGCCAATACATCCTGGATTCGAACCGGACGCAGATGCGTGCTTTGCCGATGACAGCGCGGTAGCGATGCAAAGCGCGAGAACTAAATAACCGGCAATTTTCCCCATTTGCGCCTTCATCGGGGACCGCACAGCCCTCAGGACAAGGTGTTCAGAACACGCCGAATGCGTTCGACGATTTCCGCCAGATCGGATTCGCTGGCGATCAGCGGCGGGGAAAGGGCGATGGTGTCGCCGCTGACGCGCACGACCAGATTCTCGTCCCAGAAGGCGCGCTGGATCACCTCGTAACCACGGCGGCCGGGTGCAGCGGGATCGGACTCCAGCTCGATGGCCGCCGCCATGCCGACATTGCGGATGTCGGCCACGAACGGCGCGTTGCGCAGTTCGTGCACGGCATCCTGCAGCACTGGCTCCAGCTTGCGGGCGCGGCCGAACAAATCCTCGTCGCGATAGATGTCCAGCGTGGCGAGCGCGGCGGCGCAGGCGAGCGGATGCGCGGAATAGGTGTGACCGTGGAACAGCTCGATCTGGTGATCGGCGACGCCCATGAAGGCATCATGGATTTTCTCCGAGACGATGATGCCGCCCATCGGCACCGCGCCGTTGCTCACCCCTTTGGCGAAGGTGACAATGTCCGGCGTCACCCCATAGCGCTCGGCCGCGAAAGCGTGGCCGAGTCGCCCGAAGGCGGTGATCACCTCGTCGAAGATCAGCAAGATGCCGTGGCGGTCGCAGAGCGCGCGCAACCGTTTGAGATACCCGTCCGAGGTGGGGAACACGCCGGCCGATCCCGCCATCGGCTCGACAATGACCGCCGCAATGGTCTCCGCGCCGTGCAGCTGAACGAGCTTTTCCAGCTCGTCCGCGAAGGCGAGCGGCGTCTCCGGTTCGCCGCGGGCGAAGCGCATGGACACATCATAAGGCAGCGGCAGGTGATCGTCCGTACCCGGAAGAAACGGTCCATAAGGCTTGCGGTTGTTGCCGATGCCGCCCACGGAAATGCCGGCGAAGGTGACGCCGTGGTAGCCCTTCTCGCGCCCGATCAGCCGGAAGCGGCCGCCCTGTCTCACCTTCTGGAAATAGGCGCGCGCCACTTTCAGCGCGGCATCGCAGGCTTCCGATCCGGAATTGACGAAGAACACGTGATCGAGGCCGTCCGGCGCCAGCGCCGCGATCCGTTGCGCCAAAGCGAAAGCATCGGGATGCGCGAATTGGAAAGTCGGCGCGAAATCGAGCTCGCGCGCGGCGCGGCAAATCGCTTCGGCAATCGGCGCACGCCCGTGCCCGGCATTCACGCACCACAAACCGGCGCAGGCATCGAGCAGCGCGCGGCCGGTTTCGTCGTAGTAGTGCATGCCCTCGGCCCGCGCGAGCAGGCGCGGCGCCGTCTTGAAGTGCCGGTTGGGCGTGAAGGGAAGCCAGAAGGCGGAGAGGTCGTTCGGCTGGCGCATGTCTTCACTTCATACGCCATCCGGCCGCATGACCGTCAAGCAAGGCAGCGTTACCAGATCGGCGCGGCAGCGGACTTCCGGCTCTTGGGTAGGCTGATGCAGCGGTCGGTTCTCGAAGGGACATTCCATGAAAACACCATTCCCCATTGTCGCTCTGTCGTTCGGGTGCGGCCTAGCCCTCGGCGAGGCGCAGGCTGACCAAGCGCCAAAGCCGGGGCCGGAGGTTCAGAGGCTGGGCTATTATGTCGGCACGTGGGAGGGCCACGGCGAAACCAAGGGCGGACCGTTCGGTCCGGCCGGCAAGCTGTCAAGCAAACAGACCTGCAACTGGTTTAGCGGAGGCTTCCAGGTCGTTTGTCGGGGCGAAGAACGGGGCCCGACAGGTAAGCGCGCGTTTCTGAACATCATCTCCTACGATCAGCAAACCAAGGCTTACACCGAATACTCCATCAGCAGCCTTGGTGAGAGCGAATACGATCGCGGCGGTTCTTATGTCGGGAACAGGCTGACATTCCTCCTGGACCAGAATGCAGGAGGAAAGCCCGCGAGGTTCCGGTACACCGAGGTACATCTGTCGCCGGATCGCTTCACCTATCAGACGGAAGCCGCGCTCGGGGGAGGACCGTGGACTGCGATCGCGGAAGGCCACATCACAAAGGTCAAATAACCCTTTTAGCGCGACGAATAAGCAGAGTGGTTACGCCGGCCCGTCCACGCGATACCCGGCCGCGCGCAGCAGGTTGGGCACGCCGCCCTTGCCCACCAGATGCGCCGCGCCCACCGTCATGAAAAAGATGTGCGGCTCGTTCAGCATCGCCTCGACTTCGGGCACCCATTTGCGGTTGCGGTCGTCCAGCCACTCCTTGCGGAACCTGGCGGAGGTGCCCTTGTTCTCCGGCAGGATTGCGGCGAGGGCCTTCGTGTCGCCCTTCATCCACGCGGCGAACAGTCCCCGATCGCCCCTGCCATGGTGGGCGAGGATGTCCTTGAAGGTGAGGCGCAGGTCCGTGACTTCGTCCTGTTCGTGGCCTTCCCGGATGAACAGGCGAAACTGGTCTTCGTCCCGCTCCAGGGGCCGGAACTGGCGCACACCGCGCGCCTTCGCCATCGCATAGATTTTGTTGTCCACACCCTCCGCCGAATAGAAGCCGGATGTGCCGCTAGCCACACCCTCCAGCACCATGGCGGCAAGCCACGGCCGCATATAGACGATGTAGGTGGGGTCTGCGTGGGTGAGCATCACCACTTCGCGGAAATCCGAGCGCATCTCCTCGTCGAACAGTGCGGGGAGCGCCGTGCCGCCCGGCATCAAGGCATTGTCGCGGAAGTACGCCACCGCGTGCGCGCGCGAGCCTTCATCCATCGGCACCTCGAAAACGAACACGTCGGCTTCTTTCACCCGCGCCATCAACTGCGGCGTCTGCCAGTGCACATTCTTGGGGAGGGCATGGATGGAGCCCAGCATGTAGACGGTGCCCTTGCTGCCATGCGCCGTCCACATCGCGGGCGTGGCGAACTTCGGCTTGGCGGCCGCAGGCGCAGGCTTTCCCCCGGCCATGGCGGGTCCTGCCAAAACCAGAGCACCGAAACAAAGCCCGAGAAGGATGCGCCGCATCGCCTTGAACCTCGCACACACCAGCGGCGGAAACGCTAGCAGCGCGCCGTAAAGGCCACGTTAGACAATGCCTAAAATTTGACGGATCGGCGCAGGCGTGCCGGAATGAGGCGTCGTCCGTGCGCGTCCCCTGTGGGCATAGACGCGAAACAGAAAAGGGATTTCTCCCATGCGAAACAGGCTTCTGACACTTCTTGTTTTTTCGCTGAGCGCCGCCGCAACGGCGCCCGCCGCTTCGCCCGCGCTGGCGCAAACCTCGCTGAACGTGCCGGCGGCCAATTATGCCGTCTATTCCAACCACACGCAGGTGATCTTCGGCATCCGGCATCTGGGCCTGAGCACCTTCTACGGCACCTTTGGCCACATCACCGGCTCGTTGCAATTCGATCCGGCGCAGCCGGAAAAAAGCGCTCTCAACGTTCAGATCGATATGAACGACATTGTCACGCCCGTCGAAGAATTGAACACCGGGTTGAAGAGCTTTTTTCAAACGGCGAAATATCCCACCGCCACCTTCGTTTCTACAAAGATCGTGAAGACTGGCGCGGATACCGGGACGGTCGATGGGAATCTGACGCTGGCAGGCGTCACAAAGCCGGTGAGCCTGAACGTGACGTTCAACGGCGGCCGCGACGTTCCCATTCCCTTGCAGCCGTACCGGATTGGCTTCGATGCCCGCGGAACGATCAAGCGCTCCGATTTTGGGCTGACGCGCGTGATCTGGTCCGGTTTCGTCAGCGATGAGGTCAATCTCATGATCAATTGCGAGATGGAGAAAAAATAGGCCGCTTGTCAGGCGCGCGGCACGGCCCTACAGCCTGCGCAAACGCTATTTGCAGGCTCTGATGACAGATATTCCCGCGGGCTTTGCGCCGCTCCGGCTCAGCATGGGTTTGCTGGAAGTGCTGGGCCCGCTCTATGGCAAGTGGGCGGAGGACCGGCTGGTGCTTGGTTTTCGCGTGGAGCTGCGTCACTGCAATCCCGCGCAGGTGGCGCATGGCGGCATGCTCGCCACCTTCGCCGACATGCTGCTGCCCATTGCCGCCCGCTTCCAGAGCACGGCGGAACTGGGTTTCCTGCCCACCGTGAATCTCACGTGCGATTACCTGGCGCCGGCGCCGCTCGGCAGCTGGGTGGAAGGCCGCGCCGATCTGGTGAAGACGACGCGCATCTGTTGTTTGCCCAAGGACTCGCCACGGCCGATGGCGAACCGGTGCTGCGCGCCAACGGCCTCTTCAAGATCAGCTCGGCGGGCAAAGCGGCCGACTTCACCTTCGCCGCCCTGTTCGGGCAAACGACTTAGGCGGGCAGCTCCGGGCTGTAGCCGAACGTCTCGAAGTCGATGGCGTATTTGTCGCGCACCGCGCGGGCGATCTCCGGCGTGTAATAGTCCGCGAGCTTCAATTCTGCTTTGTGCTGGCCCTTGCGCACGTTGCGCAGTTCGCTGCGGCCGAAGAAGCGCTCCATCAGCGCGCCGAATTCCTCCTCGTAAGTCTCGAACTTGACAAACCGGTCGTAGTGCAGGCGGTCGCAATAGATATTGTGATACTGGATGCGCCAATGCGGATCCATTTCGGCCGGCGTCTGCGCGCAGATACGCTCCACGAAACCTGCAAAATCCACGGGCGCGTCCACGCCCAGGCGCTTGCCGAGCCCGGTCGGATTCACCCGCCCGTGCGAGAACTTGTCGAGATAGCAGGAGAGCGTGCGGGCATACGGATTGCGCACGATGGCGAATTTGAACGGAATGCGCGTATTCAGCTCCTCCACCCGCTTCAGGCCCAGATCGCTCGGCAGCAGCATGGGATAGGTCCAGCGATTCACGTCGCGGAAATCCGGCGGCAGCGGCTTGCGCGAGGCGAGATTCTGCAAGGTGCGCCGCGCGGTGTTGTTGCCGCATTTTTCATTCTTGGTGAACAGGAAATCCTGTTGCGGCGAGATGAAAATTCCGGTGTTGAAACGCTCGCGCGCCTCGTAGCTGCCACCGAAATGCGCGGAATCCAGATGCGAAAAGCGCAGGTAGTTCACCAGGCGGACGAGCGTGTTCATTCGGGGAATCGCGGGAAACAGACGTATCATAGAAAACGCGCGGCCGGCGCGCCAGCTAGCGGAAATGAGGCGCCAGCCGTTTCTCCAGTTCGCTGTCGCTCAGGTGCTTGACGTCCGCCGCCGCTTCGCGCCAGAGCCGGACGCGTACCTTGTCCGATGCCGCCTTGCGGAAAGCGCTCAGCATGCGCTCCGGACCGACGGCGATGAGACGGTCGTATTCGTTGCGATCGCAAGCCTCGTCCAACGTCGCGATCACCGCGTGCAAAAACTTACTACGCCGCTGCGCGCGGTCGGCGGACCCGCCATCTTCGCGATCGGCACCGTCGCTGACGTCGGGCAGCGCCTCCGCATATTTGCCGGAGTCTTCGCGTCTCAGAAAGCGCGCCCGCGAATCGTTGAGGACCACGATCAAGGTTCTTCCGCATGTTGTCATTCTATGGTTTATCAACATGGCATTTCGAATGTTGGTTCCGAAAATGCGTGGCGTGTTTCGACCGCCACACCTGTTGCATCCGCCAGGAAATAGCTGATTTTTGGGAGATGCTCGTGGCAAAACGCTTCTCAGGATTACCGAAAGATTTTTTTGCGTTTTTTCGGGAACTGGAATTGCACAATGAGCGTGCATGGTTCGAGGCGAACAAAGCCCGATTCCGCGACTCGGTTCAGATGCCGATGAGCGCGTTCATCGCCGCAATGGCGCCGCAATTGCGGCGGATTTCGAAACAGTTCACCGCCGATCCGCGGCCGAATGGCGGCTCGATGTTCCGCATCTATCGCGATGTGCGCTTCTCGAACGACAAGCGCCCGTACAAGGAGCACGCCGCCTGTCACTTCCGTCATGCGCTGGGCAAGAACGTGCACGCGCCGGGCTTCTACATGCACTTCGCGCCGGGCGAGGTGTTCTTCGGCGGCGGCTTGTGGCATCCGGAATCCGAGGCGCTGGCCAAGGTGCGCGCCGCCATTGCGGAAAAGCCTGCAGGGTGGCGCAAGGCGGCCGCCGGCAAAGCGTTCACAGAAAGATTCGGAAGCGTACAGGGCGAAGGGCTGACGCGCCCCCCGCGCGGCTTCGATCCGGAACATCCGCTGATCGAAGACCTTAAGCGCAAGAGCTTCTATGCGATGCAGCGCGGCAGCCCAGCGCTCGCGCAATCGCCGGCGCTGGTGGAGGAGGTCGCGGGCGCGTTCCGGGCCATCGCCCCACTGATGCGCTTTCTCTGCGACGCGCTCGAGGTACCCTTCTAAAGTCCGCTGGCGCAGACGAGAGCCTCCAGATAGGTTTGCGGATCACGTTTGGTCAGGGCTGGAATGCAACGTCTCTATGGTCATGTTCTGAACGCCGCGCTGCTGGCGGCGATAGCCGCCATCGCTGCGCTCGAATTCGGGCTGCTGCCGCACATCGCGTCGTTGAACCGGGTCGGAGCGGCACTGTTCATTGCCATGGCAGCAATCACCGCGCCCCTGCATTACGGCCTGATGCACGAAACCATGCATGGTCACCTCTTCGGCAATGAGCGCGTGGACCGCGCCATCGGCCGCCTCCTCGGCATCGCTTTGGGCCTGCCGTGGGAGACAATGCGTTTCGGCCATCTCGCCCATCATGGTCTGAACCGCCACAGTTGGGATCGCCCCGAGGCGCTGCGGCCCGGAGAGGCGCGGGTCACCACCGCCGTTATCTATTATTTCAAGCTCATCATCGGGCACGCCATCAGCTACGTGCTCATGCCGTTGCCCGCGCTGCTGCCGGTGAGCACCACGGAGGGCGTGCTGCGGCTGGTGAGCAGCGGGCCGGAGGCGGAGCAATTGCGCAACGCCGCCTTGCGCACCTTCAGCAACATCAAACGCCGCAATGCGGTCCGCCTCGATATCTTGGGCATCGTTGCACTGTTCGGCTTCGCCTTTTGGGCGTGGGGCGCGGCGTCGCCGGTGTTCCTGGCCTGCGTCGCGGCGCGGTGGAGCGTGTTGTCGCTGCTCGACAACGCGCCGCACTATGCCATGCCGCTCGATTCCGGGCTGGATGCGCGCAACACGGCAATGCCATCATGGGGACGATTGCTGGTGATGAACGGCAATTATCACGGCATACATCATCACGCGCCGCAGCTCAGCTGGCATGAGCTGCCGCAGGCCTTCGCGCGCTCCGGTGCCGCGACGGAAGGCAGCTGGTTCGCGGCGGTGGCGCGCCAGTTCCGCGGCCCGCTTTATCTGGAACATATATGAGCGAGCCTGCGTCGGACCCCGCCAGCGTGCCCGTGCCAGAACCGCAAGGCGCGCCTGAAGAGGATGCGCACGCGCGCTGGCGCTTCTTGCGCGACGTGCTCGTGTTCCAGCTGAAGCTGGTGCTCGGCAACCTTCACAATTTCATCTTTGTGCCCATTTCTCTGGTCGCCGCCGCGGCAGACCTTCTCTTCAAATCGGGGCGGCAGGGCTCGCGCTTTTACAAGACCATGGAATGGGCGCGCGATGCCGAACATTCCATCGGCGTATACAGCGTGCTCGAGGAAGAGCGGGTGCACCGGAGCTACTCCGTCGATGCCGTCATCGCACGCATTGAGGATGTGATCGTCCGCGAATATGCGAAGGGCGGCACGGCAGCGAGCGTCAAGGGCGCGGTGGACCGCGCCTTCGACAAAATTCAGCGTGAGACGCCGGAAAAATACAACCCGGAAGAGGCGGTCAGGCGCGCGGCAGAAAAGATCCGCGAAAAAATGCAGCGCCGCAACGATGCGAGCTAGAGCATGATCTTTTCAGTCGGAAACCAAACACGTCATCGCCCGGTCGCGCGGAACAGCGCGATCCGGGCGACCCATTTGAAGAACAAAATTGGGTCGCCCGCATAAAGCGGGCGATGACATCCGAGGGGTTGATTCGACATCAACAACAATGCTCTAGTGGCCCGCAAAGCCTTCCAGAACGTTCACCGTGATTTCCGACAGCGCCTCCAGATTGTAGCCCCCTTCGAACGCAAACAGCGTGGGCTTGCACAAACCGGCGATGGCTTCGCCGAGGCGGAAATAGTCCTCGCGCCCGAGGCGAAAGTGCGAGATCGGATCGGCTTCAAAGGTGTCGAGACCCAGCGAAACCAGCAGCACATCGGGGCTGAATTCACGAACGCGGCGGAGTGCCGTTTGCAGCGCCTCCGCGTAGCGATCCCATGCCGTGAACCGGGGCAGCGGCAGATTGAGATTGAGTCCTTCGCCCTCACCTTCGCCGCGCTCGTCGCCGAAGCCGAGAAAATGCGGAAAGGCGAAGGCGGGATCGGCGTGTATCGACACGAACAACACGTCGGCGCGCGCATAGAAAATCGCCTGGGTGCCGTTGCCGTGATGGTAGTCGACATCGAGGATGGCCGGCCGCAAGCCCCGATCCGCCAGCCACTGGGCCGCGACGGCGACATTGTTGAAATAGCAATAGCCGCCGAACAGATCGCCGCTCGCGTGATGTCCCGGCGGCCGGGTGAGCGCAAAGGCGGCACCCTCGCCGCCATGGATCGCCTCTGCCGCGCTGAGCGCCACATCCACCGCCGCCTGCGCCGCCTCGAATGTGCCGCGGGTAATGGGCGTCGCCGTGTCGGATCCGTAGGAGCCCAGACGGGATTCGATGTCGCTCGCGTTGAGGCGCATGCCCCGCGCCGGCCAGGCGGAGGGAATCGCGTCGGCCGTATCGTCCGGATACCGCGTGCGCCAGTCATCATAGGCCGCACGGAGGAACGACACGAAGCGCGCGCCATGCACCCGCAGGATCGGGTCGTCACCGAAGCGGCGCGGCGGCAGGATTGGCCCCACTTTGCGTCGCTCGATTTCGGCGCGCACGCGCTCGGCGCGCTCCGGGACTTCGACGGCAGGCGACAGCCGCCCCGCTTCGAATTCCTCTTTCGGGGCGTGCAGCAGATGCGCCGGTGAATAGAACGTTTTCATGCGCCCGCTTGTAGCATGATTGCACCCAGCACAATCACGCCCGCGGCGAGCCAGCGGCGTGGGGTCATGGTTTCGCCAAGCAGAGTCATGGCAAGCGCCGTCCCGAACAGGACGCTGGTCTCCCGCAAGGCAGCCAGTTTGGCGGTCGCACCGTAGCGCCAGGCCAGCATCGCTGCGCCATAGCTGATATCCGAGAGCAACGCGACGAGCAGACCCAGCCGCCATTGCCGCCGTGCGTTGGCAAGCACGGCTGCGCCGCGAATACCCGGCGCGGTGATCAGCACCGTCAGGCCATGCGCGACGAAGAACCAGAGAATGTAGGACAGCGCGACGGGCACGCTGCGCACGCCGGTGGCGTCGATCAGCGTGTAGCAGCCGATGGTCAATCCGGTCGCCAGCGCGAAACCCACGCCCTTGCCGATATTGTCGCTGGCGCGATGGGACCAGCCGATGGCGATGACACCGCCACACACCAGCGCGATGCCGGCCATTTGAACCAGCGGCGGATGCTCATGGAGAATCAGGATAGCGCCGATGGCCGTGAACAGCGGCCCGGTACCGCGCGCGATGGGGTATACCGCGGAGAAGGCCGAGGTCTCGTAGGACTTCACCAGCAGCAATTCGTAGAACGCGTGCACGAACGCCGTGCCAACGAGACACCAAACGGCAACGCCGTGCGGAAGCGGCAGCAGAAACAGAAACGGCGCTACGGCCACGGCGGAAATGACGCCGATCAGCAGCCGCATGGCGTATTTGTCGTCCGACCGCTTCGTCAGCACGTTGACGACGGCGTGCAGGATGGCGGAAACGAGGATGAGCAGGAGGGCGATCATGGCGAGGCGTGCAGCATCGGGGCGGCGGGCATGACGGCGCAAGCGCTCAATGCCGATCTCATCGGCGTGCCCGGCGGCCGCCTGCAGCTGCAGACGCCGGCACTCCTGATCGACCTCGATGCGATGGAACGCAACATCGCGCGCGTGACGGAGCACGCGCGCACGCACAACATTGCGCTGCGGCCCCATGCCAAGACGCACAAATGCTCCCAGATCGCGCGGATGCAGCTCGACGCGGGCGCGCTGGGCATCTGCGTGGCAAAGCTCGGCGAAGCGGAGGCGCTGGCGGATGCCGGCATCGAATCCATCCTGATCACCTCGCCGGTTGTCACGGAGCGCGGCATCGCGCGCCTCATTGCGCTGAACGGGCGGCTGCGCGCGCTGATGGCCGTCTGCGACAATGCCGAAGTTGCAAAGCGGCTGGCCCATGCCGCGCGCGAAAGCGGAAAGCGGCTGGCGCTGCTGGTGGACATCGATCCCGGCATGGGCCGCACCGGCGCCGCCTTCGGCGACGCGGCCATCGCGCTCGTCGAGCAGGTGGCGAATTCTGACGGCCTCGAATATGCCGGCCTGCAGTGCTACGCGGGCAATCTGCAGCATTTGGAATCGCCCAACGAGCGGCGCGATGCATCGCTCTCGGTGATGAAGAAGCTGGCGGACTTGCGCGCTGCGCTGGCAGCCCGCGGACTCGCCCCGGCCATTCTCAGCGGCGGCGGCACCGGCACCTTCGACATCGATCCCGATGCGCGCACGCTCACCGAACTCCAGGCCGGCTCCTATGTCTTCATGGATCGTCAGTACAATGAGGTTTGGCAGAAGCCGGGCGATCGCGTGCCGTTCGAAACCGCCCTGTTCGTGCAGGCCACGGTGATCAGCGCCAACCGCGACGGGCTTGCCACCACCGATGCGGGTTTCAAGGCGTTCGCCACCGATGCTGGCGTACCGCTCGTCGCTACGGGTGCACCGGACGGCGCCAGCTATTTTTTCTTCGGCGATGAGCAGGGCGGCGTTCTCTACGATTCTGGTAAACAGAAACTTCGCGCCGGCGATGTGCTCACCTGCATCGTGCCGCACTGCGATCCGACGGTGAATCTGTACGATTGCTACCACGCCATGCGCTGCGATATGCTGGAGGCCATCTGGCCTATCGAGGCACGCGGCCGCGCCGCCTGAGTCCGCTTTCGTAAAGCGTACCAATTCCTGTCATAGGCGTTCATACAGCGTTCAGGCGCTTGGCGGCATTTTCCGGCGCATGGCCCCGGAGGGGCTACGAGACTATGAGGATTGGAGCAATGACTCGAATGAAGAAGGTTTTTGCGGGAGCCCTCGCTGCGGCTGGTATTGCCGCCGGCGCCACTCTCGCGACCACCGCGCCCGCCACAGCGGGCGTGTCGGTCGGTATCGGCGTGGGCGTGCCGGGCTATTACTACGGCCCCGGCTATTACCCGCCAGGTCCCTGCTACGACTATGATTATTACTACAGCGGCTATTGCGGTTACCCGGTGTATTCCGGCGCCATCTTCGTCGGTGGCCGCTGGGTCTATGGCCCGCATTTCTACCGCTGGTGGGGTGGCCGTCCCTGGTTCTGGAATCACGGCCATTTGCGTAGCTGGGCCGGCTGGCGCGGCGCGCACTTCCGTTGGTCACATGCAGGTTTCCGGGGCGGATTCCACGGCGGGCGTGGATTCCGCGGCGGCTGGCATGGTGGCCACGGTGGCTGGCACGGTGGCTTCCGCGGCCATCCCGGAACCCATGTGGGCGGCGGGCACCACCGCTAATCGGCTCTGCCTTGAGTTCAGGCAGGCGCGTGGTTGACCCCGGCGAGAGACCCTCGCCGGGGTCACTGCGGTTTGGCCGCGCGCGCTAGCGCACAGGGCGGAGGGCGAAGGGGATGCCGCGGTTCAGCGCGCTGACCGCCGAGGACATGTGCTCCTCGCCGGGAAATTCGATGAAGCTCGCGCGCACACCGGCGCGCGAGAGCCTCTCCACGAGCGCCCTTGTATCGGCAATCTTGTCATATTTTTCGTCCACGCCGCTGAACAGCTCCTTCACCGCCTGCTCCACCGTCTGGCCCGGGTGCGATTCCGGATGCGCGATGTAGTAGCGCCGATAATCCTCCATCAGCGCGGGGCTGGGCCGCGCTTCCAGTTCTCCCACCGTCACCAGCACCCGCGGATTGCGTCGCGCCGGATTGGCATCGAACGCCACTTCATCCTTGTTGAGGATGTGGTTTGAAAACGGCAGGTCGGGGCTCGCGGCAATGAACGCCGCAAAGCTGTCCGGCGTCTTGTAGAGCGCGTAGAGCGCAAACAATCCGCCCAGGGAATGGCCGAACAGAATTTGGCGCTGTGGGTCCGCACGATAGTGCGCGCTGACCCATGGCTTCACGGTGGCGGTGAGGAACTGGAGAAAATCGTCCGCACCGCCGAGCGGAATTCCCTCAAAGTCAGGTTCGACAGAACCCGGCGGCGTGAAATCGTACGTCCGGCCCAGCGCATCGAAAAAAGAATGGCTGGGATAGCCGATGCCGAGGACGATGGCGGGGTCGAGCTTCTCGTATTCGCGCATCTTGGCGATTTCCACGGCCGTGCCCATCCAGCCGTCGCCGTCGAGGACATAGATGACAGGATAGCCGCCCTTCGGCTCGCCCCCTTGCGGCGCCGAAACCACAATGCGGTGCCAATGTCCGGCCGGAGAGGAAAGTGTTGTCTCAAAAACGGTGCGCGGTAACAGCAGCAACGGCTTCTTATAGTCATCCGTCTGCGGCGGCGCCGGCTTGGCAGCATCCGCCGCCCAACACGCGCTGACCATCGGCCCCAACGCTGCGACCGCAACACACAGGATGCGCCAAACAGAGCGAACACGCATTGCAGCCCACCGTTCTCAGCCGAGCCTTGCCCCACTAATGTATCCGGGATTCAGACGGGCGGAATTGGAATGAAGCGTCGGTTGATCTTCGCGTTGGCGATTTCATTCTGCGGCGCGGCCAGTGCAAACGCACTCGCGTCGGCCCCCCGCTTCCGGCTCGCCCCCTGCAAGGTGCCGGGCGGCACGGAAATCGTGCGTTGCGGCCACCTGCAGGTACCCGAGAACTGGAGCAAGCCTGAGGGGCGCAAGATCCCGCTCAACATCGTGGTGATGCCGAAAGTCGGTCTGGGCCCGGAGCAGCCGCCGGTGATCTGGCTCGAAGGCGGGCCGGGCGTACCAGGTACACTGGGCGCGGCGCTTTATTCGAACGAGCTGAAGCTTCACCGCATGCGGCGCGCGGTCGTGCTGTTCGACATGCGTGGCACGGGCGGATCCAACCCGCTGCATTGCCCGAAGACCGAGAACCGTTCGCCGCTGGCCGACATGTGGAACCTGGCGGATGAAACAGCTTGCCGCCGCGCGCTCGAAACGAAGGCGGATCTCACGCAATACACGACAGCGGCTGCGGCGCACGATGTCGATGCGATCCGGCAGGCGTTGGGCTTCGACAAAATCGACCTGATGGCGCTGTCCTATGGGACCTATCTCGCGCAAGCCTACATAAAATTGTATCCGGATCACGTACGCGCGGTGGCGCTGATGGGTTCGCTTCCGCTGGGCGAGAAGCTTCCGCTGCATCACAATGCCAATGCCGAAGCGGCGCTGCGCGAGGTGTTTGCAGACTGTCGTGCGGACGGCGCCTGCCATCGCGCCTTCCCGCATCTGGAAGCGGACTGGACGAATCTCACGCGCCGCCTCGCGCAGACGCCAGTCCTGGTGCAAACCAAGAATGGACTCTTCACCATCCGTTCGGGGCCGTTCCTCGAAACCGTCCGCAACCAGCTCTACGTAACGCCCGGCCAGCGTGGGCTGCCACTCCTGATCAGCCGCGCGGCGAACGGAGATTTTGGCCCGCTTCTGAAACTGGTCGAGCATCATGGAGCGGAACTGGAGGCGGACGGCCTTTATCTGTCCGTCACCTGCCCGGAAGACACCAGGCGCATCACCGAAGCGGATATTGTGAAGGCGACCGCCGGCGTCTCGTTCGGCCGCTGGCGCATCGATCAGCACATCGCCGCCTGCAAGGTGTGGCCGCCCGCCGAACCAGATGCCACGTTGCTAACACCCGTGCGCTCCAATGTACCGGTGCTGCTTCTTGCGGGAGGCCGCGATTCCGTAACGCCGGCAAAATGGGCTTACCAGATCGCCGCCGGCCTTCCGCACGCCCGCGTCGTTGTTATCGAACCCCTGTCGCACGCTCCCATCGGATTATCGAATCTTGGCTGCCTCGACCGCCTGATGGACACGTTCTACGCCAAAGCTTCGGCCGATGGTCTTGATATCTCCTGCGTCGCCACCATGAAGCCGCCACCGTTTCGGATCACCGGTTGAGCTGCCGAGGCGTACCGTTACTCAGGGCGTGAATTCGTACACCACACCGCACCCGCCGCACGATGGATCGCCGCTTTCCAATGTCGTGCCGTAGAAGCTGCCGTCCTTACCGAGCGTAAGCCCGCCGATGGGATCGGATCCGTCGGCGATGTTTGGCTGGCTGCCGAAGCTGTAAACGACGGACTCGCTCCACTTGCCGCCGCCTTGCGGCACAAGCTCGTAAATCACGCCGCAGTTCACGCAGTATTCGGCCGACCCGCCCTGTTGGGTTGTGCCGAACAGATTGCCGCTGAAGTCAAAAACTGGGCTCTGCCAAGGGCCCTCGCCATGAGGCCCGTCACACACAAAGTAGAACAGATCGTTCTTGTTCCATTTGCCGCCGCCTGCCAGCGACAATCCGAAAATGGCACCACACCCGCCACCGTCTAATGGGCCGCCGTCAAGTTCCGCACCATACAGATTGCCGGATGGATCGAATTTCAGCCCGCCCTCGGGCACCCCACCTTCGTCCTGCGTGAACTGGTGGAGCGTGTTTAGGGTCCATTTGTTGTGGCCAAGCGGACTCAATTCGAATGCGGTACCTGATCCACCCATGGTCGTGCCGTAAAGGTTGCCCGCCGAATCCCGCAGCAGCGCGGCATAGGCCGGAGCAAATCCGTCACCTCCACAGAAGGTGTGCAGGTCATGTTCCTTCCAGACTCCGTTGACGCGCTTGAGCCGGAAGACGGTGCCGTCATCGCAGGCGCCGTCGAGAACCGTTGTCCCGAAGAGCTGATCCTTCCCATCGAAGGTCAGGCTGGCGTAAGGGCCGCCATATTCCGAGCCTGGGGGAGCGGGAAATGAATAGAGCACTGTCTCGGCCCAGGCACCGCCTTTGCCCGGACTCAGCCTGAACACGGTCCCGCAGCCGATGCGCTCACCATAGAAATAGCAAGCTCCCGTGCCGCCAAACACGGTATCGCCGTACAGATTGCCTGCCTTGTCGAACACCAGGCCGCCCACCGGGCTGTAGCCATCATCTCCACACTTGAAGCTGTAGAGAATCGTCTCTTTCCAATGTCCGCTTCGCGCTTTGTGGAGCTTGTAAACGATACCGCACGCGGACGCGCCCCCGGCTTCCGTCGTGCCAAAGAGATCGCCCATACTGTCCACAATGGGCGCGGCAATCGGGTTCGCACCGTCGCGGGCCGGATAGCCGTGGAAGGTGTACAGCACTTGATATGTGCCTGCGTGCGCGGCTCCGGCGATCACCGTGGCAAAAAATGCTGTTCCAATAAATTGAATCGCTCTTGCTGGAGCCATGGCATCCTCCTCCGAGATGCGGCCCAGCCCCACTGCCCAGGTAGCTTGCGCCTGTATCGAGCGTCACGGCAAGTGCGAGGCTGTCCGGCTCTACTCCCCACCGGATGACGCTAGGGCGTGAATTCGTAGACAACTCCGCAGCCGATGTGCCCGCACAAGGAAGCATCGCCACCTCTGGTCGCGGTGCCGTAGAAATTGTCGTCTGCATCGCGAATGAGACCGGATAGCGGATTGTAGCCGTCGGCCCCATTGTCCTGAGTTGCGAAATTGTAGATGACCTTTTCACGCCATTGCCCGCCGCTTTGCGGAACGAGCTTGTAAATCACGCCGCAGCCCTGACACGTCGCGGTCTGACCGCCATTGTACGTTGTGCCCCAAAGGTTTCCGCTGTCGTCGAAGATTGGATTTTGAAATGGATTTCCGCCATCAGGCGACCCGTTGAAAGCGTAGAGCGTGCTCTCCGTCCATGTGTCGCCCACCTTCGAAAGCTCGAATATCGAACCCAATCCCAAAGGGCCGCCAGAACCGGCAGCGCTATAAAGATTGCCTGCCGAATCGAACGTGATCCCGCCGGACAACGCCACCGTCGCCGGTCTGGGTGTTGAAATTGTGAAGAGGCGTGTACGTCCACTCGTTGCGGCCTGCCGGACTGAGCTCGAACACCACGCCGGAGCCGTAATCAGGGCCGCCGACGAAGGCGTTGCCGAAGATGTTGCCGGCCGCATCGAGCACCAGCGCGCCGTACTCGGGACTTTCTCCATCGTCGAAGCAAAAATCGTGAATGTCATGCTTCTTCCAGACTCCCTTCACGCGCTTCAGCTGGAACACGCTGCCGTAATTATAGCCCTTGCACACGTCATCGAAGACCGTTGTTCCATAGAATCCGCCCTTTCCATCCGGCGTAAGGCTGGCCAACGGGCCTCCGAATTCATTTCCCTTTCTCGGACTCGGAAAGGTGTAAAGAACAGTTTCCGTCCAGGTGCCGCCTGACCCCGGGCTCAGCTCATAGACAACGCCGCAACCGAGACCGGGGCCGCAGGCCTGATCGCCGCCATACTCGGTGCCGCCGTAAAGATTTCCCGAACTGTCCATCACCACGCCGCCCGCGACATGCGAGCCGTCGCTTCCGCCCGCAAAGCTGTGAAGCACGGTTTCCTTCCAGGCGCCGCTTTTCGTTCTGTGCAAGCGGTAGACGGTACCGAGACCATGGGAACCGCCATAGTACGTGGTTCCGTACAGATCGCCTTTGCTGTCCATGAAGGGCGCGGCATACGGCAGCTGGCCGTCTCCCGCACCCGGGCCCTGGAAAGCGTAGAGGACTTTTAATGTCCCCGCCTGCGCGGCACCCACGACCGTCGTGACCACCAACGCTGTGCCGAGAATCCGGAACGCTCGCGCCAAAGCCATTGGCAATCCTCCGCAATTGCCGCCCTGCCCCGAGAACCCAGACGTTGCGCCGTCATTTTTATTCCCGCAAGAGCGCCGTCAATCCGGCAGGGTCCGCGGATCGCCCGTGACGCGCGATCCATGTTCCAGCCAGCGGGCGAGATTGGGAGACAGCTCCCGTCGCGCGCGTGTTTCGTAAAGCGCAACATCTTCCGGTGTCAGCACCTCGCGCCAGCGGCCGTTGGTTCCTTCATGCAGGAACCGATCGGCACCCTGGTCCCATCCCTGAATGGCGCGCGGCAGCAATGTTGCGCCGTGCTCGCGCATGAAACTGAAGCCCGCGGCATGGACCAAACCCGGCCATGTCTGTTCGGGGATCCGGATGTCGAGAAATCCGGCGATCCGGCGCATCTCAGCCTCAAGGTCGATCTTGAGATCGGCATAATGGACCATCAGCAGATTGGGCCGCTGGCGCTCCGCCCAGTAACTTCGTTCGATCGCGAAATAGCGCTGCGCCGGGAAGTCGTTCGCCAGCCGTGCTTCAGGGCCGTCGGTCATCCACACCTGGAAGAAGTCGCGGACCGAATCCCCCGGCAGCGGCATTGGCTTGGCGATGCTTTCGTCGGCCAGTCCCGCCGCGCTCTGCGCTTCGGCGGCCGCGAGCGTGTAGTGGCGGGAATGGTTGTACCACGACACGAAGGCGTCGCGGCCATCGCGCGCCACATGGATATAGCGAATGTCGTCGTAGATCGGCAGTGCATCGAATTCCAGATGCGTCTTCAGGAAACGCCGATGCGTTTGCGCCTCGATCCGGTCCGTCACTTCCTCGATCGGGCGAATCCGCATGTCGATCCACGGCGATTCGGTCTGGATATCGCGTGGCTCCGGCGACTGGAACACCAGCAGCGAGACGATCTGCTGCATCCAGGTGGTGCCGCACTTCGCTGAGGTGCCGATGATGATGTCGTCCGGACGCGGTTTGTAGTAGGCCCAGCGGCGGCTATCGGTTGTCCAGCTCCGTCGCTCCTTCGCCGCCGCTCTCACCAGTTGCATGCCTGCCCCAATCCATCCTGTTACAGTTTGGCAGCCAAGGAGCTACGGAACCAGCGCCGGGTTGCCGACAACGCACTCCGAACCAACGGCTGGCTTCACCCCTGACCATGTCCACGCCTGCCGAACGATGATCAAGGTGCAAAGAGTCTCGATCGTGGCGAAGAACAAGTACTCAGGCAAAGCAGGCGGCTTGCCCCATCCGACCAGAGGCGGAACGTAGGTCAGAAACCCGTTCACAACGGTCAAAAAGATACCCGCGATGATGTTCGCCAGCCGGTTGGCTTTGAACGGAAGCAATCGACAGGCCAGAATCATGGCGATGGGTATTTCCATGAAGACCGCTGCCCACATCAGAGCCCCTTGGGTGAGCTTGAATGCGTGCCCCATACCAGCGATGTCCCACAGCGCAATTACGTCGGCATACAGGTAGTTCAACAACGCGAACAACCACAGTAGAGACAACCGCTCCTTAATGTCGTGCATGTGAGCCTCCTCCGAAAGGTGTGATGCGAGAGCCGCTATTCGACCGCCTTCAAAATTTTCTCGACGTTCGTCATGCGCGTTTTGAGTTCGGAAAGTTCGCTCTGGATGGCCGAGAGCGTTGCGGCATTGCCGGCTTGGGCCGTGACCGCGTCGGAAGCGAGCTTGCGATAGGCCTCGGTATGCGCGGCATCGGCCCCCGCCACGGCAGAAGCTTGAAGAAAGCGGATGCCGAAGACGAGGATGATCGTTCCAACGATTATCGCCAGCGTGATGAAATAGATGGTCGTCTGCATGGGATTTCCTTTCACTTGGAAGCGGTGAGCGATTTGGCGGCGGCCGCGACAGCCCCTGGGGTGAGTTCGAAATCGAATTTGACGACTTCGAAATAGTTGAGCGCCTTACCGTCTGAGGAGAGCTCCAGCATCGAGGTGACGAGCCCAGCCTCCTCGAGTTTCTGCAAATGCAGATGGAGCAGCGGGCGGCTGATGCCCAATTCGCGCGCCAGCTGGCTGACGTAGTTGCGTCCGTCCCTCGTCAGCGCCGCCACGATCCGCAAGCGATGTGGATTGGCGAGCGCCGCAAGGATCGCTAGCAACTGGTCTCCGGTCGGCTGCAACAACGATCTCCATCACATGTAAGAAACAACTTACATATGACAGAACTGATTTCAAGAGGGGTGGCAGAAAATTTCATCGGCCGCTTGACGCTCCCAAGGCTCGAAACCACCGCCCGCGCTCTCGGGCTCTGATCTCGCCTTCAGAAATGCGCTCTGCGTCCGTGCTGACGTCAGCCCCCCAGGCCGAATGCGTGGACCTTGTGGTCGAGGCCGCCCAGGAAGACGCGCCCGTTCGAAATGGTCGGCGAAGAAAAGTCGACGCTCACGCCAATTTTCTTCAACGGCGCTCCGTTCGAAGCCTTGAAGGCGTACAGGTTGTTGTCCTGCGAGGCGACGTACAGGACGCGGTTTGCCGCCGCTGGTGACGGCAGAACGATGCCGCTGGTGGCGGCCTTCCACGCCACATCCCCAGTCCTGGCATCGGCGGCCAGAACCTCTCCGGTGTTGAAACCGACATAGACGATTCCTTTCGCCACCGCAGGAGAACAATAGATAACGGGCGCCCCTCCGTCCCCGGCCACCGACCAGGCCGTTGCTCCGGTGCGCAAATCGAGGGCGCGCAACACGCCATCCCCGGCACCGATGTAGAGCAACCCCTTGGTCACAGCCGGTGCACCAAAGATCGGTGCGCCGGCCGCGTCGCCATTCGTCCATTTGATGTGACCGTTACTTGCCTTGAGGGCATAAACAAAACCGCCGAACGTGCCCACATAGACTTTTCCATTCACCACTGCGGGCGATGACTGGGCGGAGCTATCCAGCGGCGCCGTCCAGATGGTGCTGCCGGTGGCTGCATCGAGTGCGATCACGCTGTCCCTGTGGGTTGCGACGTAGACGACCCCATCGACCACGGTGGGCGATGAGTCGATGCCCCCGGTGTCCTTCTGCCAGATAATTTTTCCGGTGGCGGCGCTGAGCGCGTAGAAAGTGCCGTCGTCCACGCCCGAGCCAACATAGACCACGCCATTTGCGACAGCCGGCGAGGACGAACTGCCGACAATTGTTCTCTTCCAGATGAGAGCGCCGGTGACAGCATCCAACGCGTAGAATGTTCCGTTGCCGGACGGGACATAGACCACATTGTCGACCACCGCCGGCGAGGCCGTCACGAGCCCGTCGGTGGTGAACGACCAGATCTCCTTGAGGTCTCCAACGGTGGAAGGAGACAGAATGGTTTCGTCCGGATTTAGCCCGCCTCGGGCACTGTCGAATCGATACTGAGGCCAGTCCGCGGCGAGGGCGCATTCCGAAAAGGCGCAAGCAAACGCAAGACATGCCCCCGCGGCCATTCCCGCCAACCGCGCTTGGCGTAATTTTCCCCGAACGTCCACGCTCCGGCGGCGATCTGTCCCTCCCGACATGCGAAATGCTCCCCAGACTCCTGATGCAAGACGGGAGGCCAACAGCTTGTATTCCGCGCGCCGCCGAAGACTCGCTTTTGCCGGACAGCAACATTATTTCTCCCCGGAAGGCCGCACCTCTTGACGGCCCAAAAGCCCGAAATTATATGTCCGGCATCGGGCTGGCACTCTGGGTTACGGAGTGCTGCCAAGAGCAGGCGCCCCGCCACTAAATTGAGACCTGATGGACCCAAGCCAATCTGGGTCGCAATTTAGTGGCGGGGGCCCGCTCTCCCAAGCGCTTGAAAACCTTACGATTTGAGGAGAAGTCCCCTATGAAATTTCGTCCGCTCGGCGACCGCGTGGTCGTCCGCCGCGTCAAGGAGGATCAGAAAACCCCCGGCGGCATCATCATCCCTGACACCGCCCAGGAGAAGCCGCAGGAAGGCGAAGTGATCGCCGTCGGCCCTGGCGCTCTCGACGAGAACGGCAAGCGGGTCGTCCCTGAAGTGAAGGCCGGCGACTTCGTGCTGTTCGGAAAGTGGTCCGGCACCGAAGTGAAGCTCGATGGCGAGGAGCTCCTGATCATGAAGGAGTCCGACATCATGGGCGTGCTCGAGGGCCGTCCCTCCAAGCCGATCAAGAAAGCGGCCTGAGCGAATAGCGAATAGGGAGTAGCGAAGAGGGACTTCCCCCTATTCGCCATTCGCTACTCGCGATGCCACTGAATTCAACAACTACGAGTAGGAGACAACACATGGCAGCTAAAGATGTACGCTTCGGCGCCGATGCCCGCGAGAAAATGCTCCGCGGCGTCGACATTCTTGCCGATGCGGTGAAAGTGACTCTCGGCCCCAAGGGCCGCAACGTCGTGCTCGAGAAGAGCTTCGGCGCCCCCCGCACCACCAAGGATGGTGTGACGGTGGCGAAGGAGATCGAGCTCGCCGACAAGTTCGAGAACATGGGCGCGCAGATGGTGCGCGAGGTGGCGTCGAAGACTAACGACGCGGCCGGCGACGGCACCACCACGGCGACCGTGCTCGCCCAGGCGATCGTGCGCGAAGGTTCTAAGTCGGTTGCGGCCGGCATGAATCCGATGGATCTGAAGCGCGGCATCGAGAAGGCGGTCGAGGCCGTCGTCGCCGATCTCAAGAAGCGCTCCAAGAAGATCAAGTCGAACGAGGAGATTGGCCAGGTCGGCACGATTTCGGCGAACGGCGACGCCACCGTCGGCAAGATGATTGCCGAAGCGATGGCGAAGGTCGGCAATGAAGGCGTGATCACGGTGGAAGAGGCCAAGAGCCTCGAGACCGAGTTGGAAGTCGTGGAAGGCATGCAATTCGACCGCGGCTACATCAGCCCGTACTTCATCACCAACGCCGACAAGATGATGGCGGAGCTCGAGGAGCCCTACATCCTCATCCACGAGAAGAAGCTGGGTTCGCTGCAGCCGATGCTGCCGATCCTGGAATCGGTCGTGCAGTCCGGCCGTCCGCTGCTCATCATCGCCGAAGAGGTTGAGGGTGAGGCGCTGGCAACGCTGGTCGTCAACAAGCTGCGCGGCGGGTTGAAGGTCGCGGCGGTGAAGGCGCCGGGCTTCGGCGATCGCCGCAAGGCCATGCTGGAAGACATCGCCATCGTCACGGGCGGCCAAGTCATCAGCGAAGATCTCGGCATCAAGCTCGAGAACGTGAAGCTCAACATGCTTGGCACCGCCAAGAAGGTGCGCATCACGAAGGACGACACCACCGTCATCGACGGCGCCGGCAAGAAGCCGGACATCCAGGCGCGCGTGGCCCAGATCAAGCAGCAGATCGAAGAGACCACCAGCGACTACGACAAGGAGAAGCTGCAGGAGCGCCTGGCGAAGCTGGCAGGCGGCGTTGCGGTGATCCGCGTCGGCGGCGCCACGGAAGTGGAAGTGAAGGAGAAGAAGGATCGCGTCGACGATTCGCTCAACGCCACGAAGGCGGCGGTGGAGGAAGGCATCCTCCCCGGCGGCGGCGCGGCCCTCCTCTATGCCACCAAGGCGCTGCAGGGCCTGACCGGCGACAATGAAGACCAGAATGCCGGCATCGCCATCGTGCGCAAGGCCATCCAGACGCCGATCCGCCAGATCGTGGAGAACTCGGGCGTCGAGGCATCCATCGTTGTCGGCAAGCTGCTGGAGCAGAAGTCGTCCACCTACGGCTTCGATGCGCAGAAGGAGCAGTATGTCGACCTGGTGAGCGCCGGCATCGTGGATCCCACGAAGGTGGTGCGCATCGCGCTGCAGGACGCGGCTTCGGTCGCTTCGCTCCTGATCACCACGGAAGCGATGGTTGCCGATCGTCCGAAGAAGGAAGCGCCCCCGATGCCTCACGGCGGCGGCGGCATGGGCGACATGGACTTCTAATCCGCTGCGGGCATTCGCCCGCGCGGTCCCTCACCTCCCCCTTGTGGGGAGGTCGCCCGGTGCAGCACGCAGTGCGGAGCCGGGCGGGTGGGGGGCGAAGTTCATTCGTTCTCAACGCGTACAAGGAAAGGGCCGGGTTCACCCCGGCCCTTTTTGTTTTGCGACCGCGTGGTAGCGTTTGCGGATGCGATTGCGATTTCCCCGCTGGCCCATGAAGCTGCCGTCGATGGCGCGGATCGTCGTGCCGTGGGCGCTGGTGCTGGCAGCAGGCGCCTTCCTGCTGCAGTGGCTTCAGTACCAGTATGTTGCGCGCGTGTTCTCGCCGCAGATTTATCTCGGCATCATCGGGACGGCGTTCGCCATCGGTGGCGTGTGGGTCGGCCGGCGATTGTCGGCGCGGCCCGGCCCGGCGCCGTTTGCGCGCAACGAGGCGGCGCGCGAAACGCTTGGCCTAACCGGTCAGGAGATGAAGGTGCTGGAGCTGCTGGCGGCGGGACATGCCAACAAGGAGATCGCCAGAGCGCTCGCCCTGTCGCCCAACACCGTGAAGACTCACACCGCCAATCTTTACGCCAAGCTGGACGTGACCAGCCGCACGCGCGCGGTGAATGCAGCGCGGGAGCTGTCGCTCATTCCATAAAGCGGCCGCCGAGCGGGGTGATTTGGGCCAATTCACCCGTTTGGGCGATACAACTCCGTCCGATTCTTTGCTGCCCTATCGCTTCGCTGCCTGAGGGCAGATATCGCAAAGGAGCAAGGGGCATGACACGCATCATCTTCATCTACGGCCTGATCTCGGGCGCCATCGTCGCGGCGGCGATCACCGCCACCATCATCTTCTCGGGCGGGCGGCCGCCGCATTCGAGCGTCTGGCTCGGCTACCTCATCATGCTGGTGGCGCTGTCCTCGATTCTGGTCGGCGTGAAGCAGTACCGCGACGAGGTGCAGGGCGGCGTCATCGGATTCTGGAAAGCGCTGGGGGTCGGCGTCGGCATCGCCGCGGTGGCGGGCCTCGCCTATGTCGCGGTGTGGGAGACGTATGTGGCCATCGCGCATTACGACTTCGCCGGTGACTATGCGCGCTCGACCCTGGCGCAGAAGCGCGCGGCGGGCGTCAGCGGCGCGGCGTATCAGAGGGCGGTGGCAGAGATGGAGGCGTTCAAGGGGAACTACGCCAGTCCGCTGTTCCGCCTGCCGATGACCTTCATCGAGATCTTCCCGGTGGGCCTCCTCATCGCGCTGGTGAGCGCCGGCCTGCTGCGCAACCCGCGCTTCCTCCCGCCCCGGGCGCGACCGCAAAGCGCCTGATCTGAACAACGAAAGAGTCGGCACGAATGCCGACCCTTGTTTTTTGCATGCGAGACGTGCGCTTGAAGTCATAGCTCCTCGCGCCACGTCAGGAAGGCAACCGGGAGGAGTTTCGCATGACCAGCAGCTATATCGTTGGCCTGACGGCGGTTGCCGCCGGGGTAGCCTTAAGCATGCCCGCTTCGGCAGCGCCCAACTTCGATCCACACAGATGTTCTACGATCCAGAACATTGACGTGCCCTATGAGGTCAGCATCGCGGGCGACCGCCTCGCCTTCACCGGCAAGAGCCGGCACATCGTGGTCTCGCCGGCCTACATGGACGTCGATGGACATCGCTTCGCCGATGCGGCTCTGAGCCCAGCCTACTATCAGAACGTCCGCGCTTTCCTGCACTCTGCGGGCAGCTTTCCGAAAGTCGCCGCGGAATTCGGCAAGACCGCGTTCTTCCCCGGCCCGTCGGAGGCGAAGCAGACGTTCCTCGGCGGCATCACCGCGATGTGCCATTCAATTCTGAATCTGGCCGATGGCCAGAAGCGGATGCACAGCGCTTTCGCAGACTTCGTTGCGCCGGTGGAGATCACGCTGGCCAATTCGCACAGCTTGTAAGCGGAACGTGCACCACGTGTGAAAAAGGGCCGGTGCGAACACCGGCCCTTTCTTGTTGTCAGTCCTGAATCCGGAACTGCGCAGCGGGAACCGGAATCCGCACGATGGCAATCACTTCGAGCGGAACAGGTCGCTCAGATCCTGCGTGGAAGGCCGCGGTTGCGTCGCTTCGGCGCGTTCTTGCGACCGGCGCGTAACACGAAGATGACGGGTTTCAGCAATATTGATGAAACCCGGAGGCTTAACCCGTTCAGCGCGATGGGAGCGCTACTTGCTGCGCCACGCGCGGCGCACATCCGGCGGCAGGTGCTGCATGCCGCTGACGAAGTTCGCCACCTGCCATATCTGCTCGTCCTTCAGCATCCCCTGCCAGGCGCCCATGCCGGAGTAGCGGATGCCGTCGCGCACCGCGACGTAGGCCTGTTCCGGCGCCGGCACATCGTCAGTCTCCACACGCCAGAATTGCGGCACGCGCGGATAGAAATTGCGCGCGCCCCAGTTGCTGTCGGTGCTGAGGCTACCGTGGCAACCGGCGCAATTGTCGCGAAACAATTTCTCGCCGGCCAGCAGCGCGGCGCTGTCGTTCGCCGTGACCGGATTGCGCAAACCTTTCGCGCGGAGCGCCAGCGAGCCTTCCAGCGCGCGTTCGCCGAGCGCTTCTTCCAGCCCGGGCGGCTGAGACACGGCATCGGATGGTATCCATCCAGCAACCGCCAACACCAGAACGATAACGGGGAGTGCCAGCAAACCGAGAACAAAGGCCAATGTCACTTGCCAGCGCTTCATCGGCTCGCCTCCGGAGCTGCGGGCCAAGGATAACACATTCGCGCCACCGCCTCATCGTGGAACGATGGCCGCTGACCTTGTCCGCCCAGGCGGCCGCCAATGGTTCGATCTTTCGCGCAAAACAGCGGTCACGCGGCCGCGCGCCGCGCTTTCGTGGCACGCGCTTCGAATTCCTGCCGCTTCTTCTGCACGAAGGCGGCATTGTTCTCGGCCCATACGGAAATTTCCTCCACTGGCTTGAGCAGCGAATGGCCGATTCGGGTGAGCCGGTATTCGACCCGCGGGGGAACTTCCGGATAAACCGTGCGCTGAACAATGCCGGCCTTTTCGAACTCGCGCAGGTGCTTCGTCAGCTCGCGCTGCGTGATGCCGTCCAGGCTCTTCTGCAATTGCCCAAACCGCAGCGTGTTGTTTTCCGCGTGCAGCAGGTTGCGGAGAATGCGCACCGACCATTTGTGCGCGATCAGCTGCAGGGTGAGGAAAACAGGGCAGTTTCTCGACACGGGAACGTTCCTCAGTATTCACCTGTATACCTACCGGCCAACATAGTCGGTATCTGGCAGATTTTTCCCTACTTTACAGGCGTATGTTGGCGTCCATATTGGACCAACACACCTCAAGAGGGGAAGCTCATCATGTTGAAATTCGTCTCTTTACTGGGCGCTGGCGTGCTGCTGTGCGGGCTCGCCGCTCCGGCCGCGGCGCAAGGGGCCAAGCCGACTGATCCGCAGATCGCCCATATCGCCTATACGGCCGGCCAGCTCGACATCAAGGCCGCGCAGCAGGCGCTGGAGAAGAGCAAGAACGCCAAGGTGCGCGCCTTTGCGCAGGACATGGTGCGCGACCACACATCGGTGAACGATCAGGCGCTGGCGCTGTGCAAAAAGCTTGGCGTAACGCCGGAGGACAACGACACCAGCAAGGGCCTGGTGAAGGATGCCGATGCCTATCGCGCCAAGCTCGCGTCGTTGAGCGGCGCGGCGTTCGATAAAGCTTATGCCGAGCACGAAGTGGCTTATCATCACACCGTGAACGGCGCGCTGGAATCGACACTCATTCCGTCAGCCAGCAATGCGGAACTGAAAAGCCTTCTGGAAACCGGCCTCAAGATCTTCAAGGGCCATGAGGAACACGCCCGCACGCTCGCTGCCAGCCTGAAATGAGGCTGTGCCGCGCCGCGCCCGCTGCTGTTCTGGTCATCACGCTTGCCGCGGCCACGCCCGCCGCGGCGGGCGTGGTGCACATCGATATGAAGGGTATTGGATTCGCCCCCGCCAAAATTTCCGCCAAGGTGGGGGACACGATTGAGTGGGCGAACCACGATTTCGTGGTCCATTCGGCGACCGCCCGCGACCACAGTTTCGATGTCAACGTCGCCGCCAACCAGAGCGGGCGCACGGTGGTCAAGAAGGCCGGCAAAATTGCCTATTACTGCCGCTATCACCCCAACATGACGGCCGAGATCGAGGTCACCGCCAAGTAACGCCTCAGCAAATGACGTGCATTCAACCGCAGTGTGAAAACGTAGCTGCGCTGAGGCCGCGGTCCGCTACGGCTGGGATTTGTCTGCGCCGAACTCCGGCTTGTGAAAGGGTTCGACGGTGCCCTTGAGCTTGACGGTCATGGGATCGCCGTGCCGGTCCACGGTTTTGCCCACGGCCACGCGGATCCACCCTTCGCTCACACAATACTCTTCGACATTGGTTTTCTCCGCGCCGTTGAAGCGGATGCCCACGCCGCGGGCGAGCAGGGCCTCGTCATAGTACGGGCTTTTCGGGTTGACGCAGAGCCGGTCGGGAAAGCTGTCGCTCATGGTGGTCTTAAAGAGAACGCCAGGACAGGTGATACGCAGCCTGCCCGCCCCTGCCAAGATGTCAGCAGCACCGCTGTCTTGTCATGTTTGAGCGGGCCTGAGCAGCCTCACGCCTGCCAAAAGGCCGATGGCCAACAAGGCGACGAGTGCGGCCAACCAGCTGCCCGCCGCGGCGACGCCGCCGGTCGCTGCCCACAGGATCGAAGAGAACGCTTCGGAGAAGGTGGCAATGCGCGACGAAGTGTGGCGGCGGCGAAACTGGTTTCGCTTGGCCTGAGCGCGAAACCACAGCTGGATCAGCGCGGCCGACATCGCAGAGGCGCCGATGCCTGCGACGGTGATGAACGCGAGAGGCGGAGCATAGATCAGCAGCCCCAGCACAAAGGGCGCGAACACGATGGCGATGCAGCCGATCACCGCTTCGATTTTCGCAAGCAGGAGACGGGAGCGGCGGACCGGGGCGCTCTGCACCAGATCGGGCGCGTCCTCCCCGGAGATCGTCAGCCAGGCAAGGCCGCCTGCCAATTGTCCAGCCGCCATAATCAGCACGGGAACAAGAATGCCTGCCGCACTGCCGCCGAAGGCGAAGCTCCGCCACATCAGCACGGTCGGCGGCAGCAGATAGAGCAGCTGCATCAGGGATTGCGACATCAGCCAGGGGTCGCGCAACAGAAGAAGCCCTTCCTTGCGACGCAACGCAGCGGCTGCCGGCCGAACTTCGAAACCGCGCGTCGTGCTGTGCCGGCTTACGGGATCACGGGAAACGCTCGCGGCGGAAATCACATAAGTCGCAAACCGCGGTGCGTAGAACCGGGTGACGAGCAGAAACACCATGAGGCTGGCGATCGCCACCGCGGCGAACGCATATCCGTCGGCGAGCGCAGCGCGCGCCGGCCACCAGAAGGCGCTGTCGAGCCGCGGCGCATGCGCCAGCACAAAGGACGATCGCAGGAAGGCGAGGCGCGACAAGGTTCCGGTTGAAAACATGGCGGCGAGCTGCAAGCCGATCACAAACATCCCGCCGATGACCGCCGCCACGATCTGCGCGATGAGCCGCGTGCGTTTCGGGCCGATGGTCTGAAACAGCGTGGCCGTCAGTGCGATCGCCAGGGCGGTGGCGACCAGCGAAACGGCGACGATCACGCCATAGGCCGCAAGCCAGCGTGGCCCGCTCCGCCAGGCGAGCACGTCGATGAACGGTCCCACGAAAACCAGCGACATCGCGCTCACGGCCAAGCCGATGGCGCCGATCCGGACGGCGAACAGGCGTTCCGCGGAGGTGGGCGAGGTCAGGATCAATTCCAGATCCGAGCGCGTGTAAAAGGTGCGGGTCACATTCTCCATCGCCTGGGACAGCATCGCCGAACCCGAGAGCGCAAGGCCGGCGGTGATGGCGATCAGGGTGGTCAGGTCGGCATGCAGTCCCGCCTTCCCGATCCGTCCCAGCGCGGCATACGCCACCAGATGCATCAACCCTGCAAAACTGACGGCGAAGATTCCGACCAGCCATTCCCGTTCGCGGCGTCCCGCTGTCATCATGGCGAGCGCGTCGCGCCAGGCGAGCCGCAACTCGTGCCGCGCGAACCAGGTGAAGGTTCCGGGACGGCTCATGCTTCCGGAGATTCTCGCTCGACGATGGCGAGGAACACATCTTCGAGGCTTCGATCGCCGCCGCCCATGCCTTCGCGCAGCTCGTTCAGGGTTCCCTCGGCGATCAGGCGTCCACCGGAGATCACGCCGATGCGGTCGGCCATGCGTTCCGCGATCTCCAGAATATGCGTGGTCATGATCACCGTGCTGCCTCTGGCCACCCGGTCGGCCAGCACGGATTTGACGAGGCGGGCGCTGCCGGCATCGAGGCCGGTCAGCGGCTCGTCCAGAATGATAAGCTTCGGCTCGTGCACCAGCGCGCCGGCCAGTGCCACCTTCTGGCGCATGCCGCGCGAGAAATGCTCGCAGCGTTCGCCCGCGAATTTCTCCAGATCGAGCCAGCGCAGCAATTCGCGCGCGCGGGCTTCCGCAATGGGTGTTTCGACATTCCAGAGACCGGAGACGAATTCGAGATATTCCGTCGGCGTGAGCTTGTCGTAGATCATCGGCTCGTCGGAGAGCCAGCCCACGATCTGCTTGGCGGCGACGGGATCGGCCAATGCGTCGGTGCCGAAGACGGAGATGCTGCCTGCGTCGGGCTTCAAGAGCCCGGTCACCATCCGCAGCGTGGTGGTTTTGCCCGCCCCATTCGGTCCGAGGAGCATGTAGAATTCGCCGCGCCGGACGCACAGGTCCAGTCCGTCCACGGCGGGACGCTTGAAGGACTTCCTCAGACCGCGGATTTCGAGAGCCGCAGAGAATTCTTCGTTGCGCATCAGCATTTTGGTACAGGCTTCTATCCCGGGCCAAATTAGGCAGCCACAGGTTTCAAACGCCTAAATCTCGCGCGCGAAGCGAAATGCTGACGCCGCGCCAACAGGCAATCCGCCTGTGCGGCCGCACCCCTCCCCCGGCGGAGGAGGGGTAACCCAATAACTGAATCTAATTCACGGTGACGGAAACCGGCGCCGACGGAATTCCATTGGCGATGACAACCAGAGAACTCGCACCCGTCTCCATTTTGGCGGGCACATCGAAATGGGTCGACACGGGTGTCTTTCCCGTGGCCACGCCCATCGTGCTGTGGTCGTGGGTACGGGCATAGAACACATCCTTCGTCGCCTTGTTGGTGATCTGCACCAGCGGATAATTGGTCGACGACTGATACTCGTCGCCCATGCCGCCGCCGGCCTGCGACAGCCCGTTAAACTGTGTCCCCGATATCTTGTAGCTGTTGCCGCGGGTCACGTTGGACGGAGCGTTGGAAATGGTCGGCTGCCACGCCGCCTTGTACGTGCCCGAGCTGGTATACACTTCCGAGCCGCCGATCAGGATCTGACCGTTCGGCAGCACGGTCATGATGCCGAAGGCCGCCATACCCGTGCTGGTGAGGTTGGTGCCATCCCACCTGTAAAGCGTGCCGCTGTTGCCTTCGACCAGCACATTGCCGTTGGTCAGCAGGGTCGCGAAGCTGTCGCCCGCCGAATCCCCGCCGGGAAAATCGGGGCCGGCGGCCCAGCCTTTTCCGGGCGTATAGATGGCGTTGTGGCTGGACGCGCCGGTGGCGAACACCGTGCCGTCGGGCCGCAGAACCGCAGGGCCCACTTCGCCGGGCGGGTAGTAGCACTTGCCCTTCGGCGGATAGGGGTTGCAGCAGCTGCCGAAGCAATCCGGTTCCTGAAGATCGGCTTTGGTGCTGCCGAGCCCGGTCCAGGTCTGCGTTGTGGGATTGTAGGATTCCGAGTTCGGATGCGCCTTCACGTCGAAGGTGAGCACGGTGCCGTCCGGCATCAGCGTCCAGCCTTCCTCCGAGTTGAAATCTGCTTTCCCGGTGTAGCCCGCGGCGGTCCACTTCATCGTGGATGGATCGAGGAATACGCCGCGCTTGTGCACCTTGTCGCCCAGGAAGAATCTTCCGTCAGCGAGCACCACCGATGGGGAGTCGCCGATGTTCTGCCAGTGCGGCGGCGGCTTGACCGGCGTCCAGGTCTGCTTCACCGGGTCATACACCGCGCCAAGATTGGTGAGCGCGAAACTTCCGAAATTGTATTCCCCGCCTTCGAACAGCACGCGCCCGTCCGCCAGCACCTGCGAAGCGGCGGCGTCAGGCGAATAACCCGCCTGGAGGCTGCCGACCTGTTTCCACGTTCCGTTGACGTAGCTGCCCGTCTTGTCGGGGGACAGCACCCAGAAATCGGGGTCGTTGCCGCTCTGCGCCAGCACCGTCCCGTCGGTCAGCAGGAAGGTCAGCTGCGCGCCCTCCGGCGCCTGATTGTTGAGGCGCGTGATGGAATCGGCAAACGCCAGCCCGGGCAGCACCGCGATCGCCGCGACAGCGGCAACAAACTTGAGCATGGAAAGAACCCCTCTTGGCGCGCTTCTTCTCGGCCAAGGGCCGGAGCGCGAGAAGGGCACATCATACCCCTGATCGTTCAGCGGGGCAAACATGGCTGTTGGTTTGCGGCAGCCGATGAGGCTCAGAAAATCGATGGAGAGACGGTCGCTTCGCGCCTGCTGATCAGGCCGAACGCGCGGGCCGCGACGGATTGTATGTCACGGCCCGCGGGAAAGGCTGGCGCTAGCGATATGAACTCGTGCCGTACGTATTGCTCACGCCAGATTGGCTGGTGGTCGTGTTTTCATCCAAGCCGCCATTGCTTTCGCTGCGGCGCAGAGTCTCGCTGGCAGATTCATAGGTACGCTGCGCGACCGATTTCACCTTGTCGAAACTGTCGCTCGCAAATTCCCGTGCGCTGTCTCTCAGCTTTTCGCCTTGCTCTCCGAGCAGTTCGTCTTCCATGCGACTCCAGGGAAGCAGCGCGCCGAGAGTCATTCCCACGGCAACGCCCGCACCGACGACCAGCAAAGGCCGTTCGCGCGCAAACTGCCTCAAGCTCGATCTGGATCGCGATCGATTGGCGGTGTTTCGATTGGTGGTGTCGGTTACCGTTCCTCTTGTTCGTCTTGCCATTTGCTAAGTCCCTTCAGAGTGGGGGCGGGATGCGTCCCTGATGGACCGCGTCTGCCAATTCGTTTGTGCAACGCACTGCTGCGATACGAGTTGCCGCCGCACATCTGGTTTTGCGCAAATGAGGATCCGGAATTGGGATCGCGGGGCAACTTCGTCAGTCGGCGGAACTTCTCCATATCCTGCGGGTTGTATCAACGCCTCGCACCCAGACATTGGAGACTTCTATGTATAAAGCCGCGCTCGTCGCGACGACAATTGCGCTCGCCCTGAATGGGGCTTCGGCCTTTGCCCAGGCGCCCGCTCAATCCGGTCCGCAAAATCCTCCCGTCAAGACGGAGGAGGGCAACAATTCGAACATGCCCGTTAAAGGGGCCAACAGTTTCACGATGTCGGAAGCCCGCTCGCGCATCATGGGCAAGGGCTACACGCATGTGACGATGCTGAAGAAGGACAATGCCGGCGTGTGGCGCGGCATGGCCATGAAAGATGGACAGCAGGTCCATGTCAGCCTCGATTTCCAGGGCAACGTGAACGCCGACTGAACCTCAGATCCTGACCAGAAAGAGAAAGCAACCGCAATGACAAAGACAATTTCTCATCTTTACGACGACTATCCTTCCGCGCAGGCGGCCGCGCGCGAGCTCGAGGCCGCGGGTCTCGATGACGGCGACATCAGCATCGTCGCAAGCAACGCGGACAATTGGTACAAGGACGACGACAGCGACGTGACGCACGTCGATGCCGAACACGACAAGGACCGCGACGGCGTCGACGATCGCAAGGAAGGCGCAGCCAAAGGCGCGGCCGTCGGCGGCGCAGCCGCAGGCGCTGCCGGTCTTGCGGCTGGTCTTGGCTTGCTTGCGATCCCGGGCATCGGACCCATCGTGGCCGCCGGATGGGCCGCCTCGACTCTAGCGGGCGTGGTGGCCGGCGGTGTGACCGGCGGCTTCGTCGGCGCGCTGGTCGAATCGGGCATCAGCAAAGACGATGCGGACGTTTATGCCGAGGCGATCCGCCGCGGCGGCGCCCTCGTCGTGGCGCGCGTCAGCGACAGCGATGCGGCGCGCTATCAGGCCATCATGGATCGTTCGGGGGTCAGCCCCGCCACCAGAGCCACGGCGTATCGAACCGCGGGTTGGAAAGGTTTCGATCCGGCGGCAAGGCCGTACACGGCGGATCAGATTCGCAGGGAGCGCGAGCTCTACCGCTGACCACCGGAAACTCTCGTCCCCGCGCCCGATTGGTGGCGTTGCGGACTCCAGCAACAGAAAGGAAAAGGACATGGACAAGGATCGCATTGAAGGCTCCGCAACGCAGGCCAAAGGCTCGCTGAAAGAAGCGGCCGGCAAGGTTACGGGCGACACGAAACTGAAATCCGAAGGCGCTGCCGATAAAGCGGCAGGCAAAGTTCAAAGCGCCGTCGGCGGGGTCAAGGATGCCGTACGCGACGCAGTGGACGACTGACCACCCTCAAGCTTGAATCGAGGAAGGGCCGCCGCTGGGCGGCCCTTCTGCTATTTGGGCGCGGCGGCAAGATCAGTGTTTGGCGCCGGCTTGCCAGTCGTGAATGGCTTGGATGGAAGCCCAATCGGCAGGCGCGATCAGGTTGATCACATTGAGAGTCAGATTGTCGCGAATGCTGAGCGCCGAGAAGATCTCCAGACACGCGGCCAGCCCCACAACCAGCGGCCAGCGCAGCCGCGACGCCAGGAAAAAGCCCGCGCACATCATCGCCGTGTCGGACACGGAGTTCAGGATGCTGTCGCCATTGTAGCCGGCCGCGAGCGCCTGCTGGCGATAGTGCTGGATCACCATGGGCGTGTTTTCCGTCAGTTCCCAGGCGACCTCGACACCCATGGCGACAAGCAAACGCACGGCGACGGGCGCGCGCGGCGCCGCAAGCTTGAGCAGTCCGTAGAAGATGAAGCCGTGGATGATGTGGGAGAAGCTGTACCAGTCGGCCAGCTGCTGCGAATTGTCGGCGCTGAACGGATCGTTCACCCAGAGAAGGATTCGCCCGCTCGCAGACAGGAACGGTTGGCCGAAGGCATGCAGCACGGCGATCTGCGTCAGCACCAGCGCGGCGGCGATGGCGCAGAATATGATTGCCTTTCGAGCGCCCGCCTTCACCGCGTATAGACTGTCGCTGTTTCCCGGCGCCGACCATACGTTGGAATTCACAGCGTATCGTTAAGCAGGAAATGCGTATGCTGTTGGGGATTTCGGTAGTGTCTCAGTTTGAAATTTGGTGGGCCGCAAGCCACGCCATCGCGGCCCTTGTCTCCGCAATCAAGGAGCGCGTTTTGCTGATGAGTTGCCGGGTATCTGCGGCGCTGACGTGCAGAGCGATCAGTTCGTTGCCTAACGATTCAGAATAGGCGAACGTTTCGGCCGCAGTTCCTGTGAACATGTCAGGCATTTTGATCCTTACCCGCCGCAGCCGTGGCGAGGCATGCGCCTGTTAGAGGCAGGAGTCAAACAAGCAGCCAATAGCCAGCATCATAGGCTAGAGACTCCGCTGCCCCAAGATGCTAAGTTCCATCCGTCGCCAGCCACTACCAATGGGCGCTGGCGCTTGAGAGACCTCCGGGGCACCTTCCAAAACGCGTGCCCGCACTCCCGCTCAAAGGGCGAGGAGGGTGCTTATGGTGGACAAGAGAACCCGCGCGGAGCATTACCGCAACAAAGCCGAAGAGGTCCGAGCTCTCGCAGAGTCGATGAACAACGCCGAAGCAAAGGCATTCATGGCAGGGGTGGCCGCTGACTACATCATGTTGGCGCGGATTATCGAGCACATCGCCGACCCAATCCCGGCAAGCGAGTAAACTAGGACACCCACTTCCACAAATTAGGCGAGCACCGTTTCGGGCTGATCTTTTCCATGCCGCTGAACGCGCGGTGAGCAACCGATTCACGTGAGGATGCGGAGGCCCTCTCCGCCTCGTCAATGGTGGAGAAGGCGGGATGTTCGTTTCACCTGATCCGCAAGGAATTGCCAGGTCCGTTCGACATCGCGCCAGGTCCGGCGAACGCCGGGATCCAATGCCTTGTCGGCATTCGCGTGCGCCTCGTCCGCCTTGCGGAGATACCGATCGCGGCGCTGGTCCGGCGTTCTTTCGGCGCGGAGTCCCATCCGCAGTTAACGATTCAAACGGGTGCTAAGGCCCAACGGATATGCATTCCGCTGCCTTGCTTCACGACAGAGTGTTTCTCCAGCGGCAGGGATTTGCAGAACGCCTTCGCGCCCGTGCGAGAAGCTGTACCAGTCAGCCAGCTGCTGCGAATTGTCGGCGCTGAACGGATCGTTCACCCAGAGAAGGATTCGCCCGCTCGCGGACATGAAGGGTTGGCCAAAGGCATGCAGCACCGCGATTTGTGTCAGCACCAGCGCCGCAACGATCATGATGTAAGTGAAGGGTTGCTTAGTAGTCGCCATGGCAGACCATTGCTTCATGGCGTGATGGCAACGCCGCTACTTTCCTCGATCTAGAAGGGTTTGCGACGAGGGCATCGATTTTCGGAGAAATCTTCGTTCTGTTAGAGCGTCCCGGATGAGCTTGCGGGCACGCTGGAATTTGACGTTCTCCGGCAGCGTGTTGTCGGGAAAACTGTCGCTCATCCCCTTGCCTTTGCACGATCGGATTTTCTGGCGCAAGCTGGTGTTTCGAAGGGGAAGAACCATGAAAACCAACCGTCTGCTCATTTGCGCCGCCGCGCTAACGGCCGCCACCGCGCAAGGCGCCGTGGCCGGCAAATCGCCCATCCCATTCGCATCGGGCCGCTACGCACACCGCGTGGTGTCCGGCTCTCCCGGCAGCGTCGTGCTCTACGACCAGAACACCGGCGATTCCGGCGCGGCGATCTCGTCGCAGAACTTCGCCGGCGATCAGGACCAATACGATGATCAGGGCGCGGATGATTTCATCGTTCCGGCCGGTCATGTGTGGGCCGTCAAGGAAGTGGATGTCACCGGCGGGTACACGGAGGGCAAGGCGGATTCCCAGCACATCACAATCTATGCAGACCACGGCGGCATTCCGGGAAAGCGCGTGGCGGACTGCGATGGACTGCAAGGCACCGACACTGGCGGTTCCTTCGCGATCCGGATCCCCAAGACGTGCCGGATCAAACTGCGCAGCGGCACCTACTGGCTTTCCGTCGTGGCCAATCAGACGAGCGGCCAATGGCTGTGGGAAGCGCGCACGCCGATCCTCGGAAACGAGGCTGTCTGGCAGAATCCGCCGGGCGGCTGGGGCTTCTGCCAGAGCTGGGGAACGCTCGAACAGTGCATCGGCCTGGCCGACGATTTCATGTTCGCGTTGAAGGGACGGGACAAGCTACGATAGCGCCTGCGCCGTTGCAGCGAATGCCGGTGCCGCTGCGTACCGCCCTCATCGGAATCGTGCGGTAGGAAACCCTCTTCCCTGGGCGCCGAAGTGTGTATATATACACACTCTGGGAACAGCGGCATGGGAACGCGCGGCACGCTGTCAGCGAACGAACTGGTCCGGCGGCTGCGTGCGGATGGCTGGATCAAGAAACGGAAAGGTCCGGGCGACCACGTCCAGTTCGCACATCCAACAAAGTCCGGCCGCGTCACCGTCGATATGGGCTCGCGCGACATTCCCATGGGAACGCTGCGCAGCATCTATCGGATGGCGGGCTGGAAATGGTGATCGCTCGATTGAGGAGAGCAAGATGAGCGAAGTTGTGTATGGCCTCATTCACGAGGCCAAAGGCCGCTACGGCATCTCGTTCCCGGATTTTCCGGGGTGTGTCGCAGCCGGCGCGACCCCGGATGAAGCGCTGCGCCGCGGCGCCGAAACCTTGCGCTTTCATATCGCCGGAATCATCGAGGATGGCGGAGCGCTGCCAAAGCTTCGAGGCTTGTCGGAGCTGCAACGGGCCAAGACGTTCAGAGCGGACGCGAAAGGGGCGACGGTGGTCGGCGTCAACGTCGAGCTGCCCGGAAAATCGGTTCGCGTGAATATCTCGCTGGAAGAGCGCCTGCTTGAGGCCATCGACCGCGCCGCAGACCATGCCGGGCAATCGCGCTCGGCCTTCCTGGCCGAAGCCGCCGCCCGCCGCATCAAAAGCGCAGCGTGAGATGATCGTGAGGGGAATGAGTATCCTGTCCCGGATTTCGGAAGGGACGGGACAAGCTGCGATAGCAGCACCCTTGAAGCGGATGGGTTGACGCAGAGCCTATCGGGGAAACTGTCGCTCATGCTGCGGTATGCGGCGAGCGAACCGTAATAAACAATCCGCTGGTCGTGCTAAGATGCTGTATCTCCTCACGCGGGTCGCCACTTAATCCAATATTGCGCGTTCGACGATGCGCCAAAACCTGTCCGCGTCACACGGCTCTCGCTCATAGCTCACTGGATCCTCCTCAGCGTTGCCCAACACGAGCGGCGGACTACGAGTAAAATTGGTGCATGATACGAGCGTAAGGCACTCCGACTCCTTAGGCACAATGGATTCATGAAATTCGTTCGTGGGAATGAAGTATGTTTGGTTTTGACTGTACGGGCGCGTCGCTTTCCTTCGAAGTCCCGTTATCTGTCCGGTCGAGCGAATCGTGGTCGAATTGCCGTCATAATGAGCCTCCCAGAGCGTGAATTCTTTTCCAGAAATCAGATCGTAGCTGCAATCAATGAGGCAACCCCGGAGAACTGTGCTGGCTAAATCGTATGAATGTGTGTGTATTGGCCAATGCGGAATTTTCGGCCGACGCTCGTTCAATAGCCAGAGATGCAGTCTGACAGAAATCTCGGAGTTCTCCAGTATGGTACAGCTGACGAAACCCAGCGGATGCCAGCGTGGTTGTGCACCGCGGAGACTACCCAGTGTGCTTCGAAGCCAAGCGGCGTCATAATCCATATTTCACTTCTCGTAGGGGTTACGATCCAAATGCACCTCGCTTACGATTTTTTCCGCGGTCAACCGATCACACAACTCTTTCATCTCCAGAGCCCCCAAGAAAGTAGCGACATCCTCTGACGTTATTTCCTGTAGGCTGCGTTTAGCGGGAAAACCTGAAACATTCAGACGACTCGCTTGGGTGGCCAAGTATTTTAGTTCCAACATGAAATGATCAAACATAAAATGACCTCGGCTCAGCTTCAGTGCTGGTCGTTGACGATCTTCGACCGTCAAGATCATAGCGTCATCACTCGCATCTATTCGCACGGGATCAAAAGCTTTCGTTAGAAATAGGTCTATGGCCATCCCCCGATTCCGCGTGTACCAACCGCAATAAACGACGGTGACTACAGCCTGTAGCGCGACATCTTCGGCGGTGTAGTCCGACTTGCCATCTGCGGTCCTGATTTGATTTCGATATTCGGCATGTTGTTGGCAAAGCGGTTCGATACGAGGGTCCAAGATGTAAACGTCCACATCAACGCCCGTCCGCGAAGATAGATCTCTGAGCACTCTGGATCTTAAGTAGCGCCCAAAATTTCCGCTGTAGAACCAGCGATGAGCATCCTTCAGAAGGCTGGTGAACTCGTGACCTATTTTCGTGGGCGGGACTTCAACAACTTGATCCGAGCGCTGACCTTTCGGAATAAAGAAATAAATGAATCCGATGACCACTGCAGATGCAACTATCCCAGAAAGGATGTGCATAATCACCAAAAACGCAAACTCACCCCAGTTGCCGCCGTAGAAATGAAGAGGCACGGCAGTCGCAATCAAAACCATGCACATTATGAAGATCAGAGCGACGAAGGTCCGGCGATGATACTTCGGTAAGGTTGTAAAGTCCTCAAGCCCCATGGTTGTCTCCCCGTGCAACCGACACTTCACCAGTACGGCGAGAATTTCGGCGGTGTATTGAGCAAGCGTCCCCCTTTTGCAACGTTGCACGTAGCACACGAAAGTTGAAAATTTGTGGGATCGTTCGTTCCTGATTGTGTCAAAGGCACAATGTGATCAAGGTGTAAATCGTGTACTGGAGCACCGAGACCGGTAAGGTCGCGCCAACAATGCTGGCATCGCCCGTGGTCACGATGGAAGATTCCTGCTTTTAGCCATGCCGGTAGATAGTTTGGTCTCTTCAAAACACCGTCTGCCACCAAGATCGTCGGATGATCTGCTCGCTTAAGCCTTTTTAGCAACTCGGCAATGCGGCTCGCGAAAATGGTGACGAAGCCACGATCAGAGAACAGCACGTGAAACGCCGACGGGACGACCACCGCGCTTGCACTAGCCAGAAGATGATCAAGCTCGTGCGTATGGTCGCGGACTTACTTCTCGGTTAGCCATTCTGGAATATTCATTCCCGCTTCCGATAATAGTTCTGCATAATAGGGAACATCGTCCTCTGGAAATTTCCGCGTGGAATATTCCAGGTAGGAAAACGCTACGGCGTGAATGGTCTCGTGGAGTAAGGTTTGCTTGCAGGGCAATGCTGCCCGTGCGGGCAGATCGTCAAACCAGAACCAGTCTATATATTCCATATCGAAATCGATTCCATTGACTACAACACCGTAAACTTGGTCAGCGAGTCCATACACATGATTGCTCTTGAACGATTCGAGCTGGAAGTCACGCCGCATAGGGGTTTCCCTCATCGCAAAACGTGCGTCATAGCTTGTACCTTCACTCCTTCATCGCCCGCGTCAGCTTCCGCAACAGGCGGACGAGTTCGGCGCGCTCGCTTTCGCTGAGGCCCGACACCATTTTGTTTTCCAGCTCCATGTCGGCGCGGAAGGCGGCCTCGATCTTTTTCTTGCCGGCTTGTGTCAGCTCCACCAGCACGCTGCGGGCGTCGTCTTCCGCGGTGCGGCGATGGATGAGGCCCGCATCTTCCAGCCGGTCCAGCCGTGCCGTCAGCCCGCCCGAGGAAATCATCAGCGCGGTGAAAAGCTCGGTGGGCCGGAGCGTGTAAGGCGCGCCCGCCCGCCGCAAGGTCGCCAGCACGTCGAATTCGCCGGTATCGAGCCCGTGACGCTTGAAGGTTGCCTCGATGGGCGCGCGCGATTCCAACACCAGGCGGCGGGCGCGGTTCAGCACGTCGGCGCCCTTGATCTCCACCTCGGGCATCTCGCGCGACCATTGCGCCAGCGCGCGGTCCACATGATCGGCGGCTTCCGAAACGCGCTTCGCCGCCGCGTTGTGTTTCTCGCGAGGAGTTTCGCCCCCTCCCCCACTCTCCTTTGCGAACACGCTCCCGCGTGCTTCGCTGCCCGCGGTCCCCCTCCCCCGCTTTGCGGGGGAGGATCCAATAGGCTTGCCGCCGCTGGCATTCCTGCTCTTCATGCAGCACAACCCTGCCATGAAATATCTCGATGTCAAGTATCTTGACCAGAAGGCAGTCTCATCATACTATCTCGACATCAAGATACAGGAGATCGCCCATGACCGCCCCGCCCTTCCAGCCTGCCGGTATCGATCATGTCGTGCTGCGGGTCGCCGATGCCGCCCGGGCGCTGGCTTTTTACGAAAATGTGCTGGGCTGCAGGCTGGAGCGCCACCAGGCGGATATCAGCCTCTGGCAGCTGCGCGCCGGTACGTCCCTGATCGATCTGGTGAATGTGGACGGTGTGGTGGGCCGCCGCGGCGGACCGGCGCCCGGCACGGGCGGCCGCAATGTGGATCATGTCGCCCTCGCCATCCGGCCTTTCGAGCGGGAGGCCTTGGCCGCGCACCTGGCCGCCCATGGTGTCGCCGTCGAAGGCGGCAGCGACGACAATTACGGCGCGGACGGCGAGAGCCCGTCGCTCTACATCCGCGACCCCGACGGCAACATGGTCGAGCTCATGGGTCCAGGCCGGGGGGAGGGGGGTGGATTCCGGTGAAACGAGTCCGTGTGGTGACGGGATCGGCAGGCGCAAGATGTTGAGTGGCGGCGGGACATGAGAGGGACGGGATGAAGCGGGGCGGTGCCGGCGCGCTGGCGTTGTGGTGTTTGGCGATGACGTCCGGCTCATCCGCGAGGGCCGACGAGCCGCCCCTCTGCGCCGACCGGCCGATGAAGTCGAATAATGCCTGCGCGGCCGCGCCGGGAACCTGGCAGCTCGAAACCGATCTCTTCAACGGCACCTTCCAGCGCAGCGGCGGCATGACCACCGACACCTGGCTCCTCACCAATCCCACACTGAAATACGGCGTGGCAGAGAACTGGGATGTGGAGGCGAACCTCGTGCCCTATGAAATCGTGCGCACCCATGATGCCTTCGGCACGCACACGCTCTCCGGCATCGGCGATCTGTTCCTGCGGGTGAAGTACGATGCGATTCCTGAGGGCAATGTGCAGCTGGGGTTTGTCCCCTATGTGAAGCTGCCCACGGCGCGCGATGGCATCGGCAACGGCGCGGTCGAAGGGGGTGTGAGCGTGCCGGTCAACATCACGCTGTCGGAGGTGTGGTCGTTGGGCTTCTCGCCGGAATTCGATGCGCTGAAGGATGCGAACGGCGATGGCCGCCAATTCAACACCAGCCAGACGGTGGTGGTGGGCTATGCGCTGCCCGGCGATCTCACGCTCAATGCCGAATTGTGGGGCGACTGGAACGACGATCCCGCGGGCGTGCCCACGCAATATTCGCTCGATCTTGCGGCGGCAGAGCTGCTCACCAAGACCTTCCAGATCGACGGCGGCGTGAACATCGGGCTGAACCGCGCCACGCCGGACGTTCAACTCTACGCCGGCCTCGCGACCAGGTTCTGAGTTCTGCTAGGGTCGGCGGCGGCGAGCAACGGAGGGAACTATGAGCACGGTTCTGGTCACCGGCGGCTCAGGGTTCATCGGCAGTCATTGCATCCTGCAACTGCTGGCGGCGGGACATGCGGTGCACACCACGGTGCGCAATCTGGCGCGCGAGAGCGGGGTCCGTGCCATGCTGAAGGCGGGCGGTGCGGAAGCCGATGACCGCCTGTCCTTTTTCGCCGCCGATCTCACCAGCGATGCCGGCTGGGCAGAGGCCGTCAGCGGCTGCGAATACGTGCTGCACGTCGCCTCGCCCTTTCCGCCAACCTTGCCGAAGCACCAAGACGAACTGATCGTGCCGGCGCGCGAAGGCGCGTTGCGCGTGCTGCGGGCGGCGCGCGATGCGGGCGCGAAGCGGGTGGTGCTCACCTCGTCGTTCGCGGCCATCGGCTACGGCCACAAGCCGCGCAGCACACCCTTTGACGAAACCGACTGGACCGATCCCGACGGCCCTGATGTGCAACCCTATGCCAAATCCAAAACGCTGGCGGAACGCGCGGCGTGGGACTTCATCGCCCGTGAAGGCGGCGGTCTCGAATTGTCGGTGGTCAATCCGGTGGGCGTGTTCGGGCCGGTGCTGGGCCCCGACTATTCCACGTCCATTCTTCTCATCCAGCGGCTGATGGATGGCGCCATGCCAGGCTGTCCGCGGCTCAGCTTCGGCGTGGTGGATGTGCGCGACGTCGCCGACCTGCACCTTCGCGCCATGACCGACGCCGCCGCGAAGGGCGAACGCTTTCTGGCAGTGTCCGGCGATTTCATGGAGATTGCGAGGGTGCTGAAGGTACGCATGGGCGCAGCAGCGCGGCGCGTACCGACGCGGCAGATTCCCGATTGGCTGGTGCGGCTGGCGGCCTTGCGGGATCGGGCCGTGAAGCAGATCCTGCCGGAGCTCGGCAAGGCCAAGAACGCCACCAGCGCCAAGGCGCAAGCGAAGCTCGGCTGGTCGCCACGCTCGCGGGAAGAGGCCATCGTCGCGACTGCCGAAAGCCTTGTGCGCCTGGGATTGCTCAAGGACGGCGATAAGAAAGCGGCATGAAGGAAAGTTCATTCGCCGTTCAGAGTCTTGCTGGAAGAATGAGCGGGCGTATCGACAGGAAGGAATCGACAATGAAGCAGTTTAAAGTGTTGAGCATGCTCGCACTGCTGACGGGACTCGCGGCGCCCGCGCTGGCAGGCCCCGGCGATGGCGGCGGCGACGATCCCAACTATTGGGTTCAGATGGGTTCGGAACGCTTCGACGGTGGGTTTGATCGGGAGTCGGCGGTGGGCGGTTGGGCCGGACGCAGCATCGATCGCATCGCTTTGCGCGCGACGAATGGGTTTGCGCGCTGCATTCGTGTGCGCGCAGAGTTTGGCAACGGCAACACACGTGATCTCGACGCCAGTGGACTGTCCCGCATGACACCTGGGCGTACGTATCGAATCGATCTGCCGGGCGGCGACCGCAGAGTCGTGAAGTTCCGCCTGACCTGCCGGCCGCTGGGCCGCGACGCGGTCAACGTGCAGATTTTCGCGCGGAAATAGCGTGGGCCGCGCTTTCGGGTGGCCGGAACTTGCTTCCTGCCACCCGCGGCTCATCCCGTATTGATCCGGAGCAGCATTCGCCGTTCACTTGGGGTGCCCCCCAATGGAGTATGCGAATGTCCTTCACCATTTATGATGCGTCGGTCCCACCGCTGATCCGCGGGCTCGAAAACCTTGCGAAAATTCTCGACAAGGCCGTCGCGCAGGCGAAATCCGAAGACCGCGACGTGACCGCGCTGCTCGAAGCGCGGCTCGCGCCCGACATGTTCGCGTTTACCCGCCAGGTGCAGGTCGTCAGCGACACGGCCAAAGGCTGCCCGGCGCGGCTGACGGGAAGCGAACCTCCCAGTTTTCCGGATGAGGAGAAAACCTTTCCGGAGCTGCAGCAGCGGATTGCCAAAACCGTCGATTACCTGAAATCGTTCCGTCCGGAGCAGTTCGAAGGCGCGGACGCCCGCACCGTCACCCTCAAATTCCCCCAAGGCGCAATGTCGTTCTCCGGCCGCGATTATCTGACCAGCTTCGTGCTGCCGAATTTCTATTTCCACATCACAGCGGCATACGCGATCCTGCGCCACGAGGGCATCGCTGTGGGGAAAATGGACTATCTGGGACCGCCGCCTGCGGCCTGATGCCGGAAGGCGCTTCAGACCGGTTTTCCAGCACATTGGGATCCTAAGCTTAGAATTCCACGTGGACAAGTTGTCGCGG
>JADMIO011575584.1_pt1 | contig 61443 bp, 49 predicted proteins | sample 8958161 | NCBI WGS metagenome assembly JADMIO01 (sample SAMN16585339, study PRJNA669376) | soil metagenome | isolation source: Crop rotation soil | place: USA: Cullars Rotation, Alabama | collected 2011
GCGACAACTTGTCCACGTGGAATTCTAAGCTTAGGATCCCAATGTGCTGGAAAGAAGTGTGGGACAAGACGATCGAAGGCAGCTTCTGGAGAGAATAGACATATCCGCGGCTGTATTTGACTCGTTACTATCAGAATTAAAGGCCTTGCCAATCTCTGACGTGCAGGGCCAAGTGATGATGAAGGAAAAGTTGGTGAAAGAGTATGCGGTAGGCAAATATGGCGATCTGCAAGTACCAGAGTCTGAAAAGATGGCTGCTCCATGCAATGACAGAGTTAAAATTGATATGACAGTGCTAAACGAGGCCGAAGATGCCCTGAGTCATCTACGGTCGCAGATTAGTTCAGCCGACATCAGCAATGACTTGATCCGGGCCGGGAGGGGACACGTTGACACAATTATACAGAAAAAGTTAAAGGATTATGATCCGCTGGCTGGAAAGATCGAGTCAGCGATTGAAAAGGCAAAGAGAGAAGTTGACTCGGATAGACGAGCGCTAGATGATAAAAGGAGCGCATTGAACAACAATGATGCGTACAAAATAGTTAAAGAGCAAATAGAAAAACGAGAGTCTCTAATTGCAATATATCGCTCAGAGTCAACAAAGCTAAAGTACAGTCAGTGCTCTTCTAATAAACATATAGGCAACAGTTGGAGGCCATCCAGAGGATCAAATTGGAAGTGGACGATCAGCGAGTCGAGTACAAGAAAATATTGGAGATCGTCAATGAAAAGAAAAAACTAGAGACCAGATCGCTGCCGGCAATAAAGCTCGCTGAGGAGAAGGAGGAGGACCAGGCAATGAAGAGTCGAGAGTATTTGCTCAAGAGATTGAAGCAGTTGGGGATATCACCGAATGGCCAATAAACCGAGAAACCGGGGTTCTTGTATATACTGAAATGGTAAGCGTCCTTCCATCTAATTGCCCATTGTCCATATGTCCATTCCGCGACTTTATTGTAGTCAAGTGATGATACTAACCATGCATTTCGATAGCCGTCTGTCAAGGCCCACGAACTGCGCTATAAGAATACTGCAGAGCTTGGCAACCAGCTGATAGACCTGAAACAGGAACTCAACACTCTGAGGGTGCAGGCTGTTTCTGGAAGCGAGAATGCGACAAAATCCGGTGCCATTCGCACAGCCCGCAAAGCTATTGCCCGCGTGCTCACTGTGATGAGCGAGCAGAGAAAGTCAAAGCTGGTCGCCCAGTGCGGCAAGGGCAATCGCCTCCCTCTCGACATGCGTGCCAAGAAGACGAGGGCGTTGCGGAGGGCTCTGAGCAAGGAGGATGCTGGCCGAGTGACCCTCAGGCAGCAAAAGCGGGTCATCCATTTCCCAAAACTCAAATATGTGTTGAAGCCCTGAGAGAGCACCATCTGATATACCATATTAAACGCATGGCTGAATTTTATGTCAAGCTAAAGTTCATCTCGGAACTGGAACGCGTCTCTCCTTTTCACCTTTACCCTCTTTTCATCCTTTGTTTCCTTTTCAGTCTCTTTGCCGATGGTGAACAGCGATTGAGGGACTGACTGTGCCCTCAGATCACCAAACACATCGAGCAATGATTGTCGGGGGAAACGTGAGGATCGTGAATCTGATGCAGCACCATTCACCTCGCTCTGCAGCATGTGAATGATAGCCTGTTTGAGAATCGGAAAGGTGTCAATGGACTCTACGAGCTCAGACAACCGCTTTAGTCTCGCTTTTCGAGCTGCGTCAAGACGATCTGACTTGCTTGACAATGCCTCCTTGGCGCCCGCATTGTTGTCTGCACAAAGAATGGCCTGCTTGGGAGGAGTTCGAGGACGGAATGACGGAATGTCACATAGAGCTGGCGTTCCGATGATCAAAACATAGTGACAGATAGAGTCCTCGAAGATGTCGATAAAGTAGGGCGCAAGGCGGTTCTCGGCACATTCAAAACGAACCTCTGCGGCTCGGTGAACAATTCCTTTGTCGACCGTTCTGCAGCGGTCACCGTCCCGGTAGGTGACGCTAAACACGTTTCCAAAGCGCACGTCGGTGGCACCTGCCCTTTTAGGTAGAAAGCGTCCCAGCAGGAATTCAGAACTAATGCTGCCTACTTTCGGCGCATTCTTTCTTCCTTTGCGGATCATCTCTTCTCGTTCCTTTAAAGTCACCGTGTGAAACTGTCGGACTCGCTTCATGTGACACACCTCATATGTCCACCAACCCTCTGTAATTTGCAGACATCCTTTAGTGGAGCGGGCAAATCCTTTTAGTGCCTTGGTTGCTGCATTGGCCATTACCCGACGTTCCTCTTCGCTCGGGGGCATAATACTGATCTGCTCGCTAAGATACGGTCTGGGAAGAATGCACGTCATGTTGAAATTGTCTCTTGTTTTGAATACATGTACGATCGTGTCGTTTTGATTTTGGGCCCTCACAAATTCAGCGGCACTTTCGGGGAGAAAGCGCAGGGACAATTTGCGCCATGCGTGCAAGTCCCTGTCGGTCCTAAAGTTCAAAAAGTCGCTCTTCAGGATGGGAGAAAAGACAGATTTGTCTAGATCCAAATGATCCATTTTAGGGAGTGTAATGTTGTTGGTTGGAGGCTGTTTAAAGAGAGAAAACGGGATGAACGCGGAAAGGACCTGTTTCAACAAATTGATCATGCTGTTGATGATTATATTCCGGTCACCCCATGTCACAGGACTCTTATGCACACAAAGGGTTGGCTTCCTCAATTTCCAGTTCGACAGACCATTTCGAACCAGCACTGTCGGCGTCTGCATCCTCTGCATGCCTATCCTCAAGCTCCTCCTACAATTACTATAGTAAGCAACAAGAATTGCTGAGGCTCATCCAGGACTCCTTTTCATTGCTGTCAGTCATTTGCTCCGATCACCGCAATGATCGATTCCCCCTTTTGTACCCAAAATTTTGCACTTCAGCCGGGATCAGTTCTCATTCTCGATCCCGATCGCGGTCTGTGCACAACAACAATAGCAGCAGTGGCAGCAGATTCCAGTTGATCGGAATATCCGGGACAAGGAGTGCCTCTTGCACATCCTCTCCCATCGCTACTGATTTGAGCGTGCTTGAGGAAGCCAGTCTGGGAAAACTATTGGCGAGCAGATTGGACGAGTGCCGCGAGTACCTTGAAAGAATGATTGTGAGGGTGCGAGACAGAACTTCGCGGGTACTGGTCACAGGAGATGTCAATGGCGGCAAGTCAACGCTCATCAACGCATTCCTGTCCTACACACCACCCATTCTTCCCATGGACCAGCAGCCCTGCACACAGGCCTTCTGCGAAGTTGTTCCTTTGCTGGGTAGCAGCACTCAGCCCACTGTCAATGCCATACCCGACTATGACAAGTACGACCAATGTAATGGCAGCACGTTTGACCTAATGTCCATGTCCCGAATGCAATCAACGGTTCAGGAAGAGGACGCGCCATACCAATGGTACCGGATCCTGCTGCCGATCCGTCCGGACAATATACTGCTGTGCAACGATCTGGTGCAGGTTTCTCTAATCGATTCGCCGGGTCTCAATTCAGATCTCTTCAAAACGATGAATTTGTTTGCTCGCCAGGAAGAGATCGACGTGATTGTATTTGTGGTGAACGCAGCCAACCATCTGACACTGTCGGCCAGAGAGTTTCTAGAGACGGCGGGGCGGGACAAGGCCTACATTTTCATTGTGGTCAACAAATTTGACGATATTCGCAACAAGGACAAATGTCGGCGGATTATAATGCAGCAAATTGCCGAAGTGCTGCCATCCACGGCCGCAGAAGCCAGCGAACTGGTCCACTTTGTGTCGGCCAAGAATGAGTTGTCCCGGGCAGCCGGCAAAAGCGGATCTTCAGACTCTATTCCAGTCCTCCCCATTGCTGACGCAGACTTGGACCAGCAATCTGCAGACTTTGCACGGCTGCAGGCATCTCTGGCCGACTTTATCTTGTCGAAGAGGACAAAAAGCAAATTGCTGCCAGCAAAGACCTTTTTGCTGAACCTGCTGTCCGATTTGCAAATATTACTGCAACATAATGAGCGCTGCTGTCAGGAAGAGCTGACGACGATCCGGCGGGACATTGATTTGCTGACGCCCTGCTATGAGGAGCTTGTAAAGCGGGAAGCACCTTTGCGGCAGGATTTGCTGCACGGGGTAACTGATGCCTCCAACCTCATCTACTCGCGCTCCTCCCAGGTATTTTGCTCGTTTGAGATAAAGATCAAGGACGTGGTTAGCAAGGCCCCATGGCAGGGTCTCTTCTCCATTTGGGCCTGGCGAAAGAGGATTCTGGGAATGATTGAACAGGAGGCGGGTGGCTGTTTGTCAGAGGCACAGAGGGCTGCCACAGACACTATGCGGACCTCTCTGGATTACCTGCACCACACTGCATTAAGCCATGCCGCGTCTGTCTATGGCAAGGACAGCTCTTCAGGTATGCCTTTGCCATTGCAACAGCCACACATTGTCCTGGAAATCAACGCTCTTAATAAGCTTCCCAGGTGGGAGCTCTTTGACGTTTCCTTGTTTTCAATGCCGTCTGTTATCAAAGTTCTGGTTACCGGCTGCCTGGCGGGCTCGTCCGTCTTCCTGGCTTCTTCCATGTCGCTATCCGTGTCTGCCTACCTTTTGCAGAACGTGGCTGCCAAGCGACTGCCACTGCTCATCGTCGGCGGTGTTTTGTCGGCATCGTCGCTGTTGGTGCTGTTTGGCGATTTCGAGGGAATGGCGCGCATGCGGCTCATCCGCCTGCTTCTGTCACATTATGGCGACCCGTCCTGGAAGCACCGCCATTGCCACGCAATCGAGTCGGCCTGCCACCAGCAGCTGATGGCAGTGTCTGGCGGGCTACTGCAGCGGTTTCAGGAGGCGTTAGCCTCGCAGCGAAGGCTACGTGCAGAAAAGGATCTGCAGCGGGCACAGCTGAGCACCCGCCTGGAGCAGGTCATTGGACAGCATAGACGCATCACTTTGTTACACGAATCAGTCAATGGACTTGTCCTTTGACACCGAAAGATCATATATTGCTGTTTATTTCAGTCAGTCATTGATTGGTGGACATGGAAATGCTCTTTTTCACCTCTCCGGTGTATTGGATTACCTGAGATTTCAAAGCAAGACAGTCTGCCCGGAGATTAAACATTTCCACGTCATGTGATCTCTTCAGATCGGATATCTATGGGGGTTAGCTGCCTGTTCATGAAGGATACCTTTTGTTCCATGTCCTTTACTAGGCGGTCGGTGTCATCCATTTTGGCCACCACCTGAGCTCGTTCTTCGCTAAGTGCTGAATAATCTCGGCGGAGAAGAGTGAGTCTCTCTGCAAACTCTTGTCGCTTGGCCTCTTGCTGTACTGTCAGCCGGGACAGTTTCTCGGCCGCCATATTGCATTGTCTCTTGAGATGTTGCTGTCTAACCGACAGCTCTTCCAGTTCCATTCTCTGTCGCTCATTCTTATCTCTCAGACTATAAATCTCCCTCTCCAGTTCCTCTACTCGCTTGCTGCCCTGTTCGTTTTGCTCTAGTTGCTGAAGGCAACGTTTCAGATCACCCTCCAGTTTTGCCAGCTGCTCCACTCGGCCCGTCAGCTCTCTGGACCGCTTCTCCAGCGATGTCAGAGCGGTGCGCTCCGAGGCAATGCTGGCCTGCATCTCTGATATGATCTGGAGGAGTTTTTCTGGAGAATGAACAATTCTTGATTTGAGCTTGGCACATTCTTGTCGTCCTGACGACATCAAATATTGGAGGCGTGCCTGGTTGTCGACTAATTCCTGTCTTCTTCTTTTGTGTCCCTCAATCTCGGTGGAGAGCGTGTTTTGTTGTTTCTTTAGCTCCCTCAAGTCATTCACAAGCACCCCAATCTGTTCTTTGATTGCTTGCACCTGAGGCTCCTCGGCGACCCGCTGCTGTCTAATCGCTTCTATCCGCGACCTGAGCTCAGCTTCTCTGGAATTCAGGCCCGCCAGCTCCTGGGCCGCCTCCTCGCCACGCTTCATCAATTCCTCCCATACCGACAATTGTTCCTCTCGAAATTTGGCAAAGTTTATGATGGCGGAGAGGATAATCCGCAAACGGGGACCCTCCGGCTTTACCAGGTCTTTCAAACCAAAATCTTCAATGCCCACCTCCCACATTAGCCGCGCTATTTGGCGGTAAAATGCCAGCAAGGAAACAGCGTCCATGTGTATTTCAGGATATTCAAGCGCCTGGAGGGCAGCTGATAGATTGTTGGACGAGGCGTTCACCGAATCCAAAGCCTTACTCCCCATGAAAACGTCCACAAATGCCTCAAAAATGCGCTGAACTGTGGCAGGGTTCGGCTTGATCAGGTCGGCCTCCGAAAGGGGAATACGAAGGTCAGCCATACACTGCAGGATTTCAACAGTCTTCAGCTCCGGGAAGGAATAAACAGGCTTTCCTCTGTTCATCCTTTATGTCTCCGCAAGTGCGAATGAGCCCGCCAAATTGCAATGTTATTTATTTCAAAATAATTCTGTAATGGTATAATCAGCCCATCCCCTTGAACTATTGATGTCTCGTTACATTCAACACTCTCCCTACCTGTCCAAGGCAAGTCATTCAGCCCACCAACAATACTCGAGAAAGAGAAATTTGAATTCAACTCTTACTTAACGAGGGACTGGCCAATGACACCTAATCGCATGACAAATCCCAAATGTCCTCAAATTGCTCATTAAATCCGCCAGGGACTCTTAATTTAAAGCTACAATCAGATGATGAAAACTATTATTGTCATCCTTTCTCTATGCGCGCTCATTCTTGCCATGGATATGCAACTGAATGATAAAGTACCAAAACCTAAAGGACTGAAACGTAATGAACCCGCTTTCGAGCGAAAAGAAGAGAAAGGGCCACATGATGAATCGCAGCCATTTTACAATACCGTGGAGGGTGAGTTCAAGATAAAATACTCTTATGGTACTGCTGTGCAAGCGCAAAGAACTATAGAAGAAAGCAGCAATCAGGAAACTTGCACACTGCTTTAAATTCTTAAAATAATATAATAATTCTCGAAAAAACGGGAAATGATTAAATTAATGCCATGATAGTGCCATAACAATTTGCAAACCAGCTGGTAAACCAGGGGCAAAAGACACCGCAACCCATTTCTCTACTAATACAGAAATATTTGATTTTATTAAAGTTTGGGGTCGATCAGACTTCCAAGGAAGAATTTTGCCTGCATCGGACACATTTGTGCCCCTTCGGTGGAAACTGCGAATTTGGATATTAATTATCATCATCTCGACCAAATGAAAGAGAATATAATGAAAAGGAAAGTAGGGATCAGAAGGTCCTTCAAGGACTGCTGCATGTAGTCTTCATGTTACACTCCACCTACGTTATTATGGGAGTCTATCCGACTGGGGCGGCAGCGATCGTCACTTCCCATGACTATTGTGAATATCCGCCCACCAAACGCACTGGAGAAGAGAGAGAGGGTCAGAGACGACCCAACCACTCCCTCCAACAAAGTGCAAATGATAGGACCGGGGTATAAGGAAAATTTTGGTTCAATATAATTCATAAATAATCTGCAATTTGTTTATGGTACAAGTCACTCGTCCTCACTGCTCTCAAAGTAATCCACCCGCTGTTGCGAGTTTGACCGGGCGCTTTTCCTGGCCATGGTATCAGAAGAGGGAGCCTCTACGTTAGTAGCTCCTGCAGATTTCCATTTTGACCTTCTCGGTTTAGAGCCTTTGGTTGATTTTTGCCTCTTGTTCCTCTTGGTGGGAGCTACCGCTACAATCGGAGGACTCTTCATGGACACATCGCTATCTTCCATGCTTTCAGTGGTCACCCTGATGACGTCTTCCTGGATTATGGCAATTGCCTCTTCGTATGCCGCCTCTCGTGTAGCCATGGCCCAATCGTGTGATACCATAAATGGTTTTGGCTTTGCTTTGAGAACTCCAGAAGATCCGTCAATAATAATTCCATAAGACCTCTGGAGATGCTTCAAGAAGCGGGAGAGAAGGACGAAGCGGTGCAATTGATCCCCTTCTGATTTACAGTTGCCGCCGTCATCCAGGAGGGAATCAGCGAAAAGGGCAGTGTCCTGTGCAACGCCCTTCATCAACACGGAAATTTCTTGAGCATGTCGGAATCGCAACAAACTTGACGATTGCACAAGCCAGGAAACAAAGTTGCCATCTCGTGCTTCGCAAATCAATTTGGTAATTGCGATTGCAAAGTCCGTGCTTCTCTTTCTAAGGGCGCAGGTCTTTTCGTAGAAATTAGACAGTGGACCAAATGGTTCATCTTGCTCGGGATCATTATTGGCCGTCCACATCTGCTGCCTGCAGACATCATAACACAGCATAATTGTCTTGCTTAGTTGGGCGGAAACCAACGAGGGGTGCTTCTCAATCAAATATGACAATGCTTTATCGGCTTCCAAGCGAATTGATTCATTCGGATTAGCAGAGAATGCCACTATCAACGGAACAATCTAGAACATAAATTTGATCAATGTACCGTAAATGGATTAGTATTCCCAATCAACAACAGCTGGAACATAATTCTCAGAGCATTAAACTGACAAGACATATTGTCGATAATGGCGCACTCCAATACGAACTGCAGGTATTTTTGAATAATTTCTGCAATCACAGGCTCAACAGTGTGTCGATTGGCAGCAGAGGGATCAAATGCAATGGATGAGCCTTGATTGCTTTTCTCCATAAACAATTTAAGGACCTCATGAACGCATTTCAATATGATTTCCACGTGTTCAGTCTTACTCAATCCCAAGATAAGTTCATACATGATGGAATCTAGAAGAAGAAGAGGAAATGATTCAATAGCCATTGCAATTGAATGCAGCGCGTACATCCGGGTGGACTCATCAGCAACTTCCCCTTTGAACCACTGCGAAAACAAATGTGCAGCAGACAAAACGTGGCCAGGGATTGTAGTTGCACTTTTCTCAGTCTGGCCTGAATGCCTGCAAAGGCATCCAAGCGAAAACAGAGCCCGGGAATAGAAGGAGACAGGGCTGTTGGGTTCCTTGAGTTGACCCTTGAGATATTTCGAAAACTTGCTCCAAAGCCTCAAAATCAACTCAAAATTTCCAGTTGCTCGACTGCAATAAATGTAAAGACAGTCAATTGCGCTCTTCACAGACGATTCGTTTCCGGTAAGTACAATACGTGAGAGCAACTCGATAATACCATCAAGACTTTTAAGGGAAGAGACTGACACCTGTTGAAAGCTTTGTGCAAGCAGAGATAGGGCTGTCTCAACTATTCTGTGATCCTTCGCCTCTGCAAAATGTTTCAACACACACAAATGAGGCTCCATGAGGCGCGGATTTGCCTGCGAAAAGACAGCAACTGCGTTTAGGAGTAATGGAATATTCGCATCTTCATCTTTGTTTGCCCCAGCTTCGAGTAGTCGATCAATTACTTTGTCTATAGCTCCATTGAGAAAAATCACAATTTTGTCATGGTAAATGTCAATAACAAAATCCGAGAGGGCCTTCTGCACAAACAGTTTTACGCAGTCTACTCTTAGGAGGTGCGTGTTGACATCCAATATTGTTGCCATTAGGCTTCCATGTAGACTATCAGATTCGAGGTACTTTATAAACCATTCGTCGCGAAGGATTTTATAGCAGGGATCCTATGGGGAAAGTTATAATTATGGAAGAGGAGTACAGATAATTCGTCATTCACTGTCATTCTGTTGAGGATGGCGGCTATGGCGACAGAAAATTCATTATTAATTCCACCATTTTTGATGAAAAGCGAGAGCAGACGCAGCGCTTTCTTTTGAACGCCAATAGAATGGTCCTACATTTGATTATGGATTAGAGAGATACGTGGAGTCGATCGCTTATAGGAACGAGCAATGAGAGGGAGTCTTTTAAATTTTGATATTCCCTTACGAAAACGTCTAAAACGCCATCTCGGACTGCTGGGGACGAATCTGATAGGCGAAGTTTCAAGTGCTCCAGCACTTGGTCCTCTCTGCTGATATTGCACGAGATAGCCCTGATCACCTTCAACCTTATGTTAACAGCGTCGTGGTTGCATAATGACAGGAGGAACGTGGAGAGTTTATCGCGGTTGCGAAATAGCACCGAGTTTGTGAGAACATTGCAAAATGAGCCTTGTCCTGAACTCCATCCTTCGAATAGCTCAACCCATTCCGCATCCAAATCTGATCCCTGATTTTCTTGGGGAGGCATATTGAGGACAGATAGCAATCTAGCAATGAAGTCAACCAATCGCCCCTTGACATTCACGTCAGTGTCCGACTCCTGTCCAAGCGCTTTTATGCACATTGGAACTAGAATTTGGCAAACTGAGAGACAGGGATACTTTTCCTGGCTACATACGTACTGTGTAATTTCGCCAAGCAACCCGAAGGCATAATCTCGTCTATCCCCATTAACTTTGGAATCGGCAATGTTTGTCCAGATGTAGTCGGACATCGATTTTATGAGGGTCTGTTGGATTTCCTGCTTGTCTTTCATACCCAATCTCACTATAAGAGCCACCAAGACATCAACGGAAAGTCTAATCATATCCTGTTGATTGCAGAGAAAGGATTCGAGAATATCCACCAAGGCCTGTTTCTTCAATGAATCGCTTGCTGCGCGGAAACAAGAAATTATCAGATTCTTCAAATGGGAATACATCGACTTTCGCAATTCCTTGATCTTGATTAGGTTTAAAACTGCATTTAAGTATGCAGATAGAACACTCTCATCGACATTGGTTTTTGAGAACAAGCAGGAAAGGCTCATTAGCACGTGCTTCAACTCAAATAACTTGCCTTCATCAAACAGATGGAGTTGCCGTACCGCCCTCAATAGAAAGCTGTTCAGGTCGAAAGGCAGAACTGCATTTTCCCTTTTGCCCTCTAAGAAATACGATAGAGCGCACAGGGTGAAGGCGAGTGAGATGAAGCCATTGGGCTCGTTGGCACTATCGAACAAGTCGCTCCATAGGCAGATAATTGTGAATGCGTGTTGGATGTGGTCCGGTGAGCAACCAGTATCCAATATTTCCCGCAAGGCCAACTGTTGTTCTGTCGATAAATCACGCCTATTCATTATGCAATCAAATGTGTCTATCAAAACATCATCAGCACTATTGATTTGTCGATCAATTCTCAGACGGCTTTTTTTTCTGTTCTTTTTTGCCAAACTTCTTCCGACTGAACTACCCAGCCTACCCGTCAAGCTTTCTATACGCCCAATGGCGGACTGGATGGACGAGGCTGCTGACATTACCGACGAGACCTCATCATCTGCGGCTTGCGGCAATGCTGCTTCCTCCTTCATGATCTGAATGTTGTTATGCGCATTTCCACTCTCCTCCCCTTCACCAAAGGCTCCTTTAATGCGCCATAACGTTGGATCATGCATCACATTCTCACCACTTGCCAATAAAGGCAAGTCTGACTTGACTGTCTTCAATGTGTTAATGATTTCCTCAATTTCCTCATCATTGAGCCTTGGTAAGCTGGAAGAACGCAAAAGTCCAGCTACGCCCAAAAAATCTATCGAGGGATTAACCAGTTCATCGTGCAGTATGCCCGCCACAACAACATCTATGGGTCGCATGGGAGGGATGCACTCTAGCATGGCTCCAGCGGCCCGAATCAGCCTGTCACCGGTCTGAGGACTCTCGCTAACAGAGGAGAGCGGCTGTCCAATCATTGCATATATATGCGCAGCTGCCGGGGAGAATAAAATTCCCGCCCTCCCGCATTTGTAACACTTTTTTAATGGTTATTTTGCAACTTTCAATAACCTTTATTTTTGTGGGCCAAACCTCATGGCTCGCTGATTAATTGGCGTGGGTGTGGCTTTGTATTATAAGTTCATTGGGGCCAAATCAATCAGTTTCATTTTTAAATTTTTGACCTGCACACTTTTTTTTTCTCCTTGGTTTGAACAATTCACGCAGAACATTCACTTTATATACAGTAATTTACTTATGTTTAAAGGTACACGACGGTGCACGTGCCAAATGGCGAGCTTACTTCATTCGCTCTTCACATCACTTAGCAACCTCGCCCTCTGATGGTACGGGTTGCTTTTGACTTTCTTCGGCTGATTGAGTGGGCACTTGCTGAGGAATCTCAGGCTCCTGTGGTTGTGTTTGAACTGCAGCCTCTGGAGCAGGCATGGCTGCGGCTGCAGTCGCCATTGACGCAATGACCTGCGAAATGGCGTCGTACCATTGATCCCTCTCTTCCTGGCTATCCGCCATCATGGTAAACTTGTTCTTTTCCTCAAACAACTCAATCATATGCGGATGAGCTTTGCCCTCCGGCTTGTCCCGCTTTTCGATGCGAGTCGAAGTAGACAACCGAAATTCCTTGTAATTCTGCCAACTGTTGCGCGACCACTGCAATCTGCCGTCGGAAGTGAGACGAAAGTCTCGCTGTTTAAGACAGAAGGAAAAAATTTTGCCGGGTTTAAACAGCACGCCCTCCTTGACATACGCTGACTGAACTGGGGCTACTGGAGCCTCTGGTAAAGTTGCGTCAGCAGCCCCAGCAGCTCCTTCTTCGGGCTGGTCACCAGTTGCACCCGCAGGTGCAACAACCTCTTGTGGTTTCTGTTCTCCAGAAGGCTCTTCAATTAAAGGTTGTTCTTGTAGAGTCTCATGCTCTGCTAAGGGTTCAGTTGGTTGTTCCGCCTGTGGAAAAACACCAGAAGGTTCCTCCAGGGGAGTTCCTGCCTCTGCAGTGCCTGTTTGAGGCTCCTCAGTGGAAGCAGCGGGAGGGGCAAGGAACTCTATGGGATTAACTTCCGCAGATTCTAGAGGCGCCTCTCCTTCTGCCGTGGGCACCGCGTCGGCGACGTGTGCAGTCACTTCAGGCTCTAACGCGAGGCCTTCAGCTGCAGGCAATATTTCACTGCTTGGTGGGTTGTTGTCTGTCATTTTTCTTTACTTTGATTCACGAGCAGAGTGGTAGCATGTGAGAGTTCTTTTTATAATCGATCGAAAGATTTCAAGATATGATTGGTGCGTTCACAAAAAAACAACTCCCTTCAACAAGGGTTTCCCAGATAGTCAATCAAGGTTCGGACTCCCTAAGACACGACACCACCTTTTGCAAGTTTTCATTCATGAGTGGATCTCCAGGCCGAGGAATGGCTAGAAATAATGATTTGGGCGGATTGAGTAGTTTCCATGTGCACAGTCCCCTTTCCACTGACTGTATCTCGCTTAATGCGCATTCCAGCGTGCGCTCTCTACCCCAGAAAGAAAGAGTGGATATAAGTAAGCGTGTCGAGGGCACAATATTACTTCCCTGATTGGAGTTGGAAAGCATGACTTTCAAGACATATCGACCTGCTACAGCATGAAAGGCAACGGATGAAGCCACCGACGAGGTTACTATCCCAGTGAGCATTCCTATCCTGGCAGAACGAGTCATTCTGGGATGTTCATACACCATAAAGGTCGGGATTGCAGCAATTGTTAGCACAAGTGTGGACACTGAGAACCATTTAAGCCTCCTGACCAGCGCATTCATCGGCCCGCAATACAGAACGCTCATGCTTTGAACAGGGGGTTCTCACATTGCGATACGATGTTGATGCTATTGAAACGTTGTGATTCGTCCGCGTAGAAAATGAAGCAATTTATGTCTTTGATTGTGTAATTAAAATTGAAAAATTTCTTTCATGAAGAGTGCAAATCTCATTTTGATTACCTTGTTACTAGGAATTACATTTTTCTCCATCATCACCGAGTGCTCGGGACAGGAAGGATTTCGAGAGGTTGATGAGAGAACCTCTCTATTCCAACATAAGTCCCTAATCCTAAAAATTCCATGGGATGTCATCTTGATCATGATATTCATGGCGTTCTTGATTGGGACAGCTTCCTTCTGGATCTTTGACAAATTTGTGCCGATGGCGGTATGCCTGGCGGCGGCTGTGGCGAGCTTCATTGGCTTTATCATTCATAATCGCCGTCGATCATTCTGAATCTCGCTGAGAAATTGAAATAAACTATTGTATGAGCGATTAGATACCGGATAACACTCTTGAAAGAGCACCAAAGGGACATGAAAATTCCGAATGTCTAACAGAACGGCGACAGTCACTCAATTTCTACTTGCGCAACATAGCCAAACACTTCAAATCCGTAGGCTGCAAATTGCATCAACAAAGTTGCGGACGTTTATGAAAATTTCGCGCATCTTTCAATTTCAAACTTGAAATCAAGACAGGAAATGAGGAGCGAATATATTACAAACGCAACTTAGCAAGCAGATTCACAATTGACAAGTTCAATTTAGATTCATAAACAACTACAGGTAAATGTTCAAAAATGGGTGAGACATAGCCTGGTTGGCGGTGAATCGACGCCCAGGAGAATACTGTAAACATCCCCGGCAAAAATCCAAAGCCATGGTAGCATTTTGGGGTGCGTCATGAGTGCCCAAATGAAGGTTTTGTGGCGTAGGGCCATTCAGCATACTGCCCCTTGGATATTCTTTCCCGATTAGCTGCTTGCCTACGACAGCCTCCAGCTCCATCCACTCTTGTGGTGTTGGCGGCCCCAAGACGGAGAACATTTTGGCCAATTGATCACCGGTGTTCTTTCCCGGAAGCAATGGCGAGCCGGACCTGAACATTTCGGCCACAATGCAGCCCACTGCCCACATGTCCACTGCGCCACCATAACCACTGGCACCCAGAAGCAACTCCGGTGCTCGATACCAAAGTGTAACGACCTCGGACGAGTATCCGGGCACCGGGATTCCAGTTCCCCGTGCCAATCCAAAATCGCCTAGTTTAAGGACTTGTCCAGCTCCGAGTGACTTTATCAAAAGATTCTGGGGTTTCAAATCTCTATGAATAATACCATGGGAATGACAGGCAGTCAATCCGCTCACCATCTGGAACGTGAATCTACGAATGTCAGCGATCGGAATGCGCTCCCTTTTCTTTGCCATCCCATCCATATACATTTTCAAGTCTTCCTCGCAGTACTCAAACACCAGGCTGAGGGCTGTGCCGTCCGGCTCGTGCAGTACATCCAATAACTTGACAATATTTGGGTGCGTCCCAAGATCTTTTAGCAGGGCAATCTCGCGCAATGCCGTTGATGGACAGCCCTCATCGGGGTTCACAAAAATGTCCTTCAGGGCGACCAATTGGTTAGTGTGCAGGTTGCGGGCCCTATGGACAGTGGCATAGGTTCCTTCTCCGATCTTTTCCAAACGGACATATTGTTCCTTCATCGAATTTATCTTGTCCCCTGTCGATTGCATTTTCAGAGTGCTCTGACTGCCTTTGGTGTTACCATGGATATCTTTCTAATGATGCCTTCAGAGCAAATTCTTGCTGGATAGTAGAATTTAAGGATACGAAAGTCGTATGTTAAAATGACAGATCTTTATTTTTTGTACAATTAATCGGTGGGGCCACCCCATATGTAATGCAAATCTCTTTATGTCTAGCTTGCAGTCTACACAGCTTCTCTTCTTTTTCAGGATCCTCCTGGTTGTCCAGAGGAAAGTCCAAAATATCCAGAGCGAGACGTCTCAGCTTATCCGCTCCTTTCCTGTCAACTGTAGAATGATCCAGAGCCTCTAGAGTGTCAGTGAGCATTACAGACAGAGCCAAGCCCAATTTGCGTCCAGCTTCTATGCCCAGTTCCCAGCCCTCTTGGCTTCCAGCCAGCCTTCCAGCCTCTATACCCTCGTGGAAGCCAACGTTTCGGATATCTTCTTCCACCCCCTCAACCAAGCTGAACATCACCCTGGTTAGTCTGACATCCACATGGATTCTATTGAAATATGCAGTAGGCAGGCTCAGGTCTGTGGTTGTTTTCTGTTACACTTCATAAATCATTTCACCTTATTCTAGGTTCCAGGAGTATTTGATCATAGCCGCTGCCGGGGCCAAGACTAATAGATTATGGCCTTTTGTTGAAACCCCAACAATATAAACATTGTGATGCGGCTGGTTGCGAGAGCGTTTTGCGTTTTCGCCGTAATTTTTATTTCATCAGCAGTGTGGTCCTTTTTTTCAAAGCGAAATATCCCGGTGGCAAAATTCAAGACAGAGCCCAGCGTTGTCAAACATGAGAAAACTTGCCATTCACAGCGTAGGATCTTCAAACCCCCTCCCAAAATAGCCAAATGCGATATTGCCATCCTCAACTTGGTCGATTCATTCGATATTCCCATTGTTAATCCTGAACTAATTTCAGAGCTACGCAATGATAAGCCTTTGGCTTTAATACAAGTAATCAATGGAACCATCTTTACACAGAGTGAAAATGAGCAAGAAATGGTGTTTGAGAGGGACAGGAGGGAGGATTTCTTGAAAATGCTAAGTGATTCTCTTCCATTTCTGGCTCAAAAGGATTTTGAGCTATTGCTGTCTACAAAGGATTGCTGCACTAGCAGCGGTCCAGTTTTTTCTGTGACCCGCTGTGATCACACTCAGCAGATTCCATATGTTCAGTGGAACAAGATCCGGGACGGGCCCTTCAGTGCGTGGAACCGCCGAATGCGGAGGGCGCGGGAAAGAGTGAAAAAGACTCCATGGGTGTCCAGAAGGTCCACTGCAGTTTTTCGGGGAAGTGTGGCCCGTAAATGGTCCTTTGATGAGGATGGATACCCGCAAATGACGTCACTGAATGAGGGAAACTGGAGAAAAATTGGCAGAACTATTCTGGCTCACATTGCCAACGAAACGGGATCAATGAATTACTTGGATGTCAAGTTGAGATATGTGAAGGAGAAGCTTCCAAATTTTCCGTTTGCTGAAGCGGAAGATGAGATGCCCATGGAAGTACAGGCTGCGAGGTTCAAGTACACGGTGATTGTGGAAGGAAATTGTGGATGGGCTGATCGTTTCAAGTCCTTTCTCTCCATGGGATCCTTATGTTTTGTGCAGACGACTCCCTGCCGGGAATACTACAGCCTGCTTGCCAGACCATTCATCGACTATGTGCCTGTCGCTGGAAACCTTCAAAACTTGACCGAAGCCATCGAGTGGGCGAGATCTAATGACCAAGAGGCGCAAAGGGTTGCGCACAACGGCATCAAGTTTTCGGATAGGTTTCTGACAGAAACCAGTATGCAATGCTACATGCGTCATCTTTTCCTTGCATATCAATCGCGATTTCAAGGGAATGTGTCTCTGTCCAGACTTGTCCATCCGTACAGCTGACAATCATGTCCGTCATCATTTTAATCACCATTAGGGGGACCCCAGATGATAATGTACTAATCAGAATGCAGCACTCAAATTGGGAACATGGTTTTGGCCAATCGTGAGTGAGCTTCAATATGCCCCGCATGGAAAGACCAGGGACAAGCTGATGAGAAACAATTCATCCTTCTTGCAAGGCAGACGGCTCCCTATTTTAATTGCTTCTTCTGTAGTTAGTGTCTTTGTTATTGGTGGCTGCATAGCGGCCATATTTGTAGGTAAATCGTGGGGTGCCAAAGGGGATGTTAACAATATGCCAATGTCAACTGGCAGTGAGCATGGCACCATGCTGTTCTGCACAAAAATATTTGATGAAGTTGGGCAGCAGTTGCCAGATGAGTCAGTGCCTGGCTCTACTGAGACCCAGCTGCAAGCCACCCCTACAGATTTGCAGTCTCAGCTTGGAGTGCCGCAGCCGGTAGAGGCCCTGCAAGGCACACAAATTGAGCCACCCATTTTTCAGATTGGCAGTATCTCCCTGACCAAGAAGAAATTGGTAATCATGGCGGTGGTGGCAGCAGCTTTGCTCTTATTGTCTGTTGCCGGTGTCATCACCGGATTTTTTTCATACCGGAATCATTTTGAGATGGGCCTAGCCCGAATAGCTTGAGATGATCAAACGTTTTCCCATATTATAATCTTCTTTGGATATATCAAAAGCGATGCTTCGTGGATTTATGTTAGTAGAATTTGGCAAAACTGCAAAAGAGCTTTTCAATTGAACTTTATGCAACGAACCCAACAATGAGTTAAAATAAATACTTGAGCATGCAGAATAAAGGAAAAAATATTTAATGAAACAAATTTATACTAAAAGGCCCATTAGAACCAATTATGTATGGACTGATAACATGAGCCATTTACTCACATCCCACTCCTCCTAAAAAGATAGTAAATGCAAGACTTGTCATTTTTCGCCTACGGAAACCTGCGGTATCGCAAGGATATATATTAGTTTAGTGTGCATGCACCAACGAACGGATCCCAAACTCCCGGATCTGAGGCCATCGAATATTATGTGGAAACTAGGCTCTTTGTTTTCATGGTCTGAATGAGAACATCAACAGGTTTCTCAAGAGGTGTTGCATGTGGAGCCGAGGATGACATTCCCAGAAGGGTCTCAATTGTGGAACCCCTGTATTGCTGTTATGAGCTCATCGTCTGCCACTGCCGGATATGACCGCCACATCACTATATTTTCCCCAGAAGGCCGTCTCTACCAAGTAGGTACAAACTATTATCAGTGTATAATTTGTGAGAGTATGCATTCAAAGCCATTAGCAACGAGGGCATAATAACTCTTGGACTCCGGGGCGACCATTGCGCTGTCATCATCTCCCAGCGGAAAATACCCGACAAGCTCATGGACGCCTCCTGCAGCACATTAACCTCGCGTCTATTCAAGGTCACTCCGGGGATAGGGATGGCCTGCGCAGGGTCCCTTCCAGACGCCCGCACACTCGTACAGAGAGCCCGACAAGAAGCGGCTCGTTTTAGATACAGTTACGGCTATGACTGCCCAGTGGACCATGTGGCCCGTCGACTGGCCAATTTGGCACAGCTTGCAACTCAGGAGGCTGCCATGCGTCCTCTGGCCGTATCTGCCACACTAATCGGATACGATGAGGAGCGCAAGGTGCCTCAGGTGCACAGGGTCGACCCTGCCGGCTTCTACACTGGCTACTATGGAGTGGCATCTGGACCAAGATCGGTGGAGGCGACAGCTGCACTTGAACACGCCCTTGGAACTAACAAGAGCTTTGGGGCCAGCGCTGAGGAGGCGGTATCAGCGGGGCTGAGGGTCCTACAAAAGGTTCTGGGCCAAAGAATCGCCCCTGATGAGGTGGAAGTGGCAGTGTGTGATCGAGACGTTGGCAATGGGGCCGTCACTTTGTGGCCCACCTCAAAAGTGGCTTCCATAGTCGACGCTTTGGACAGAGAATGATGATTTGATATAAATATACAATTTATTCCAAATATTTTGCGTTTCGCATCCCAATGTCGCAATCCTCCCAAATCCAATATGGAACTCTATTGGAAGGACCGAATTCACAGTTCCACTCTGAATAATTATCTAAAATGGATATGAGCTCCCACAGGAATGTGGTCCGATGGAAAACGAATGTTGGGGATTCCGCCTTCTGATGTGGAGAGGACCTGAGCCGCATCAACAATAGGACAGTCTTCAAAAGCGACTGCTGATCCTGGACACACCCAAATGTAATCCAGAACGGCCACAAAATTGGGCGAATACACGGAAAAGGGACGGGAGCAACATGAAGTAAAATTGCGCTCCCGGAGAAGCTGACAGCACAGGCTCTCCGGATCAGAATTCAGGTCCCCGCAGAGTATCACCAGAGCTTCCGGATAGCTCTGCGAGCAATAATCGACGATAAAGGAAATCTGGTCCCGGCGCAGCTCATCGTATCCGGGCGCCCAGTAAAGATGCGTGCTGACCATTAGAAAATCTCGTTCTGCCTGCAGGTCTCGCAGCAAACAAATCTGGGCAATGTTTGCATTGGCCCCCGATGCTATCAAACCGGGCATTGTCGGGGAAAGATCGAGAACATGGTATTGCAGAAGAGCATATTTGTCCATCTGCCAGCCAGTGTACAGCCCATCGCCCGTCTTCTCCCTCTTACTGGCAAACCGGCCCTCATAACCGAGTCCTGTCAGATGGCTGGCAAAGTGTTCGTCATACAAGTCCATTTCCTGTAGACACAAAATGTCCGCATCAAATTCAGAGAAAAGTTCGTACAGGAGGATACTTCTGTGTGCCCATTTGAGGGTGATAGTTGCCGCCTGAGGAAAAAGGACCCGCTTGATCTTTGTCTGTGCCAACAGATTGAAAGAGACCACTTTCATTTCGAAGCCCCGGTTTTGATGATTTTAATATTCGCCACTTCATTTGTTCTTTGCCTCCTCCGGTCCACGATTGTGCAGAGTGCCTGCTCTGATACCACAAGCATTCCAAATATATTATCAAAATATGGTGATGCACTGAGCCCATCTTGTTTGAAGTATTTGTCCTCAGCAGGGCCGTGGGATCCTAACAAGGTCAAATTTTGTGAGGTTTTGGCGGAGATGCAATCTTGCACTGATTCGAAATTGAGACCATGGATCAACATCCTAAGAGAGTCCGATATATCCCGAATCAAAGACATATCGGAGTATCTTTGGAGAGCCCAAAATCTGCATGAAGGATCCATTCTCTACAGTGGATGGACAGTGGTTGATGATCCAACTGATCTGCCTATTGTATCCACCGACACTTTCGTATTTCATGATTGGTTGAAATTTTATGAGAATTCCAATAACTTGAATTTGAATCAGAATCTTCAAAACTCACTCGTCCTAGTCCAGTCGTTGTGCGTCTCGCAGAGACCGAATGCCAGCCCTGCGGGAGTGTTGATAGAGAGCAAGGCTGTCGCCGACATTTCTTATGGATCATTGGAAGTGCCGTACGTGGGGGATCTGATTGATTACGAGATCTGGCAGACCCATTTCGCAAAGGATGGGACATTATCTGTGAAAACTGGAACATTGTATGAGAAGATCAGAACTAGCGAGGTTGAGATCTCGCTGTACCGCGAACTGTGGCTACGGATGCTGGGGATATTTCCATGGAATGTTAACGACCATGTCTTTGAAAAGCAATGCGCCCACTTAAAGGCCAGATACGTTCAATTGCTGGATACGCCCAAAATCTCTGTTGCTTCTTTGGATCAGATTGGTATGCTTTTTGTTTAATTCCCGTGTGTAGATAAAGATATTTGCAGAAGCCAATTAAAGTCAACAACTCAAAATGTCGTTTTGAAAAACATTCTCATTGCATACTTGACACATCATCCTGAACAACAATATGTTCAAGGTTATTGCTACATTGGAGCGGGATGCATCCTCGCTTTTTCTGATCAGGAGAGCATTATGCCAGATTCAGAATTTCTCATTTATTCCGTGTTCTCGGAGCTGATGGAGACACACATGAAATACGGGTTTGGGCAAAAGTTTGAAAACATTGGTGAGCTGTCCACAAAGTGCATGAAGGTCATAGAGAGTCAAGACTCGGTATTGCATTTTCACATATCACGCTCTTTGGATACAATATCACTTGTTGTCATGCTCCTACCCACATTCATCTTGTGGCTTCACTTTGAATGCAAATCAGTACAAGACCAGCTGTCGCTTTGGACCTTTTTCATGACGTTCCCAAAGTCCAACATTGCATTGTGCTGCATGATTGCTGCCATGTTATTGAGCTTGAAGGAGCCCATTTTGAAAATCGATCCTTCAATGCCCTTGCTAACTTTTTTCAACGGAAGAAGTGATTGGAACTGGAAGGACCTTAAGCAGGCGACCATTCTGCTGTATTCTGAGGTATCCGAGTAAACAAACATGCGTTGACTTGTCCGCATTTTACCTTCTTCAGCCTCTTGGCTCATTGCTATGTGGATATTCGCCATTTTTGAATGCTAACCGGATTCAATACACTGCCGGTGATCTTCTTGGAATCAGATTGAAACCTGCTTAAATATGCAAATTTTATTTGGACCTGGATTTTTTAGATTTAATAGCAGATTGAGGACGATCTCTCTTTTTTTCGGATTTCTTCTGGAACCAATCCCTTTTCACTCCTTTTCCTTTCATCTGCTTGCTCTGAATCATGTTCTCCGCACGCCTTAATTCTGCCTCGGCCAATTTTAGCTCCCGCTCCTCTTCCTCCAACTTGAGGATTCGCTTGAGATCGTCCTGGGCATCCTCCATGAATTTGCAAAACCATCTTACCAGCTCGGGGTTTTGAGGACGTTGCCGTGGCCGCACACCGGGCGTAGACTTTATGATCTGCCGCAGCAGCTTTCTGTCGGTCTCTCCCACCAGGCTAAGAGATCGTCCACTCCTTCCCGCCCGGGCAGTTCTACCCACACGGTGAGTGTACTGTGTCAGGCCAGGAGGCAGCGAATAGTTGACAACCAGAGAGACTCCAGGCACATCCAATCCACGTGCTGCCACATCAGTGCACAGCAGTGCCCTGGCTGATCCTTCCCGAAAACTATCCAAATTGGTATTACGGGCGTTCTGATCCAGCCCGCCGTGTAGCTCAGCACAGGGCGGGAGGGATGCCAAACGCCATAAAATACATGCACGGTGACAGAGCTCCTTGGTAGGCAGGAAGACAATCATTTTGGAGTGCTTTGATTCCAGCTCCTTTATTAGGGAAAACATGATGGCCAAGCGATCTTCTTCCCGCCTTATCCTCACAAAAGACTGTTCCAAAGTGCGGGCAAGCATGCCCGGCATATCTATAAATAGTCTCACCGGACGGTTCAGTGAGAGCCGCACAAGCTGCTCCACACGATCTGTCATGGTGGCAGAGAACAACAAAGTTTGTCTGGAGCGCGGGCAGTTCCTTACAATCTCCTCCAGCTCATCTTGAAACCCCTCTTCCAGCATTCGATCAGCTTCATCCAGAACCAGCACTGCCAGCCGGTCAAAATCAAATGAAGCCGTGTTTTGCAAGTGGTCGATGACTCTACCAGGCGTGCCGATTACCAAATCTGGGCGCAGCCGCATTAGATCGGCACGCTGCTGCTGAATGGGCTCCCCTCCAATTAGAAGAGCGCAAGTGATGCTATTTGAACAAAAGCGCGATAGCTTACTTGCCACCTCGAAGCATTGGGTTGCCAGTTCGCGAGTCGGCAAAAGTATAAGCACGCGACATCCGGGAACACGATTAGTCTTGTGGAGCAGCCGCTCAATCACAGGAATGAGAAACGCCGCTGTTTTTCCAGAGCCAGTCTCTGCTGCACCACAAATGTCTCGACCAGTCAGACCCACAGGAATTGCTATAGCTTGAATAGGAGTGGGAGTGGAATAGTCAAGAGATCCAAGGGCTCGAACCAGCGGTTTGGACAGCTGCATATCAGTGAAGCTGGTCGCTGGAGGCACAGGAGCATCCTCGAATGATATTTTTTCAGTGTCTGCGCATACTTCCTCCGAGTCCGATTCTGACAATTCCTGTTCAAGCGCAGAAGGCTTTAAAAGAATAGAAGAATCAAGTGTGTACTTGGCCCGCCTTTCTTGTATTTCCTGTCCTACTTTATCTTTTTCCAATCCGCCATCGGTGTCGACTGAGAAAGAGAAACCGGGCGCAAATTCTCCCTCTTGTGCCAACATGTAAGTCAGACCCCGGTCAGAAAATTCCATGGACGACCTGATAAGCCTTCTGCAGTCGGCCAATTCGTCGTCCGCTCACTCACCCACTGAGCAGCGCGCTCTAATTATGACGTTGACCAAGTTTAATGCCATGCCCAATGCAAGCGCAATGTATCTTGCCCTGTTTACTAGCACTCACCAACCTGCAAACATCAGGGGGATGTCGGGCTTATTATTGAAAAACTTGTTGCGCAAGTCTGGAAAAAGGATCCAATCTGATTTTGCTGACGGGGCATTCGAAGGAATTCAGTTGATATTACAAAATGCTGAGCACGAATCTCATTTTGTTATCAGCACCGCAGCGACTATTCTGGCAGTCCTGGTCGACATGAATAGGCCCAAATGGCCGGCCTTGCTGCACTTGTTGTTGAAAGCAATAACTAGTGCGAGGAATCTTCATGTGGTGGCGGCCAGTTTGACATGTATTGAAAGGATACTGGAGGAGTGTGGGGAGGAGCTGAATGCAGACCATTCATCCTTGTCATACGTTATCCTGACCCTTCTCTCTCCTCGCACTTCTTCCAGCAATGGGTCCATCAGAGTGCTTTGTTTAAAGTCCATCAACCACATTCTGTCTAATGATCCGGACTCTGTTGACATGGATTCGTTGCTCGATTCTCTCTCCCATTGCGCAGTTAGCGAGTTCGCAGAAGAAAGAAGGCTGACTTGTCTGAGTTTGTCGTTGTTGGTTGGGGGGGTGGCTGAGGAGAGGATGGCTCCCTCAAAACCAGCTATTAATTCCTTCATGCTGCGAGCACTAAATGATACAGATGAGGGGGTTGCAATGGAGGCTTGCGAGTACTGGAATGGAAGTGCCGAGAGGGGGATAGAGGAAGGAGATGTTCTTACCGGATTGATTCCTTCTCTAGTTAACAAAATTGCTTATTCAGCAGACGACCCAGAAGTGCTCAACTTGGCCATTGATGGGTCCGAGGCCAGTGAGAATTATTATCCAAGACACCACAAGACATCCGCGCAACAGCCCGACGAATCTGATAGCGATTCCGAGTCGGAGGCAGAAGGATATTCTGAATGGACTTTGAGAAAATGTTCTGCATCCACAATTGACTTGTTGTCGTCCAGTTGCGACTCGTCTGTTTTTCTGCAAATTTTGCTGCCATCTTGCCAAGAGTTATTGCACTCTGATTCATATCTGAAAAAGGAAGCCGCCATTTTGATTATTGGTGCTATTGCTGAAGGCTGCCGAGAGGAAATGGGGAAGCATTTGTCCATGCTGATGCCTTTTCTTATCCGTTGCCTGCAAAAGGATAATCAGCCTTTGGTGAGATCAATTGCTGCATGGACAGTTGGAAGATACCACGAGTATGTGCATTCGAATTCAGAGTTGCTTAGCCTTTCCATGCAGTCATTAGCGGAGATGCTGAACGATAGCCCATATGTCAAATGCCGAAGGGCAGCGTGCTCTTCCATTGCGGTGTTTTCAGATTCTCATGATATAGCCAGCTTCATCCCACATTTATTTCCATATATATCGGTGTCACTAGGAACATATTCCTCGGGCACCCTGCCTAATCTACTCGATTTGATTATTTCCGTGTCGAAACATATTTGTTTGCTCTCGGGCGATGAAGTTTCTCATATCATGCACAATTTGAGCTCTCGATTTCTGCACTCTGACAACAATCAAATTATATACCCTTTATCGGAGGCTCTCATTGCGCTTTTACTTTCTGTGGATAAGTCTGTTTCATATCCTGTTGCACCCTCTCTCTATTCTCACAGCGTTTCGTTGATTGAGGGAGTGTTGAATTTGAGTGATGAAAATGCGAATGTGGAGATGGAATTAGCCGCAGCGGCGTTGGATCTTCTGGGGGCCTTGATCCGGGGAGTCCAATGTGCAGACCAAAAACTGCTGGCCATTGTATCCTCATGCGCGTCATCTTCAGATCCAGTTTTGCTCCAATCCTTATTTGCTCTGGTTGGAGACATTGCCTCTTGCATGCCTGGTTTGATCTTTGACAACGTGGTGAACATTGCGCAAATGCTACTGCAGCATTTTGATCCGGCAGAGTTGAATAGCGACGCAGCGGGCAATGCTATTTGGGCCTGGGGGGCAATAATGTCATCCGAGTTAAAGGTAAAGATTGATGGTCCACTTGCAATACGCTCCGCTCAAGAACTATGCAACTGTTTATTACTCCCCAGTCAATCTCGCTCCTACTATGACAATGTCGTGATTGCATTGGGCAACACCTTGGGGGCCATTGCGGATATTGATGCTAGCATTAACATCGAAGGAGCCATCCCCCGAATGGTTCGTCTACTCTCCGTTAACAGCGACAAGGAACAGCGAGAGCGCGCCAGTTTGGGCATTTTAGGATACATTGGAAGTCACTCAAGGTTATTATCAAGTCATCCAGCCGAGGCCATTAGGATTGCGCTCTGTGCTGGCCGTGACAACCCTCAATCCATGAATCTGATGCACATTGTGAAGGATAAAATTATAGGGATGGCTGGGTGGGAAGATTGGCGAGCGTCAAATCTGCCAGACATTCCCGCCGGTCACCTTCCATAAACCCTGGCTTTTAACTTTCCCGCCTCTTTTACATCCCCCGTCGGACAACACTCCTCTGAATGCACATTAAGCAGGTATTACATCTTTCTATCCCCGCTAATGTGCTTTTGGATAGTTGTCAATCAGTGGATTCAAGTCCTACAAGGACCAAGTAGTGATTGAACCATTTAGCCCTAATTGCAACGTTGTGGTTGGTAGAAACGGCTCGGGAAAATCCAACTTTTTTGCTGCCATTCGTTTTGTCCTAAATGATGCATATTCAAAGCTCGACACCGAAGAACGCGCTTCCCTTATCTATGTACTCTTTATAACTCTTTGGGGTCTCTCTCTAACCAATGTGCTAGGAGGGTGCTGGACAACCCGCATTGTCAGCCTTTGTCGAAATTGTATTTGATAATCAAGATAACAGGTTTCCCACTGGGCGCGATGAGGTCTTGCTGAGAAGAACAATAGGGCTAAAAAAGGATGAGTATTCTCTGGATCACAAGACCATAACGTACAATCATGGTGTCTAATACGTTCACTCATTTAGCAAGTCGGATGTAATGAATTTGCTACAGAGTGCCGGATTCTCGCGCTCTAATCCGTATTACATTGTTCCACAAGGACGAATTACCGCACTGTGCAATGCCAAGGATTCTGATCGACTGGCTTTACTAAAGGAGGTGGCAGGTACACGGGTATATGAGGAGCATCGCGGGGAAAGCTTGAAGATTATGGAAGAGACAGAGCGAAAGAGGGAAAAAATCATTGAGCTTTTGAGTATGATCAACGAGAGGCTAGCAGAGCTTGAAGAAGAGCGCACCGAATTGGAGGCGTTCATGGAGGTTGACAGGGAGAAGAAAGCATGCGAATATTCATTGTATTCACGAGAGCTGGCGGAAACCAACAAAGCCATTGATGATCTGTCAGGCGAGGAGCAGTCTGTTCTGCAGTCCGTGGAACGCGGAGAGAAAGAAAGAGCTTGTGTCGAGGCCCAGTTAAACCAGCTACAATCAATTGAATCCCAACTTCTCGAAGAGAAGGCACAGTTAGAGGATGCTCTAAGGGACAAACAGCTGGGCGAAGTTGAGCGCGACGAGCTGCTTCGTCATATAACACATTTAGAGCTATCTGTCAGCGCCGTCGATGTTCATGAGCAACAAAAAATCGAACGCCAGTTGCTTGCTCTATCTGCTGAGCTTGGAGACAAGGAACAAGAGCTGAACGCATTGAATATTGATGCCATTATTGCCGTTAAGGAGAGTGTCAAGGAAGAGCTAAACACTGCAGAATCTCAAATATCATCGTTAAAAGCCAAACAATCGAGATGGGCACAGTTCAAGACAGTCAGCGAGCGGGATAAGTGGGTGCGCCAGGAGGTTGCCGGATTGGCGTCCACGTTGGAGTTGTGCAAGAGACAGCTTGCTACTCTTCAAGAAGAATCCAAATCGGCCGAGGCCAAAGCATTGGACCTCGGGCAAGTTTACTCGGACAGAAAACGAATTGATGAAGAATTTAGAAGGACCCAGTCCGATTTACTAAATGCCTTGAGAGCTGTAAAACAGAAGAGAGATGAGATTGTGGAGGCTCGCAGGGATGGCTGGAGGGCCGAAGCCAAATTGGAGCAGACCTTGAAAACAGTCAGCGAGGAAATGGACCGTTGGGAGCGAGCCTTGGCGGGCACTTTAGATCGTGCCACCTTTGCCGGGCTGCAAGGTGTTCCGAGATTGGCCCGAGACCTGGGCATTGCGGATAAGGTTTATGGACCGGTTTGTGAACTGTTCGACTGTGACCCGGTCTTCCGGACAGCGGTTGAGACCATTGCTGGCCATTCCTTGTTTAATGTGGTCGTGGAAGACGAGGATACGGCCATTGTATTGATGGACGCGTTGATGAAAGAGAAAGCGGGACGCATCACCTTTGTCCCTTTGACTACCTGCAAGCCCAATGAATTCAATACCAATCTTAATCTTGATGAAAGCAAGGCGATCCCGTTGTTGAGCAAACTCCGATTTGATGCCAAATTTACCTCGCTTATGAGTGGTATTTATGGGCAGGCTTTGGTTGTACCCGAGCTGACGCCTGGCAGCCACGCTCGGGACGTGGATCTGGTGACACTGTCCGGAGACCGACAGTCCCGGCGGGGTGCAATATCTGGAGGGTTCATTGATCCCAAAAAGTCTCGCCTCGAGGCGGTCTGCAAGTTGAGGGAATGGCGAGGACGAAATGACGAATGCCGGGCGCAATTGATTGCTGTGAGAATGAAGTTGAATGAACTAGAACAGTCGTTCACCCAGTTATCCACCCAATCGTGCTTGTTGGAGAGACAGCTATCTGCTCAGCACTCTGCAGAGGAGCTGGCTGACATTGAGAGGCAGCTCGTGGGAGCGGAGGAGATGATGAGGTTAAAAGGGAGAACAATTAGAACGGTGGAACAGAGAATTGCTAGCATGAGTGAAAGAATTGCCAGCTTGGAGGATGAAATTGGCCGACCATTAGTTTCAAAGGTTGAAGGAGGTGATCTTCAATTGTTGGAGAGCAAGATAGCCGAGTTGGTCAGAAGGTATGAGGCGGTGAGCAAAGAGTGCAGTAGTGCAATGAACCTTCAGAATGATGTGAAAGCTCAATTGTCCCGACTAAAAGACAAGAGAACTGGCCTGCTCGACCGTCTGAGTGATATCTCCAAGAGTAGCTCTGAGAACCAATCACTGGATAGGTGTAATATTTTACTCAAAGGCACGCTGGACCGTCTAGCCGCACTTGGTAAACAGGCTGATGATCATTACGAGGCGGTGAGGAGGTTAGAGGATGCCATGGAAAAAGCGAGAGGGTTGTTGCTTAATAATAGCCTGGGCTCAAGCAAAGACAGTTCTGTAATGGAGCGATTCCTATCAAAGCGATCTCACTTGATCCAGCAACGAGATGATTGTCAGAAAAAGTTGAGAGAGGTGGGAGTGGTGAGCGAGGACCTTACCCATCTGATGGCGTCCTTCACTCATTCGAGGCTGGTTGAGGCGCTACACAAACACAATGATCTGATCAGAAAGCGGTTCCCCCATGTAAATCGAAGGGCTCGTGAACAACACGCCCAATACACAAGACAGGCCGAAGAGCTGGTCATCAGGAAGAGGGACCTGGATGCATCCGCTGATTCCATTTCCGACTTTATTAGGTCTTTGGACACTAAGAAAGACGAAGCCATTCTGCGAACCTTTAATCAGGTTTCAGAGGCCTTCCTCGTGGTACTAAAGGAACTGGGAGCTAATGGATATTTGGAAATTGTGCGGGATACGGAGACGTCAGACTTTGTTGGAATTTCCGTCAATGTTTCTGCATTTGGTATGTTGTCTGATAGCACTGAGAATGCGACGGAGAATACGGAAAATGTTGGGGAAGGCCATGGGGACGTGGACAAACACAATGGACTATTATTGAAGCAGCTGTCTGGTGGACAGAAAAGTCTGGTGGCTTTGGCTCTTATTTTGGCCATTCAACGCGTAGATCCGGCTCCATTCTACTTGTTTGACGAGGTAGATGCTGCACTGGACGCTTCTCACCGGGCGTCGCTTGCCCGGTTGCTGGCCAAGAATGGACAAGCTCAGTATGTAATCACCACTTTCCGCCCAGAGCTGGTTCAAATCGGAGACCGGCACTGGGGGGTAAGTGGAGGCGGGCCTTCCGGCTCCAAGATAGAAATGATCACACGGGAGACTTCTCTGGAATTCATTCAGCATGCGTGATTTATTCCAAGGGCTTTTGAATAAATTTTTATTTGCAGCGGGTGTAAGCGGCGAGGATATGCGGTCTTGTCAAATTGACGTGCTTTCAGCCATAACGCGCTCAGCAAAGATAATAAGGTTCGCGAGAGTGCATTGCATTCACCAAAGGTGATGGAGACTCACAGGGGACATAGCAATTGCAACATTGATTCAATTGAAATCAGGGATTATGCCATATTAAAATTTCGTTCATCATTAGCATTCAGGTGGTTGAAATATTGTCAGGAAAAATGACGACGCATCAAACAAACCAGGAAAATATGCAAAAAAGTTTGATTCGGAATAATCAACTTTGAAGGGTTGCCCCTTTTTGCGCCCCGTGTTGACAAATACCTTCGATACCCCTGCGGAAATTTATTTAGCCCCTGTTGATTGCAGGGGCTCTACCCCTGTCATGAAGAATCTGGCTGTAATCTTATTTTTCTGCACATCTGCTCTCTTGGTGTTTGCTTCCGACCTTCCCGCAAACCAACGCCTTAAAAGAAAGAATCCTACGAAGACTCCTACGAATCCGAATCAATCGAATCGCGTGAAGAAAGTACTTTTTGGAAACACCACCGATGCGCCTATCACTGTCCCCGCTCCCCAACCCCAACCCGAGAGAAACCTGCCCAACAGTTTCGAAGTCGTTCCAAATGATATTCTCCGTAAAATCGCTTCCTACTCGTTCGAGACTCCTACTCATCTTAAGAACCTGCTTACCGTGGACAAGCGGTTTTATAATGTCATTCAGGACAATCTCCTTTGGATTCCCTTGGCCATTTCTTCTGGACATCCAGAATTAGTTGATGCTTCTGCCAAAACTGAAGAACAGCGGGATAGCATTCTCTCCTGGCTAATCACCGAGGGATCTCCTGGCAATGAGCATAGAATCCTTTCTTCCATTCTCAATTGCAAGACCAGCTCTTCTAGTAGGCGCCTTGCCATGATGTTATTGCGCGAAGGTCCCTTCCGTCGGCTGACTGAAAGTCACGTGAATGATTTGGTGAAGATCTTGTGGCCTGCTGACAAACCTGCTGATAAGGGTCTTGCCGTCACCCTTTCCAAATTCATCTCTGAAAACTACTTTTACTTTAGGAGCCGTGATCATCTTTCTCCCCTCGACTTTCTGAAGACATTACACAAGGAAAACAAGAAAATCTTGCTCTCTGCACTCTGCAAGATCGCTATGCGGATTGAAACATCGTTTGAGTCGCCTATAGACGTTCCTGTTTTCCTGAATGAAATCGGTACGCTCCTAAAGTGTGATGATATCCTCCACCTTTCAAAATTGTCAAGAGACATTTTGACTCCAGATGTGTCGATTGTCCAACTCGCCCGCTGGTTTGCGGCCGAGAAGAATATGGATGTTAAAAATGCTTGGCTGTCAATTATTGTTCTGTCCCTGGAATATGTTAGCGCTAATGAATACCAGAAAGAGTTGGGACGATTGGTGCCTCCAGTTCATGGAGTCTTCATACCCGAGTTCCCAGAGGATCCTCTTCTTCTTGACTTGCAAGTGCTTCTCAACCCCACTCTGAGAAGGAAGCATGAAATTCCTGTCGGTACTATTGAGAGAATTATTCAGAATAATTTTTCATTTGATGTGGTCCTCGCCCATATCGGTTCGCAAGTGAAGAATTTGGACGACATTGACAGGCAAATGATCATGAACTTGTCAAATGTGCAGGGTTACGGTGAATTAGTCGACGAGCCTTTAGTCGACACTGCTTCCATCATTCTACTTATTAGCGTTGATCCAGATGTTCAGAATCATCCTGCATTTGATAGGTACCATGAGTATCTTCACGACTCTTGTCAAAACCAGGAAGCTATGCACATTTATTTCGGCACAAAGTTCGCTGTCCATTTGACTCCTGCAAAGAGGACACAGATTTTGGATACTCTAAGTCATGAAATTATATTTCCAATGTTGGACACTACTTCGTTCGCTTCTTTGGACACCTGTTCACGCTCTGCAATTTTGTTAAATCTTTATGAACAGGTTCATTTTGAACCTAGCGCACTCAAGGTCATATTGGAAGTCGCGAACAATGCCGAATTTGAATTATTGCTGCTCCATGTCTTGAATCATGTCAACACACAGATTCCTGACTATTATGTAGTCAAGTTGAAGGCTGTGGAATTTTTTTGCGAGATTCGTCCTGTAATCGCTGCCCAAGTATTAATCAATTATATCGGTGAAAACTCTGACCTGTTTTATCTTTTAAATCATGATATCAAGCCTTTTGTGTTCCTCTTTGCGGATTCCGATTTGACGTCCATAGCGGCGGGGGTGCGTTTGGATAAGACTGAATTATTATCTGCCCTCAACTCATATCCATCCGATTTCTTTACCTACGGACGGGCCGTGAGAAGAATGGCCTCTTACCTGCAGAAGATTCGGATCGTTCATAACAAGATTCTCTCAATGAAAACGGCACCAAGTTTTCTTCCTCAATAATCTCATTTTAGAAACATCAAGAGAATAATTAAAAAGTAAGGAAAGTAATAAAATTAGTAAAAGTAAGATTCTCTAAATGGCACGTTGTGTTCATGGACTGCCTTCATGACATTGCAAATAGTTTATTAATGCGTTAGCAAGCTTGCGCGACTATTCAGGGGCCCATCAAAGCCGGGGAAATAATTGATGTCGATTATAAGCGGCGTGCAGATAGCATCCTCACCCAACAACACATCAACCCCAAATAGAGTGAGCTGGTAGGAGCAGCGCATCCTATTTATAAATTCTAAAATTGCGGGCATATGAGGTGATTCCCGGACCCTTTTTCTAGGAGCCCCGGTGATGACAGGGGCCCCTCCCCTGTCGTGATGCACTTGGTTCGATTTTTGTGCTTCTCTGCATCCGTTATATTGGTTTCTGGTTCCCCCTCACCTCAAAAGCCTACAATATCTCAACTCCGATGCCATACAAGAAATGACAACAACAAGAATGCTGTGAGCCGAAGAGGACAGAATGTGCGTAGAAAACTTTTCGAGGATCCTGAACCCCAGCAGATGATCGATTCCCCTCTTATCCTTCCAGGTAGTATTCCTCCTCCTCCTCTTCCACCAAGGAAAAGGTTACCCCAAAGTTTCGACCTCATTGTGGACCAACAGCTTTTCCATTTCCTCCTTTCCATGATGTGTCAAACCCCCGATGACATTAAGAAATTACTTCGCGTAAACAAAAAATTTTACAAGGCCATCAAAGAAATTCCCCTTTGGATTCCAGCCGCCATATCAGCTGGTCATTCCCCAGTCATTGATGCATCATTCGACTCTCCTGATCAGCGGGATTGCAGTTTATCCAAAGCTATCATCAAACAATCATCCGCTCAACTCGAGCATATCATATTAACAGCCATTCCCAATTTCAAGTCCATCTCGTTTAATCATCGCCTTGCCATGATTCTGATGCGCAAAGGTCCCTTCCGGCTGCTGACAGAAAGTCACGTAAAGAATTTGGTGGAATCCTTGTGGCCTGCTGACAAACCTGCTGATAAGGGCCTTGCCGTCACCCTTTCCCTATTCATCTCTGAAAACTACGAATACTTTAGATGCTGTGGTCATCCTTCTTCCTTCAGCTTTTTGAAGCACGTGCACAAGGGAATCTTGCTCTCTGCACTCTGCAAGATTTCTATGCGGATTGAAACATCGTTTGAGTCGTCTATAGACGTTCCTGCTTTCCTGAATGAAATCGGCACGCTCCTGCAATGCAATGATATCCTCCACATTTCAAAATTGTCAGTAGAGATTTTGACTCCGGATGTGTCTATCGGCGATCTTGCGCGCTGGTGTGTAGCAGAGAGGAATCTGAATGTCAGAAGCGCATGGCTCTCCATTATTGGTTTGTCCCTGGAATACATAAGCGCTTATGAATATCAGAAAAACTTGGGTGATGAAGCAGTCATAATCCCCGAGTTAGAGATAGATAGACCAGAATATCTAGACTTGCTGCTGCTCCTTAACCCCGCCAAGAGCCAAAAGCATGGTTTTAGTGACCTTGAGCTTGCTCTTGTTTCTTGGAATCATAAATTTAAGCATGTTCTTAAATTTATCGGTTCGCATGTTAAGGATTTGGATTCTATTGACAGACAATTGGTCATGCTCCTTTCAGCTCTGCCTGAATATGGTGAGATGGACCGCTTGTCGTCGATTATTATGCTTATTAGCGTTGATCCTAGTCCAGACCATATTGTATTTGCTAGTAATCGGGAAATCCTAATTGATAGTTGTACTGATCTGGATGCTCTTAAAATTGCCATTGGCTCAGAGTTCGCAGTCCATTTGACTCCTGCAAAGAAAATGCAGATTTTGGGTCTTCCTTTAGAGCGTTCGAATATTGTAATTCCTGCTTTGGACAGCTGCACCCACTCTGAACTTTTGCTGGAACTTTATGGTCAACTCAAAAATCAACCTAACCTTATGAAGGAATTTTTGGGATTTGTGAACGATGTTGACTTTGAATTTTTGCTAAATGCTGCCTTACTCTCTTCAGTTAGCGACGTTGAAAAGAAGGAGACTGTGGAAATATTTTGTAGGTCCCGCCCGATTATCGCAGCCCGTATATTAATCGATTATATCGGTGATGATATTGATCAGTTGAGCTTTATTCCATATAACATTGCCCATTTCGTATATCTCTTTGGGTCCGACGCTATATTTGATTTCATGAAGCTTCGTATGAACTTTCTTAACCTTTTGCCTGCACTCAACTCATACCCCACTGATTGCGAATTGTATAGACAGGCTTGCAGAAGAATCATCTCTTTCCTGCAAGAAAGAAAGATCCACTTACAATTGATCCTCCCAAACGAAGAACCAGTGAGCTCCATTAATTTCATTTAAAGAGAACTTTTATGGTTGATTCACCCATAGAATCCATTACAAGTTAAGAGTAGTAAAAATAAGAAGAGAATAATAATAGTAATTAATAAACAAGTTTCTCTAAATACTCATGAGCATGCCTAGTTTATTACTGCGTCAGCAAGCTTGCGCGACAATTCAGGGACCCCATCAAAGCCGGGAAAATAATTAATGTCGATTATGTGCGGCGTGCACATAGTATCCTCACCCAACAACACATCAACCCCAAATAGAGTGAGCTGGTAGGAGCAGCGCATCCTATTTATAAATTCTACAAGTGCGGGCATGTGAGGTGAGAGTCTATCCATTGCGACACCAAGGGCAGCCGAATCGAGCACCTGAGCCTTACCGACTGTGACTCCGTACTCAAACTCGCCATGAGAGGTGAAAATGGAGTCGGAGATGGACGAGCGAACCACAACATCAACGTGCTTTCCGACGACATAAAGCTTGTAAAGGGTCTCGTGATGAGGAATAAAAGTTTGGAAGACGTGATCGTGCTCCAAGGCCTTCCAGCTTTCTGCGCATGGCAGGGTCATGAGCTGCATGAGATGCGAGTTGGGAGCGCCGCAGGCATCAATAGGTTTGGCAATCACAAATTTCCCCTGCATAAGGCGCGGGGACCAGCTAGGAACGGCGACTGGCAGCCCAACGATCAGTCTCTCCATTGACCGCAACATGGATAACCGACTCTGCAGCATGTCCATCCCATCAAACCCATCAACCACCCTCACTATTGTGCCGACTTCGACCAAATTGGACACTAACTCGCGGTAACCCTCAAAGGAAGGTGTTTGATAGTGGCTGGATGAGGGATCCAAAAAGAAATCAGCAAGTTTGTGTATAAGTATGTCTATAATAAGTCCGGAACACAATGTGTTCCTCCAATTTTCTCTCGTCATGATGATAAGCTTGTGGCCTGAAAGCGAACAAATATCATTTAGAGGTAACTTGGCGATCTTTTTGGGTGCCAGCAAGACAGCAATGATTCGTTCTCGAGTCATTCTTCAGGAGTGAATGCCGGGGTCAAATTACTATCCCCAAAGCATGGGTCACATCCGATGAACAATTCAGTTTGCCATACCATCCAATTCAGCTCAATTTCCAATCCAATCATCGCGGCCAACATCTGCACCATAGGAGGTTGACAAAATCAGCCAGTTGATCGGAATGAAAGAAAACTACAGCACGGGGTATTCCCGCGTGGTCTCCCACCGCAGTACTGACCCCGCCATCGCTTGCTTAACTTCGGGGATCGGACGAGACCCGGTGCTTTCAAGCGTGTGTGGCCGTAGCTAACTCCAGTTTTTGGACAATATATTTAACTGGGATGTATGTACTTCAATACTTCAAAAAATCGAGTAGCAATGCCGAATTATCTATCGGCATGTGCGCGTATAGTACCCTACTTCCATGTCTACTCCAGATGAATTTTATTGAGCTTGAAAATTTTTGGCCCTAGTTACCAACGACCATCCATGACAATTCTAACCATGTATTTCACTGCAGTTTTATCATTGCCGCTTGCCCTTGCCGCGTCTTCAGCTCGAGAGACGAATCATTCTCCCAAGATGACAGAGTCTTCTGAAATGGAATATCTTCTAAATGTTGATCCGTACACAACTCAAACAGTTGCCCAATGCATTATAGACATCGATGATCAAAGCGGAGTATTGAGAGATCAAATACTTGGGACATATTTGTATCGTGGAATGGATATTTCTGTTGCTATTGGTTTTGCAGCTCGTGACATAAAGCATCACTCTGTGAGTGTCGAAGCCAAGTTTTGCAAGGGATTGAAATTCCATGCTGTAGCATGCCTTTTGGTAACGTCCAACCCGGTGTCGCTAATGATCGGAGTGGACTTGAATAAGCAGATCATAGTGTATGATGTGGAAAAAGGAACATTGAAAACATTCCCTCCGAGGGTAACAAGGCCAGATTTAGACGGCATCACCTTGCCACCATGGGACCGGAAGAAAATTATAATCACATGACATTTGATATCAATCAATTCACATCAAAAGGCACCCCTAAACAGTAAAATTTCTAGTCATTCATCGTTCCCCGGTCGCCCGCATGAAAATTTTCATCTTATTAGCCATCGTTTTCAAAGTCAGCTCTTCTTCGCTGATCAGCAGGACTACAACAATTGCCATTCCGGAGAACCTGATTGATCAATGGGACCTCTGGAACCAATTCCACTTTGAGCCCTTCTTCGCTGATGAAGATGAACGGGACAGCTACATTGCAGCGGGGGTGAATCGACTTCTGAAATGTAATGATGGATCAAGGGCCGTTTCGATAGCAAAGGCAGCGGTATATTTGCCAAGCGATTACAAATTTAGTCGAGTGTCCCAAATGATAATGGGCCGGGGAGCTTTTGGGCCGTATCCTGTGGCGATTAGAGCAAGCATTGCGCAAAGCATATGGGCAATAAACACCCCAAATCCGATCGTGACTCTGTCGCAATTCATCTCGGGCAATAGAGATCATTTCGACTCATTCAAGGGTTTGCTAAGTGCCATTCCCAGGTTTGAAGTTGTGAAGACAATGATAAAGATTGCTCTGGAGATCGATGTGAAAGATTTTGACGAAGATCATGAGCTGAATCGCAAGGTTCAAAGAGTCGATCTAATTGAGAAGATTCTGGATGCTGTATGTGTGGAATGCAGGGATTTGGAGATGGAGGTGATCGAATTCTTATCTAATAATACCCTGACACCAAAAGCTTCAATAGATACATTGAAAGAAGTAATATACTCCCGGCGCTTTGACTACAAAAACCATCAAAGATCTCCAAAGCGCGAGAAAGATCAACGAGCTCCGCCAGATCCTCCACTGCCTTCAGTATTCCACAATGCGTTAATTGAAGCGATGGAATCATCTCGAGAACTGCTATTTGCAAATCATGTGATTCAGAGACTGGGCAAGAGTGGCATCCCCTTAAGAAGGCGATGTTTTGATTATTACCTGCTTTGTTGTGGAGACTTTCTAAAGAGGCATGGAATTGGGGATGTGGAACGAATGGACGTCTTGAGAGAAGAAACTCTTGATCACCTGATCAGAAATTTTTATGAACAGCCTTCATTGTATGGAGTGGATTGGACTCCTCTAATATCGTTTACGATATATAACAGTTCCATTTGCCCGTATAACGCGCTCTTCCTATACGGCCGCGACTGCAAAATGCAAGAATACATCGCCAGCATCGGCAGATTTTCCACGATGGATACTCGCATGGCACTTGAGATTGCTCTGGGTATCAGGCATGCCGCACATTTACGTGGTCTCACTGCGCTTAGGGCTCATTTATTGCGCGAGTCACCAAATCATCAATATTTGAGTAAGATAGTTTCCCGAGGAATGGATCGTCCCTCAATGATCAAGGCAATATTTGACTCACTCCCAGCAGAAAGGCAAGAGGATGATGACAAGTTGACAGAAGTACATGGAGAGAGAACATTCGTCACCCAGAGGGACATCCTGTGCATGCTTCCATATGTAGACTACAAGGTGCTCATAAAGACTCATCTTGAGCAGGCCAAGCCACTTACTCCCTTTATGATAGTAAAGGAAAGATTGAATTTGGCAGCGCAAGTCATCTTGGATTGGCACAAGTTGAACTATGACACTCTCTCTGTTTACATTGACACACCAGTGCTACCCTACTTGTGTCTCTTTTGTCCGTTTGGCCCAACAGCGGACCTTCTCACAACTCACTTGAAGATCGACTCTGTCTCTCTAGGAGAATGCATCAAAAAATTCAACGCAATCCAGAGCGTCAAAATGCAGGCTTGGAGGCGCCATTACCTTTTTACATCAGGGACTGGCGAGCAGTAAAAGGCTCATATCACTGGATTATTTTCTTTCAACTAAAATTTTTTCAAATATTCCCAACCTGTTCAGTGAGGCTATGTAATCACAGCACAGGGGGCAGTTGTCCAGTCCTTGCTGCTTCCCCATATTTAAGCAATTCTTGACATCCTTCATCAGAGGGTAATCAAGCGGTCCCTATCAAAAATACTTTAAAAGCGAAAAATATGGTGCTTAGCGGGCTGCATCTGAGGGCTCAAATTTAAAAATAAAAATAATTGGACTCTGAGAACTACAAGGGACTCCTCAGTAATTTCAGATAGAAGCAATATAAAACGCAACCTAAATCAGAAACTACGATTGCGGCTGCTGTTTCTGATTGGTATCACTAGGCAGTTCGGCAGCAGGATCAGACGGAACAAGGGCAGTGACAATGTTGGATTCGCCGGATTTCTCTACCGGCTTCTCCACCACAACCAGAAATTGTTCAATGTCAACCCCGTGCTCCTTCAGCAGACCTCGCTCATACTTTTTCTTGTAGGCGGAGCACTCGCGCGACAACTCTCCAGAAGTAATGAGCCATTTGTCTTCCGGCCAGCATCCCACCAGCTCTCGGTACGCCGATCTCCGCAAAGCGGTTTCGGAAAGGGACGTCGCAATTGGCCGTGGATTGGGCTCTTCCGAGTTCGCCCGGATGGCGCGCAATAAAAGGGATCGCTCCGATGCGCACTTTAAGTATTCAAAGACCAGCTGCTTCAACTGCTCGCTCCATCTCCTCTTCTTTCCCTTTTTGGCAGCCTCCAGTGTACTGTCTTCGGGCTCGTCAGCGGATGTCTGTAGGATTATCGCAATTTCTTCCCGAATCCTGGCCCTAATAATTTCAGGCCGCACCTGCCCCAAAGACTCGGTCAACAAGGGAAATATCTTTTTCAACAGCAATTTTCTCAGAGCAGCTGAAGAATATGGCACGAGGGAAGATATTTCTTGCAAAGCAGCTTCGCTCAGGCTGTCATTATCTCTCCTCAAACAAGCAATTACGTAGCGCTCGAGAGAGACCCGAAGAGCAGTAGGAAATTTCATCGTGTCATAATCGGATATTTTGCTACTGGCTTCTCTGAACCTCTCCAAGGCGGCTTGTACTTCCAACCTGTTGACTTCCTAAATAAGTGGATGGGGCGAGATCAAACCGAAAATAATGGATACCTTATCAATGTCGTAGAATCGACGCACATTTCCTGACTTGACATCTTCTTCTGGCTCATCACCCATTTTCACGTCTTCCGATTTGCCCTCTCTCTCCTCAATCTCGGCCTCTAATTGTTGAAGGCGCTCGGTTAGCGACATGGACTCTCGCTTCCCCTTCTTGACACCAGATTGAAGAGAGTCTGTTGACGATTCGTCTGGTTTCCTCTTTTTGGCACGCTTCTTTGGCAGGGATGGCTCTTGCGAGGTTGCCTCTTGGCCGTCATCTGCCAATATCTTGCCAACAGCCTGGCTGCTTCCTTCCTTGGAAAGCACGCTCTTCTTTGGCTTTTTCTTTTTCTTTTTTTTCTTTGGTTCATCAAATTCCCTATTATAATAAACAAAAAGAGCCTGATACTTTTCAACTAATTCCACTTCGATAGGCCCCCGATACACATAAAAATCTTTGACAGTTAATGGCCGCTTTGCAGTATGTGTACTTCGCTCCCTTTCCGGTACACTTGCAGCGCTGTCCGGATCATCTCGCGAATCCTCGCCCAAAAGCATCAAGTCAAAGACTGACTCGTACACGGCAGCCACTTCCGAATCGTCTATAAAGGGATCCTCCACGTCGTAGTCTTCAATTTTTGGTGCTTTTATATTCCTTTTATTCTTCTTCTTCTCCTTGGATGACCCGTCAGGAAGATGGTCTTGGACCTCGACAGCATCGGCCAGCTCGGGCTCCTCGACCTCGGCTTCTTCTGCTTGGTACAGGCCTTGCTCAGTCTGCTTGCAGATAAACTCCTTCAAAGAGACCACAAAGTTTTCCTGCAGCCTCTCTAATGAAATGGATATCTTTTCCATTCCATCCTCTTTATTGCTATTGTTGTCCTCGTTGATGGCCATTGGGAGGAGAGCCGACAGCATGAACAGGGGAGTAATATTCAAGCTATAATATGTTGATCTTTGGAGTTTCTCTGATATTTCCTTTACTTTGCAAGTTGGTGATTTAATTGGTCATGGAGATTTATTGGACAATTTACATTATCAGAATATCATTCTCCATCATTTCAATCTAGGATGCACATGATTTGTAATAATATCTCGTAATAATGATCATGGCCGCGATACAACTCAATTCAGGTCACAAGTAAATTTGGTCGAATAAAACGTTAAACAGCAGCCAAAGCCTGCATGCGCAGAATAATACAGTAAGAATCACTTGGAATTCACATGAAATAGACTCTTAGCATTGAATCATCAGGTTCATGTTGACATATGAAGAATCACGAGATGGATTCATTCGCATTCGGCCCGGCTTATTTAGACTGCCATAAATTTCTGGAAAAAATTTGCGGGAAGCAGGGGGATAATGAAATTGGCGCTTTTCGTACTTTTCCTAGGTTGCGTATCTCAGGCTCTGGCCGCCAAGAGAGCGAGGGAGGATGAATTTGAAGAGAATTGGGAGATAGAAACTGTCTTGGAACAAGATTCTAATTCCATCATTGAAAAGGCAAAGGATGTGGACGGCAACTTGGACAGTGAAATCACAGATAGCAACAGAAAAGTAGACCGCTTCATTTGCCCGTTTCCAACCTTTGTCCCCTTGGATTTAGTACGCATTATATTTGCTTTGTTGAAAGAAGAAGCCTCGACCTTGGTGCAGGTTAGCATGCTATTTAGACTGCATGCCCATCAGTATCTTCCAGTGAGTCTTGCTAAGAGGGTTGCTGCACTCTGCAAGAGCCCTAACCCAAGAAAGATAATTGAAAAGTATTTTGAGCTTCCCGAAAGCAGGGATGAGTTTCTTTGCAAAGTGGTGTGTGCTCTGGAAAGCAGCGGGCATACAAAGAAGGCCGAATCGGTCATGAATTACCTGAGGCTTTTGATAGGCTTCTCAAATGAGGAGAGACTCTACAATTTGCTCTGTGGCATCGCTCCTTTTAATGATGTTCCTTTAAGACTGAGGAGGAAAGAGGCCATTGACCTCTGCTGTACGCGCCGAGCATCCCATCTATGCTTGTGGGCTAACTTTATCGTTAAAAACCGCGATCGCTTTGATGAAATCTCTTCCATATTGGGAGGCCCTGAGCCGAGACAAATGGCGGCCATCTGCATCTGGATTGCTCTTGAAATGGACTGCGGGGAGCTCAAGCGCCCCATCACAGAAATGGCAGCAGAAGAATTCACAGATGGCGATAAGGCTATTTTGATTAGGAAAATCGCCAAATTGTTCAATGATGACCCGGACCTTCTTCATATTGCAGGTTTGGTGAGCCAATCTAAACTTACGCCATCCATGACCATCTTTAAAATCGTTGACCTTTACAAAGAAGAAACAGAAGTTTCTTTTCGGGATGCGCTTGTCACCGCCATGAATGAATCGCCCGTAATGCGGGCCCTTAATTGGCATCTATCTGGCCTTGGTCTGGACAATATTCAAAGTGTGCATTATTGTATTCTCGGCGTCGAAGTCTTGAAGAAATCATTTATGAGGCATCTGAGCCCGTATCAGAGAGTCTTTGCACTGCGACAGCTTGGGGTGTCAAGGATTCTGGGTTTTCTTGTGAATTACCCATTCTGGTTCGATTATGACTTGGAGACAGTTCAAAAAGTTTTGATGAACTTTACAAATGAGAGAGTATCCACCATTGAAGAGGCCATTGTGCGGTATGCTCTGACTGGCACTCGAGTCGACATGCGGATGGGGAACTGGGCTGCCCTCAGACTCCTCCTGGGGATTGACTTTGCAAACTATTTGTCACCACAGGACCGAATATTTCTTTTGCAAGACACGCGGTTCGAAACAAAGGAAGTTGTGGGCATGGTACACGGAAATCGCCTATGTGAGCTCAAAGGCGTGTTCAGTTTGCTTGACCTTGGGAGCAAGAAGAGGTTTGTGTATCTGCTATCAGAAGAAGACTTTTGCTTGCATCTTGCCAACATCATTTGTGAATTGGGGTATTATGACGATTCTTTCGTTCAGTCGGCTATTTTTGCTGCACAACAAGTCGGCTATCAGTGGGAAAAGGTATGCCATTGCCATCAGTCATCTTTTATTCAGCAAGGGAACTGCTACATTGCGATCCACAAATATAATATCCCTGACGTCATCTTGTTCATCCAGGATTTTTCCAGATTCCATCTCTCCGTCAAAGTTGTACTTGAACATATTGGCAATGATGTAGGTAAGGCACATTGGATGAGGAATTATCTTTTTGTTCCTTACATCTATCTCTACGCACCACAAACTGTCTCTGACTACATCAAACCTTTCGTGAAAGGATATGATTTGAATACATGCGAGAATATTTACAATTCCACAGCGAGCCGCGACCAAACAAGGCTTGCCTTGCTCCGGATAGAGGCTATTGATCAACACGCCACTTTTGTTCCGCAGCTTTTAGCATCATCATTCACGCAAGCAATAAATTTTGCAAGCGAATAGACTATGACGCCTCATAAGAGGCGTCAAGTCCTCATTAATCAATAAAATATCATTTCTATCCAGCGCAAGCAATACTATTCATATGCAAACCATATTCTCTTCATCATTGATTTATTACATTTTCTTGGAGGCCTGGGCCAAACTGGCTTCATAGAATTGAGTTGGGGTGGTGACAGGCTCGGTTAGGGCCGCAGAATTGGGTTGATGAAGTTCGAGGACACGCGAACATGCAGTCTGAAAGTGACCAGATCGCGCAATATCCACCACCTCTTTCAACTGCAACTCGTTCAGACTGTATGTTGACTGAAGGGTAGCAACCAGTTGCTCTGAGCTCTGGTGCTTGAATGGACAACCACTGTGATCGGATGGGGCTGGCTGCGGCCCCAATATGATCTGCTTACAGTTCCAGCATCCATAGTTGGCCCGCTTGCCCTCCAGCCCATAGTTGTGGCGCACATTGTAAGCATAGCTTTTGTTGAATTCGTCATCAGAAAACTTGCTGAACGCGCGCTTCCAAAAGAGCATGGCTTCGTTAAAGGGGAGACCAATCGATTTCAAAAAGAGCCCAAACTGAAGACGGCCATTATACTTTAGGTGCTTGTCAGACTTTAGATGGCCGTACATAAAGGACATGCAGGGAGGAAAGTGAGAAGATGAGGCCTCAATATCCCCAGCAGACAGCTCATCAAACTTTACTTGCTTCTGTGGCGCTTCGTGTTCGCTATTCCTGATATGGTCAAGCAGAGTCCGGACTCTGTCCTCAATGGGGTTGGCCAACAGCAAGCGGCACATTCTATCCATTTCTCCCTCCAGCTGATCTCGAAAGCGACTTGAGATGACTGAAAAAAAATCTGATGAGGGAACATATGCGAAACCTTTGTGAAGCAGTACGTGTCTCTTGGCCACTAAATCAGTGACGTGCGTCCAGGGAACCTTGACGAACTCTTCTGCCTCCACTGACCTGCTGTGAAGGGTGGAACCAGAAAGCATGTCGTACAATTCCGCCTTTTGGGGGGCAGTTAAATAATCGTATGGAAGTTGGATACTCTTGACAAATTCTGCTTTTTCTTTTAAAGGACTCAAGGCATAGCGTAGTTTCAGTAGCCAATGTTCATGATTGACAAACCAGCGACATGACTCTATAGAAGAGGCAAAGGCCAGGCGCAACAGCCAATGCGAGGTATTGTCGTTCTCCCTCTCCAGTTCGACGTTGAATGCATTAGAGGACTCGTTGGAATGCAATGGCAAATACTTCTCCTGTGCTCGCCTAATCGTCGCCAATAATTCGTCCTCTCGGAATCCTCTTGCCAGACCCGCTTCGATTGTTCTCAGCACTTGAAGGCGCCCAATGGCAAGCTTTTCAAATTCATCAATAGTGATGTCTTGTGATGGGGGGGATGCATACAAATTGAGGGAAAAGGGATGGGAAAGAGGAAAGAGGACACCAGCCCACCATACGAATATTGAGTCGAGTATTGAGAATACTGAGAATCGCTTCGCAAACTTCCGATTCCGGAAGCCCTTCTCATCACCAAGATATATATAAAAGAGTAATAATTGTACTGTCAGGGGGTCTCATTAAGGCGGGACCAAAAAGGCGCGCACATTGTGCAAGGGGTTAATCAAAGATGCCCATTGCGATGTCGTCGTCCTTGCAAAAGTGCTACGGCAAGATCATTGTTATGAAGCGGAATGGCCAGGATAGCGCCAGTTTTGAACTCTCCGATCCCAGCTATCTATTTGGCAGGGCGGAGCGATGCGACATTCGCATTCAGCTGGCGTGTATAAACGAAGAGCATTGTCGTGTTTTTCCAGAGCCTCAGGGCAGGTTTGCCTTTGTGCAGAATTTAAGCAGCTCGGGTATATCGATCAATGGAGGGGAGATTAAGGATCACAAGGAGCATGCATTAAATAATGGAGACGTGATAACAATTGTAGAGCGTAGCTTTCGATATGAAAATCCTTTTTGGCAGGCACCCACAGTGTCACATGATGGTGATGTCATCCTCAAGTCCCCCATAAAGCAGGCCACACCTGCCAAGGAACCCACTTTATTTAGGGAGCAAACACCGGTCAAACTGCAGTCACCTTTTAAAAGAGAAAGCTCTCAGTCCCCCCTCAAACAATCAACTCCGATCGCCATGCTTTCATCTCCTCAAAAGGCTCAATTACTAGCCCAACAGAGCTCGGCCAAACAAGAGTTATTGAGCACCCCAATCAAAATAACGGAAGCTGCGGCTCTTGGTTCCCCAAGCAAAACTCCGCAGAAGCCTGCAACGCCGGCCAAGTCTCAGATGAACATTACTCCTGTGAAGACTGCTACACCCACAATGTCGGGTGCTTCCCCGAGGCCACAGACCCCATTCGCTATTTCTAGCCCCTCCAAGTCATTCACCATCTCGAATATTCCTGCGGATCAACTTGCATGTGGCCAGCAGCTCAGTTTATTTAATGTGTGCGCAGACGATCAAGTCGGATACTGCCCTCCCCAATCACCGGCGCGCGAGTTCAGCGTCACCGCAACTCCTAAATCTCTGGCGGAGAATGGTCAACCTTCCCCAGCCAAGTTGACTCCCATGAAGAACGCAAGTAGCATGACCCCTCAAAACATGACTCCGCCATCCCAAACCCGAGATATTGGCAAAATTATGCCCGGCTCGATCTCCACTCCAATCACTAACAACAGCCAAAAGACGCCCATTTTGGAAAAACCATCTTTTGGGTCGTCCGGCTACACCGCATTGGTGGGCACCTCTTCCAAAGTCGGATCAGTTCCGACTGCCACCACACCGCACTCTTCATCATCCCCGCAGAAAGCTCAGCTAGCGTTCCAAAAGACAAAGTCGCCTGTGTTTGAGCATTTCAAGGGGGTCATTGATCATGAGATCAGTGCCAGCCCTAAGCTGTCCCCTCGCATCAAGCTCATCGCCTGTGCCACGGACGATGGAGCTATAAATAGCCCCAACAGGATAGAGGTTAATTTTGCGAATGAGCCAGTGTATATTTATGGAGATGATTTATTGCAACAGGGCGACTTGACGATGGTCCTGGATCCGATTGAGCCAGAAGATGTTGACCAAATGGATCAGTACTTGGAGACCACAAAAGAAGACCAACAAATTGCGACAGCACCCGAATTGTCGCCAGATCAGCAGGGTGTCCAGGACGAGTATCAACTCATCCCTGACATTGAGCAGCCTCTAGAGCCAACGATGCATTTGGAAGAACAAGAGACAACAGAAGTCGTAAAAGCAGAGGATCGATCCTCATTCGGCATAACAATAGAACAAAATGAGCAAGTAGTGGTGGCAGAGGAGGTGTTGGTTGACCAGGAAAGGGTCGTGATTGTGGACATGCATCTTCCGGATACCGAAAACGTTGACGAGATAATGATTGAACACGCTCAGGGCTCGACAGATCATCCACCCGCAGGAGAATATTTCACCGGTTGGGAAGCGAATGTCGAGGTTAGAGGCCAAAATGACAGTATTGAGGAATTACCAATTGACTCGATTGTCAAAGAATCAATGATGAATGAAGAACCATCATCCTTTGGGGGACAAACAAAAGATATTGCGGAGGAAATGCCAGCTACAGAAGAAGAGGACCCTCAGACGCCGAGAAGGTCGGCCAGGCTACAGAAATTGATCGGCACTCCCTCAAAATTATCCGAGACAGAACGACCTTCTACCACCAAAAGGAGCGCAAGGAAGATGACAAAGACAGAGATGCCAGCCGAAATGAAGGAACACGATATTCCGATAGTACAACAAGTAGATGATTCATTAAAAGAGGAACTGCAAGCAAAGAACGAGCAAGAGACCGCCAGTGCGAGACGCAAATCCACAAGGACCCCCAAGGCGCCAATGTCAGCCTCCAAAAAGGCCAAAACAGTTAGTGTGGTGAGAACAACAATTAAAGCACTGTCCTCTGAGGCAGGCGAGAATTCGCCTTCCATTCAAGCACTAAGACGCAGTGCCCGAAGCAAGAACAGCCAAGGGACCGAGGATGAGGAGGACAAGGAGAATAATATGGCAAACTCTGTTGGCAGCAAAAAGGGTGGAAGAGGTCTAAAGAGGACAAGCGCCGAGTCTGCTGTTGCATCAGAGCCGGATCCGCCAGTGAGGAAATCGGCAAGGACTAGAGTGGGAAAGTAATCATTCGATAATGAAATTAACAATATTTTGTGTTTTTCTTTTCATGGAAACAAGAAACTATTTATTGGGGTGATCCAAATCGGCAAAAAAGGGATGTTTGAGGGCATCGGGAGCCGATATTCTGGCATCAGGATCATATTTTAATAGCCTGGAGAGAAGGTCGATACCATGCTTATCCAATTGAGGAAACATTCTTCCAAGATCAGCTCGCCGGTGCCCGGGAAACATTGCAGCTCGCTTACCATCCTCCCTCCACTCCTCAAACTCGACCAATGAAGGCCAATCGTCAATGCCAGGCGTCCCCAGGGTCTTTTGGATGCGCACAAATTGATCCGGCACGGTGGATCCGGGGAACAGAGGACGCCCCAGCAACATTTCTGCAAAAATGCATCCCACTGACCACATGTCAATGCTGGTGGAGTAAAACCGAGATCCAAGGAGAACATCAGGCGCCCGGTACCAGAGGGTAACAACCTCGTGCGAGTAGGCCCGCACTGGTGCTCCAAATGCCCGTGCAAGGCCAAAGTCGGCAATCTTCAATTCGCCCTTTCTCGATTGTAGAAGAAGATTTTGGGGCTTAAGGTCTCTGTGTAGCACCATCTTGGAATGACAATGGGCAATTCCGTGCAGCAACTGATGCAGATATGATTTGATAATGGGCACATCGTCAATGTCTGCCACACCGCCCCGTCCATCCAGCCACTTTTTCAAATCTGTTTCCAGGTATTCAAAAACAAGAGTCAGTTTCTTTTCGCTGTGCAAAATGTCCAACAGTTTGACAATATTCGGGTGACGCAGCTCTTTCAGTAGGCTTATTTCTCGAATGGCCGTGCTTGGTATGCCTTCATCATCCTTGTCTAGCCTGATTCTTTTCAGTGCCACAATTTCGCCCGTCTGTTTATTCTGAGCTTTGTATACAATGCCATATGTCCCTTCGCCCAGTTTTTCAATCTTCTGGTACTTGTCCATGTTTGAAGAGTTCCTACTGACCCTGGCATCACTATGATGAAAACGTGTCTTATAAATTATGATGAGAGAGCAAAATGAAGCCTCTCGGGAGGTTGGTGTCGGGATCAACTGGCTCCATGGCCTTCCAGAGCATTTCCAAGGGCACCCAATAAGATGGATATTTGAAGCGGGCTACGTCCAGTACCAGAACCATTTGCTTCTCCTTGTGATACCCAGCAATAGGGGAAAAGTGTCCGATTCCAGTTTGTCCAAGAGATTGACGGGAAAATGACACTATTAAATGATGTCCTGGCTTGGTCACCGAATCAATGACAGCATTCTCAAACTCTTCCAGACTCGATTGGTCAAACCGCTTCGCCTCCACTTGCAGACCATGGCATTCAGCCAAACTTGCAAACTGGTCAAAAGTGACTCCTTTGGCCCGCATTCGCTCCAAAGACTGTTCGCAACATTCCAACATGTCGTCCGAATACCATCGCCACACTCCTCGCCACACTCGCCCCGGATCTGCCTCAAGCGCATTCAGAACCATAGCAAGGCTTCCGGGCCCACAGAGAGCCACGTCCGACTGGTGGGTAAAGTTTCCGACAAGTGAAAAAAAGTTCTCTAAACTATCATCTAGTAAGGCTTGCTTAAAGAGCTCACGCCCCTCATTTGAGGTCAAAGAGACGAGGGTGGAAGGGAGCACGCGGCGGTGAAATGTGTTGGGGTCGGGTATACGCTTAACTCCGCATTTTTCACTTTTCAATGGACAGTCAAGGGCTTGACTTGCACCCACAGTTAGAGAACATCTTCCCAGTGTCCTGTGGATAAAGGGATGAGTTACAAAGCTTCTATTAAGACAACTCCGCAGCAGTATTCGGGGGAACATGATCCCAGATGACAAGACGCCGACTGGCAGTCAACAGTAACCGGGGTTAGTTTTCCCGAGCTCCGTTGTAAAGTGTATTGAATAAAAATTGTATTTTAACTTGCACATGTTTCGAAATCTGCACAGCCAAACGAAATTATTTTTGGGGCTGGCTGCGGCTGGTGCTGGTTGGACTCTTCTGGGAGACTCTTTTTATAACGTAGATGCCGGCCACAGAGCCATCAAGTACAGTCGTCTCTACGGCGTCCTGGGCACCGTCTATGGCGAAGGTACTCACCTCAAGTTGCCATTTCTGGAGCGTCCCATAATCTATGATGTGAGAGCGCGTCCCCGAAATATTTCCAGCCTGACGGGGAGCAAAGATTTGCAGATGGTCAACATTAGCGTACGAGTCTTACATAAGCCTGATGAGATTGCCCTCCAATCAATGTACAGAGAACTAGGCACAGACTATGACGAGCGAGTCCTGCCATCAATTGTCAATGAAGTGTTAAAGTCTGTGGTCGCCCAGTTTAACGCTTCTCAGTTGATCACTCAGAGAGAAAAGGTAAGCAAGCTGGTGCGACAGAGACTAACCGAGCGGGCCAACTACTTTCACATCATTTTGGAGGACGTGTCTTTAACAAGCATCCAGTTCAGTGATGAATTTGCACACGCTGTGGAGGCCAAACAGATCGCTCAGCAAGAAGCACAGCGAGCAGCCTTTTTGGTTGACAAGGCCAAACAGGAACAGCAATCAATAATAGTCAGAGCGGAAGGCGAGGCCCAGGCAGCCGTAATGATTGGAGAGAGCATGTCGCTCAATCCCGGCTTTCTGGAGCTCAGAAAGTTGGACGCAGCACGGGAGGTAGCCACTGTCATGAGCAAGTCTCAGAATCGGATCTTTTTGGATTCCAATTCATTGCTGCTGTCTCTGGGATTGGCAAAAACATGATTGAAGGGAATAAATAATATTTAATGACGCATTCTCGGACACCATCGACTCTCTCCAGTCGTTCGAGTAGCAATTGGACGCAAACCGAGCTGGCTCTCTGGAGACAGTCCCTGGATCAGTTTGACTTTGCAGAGTATCAGGAGGCGTATGAGAGTTTTGGGCAGATGGAACCACGCGCTAAAGTCCTGTTTAACATGGCCATTTGCGCCATTAATCTGAATGACACAATGAATGCATATGAACTATTAGTCAAAACACTTGAAAATGATCCGTATCTTTCCATTGCTGCCTTTCACTTGGGGAATCTTCAATTCAGCATTGGGAATGTTGCAGAGGGCGCAAACTCGTTCCAAGTCTGTCTGAAGGTACGCGAATCAGGATAGAAGTAAATGGTAGGGAATGCGAGAATCAAATGAAATTGATTATGGAACATTGGGGCCAGACATTGTACTTCATGTCGCTGATGTGTACTGCAATCTCGGAATTGCTCTAAAAGCTATCGGCCGGGAAGAGGAGGCAGTGGAGGCACTGCTGAAGGGCTGGGATCGCAAGCATGGCAAAGAGCAAGAGATTGCCATATTCCAGGCTCTTCTCGTATATACAGCGATTATTTTGTCTAATGTACTCGAAAGTCTTGTAGGGAACAGGACAAATGAGAAAGCTTCCAGTGAGTGAGATTTTTCGACCTTCAGCTACAAGGCTGCAAGCACTCGACCAACAAGACTATCTGGGTTCTGCTCTGATCGTGGCCGTCTCCAAGCCCACTGAACATATAGGGCGTATTCACGTAAAGTGTTGTATGAATGGCGAGATGCGGCTATTTGCCATTGATTGTGTCGATTTGAGAATACTTCGCCAGGCGGTCATCAACAAATACGGACTGAACAGCAAGAAATTTCAGATAAAATATCGCGATGAGGACGGAGACATGATTGTCATTTGCGACGACGAGGACCTTGTAAGAGCAATTCGAGGGCGCTTTCTTCGCATATTCATTGTTCCACTATTTGACCTGGAGGATGCCAGTAAATGATTGCGTGATTCTTAAACCTATTAGAGTCCTTCAATAAAACCATTGAAAAAAACCATTGTGGTATTTATTCCCTCTTAGCAGACCAATTCCTCACACGTTGTAATGCCTCTTGTTAGCGGGAGCCCTGGTGGAGAAGCCGGGAGTAAGGTTCATTGGCTTCACCGGCTTGGCGCCCTCAATTTCCCTGTGGTTCAATGACCGATCCAGTGGGTCTTTGGGTATAGGCACACTAAGGTGCTCCTCGTCAGCATCATGGAAAGTGTTGGCTTGGGCCCTTGGCTCTACAGCGATCTCTTCGGCATTTTTGAAAGGATCCTTTTCATCCACCTCTTCGGCATTCTCAAACAAATCGTCATCCTCAGAGTATCCATTTGTTTGTTCGCTCAGGCTCACTTGGCTAAAGGGGTCCTCCTCCATGAAACCATGAACACCTGTCTCCTCAGCCGATCTCCTTGCTGATGCGGCGTCATCGGTATTTTTGTTGGCCACAACTGTGGTGGGCACCTGAGTAAGGATAATTTTAGGTTGCTCTTGCGTTATTGTCATATTTTCTGAGCCTCGTCGACTGCTTCCCACATGTCTCTGAGACGCCGAAGTTTCTAGATTTGCGAAAAACGCATCATCTCCAGAAGCCCTTCTTCTGGCCTCATCTGCAGCTGTTTTTTTGGATTCTTCGATTGCTTGCATCAGCTGATCATCATACGGATTGCCTTGTGGTTGCTTGTTCGAGGCTTTGGACAGCGGAGACGAGCTTCGCGATCGCTCAATATTTGGTTGGGGTACGGTCTTATTGCGTCGAGCTTCTGCGAGCATTGATTCATTCTGCAGCAGAGCCACAATGTCTCGGCTCTTCTGGCGTACCAATGCACCCCGATCTTGAAATTTGTCATCGATATATTGGAATTCCTTCAATGTCTTTATGACATATATAGTGTCCTTTGCGTAGCGCACAAAGGCTTCGGAGCCACAAATAATGCAGTATTCCATGACAAGCAGGGATTTGTACACGTGGCGCCAGTACTTTCCATGGTCATTCAGCCGTCTGTCAAATACATATATGAGATCTCCAAGGAGAGTGGGAGAATGGGTCGCCCGAGAAATTTCCTCCATCTGCAGGGTACTGGGACCCCATGGATCGACGCATGTAGCCTGTCTGAGCTTTACTTGGACCCGCGAGTAGCCCTTGATGAAGTTTTTGGTGTCGCGCATTGTATCTTTGAGATCCCTCTTGACTCCCATGGTCTGTCTGAATTAATATATCACCAGGATGTATATAAATGTGAGCAGTAACAAGTCGGTTCTAAAACGGAGACGCCAAGGGGTTATTATTTATGCAAAAATACCCCTGAATGTCTCAGTTTGCCCGAATCATTGCCTGATATCATTTGACCAATCATTTTTGAGAGCACACGCATGGTGACAAATTTCTGCATTTCAGGCTTTTAGATCATCGAATTTTGCGATATGCCAAATTTATACTTTATTTTACTGGAATGAATGGCATGGGTATCACGATGACTGAGGGATGCGTACTTTTTTTAGTATTTTTCCGATTTATAATTTGAGCTATCCAGCAAATTGTCGGTGCTGCTATTAGCATTACTTGTCTTTTCTCCTGCAGAAACTGGACAGTCTGAGGGCACATCTGTAACGCTACCCACATAGTTGTATCCATGGGAAAGCCATCCAAATATCAGCATTCCTACGCATAACACAATTGTCCAAAAGACAAAATTCCAAGACTGCAGTTGCTTATTCGACGATCCAAGTATTCTTCTTACCAGGTCAAGTTCATTGAAAAAAATGACAACCAGATTTCCAGCAGCAACGGTGAGTAACCAGACAGCCCCGCAGACTGACTTCATAGACTCTGGAGCCTGGCTATATGCGAATTCGAGGCCAGTGATGCTGCACATGATTTCTCCGGCCGTTAGAAGGATATACTGGGGGATCTGGGCCAGCACATGAACACAACCATCCATGCAAACCAGCGTCTGTGGGTCATCAGGATTGGCAGCAAATGTGCCTCGCGATACAATGGAGAATTGGATGATCGCAGCAAGAACAAACGAAGTGGCAGCAAGGATCATTCCACACATCATTCTCTGTAATGGCTTCAGTTTCAGGCCAATTCGTCCCAATCCCGGATACACAAAGCTGTTGAAAAGCGGTATCATTGCCAGGATCAAAAAGGCATTGACAATACCCATTTGATCTGGTTTTATGGCAAACTTTGCACCAAATAAGGAGACGTGAGGACTCATCATTATTGCCTGATAGGTCCATCTCGATCCTTGTTGGTCGTAGAGAGCCCAAAACAGACACACTGGCGCCAGTACTATTAAGATTCGAAATAGCTTCTTGCAGTCTTCAACAAATAACCTTTCGTACTTTGGTTGGGCGCGATCAAGCCAGTGATGCACAGGTGCATTCCCACCTCGTTGTCTAAACCGGTTGGATATTGCATGAAAGGAGGCCTTGATAACTTTCATTACGACATTTCCCTGTGGATGCACATGTCGATAGAGACGGAAGCCGGCAACAAAAATTGCGGTTGCGACCAACATCAGAATAGCAGGAAGGCCAAATGCCAAAGGATAGCAACTTTTCTGACCAAATCCATGCACCGATCGCAAAATAGGGGTAATCAGCATGGAAAGCACGCTACCTGCGTTAACCATGAAGTAAAACACGGAAAAGAAAAGTGCGATGGTCTTTGCTTGGGTAGTTTGAAATTGATCGCCTCCAAAAGATGACACGCAAGGCTTTATGCCACCCGTTCCCAAAGCTAATAGAGAGAGGCCAAGAAAACAGCCCCAGGGCTTGGGCGGAGTTCCGGTTACTCCAGGGAACGACGTAACTGCCAGAACAATGCTGCCAATGCAATACACGATGGAGAGAGCCAAAATGGTCCAGAACTTGCCGAGCCAACTGTCTGATAGAATACCGCCAAATAGAGTAAAGAAGTAGGCCGAAAAGTTGAATGCATGGATGATCGTGGTAGAAGTGTCTTCTGAATAGGCCAGCCAGGCTGTAAGATAGATAGGCAGGATCGCCTTCATGCCGTAAAAGCAAAATCGCTCGCAGAACTCATTCCCAAAGATGCAGTATACGGACGGAGGGAATGACTTGATTCCTTCATCAGCCTGGGTGAGCTTTGGTGAAACTTCCTCTTTTTTTTGCGCGCTGTCTTCAGGATGCATTTAAGTGAGTCGTCAGTGTTGTTTATGTTGCGAAAAATAGAAGGGGTATTAATTTATGCTCGGTGAAAGGGAGAGTTTCAGAATAAAATTGTCCAATTGAATTCGTTCATATTGAGTCGGAGATAAGTTGGTTTCAGGTGTGTCCAACAGATTTGATTAGTCACTGCCAGCTTCAATATTGCAACCAGGACGTGGCCGGTGATTTCAAAGCCAAATTGGAAACAGCAGCATACACAAATGGCGGCAGCAATTCTTATGAATATCAAGTAAAGAAAAACTCGTGCAAATAGAAACAAGCAGTGACCTCTGGACCAAGATGGAATCGTTTTACTTTTTCTGGGTTATATTTGGAGGAATACTCGTTATCTTACAGCACAACAAGACTATTATTGGCGGATTCCATAATCAATTTATCGAACCATAAAATACAGAATGGAATCAGCGAGGTAAACCCTGGGGCAAATGGAGCGGATGTTTTTGCGAGGCACTGACTCCGAGCTCCCTGTCGATAGTGTACAGTTACAAATTAAAGCAATACGTGCAATATATTTACATATTTAGATGTTCACGTTAATATACAAGAAATTCAGTGTTTGTAATGACTTTCCCCATTTTGGTACAGAGAGTGAATGGCTCTAACGGACACGATGCGAGGGACAGAAATCAAAAAAAAATATTGTGATTGTGCTCTGAATACCACGACTCGGCAAGACTGGCCATTTGCTTCACCCATAATTTGTCCCTTTTGATTTCTTGGGGCTTTTCTATGAACATGCAAAGGAATTGGACCAATAGATCCGGATCCCTGCTAAAGAATGATGCGGGCAACTTGGACATCTCCATAACAATCTTTTTACAATCTGAGGGAATATTCATGTCGGAGAATCTAGATAATAACAAGAAGTCAGACTCAAAAAAAGGCAACTGACTGGGAAGCTTGAGATGTGGGCCAGTGAGTGTGGAAGCGTATGCAATCATTGGAGAAGCAGCTGTTTCAATGTGATGTAACGAGTAGACCAAATTTGCTCTGAATATACTGCGCAGTTTCCACTTCTCAACTATCGTTCCGAAGAGACGACCCTTTTCGTGACCCTTCCACAAGATAAATAAGATTGCATCTCTGATGTTGATTTTTCTGGCGACAAGATCTTTTCTCAGCCGCATTTTTACATTATCACATCGCTGTGCTTTCATCCAAGGAATCTCTGCTATTTGATCCTCGCGCAACAATGGAAAATGAAAGTCGTCCTTGAGAATGGCAATCGCAGTTTTCCTCTTTAGTGTTCGCATCAAAATAAATACCTTGTCATCAAGGACCCCCTTCGAGCACCTCACGATTAGCTTTTTGATCATTCTAATGCCAAGCTTGTGCAGATGTTTCTCGAAAAAAGCTTGCGCATTACAAGTCATCCAGCTCCTCCACACGTCACAGTCATCGTCAATATTATTACAAATTACATGTTCTATTACCGATATATCATCTTCATAAACCATGGCGTGAAGAACTAATATAGACGCACTGAATGAAATAACTTCTTCATAATTCTTCAGGTTACTGAGCATGCCTGAAGCCACGCTGTGCTCAAGGATGGTGCTCGAATGGAGAATATTAAAGGGAAATAAATAACGAGAAAGACGACACTCAGACCCATCGAGATCCATCCACACCATAAGTGAGGCGAAATTTGGATTTGATAAAATTCGCGAAAAATCCATATTGGGAAAATGCATTATCATGCCATATATGAATTCGATTGGGCATATGCCATTTTCTACATGATCCAGTGCGAGCATCATAAGATCAGTTGGATCACACGATCGAGTGTGTGAAACGATTTTCCGCATCACGATCAAGTGCTCAATGCGCAACACTGCATGCGAAAAGTGAAAGAAGAATATTTGCAACCAACTGTCGGGTGACTGCTCAAATACGCACCCTGGAATTTTCGAAAAATTTTCTATTGAGATAAAATTCAATTCACCACCTTCCGAAAGATGGGCTACGCGCATGGCCAGCACTAATAATTCAACGTGTCCCTCTTCAATCTCCTCACAATTTGACACCAGAAGATTGCAAATGTATAGTCCGATTCGCTTCATTTTGTTGAAACCCTTAGCAGACAAGATGTTTGCAGGCTCCTCTGGCAATTCAAGCCTCTGCAGAAATTCGGCAGCCGTCCTCATGAAAGGCCACTCGTTGGAGGGCCTTCTCATAGTGTAATCTATCAGGGTGCTGAAGATGAGTTTCATTTCACTTTCAAACAAGATTGAGGGCACGCCAAATTTTAGAACACTGGTGCAAAAAATTTTGGCATCCGAAAATAACTTCCAACACTGGGGCGAGTTTTCGGACATTGTAAAAGGATTCATGGCGCCACGAATAGCTATTCGAAAACCTTCAGGATATAGCCCGTAAACCTCATCAAATGGTAGTCCACCAAGTACATGAAGCACAAGAAATGCATCAGATGAAATCTTCCGAATGCATTTGATGATGTTCATTTCATCCTCTTGAATCCAAGGCTTTTCGGGTAGGTCTTCCGGAATGCACACTTCAAAGAGCCGTCCAAGTATCATTAGCAAGTGTGTCTTTAGGGTACTCGGAGAAAAAGTCAGGTCTTCAACTAAAGTAAATCTATATTGGTTCTGGTCGAAAAGAATTCCATGGACGTTGAGCTCGGACTCTCTCGTCAGGTCATCCTTTTGAAGGAATATCTGAAGTACGTGCCATATTTCATTGATCAATAAATCCTGCTCAGAAGGAGGGCCTGAGCAATACAGATTGAGAAGTACTGACTGATTCCTGCTAGCCTCTGCCACCAAATACGGGAGTGCGTATGACATTTTCAGGTGTTTCAGGGGAGGTTCAGGTTTCATCAAATTTCAGGGCCGCTATATCACCAATCAGCTTCGAGGAAACATTGGGTCTATTTCAATTGAGATATTACAATGGTATTTTCGAAAAATGTCTAATTTTAGCAGTAAAGCTTCTAATGTATCCCTGTCAGCTCTTTCATCACAAGACGCATATCACGCAGGACGGGCTTAAGGTTGTAGAATCCTGGAAGGAGTTTAGGGAATGCGAGTCGCAAAGCGTTGAATTTACATGGAGAAGTGAGAATGATGAAAACCTGAAAATGGTTTAGAACTTAGACGTCCCTCTTAATCAAGACAATATCTGTCCCTTCAATTAGGCTGTAAAAGCCTAATCGAAACACTCGCAATTTGCCTGTACGATTTGGTAGTGTGGCGCCCATTTTCTGTCCGAGGCCAAATTAAATTCTCTGGAAAATTTCCAGATTAAGGGGTAGGCCACAAGAAAAATTCACTTTATTATGTGGTACCCTCGCTTCTGTATCCTTTCCTTCTGGTTGCTTCCTACTCTAGCTGCATCCTCTATCGAGGGTCTGATCGAATTCTTTAACATCAGGAAAGCAAAAGGATCAACTTTCTGTGAAGATGATTTGATTGACATGGTTATTCAAAGCAAAGAATTGTTCTTCAAGGTTATCGAAGCCAGGAGAGATTCATTCGGAGAGAGGCTTTTTATTAACGCTTTCATTTTGAGCCGAGCCAGTTTTACTGATTGCTTGTCAGCGATCGACTATCACATACTGTTTCAGCACTTTAAAAGTGCTCAAATATACATTACTCTCCCACGCGCATTGCATTCTACGAAGATGCGACTGCAGGCTTTGCAATTCTTCATAAAGCATCCGAATTTTATTGTCAACAGTCCTAAATGTTACAAGATGCTGCTGCTGCTATTTTGCGATTGTGATCAGCCTCATCTAGAGCTTTCAATAGACACCCTGCGACATATAATTGCTAATATCTTGAAGTCAAGGGATGTTTTCGAATCATTGCTCGTCCAGATGATAAATTGCCCTTGCGCACAAGGTTCTCAATTTATATACAATCTTTGGCACTACTGGTCGTTTTCTCAGAGTAAGACTGATATGTCCTTATATGAATTTCTAATGGCTGCATATATGTCTTCAAATGAGCAGAAGGAGATTGTTCTGAAATTTTTTCAAGCTGACTGGTTTAAATGCCCATTGGAGTGGTGTAATTCTTTCATTTCAATCAATACGCCTTCGTTTTTCAGGGATTTTATCGCATTCATCCAATACTGCGATCCAAAATCTTCGCGACAGATTATAGAACAAATGATAAATGTCTGCAAAAAACGTGAACTTTGGGGCAGCTTCAAGTTTCTCATGCAATTTCTGCCCCCACTTGCACTCTATAACTATATCGTGTCGTACGGTAGCACATTGAGTAGCTTAGCCAATGATGAATCCATCCCAGAATCATGCTGCCACATTTCCTTGACTGATATATACCTTTTGTCACGTTTTGCAGTGACCCCCTCTCAGATGATTCGAGAATACATTTTACTGCAAGAGCCAGACTTACAAGCCTACGAGCCAAATGAATACATCGTAAAGGAATGGGTTGGACAATACGAATTGCCAGCGGATGTTTTATTAGCTATACTTTCACGGACTGATCCAATAACGCAACTCCTTACGACCCCACTGGTATGCAAAGCGTGGAGAGAAATAAGGCAGCAACTCTTGGAAACATCTCCGATTATTCATTCTCAGTTTATCTTGGATATTAGAAAATATGGGCGCGATAATATTCATCTCTACTTGCCATGGAGAGCAGTATTTGGGTCGTCCTCTCAAGTGGTGAGATTCTTTGCCAGCTTTGTCACATTCTCGAGTACTGTACGGGGATCCAGTGAGCATCGTCTGATGTGCGAGAAATATTTTCATCAGTTTGTCACTCAAAATCTCGACAGCGTTCCTTCCATGATAAAGTTTTATGCACAAGAATACCATCGAATAGCTGTTTCTATTGATTGGCCCGAGAAGCGGTTGCCACTTTTAAAGGTTCCAAACCAAATGACAATGGATGATTACGGGGAAGTCGTGAGAATTCTTGTGAGCGACCACTTAATTATCCCCAGCCTTCCATCAGAATTCTATCGTGAGAAACTGGTTGAGTTACATCGCGTGGTAAAGGACGATATAGCTTTTAAAACAATCCTTACGACCCTTTCTAAACCCTGTTTTGACATCATCTGCGCAAATATTCTCGCACAGCAATTAACCATTCCACCAAGTCTCGTCTGTATTTTGTCAGCCAATGTAGGTTTAAGAGTCTCTTTGAAGCCGATTATGCACTACCATTGACACTCGACGAACTGGGAAACAGCCTGAACATGTTAATATATATTCTAAAACATTCCAGTGTTGATCTACATACCTGTACATGCGAGCTATTGGTACACGTCCAATGCAGCTTCCGCAGCAATGATCCACGAATTCCCTTGATTTCCCGTAAACTCAGGGCTGTAAAATATCTATATCGAAACATTTCCTCATACCCATTACATACATGTTGAACAACTCGCATCAATTTTCAACTGAGCAATTCAAGATAGTCCTGCAAATCATGATTGATAGCGGATTTTGCAGCGTTGAAAAGCTGGAATTGTTACCATTTATGGTTAGAATTTGAAAATATTTTTTAACAAAACTATTTCTTCGAAACGTTAAAGTACTGTTTGGCCTTGTGGTTCTCTTGGATACGGACCCAATTTAATCATATTTTTTAGATCCAAGGATCAATGGGCAACATTCGGAAACGAAGATGAATATTGTAGGTCTGTTTTATTTTATCATATCTATCAGCGAGGGGGTCAGTAAAACGCCCCCGTATATGATGTAATGTAAACAAGTCCTGTGTGCTCACCTGCTGCATTTCATTTGTAGAATCGGCTCTTTCTCGGGGCAAACTAATCAGATCCTTATCGGATCAGCTTGCATCCACTCTTTAAGAGGCGAGTTAAACTCAGCGCAGATCTGACGAAGAATGAAAATTTTAGTACAAGGTTGTAAGTCCAACGGAAATTTTTCTAATTTATGTCAAATCAAGAATATCCTGCCGCATTTTGACATTAATATGAAATTCAGCGAACGTCTGCTCATTTCTAAAGCTAGAATGATCGATCATGTGCATGAATGAAGAGTTAATTTAATGGAAGGGATGCAGTCAAAAATTAAATTCCTGTCTGCTCATTTCTTGTATGCGTAAATATGCTCGTCTCATGCCTTTTCGAGGGACGCAAAAGTAGTTTGCATATTTCATCAAACTAAACATGCGAACGTAAGGTCTGAGTAAATTTGCCACATGGACATTTTTGGTTAAGAGGTATATGATCGGGGCGAGAATATCATCAATAAAAGCTTCGGCCTTGACAGGAGTGTCCACCAGATCTATGATAGGCTGAAGTTGAATAATTAATCGATCGTCGCACCACATTGAAATGTATCTAATATCCTGGAAGTCTTTTGGAAGGAACTGCGAGCCAAATGGGGAGCAGATATGCTCAACAAGGGCCCAAATTACGCGGTGTACTACGGACACCAAGCGCATCAAGGACGTGAGACAACGAAATCATGCTTCCGTGGTCTAGAGGAGAATCCACTGTTTCAGATTCTGGCGCCCCTACGCGAGTTTAGTAAGAGACAGCACTACAAGGAGAGACGAAATCCTTTCTGGCGACGCGAATGAACTACCGAGTGTACCGAATGAGACAGCAAGTAGCGAGAAGCTCTCGTCCTGAAGCGTTTAACATTGACTGGATGAATAATCGACCGCAACAGTTACGCGAACTGTCACGGAAATCAGACCCAGTGCGACGGATGGGAGTACTGTGGATGCTCGGGAAGCTGATGGGTAAGCCACCGAAATGTCGCCGATGCAGACACCATGTGACGGTGAACCACCTGGAGCACTCATGCCTGGGTCGCATGCACATTGACCGATTGATGCACGACATGGAGTTTGACAAGGCGGCGGGAAAGATAATTCGAGTGATGGAGAAACTGGTGATAGACGAGCGATTTATTCACTGGATGATGATCAGTGTGGTAGGCTTTACGTGAGTAGATCTGATGAGTGTGAGCAGTGATGATAACGAATGAACATTGAGAACTTTAAGTGAACAGGAAATGGAGACAGGTTGGATTTGGAGTGGATATTGGACATGGAGTTGGATTTTGAAACGAAAAAGAATTATTTAATAAACTTTTTACCCGGTTAGGGTTAGGGTTAGGGTTAGGGTTAGGGTTAGGGTTAGGGTTAGGGTTAGGGTTAGGGTTAGGGTTAGGGTTAGGGTTAGCTTTCCAGCACAGTGGGATCCGAAGCTTGGAATTCACGTGACTTGAAGTCGCGGC
>JADMIO011281638.1_pt1 | contig 61423 bp, 59 predicted proteins | sample 8958161 | NCBI WGS metagenome assembly JADMIO01 (sample SAMN16585339, study PRJNA669376) | soil metagenome | isolation source: Crop rotation soil | place: USA: Cullars Rotation, Alabama | collected 2011
CGCGACTTCAAGTCACGTGAATTCCAAGCTTCGGATCCCACTGTGCTGGAAAGGGGTATCCAGTTGCGATTCCGCTGGCTGATGATGCGATCGGCCATTATCGGAAAATCGCGAAACTCGTCCCGCACCGACTGCGCCAGGTAATCGATGTTACCGTTTCGCCACGCGTCGACCATGCTGTCGCCCTTCGGGCTGACCCGCGCCGCATTGATAAAGAGAATCAGCAGCAAGGCCTCGCTTTCGCGATCGGTCAAACTGGTGAAAGGATGATTGTGTTCGACCGGCGATTCCAATCCCAGCGTCGGTTTGGAATTCGTTTTGGCCCGTTTCACCAGAAAATTTTCCACCCCCAGCTCGTAATACTCGGCCGGAGGCGCGGAAAGCAGGATGTCGATCAGCCACGGGCGGAGCGAACTGAACGTTGATTCCGGAATTTTCATCAGCGCGAAAAAACGGCGCAGATATTCATAGGTCCGCGGATCGACATGTTTCTTCAGGCTGTCCCCTTTGGGATATTGCCCGGCGTTGACCAGCTGGCGAAAGGCAGCCGCTCCAGTCTTTGGATCCTGTTCGAAGACCAGCCGGCTCGATGCTTCAAATGCCCGGTTGTATTCCGGCGGCAATGGATAATCTGTTGGCCTCAACGCGTGCACCGATCCCCCCAGATATAGGACGTGCCCGTCGTTGGCCGTAACTTTCCAAACGCAACTTTTGGAAAAAGCAGATGACGGGCTGGCAAAAACAGCCACAATAAGGGTAACAAATATGAATTTTAAGGACACGATTGAGATGGCAGCTTACCGGCTCACCAAAAGAATGCGAACGGTCTCGGTCGTCTTGTCCGGCATCTGCGCACTGGCCCTCGCCACCGCCCAGGCCGAGGACCCATCGATCAGCCGATTGCTGAACAAACTTCCGCCCCCGGAGAAAATTGCCAAGCCCCAGCTCCAGAAAGCGGTGCAGCAATCCGATCCGGCGGCCCGGGACCCGCTGGTTAAGCAAATTACCGCCGCGGCCTCGGCCGGAAACGGCGCCAAAACATTGAGCCTGTCCCGCAAACTGGTTGAGCGATACCCGCACAGCGCGGCCGCGCAGTGTTTACACGGTTTCGCGGCCATTGATGTCCGCCAGTACGGGGAGGCGGTTTCTTCGTTCAAGAGCGCGGCGGCGATTCAGCCAAAGCTGGCCCTGCCCCATTTTGGTTTGGGCCTGGTCGAAGGAACGCAGGGCCATTACGCCGCTGCGATGCCGCACCTGCAACGCGTCATCGAGATCGAGCCAAAGGCCGCGGTCGCCTATTACGCCTTGAGCGACTGCGCGCTTCACGTCGGGCGAAAACAACAAGGCGTTGAATACGCGCGCAAGGCGACCACCCTGGAAGCCTCGAACGTTTACAACTGGATCCAGCTGGCCCGGGCCCAAAAGGCAGCCGGCAATGAGGAGGGCACCCTGGCCGCGATGACCAAAGCCGCTTCTCTTGCTCCCGATAGCGCATCGATGCTCGCTGCGATCGGTTATAGTTACATCAATCTGAACAAGATCGCGCAGGCGATCCCGCCCCTGGAACGTGCCGCCAAACTTTTGCCGCGCGATTATCTCGTTCAATCGCAGCTGGGATTCTGTTTGCAGGCCACCGGCAAGGTTGATGACGGCATCAAATACCTCCGCAAAGGCGCCGGCCTGAACTCGGGCTACGGACCGGTCTGGGAACACCTCGGTCTGGCCTATCAAAAGAAAGGCGACCACAAACAGGCGATCAAAGCGTTCGAACGCGCGACCCAGGTCATGCCCTCGGCTCCTTTGGCCTGGCAACATCTGGTCGACGAATACCGTCTGGCCGGCCGCACCGCTGATGCCGACCGCGCCGCCGCGCGGGCCCGGCAACTGGGCGGCGGCGCGCCGCGAAAGAAGAAGGCCTAACGTTTTTTACAACCCGGTTGGGAAATCGAGGAAGTCCCACGGCAGCTTGAACCGTTCGGACAAATGCGCGGCCAGCGCTTTCACACCGAATGTTTCAGTGGCGTAATGGCCGCCGAGCAGAAGATTGATTCCTAACTCTTCCGCCGCGATCGCCGCCCAGTGCGGCGCTTCACCGGTGATGAACGTGTCGATTCCTTCCTGCGCCACCCGGTAAATTTCCGAACCGGCCGCGCCGGTGATGATTCCGATCGAGACCGGCTGGTCCGGACCGAAACCGAACATCTTGACCGGGCTGCGCAGCGCGCCGCGCAGCTTTTGGGAAAGTTGATCGCGCGACATCGACGCGCGTCCCTTAAATCCGACCAGTTGTCCTTTCTCTTCCAGGAACGGCGTAACCGATTTGAGTTCGATCGCGGTCGCGAGCAACCAGTTGTTTCCAATGCTGGGATGGACATCCAGCGGCAGGTGCGCGCTGTAGAGCGCGATGTTGTTCTCGAATGCGATCCGCAGCTGCCGATGCAGCGCGCCGATCACCGGCTGTAATCCCGGCCAGAACAGACCGTGATGGACGATAACCAGATCGGCCCCTTTCCGCGCGGCTGCGGTCAGCACCCGCGTCGATACATCCACCGCCGCGGCGATCCTGGTGACCCGGCCCGAGTTTTCAATTTGAAGACCATTCAACGCGTTCGACCAGTCCCCGATCTCGTTGGCCCGAAGATAATCGTTGGCGTAGTCGACGATCTCTTTCAGAGAACCTTCGCGCACAGTCTTCTTCGAGGCCATTTCGCAATTTATGAACGGCCAGCCTGGCAAATGAAAGTGTGAAACGGTTGGCGCCAAGCCTGAAGGGACGACCTCTGTGTCGTCCGGCGATCTCCCGGTCGTCCGGCTGCTGTAGCGTCCGCTGTCCTCAGCGGATTCCTGAATGCGGACTTTGCTTGACGAACCACGCCCAACTGTTGACCTTGATTTGTGGCCATGGAGATCGAATACACTGACGCCCCGTCCCAGGTTCAGGAGATTAGCGCCGACACCATGCAATGCCCGTATTGCGGCGCGATTCTGCCCAAGGGAGCGACTGCGTGCACGCAATGCGATTGGACCCGGGAAGCGACCACTCCGTCCGAACCGAAAGCGAGCGACGCCATGGCGGTGTTGCTCAGCATCGTTCCTGGGCTCGGTCATATTTATAAAGGGCACAAGCTGGTTGGCTTTCTCTGGATGTTCGGGGCGATCCCGGCCGGCATTTTTGTTTTCCTGGCTGCAATTGCTTCGGCCGGATTTGGGGCCGGGCTGTTCCTTTTCTATCTGGCCGCCGCAGCGCTTCACGCTTACGCGATTGAAGACCGCGTCGTGCCGAAGGAAGACGAAGGCGAACAGTATTGATCAATGCCGTACCAGCCAGGAGCGGAGCTGCCTGGTGACAATTGTTTTGCTGGCCACGGGTAATTTCCGGGCCCATTGGCCGTTGACCCTGACGCGAAAACGCCGATTTTCAACGAATGGGAGGTCAATTAGCTCCACTTTGAGATGGTCTCCGGTAACATGATTCTTAACCACCATGCTATAGTGCGATTTGGGGCGGGGCATGACCCTTTCTACTTCGCTAACTCCCGTTCGGCCAGTGAAATATCAATTTTGCCGATGTTTTCAAAAATTCTCGCGCGCGCGTATCGTGCGCGGTCTAATACTCGTTAGGCGGTGAGCGCCAGCACGAATTGACGTCTGATCACATGGGTTACTTTGGCTCGCCGTCGCACTGGTTGTCGATCGTCTCGCGGTATCTCACCGCGAAGCTCACGGCACCTGGCCTCGACAACAGCGACACCCGCATCGACCGTCAGCGCCGGGCCGTCGGCTTGGTCCTGTTCGTCATTTTCATCGGGTTGCCGGCTGCATTCCTTTTGCTGTGGACATATTTTCCCGAGCTAGCCGAGAGGCTGTTTCGATGAGATATGTCGAGGATCGGTCTGTATGCGACGCAATACGCCTAACCAGTCGATGGAGCGAACCGCCGCCCGCTTTGCATCTACGCTTTGCGTCGCTACAACGTCTTCCCCGCGGCTTATGCCCGCTCTCGGCGGCGGTCGCTCATCTTGTTCTCGTTAGATCGTGAAGCTCCTCGTAAATATCGCAATTGCAATGCTAGCGATCATCATTGGATTCGCTGCTGGCTCGGAGTTTGAAAGGGTCCGCCACACACGCGCAGACGTGGAGCAGTTGCTTCAGTCCCAGTTTCGCGAACAGCGCGGTACAACTTTCTTGAGTCTTGCGGTCTTCGAGAAGCTCGAAGCGGGAGATCTCGATAAAGTCAATTTTCTCCTTGCGCGGCAGATGGCGCTTTATCATCACCTCTACAAGGATCAGGACGCCGCGCTTCCGCAGGGGCCGTCTTTGATTCCGCTGATTGAGAACGCGGGCGCTCGATCGCCAGTACTACATGAAGAACTCCAGAAGCCGATCCCATGAGTTCGTCACGCCAACGATCTAACAATGCGCTCGAGCGAACCGCCACCCGTTGCGCGCCCACATTTCAGATAGCTAAAACAGTTTCAATCAGAGCGACGCTCGTCGCCGGTGGCGATCGCTCAGCTCGGTCTCGTTAGACCCATGAAGCCGGTAGCGATCCTTGCTTTTCTGCTTCCTTCGTTGTTCTGCGCAGTTGCAGGCGCAGTTCGCGACGGCTCGACGCCGACCAAGGCGATCGTGATACGCTCCACGAAGGCATATGAGGATGAGGCGTTTCGGTTCATCCGGCAGCGGTATCCCGACGCGGCGCGAGAGCCAGTGGGATTCGGCGTCAGCTATAATGGGCGCACCTACATTCTCACGCTTACATTTTCGACAGCACATCATGGTCAGCACTCGATGTACTTCGACATTACAGACTACATCGAGCACCATGGGTCTAACCAGCCGCTCCAGCCAACCGGCGGCCTTGTGAAGTCCACAATTGATTTTATGAAAGAGTTTGGTGAGTTTGTCGCGCACGCTCCCGCCGCCGGCGGCTGAGCTCCGTCTCGTTAGATCGTGATGACTCGTTCTCTGATGGGGTTAGCGCTTGGTGCTCTCCTTGGCGCAGCGTGCTTATACATCGCCATGATCGCTGGCGGAGTGGGCCATGGCTCATACTTCCCCGCCAAGGCGCTGTTTCCGTTTACCATGCTTTCGGTCGTCTTCGCGCATTCGATCACCTCTCCCTTCATTGTTCTGGCTTTCCTGCAATTTCCGCTTTACGGACTCTTTCTGGGAGCTCTTTACCGTTCTCCGCGATTTTGGCTGGCGCTCACATCGCTCACCCTGCTCCATGTTGCGGCCGCCGTTGTCGTCTTTACTTTTGCGGATCCGAGTTTTTCACCGTGAACGATCTAACCATGCGATGGAGCGAACAGCGGACCGCTGTGCGCTCAACTTTTGAGATGATTTTCATGCCTCCACTCCGAGCGACGCGCGCTCTCGTCCGCCGTCGCTCATCTTGTTCTCGTTAGATTCCATGCGCTTCGGACCGTTATGACCGCTAGAGACTGGATACGGATCTGCGGCATCGGTATTTTCGGCGTCGGCATGCTCTGTTTGCCGAACCTCGGCAGGAGCCCGAGGAGCTACGGAAGCGGCTTCGCCATTCTTTCGGACACCGGCTCCTTGATGTGGCTGGCAGGTGTTTGTATCCTCGCCGGCATTGTATTGTTCGCAGTATCGTTCGTCGGACAGAAGAGATGATGCGTCACCACCCTGAATGCAACGTTCCACATCTAACCAGGCGATGGAGCGAACGGCGGACCGCTGTGCGCGCCGCTTTTGAGATGATTTTAAAAAACCCACTCCGAGCGACGCGCGCCCTCGTCCGCCGTCGCTCATCTTGTTCTCGTTAGGTCTATGCGCGCGCTTGTTTTTCTCCTGCTGATCGGCTCGATGTCCGTAGTTGCTGCGAACTGGCCACCGCCTTTCACTGAAGTGCGCGGTTATTCTTACAACCGGATTAAGCCGCCGTCGGCTCCTGACAATACCGGTCGTGTGCGCATCTCTTATGGGTTGTTCGAAGACGGTAAAATTGGCCCCACTGTCATCAACAAAGCTGGAGCTCGCCTCACTCCCAACCAGGTGCACCGTCTTCTAAGTGCCGTTACAGGAGAGCACCCGTCACACCTTCACGCGAGATGTTTCTACCCACATCATGGGTTCGTCTTCTACGATGCTGCCATGAAACCGGTCGCTTGGATTGAGGTATGTTTCGAATGCGGCAATACGGAGAGTTGGCCCGAAGGCCGCAAGGTGAAAGAAGACGATATGCGCGCTCTCCTTGCGTTGTGCAAAGAGTTAAGGTTACCCCACACTCCGTGAAGACCTAACCAATCAGTCGAGCTAACCGCCACCCGCTGTGCGCTCAAATTTTGTCATGATTAGAACCTCTTCACTTCGAGCACTGCTCGCCCTCGGTGGCGGTAGCTCACTTCTGTCTCGTTAGACGGAGTATGCGTGTAGCCAGCATCGCCTTCGCGTTTTTACTCTTGTGCGCGTTCTGCCGTGCTGCAGAGCCCGCGTCAGATTCTATCGCCGCTGTCGTGAACAGCGATGCGATCACCTTCTCGCAGGTTTGACCCGGTGGAACATATCGCTCGCCTCGTCCTGGGCGCGGCGGAACGTTTCCTTGATCCGGGCCTTGGCGTTATCGACTACTCCTCCCTTGTTTCCTTCGCGATGACGATCTTCGTCGACCTGCACGTCATTCATGGTGGCGCCGGCGAACATCCCTTCGGTGCGGGTAACGGTGCCGCGATTGGCTCCGATGTGAATGGTACCAACCGGCCGCGAACCATTCTGCAATGTCACGATCCAGACCGGATCGCCGCGCTCGTCGGTTCGAAGCGTGTAACTGGCCGTTTCAAAGCGCGTATTCGATTTTTCCGCGGTGTGGCTCGCTACCGAAAACGCTCCGCTGGAATCCAGATTCAAGCGCGACGTCTTGATCGTCGCTCCCTCGGTCGATCCGGCGATGGTTCGAACCGGCGTGCGTTCCGAAACAATCCGGCCACCGGCGACTTCAACTTCGCGCACGCCTCCGCGCGCGCGTTGATCGTCGATCATGATCTTCCACGTTTCCGGCTGCGGGTCACCATCAGCGCCGGTGACCGAGATCACACGGTTGACATGATCATGACCGAGCTGTGAACCGACCACCCGCAACGCTTCGTAGGCCGTGGCATGTTCCTGGGCGAACGCGGGCGTGGATATAAGCAGCAGAACCCCTAGAGCCTTCCACATGAGCGCAATTGAACAGCGGAAGCGGCTGCTGTCCAATTCGGTTTTCATTTTTAGTGGCGGGACCGTCCCAATCGTGTGAGGTATTAACAACCCCCCGGCGGACTTGAACGTCCGCGAACCCGTGCGCTCAACCCCCGTTAGCCGCGAATGAAAAGAAAGAAGATCGAATTCAGCAGCCATACCGGCAATCTTGCTGCGATGCGCTGTCTGGTTCGCGAATTCCTGGACGGTTATCCATTTTCTGAAAAGGAACGGGTGTTGATGGTTCTCGGCGTAGACGAAGCCTGCACCAACATTATTCGATACGCCTATCAGTTGCGGGACGATCAGCCGATCGCGCTTTCACTGGAAGGATTGCGGACCTGCGTGCGAATGAGGCTTCGTGATTACGGCGAACAAACCACGCCGGACGAAATGCGGGGACGCGCCCACGATGCGGTGAAACCGGGCGGGCTCGGGTTGCACTTGATTCGCAACGCTTTCGATAAGGTCGATTACGTGTTGAAACGGCGCGGCACGGAATTGGTGCTCACGAAGAAACTGGAGTGATGAAGCGATGGAGGGTTGGAGTATTGAATTGATGAGCGTTTCGATGTTGTCTTCCCATTACTCCCATACTCCATTGTTCTTGTCCCATGACTCCCACGATCGTTAAGCCTCCCGAACTCGACCCGGCGTTCGAGATCTCGCTTCGCCCGCCGATGTTCAGCGAGTTCACCGGCCAGGGGAAGGTGCGGGAACGGCTTGAACTGATGGTGGCGGCGGCCAAAAAACGGGGGGACGTGCTCGAGCATATTCTGCTGAGCGGGCCGCCGGGCCTTGGAAAAACAACGCTGGCTTACATCATTGCCAACGCCATGAGCGTCAACATCAAGAACACCAGCGGTCCGGTCATCGAAAAAGCGGGCGAACTGGCCGGACTCCTCACCAGCCTGGAAAAGGGCGACGTCTTGTTTATCGACGAAATCCATCGGCTCCAGCCCACGATTGAGGAATATCTTTATCCGGCGATGGAAGATTACCGGCTCGACATTATCATCGACCAAGGCCCGCAGGCCCGGAGCCTTCGATTGCAATTGCCCAAATTCACCCTGGTTGGTGCGACCACCAGAGCGGGAATGGTCAGCGCCCCGCTTCGTTCGCGATTCGGAATGACCGCGCGCCTCGACTATTACAACGCCGAGGAGATGCAGAAGATCATATTGCGCAGCGCGAGTTTGCTCGGGGTCGAGATCGATAATCCCGGCGCGGCCGAGATCGCTTCGCGTTGCCGCGGGACGCCCCGAACCGCCAATAACCTTCTGCGCTGGGTTCGCGATTACGTTCAGGTCAAAGCGGACGGAAAAATCACGGCCGACCTGGCCGATCGCGCACTGACCATGCTCGAGATCGACAAGGATGGATTCGATCAATGGGATAAACGGATCATCGAAACCTTGATCCATAAATTCAATGGCGGCCCGGTGGGATTGAATTCGTTAGCGGTGGCGGTTGGCGAAGAAGCGGGCACGCTCGAGGAAGTCAACGAGCCTTACCTGATCATGGAAGGTTACATCCGGCGGACGCCCCAGGGCCGGGTGGCTACGCCGAATGCCTACAAGAAACTTGGGTTGAAGCCGCCCGCCGGCGCGCAACAAGATCTCCTGTAGCAGCGCTCCATGAGCGCCGTGAAGGTAATCGGGTTGGCGGTCATAGACCGCCGCTACAGTGCGCTTCTGTGAAACGTCTTGGCGTCTGACACAGACGCCCTACAATTCCGGGAATGGATCTCACCGCTGATTTCTTTCAAAAATCGGCCAAGGTTTTCACGGTCGCCGAATTGACCCGCCAGATCCGCGGGACCCTGGAGACGAAATTCGGCATGGTCTGGGTTCAAGGCGAGATCTCGAATTACAAACTTCATCCGAGCGGACACCAGTATTTCACGCTGAAAGATCAGCGCGCCCAGATTTCGTGCATCATCTGGCGCGACACGATGGCCCCGCTGAAACAGCGGCTGGCCGACGGCACCCAGGTTCAAATCTACGGCAACGTCACGGTCTTCGAGGCGCGCGGGCAATACCAGATCAGCGTGCAGGTCCTGCAACCACGCGGACTGGGATTATTGCAGGCGAAGTTTGAAGCGCTCAAACGAAAACTCGAAGCGGAAGGACTTTTCGCTGCGGAATTCAAACGCGCCCTGCCAAAATTTCCACGCCGGATCGGCATCGTTACCTCGCCCAGTGGCGCAGCCATTCGCGACATGCTCAACGTCCTGCGGCGCCGGGCGCCGTGGCTGCACATCCTGATCAGTCCGGTGCGGGTCCAGGGAATGGGCGCGGCCGCCGAAATCGCCGTAGCCATCCGCGAACTGGCCGCTCAAAGTTTCGCGGCTGTCGATCTGATCGTGATCGCGCGCGGAGGTGGCAGCATCGAGGACCTCTGGGAATTCAACGAAGAGATCGTGGCCCGGGCCATTGCCAATGTAACTGTGCCCATCGTTTCCGCGATTGGCCACGAAATCGATTTCACGATTGCCGATTTCGTTGCCGATTTGCGCGCTCCCACTCCGAGCGCGGCCGCGGAATTGATTGTGCCCGACGTTATCGATCTGCGCCGGCAGATGGACGTACAAGCGCGCAGCCTTGGACGAGAACTGCTCAACCGGATGCGCGACGCCCAACAAGGCCTCGATCACGCGCGGGAAACGTTAGGCCGATGTCTCTTTCATCGGATCGATGCCTATAAACGCGGACTTCAACATATCGCCGCCGCGTTGCAGGCCCGCAGCCCGGCCCGCGAGCTTCTTCTGCGCCGCAACCGCTTGACCGACCTTCACCGCCGATTTGTGGAAATGCCCTCCCGAATTTTGGAGAGCGCGCGACACCGATTCCGGGAAGCGGAAGGAATTCTGCGCGTGCTTGGGCCGGAGGCCACGCTTCGCCGCGGTTATTCGATCACCACCGACGAATCAGGAAAATTGATTCGCGCGGTCGCGGCGGCCCGTCCCAAAATGAAAATCCGGACCCGGGTCAGCGACGGAGAATTCGGCTCGACGATTAGCGAACGCTGAACCTATTGCTGCAGCAGGGTGTCAGTCGACGCTTCGTCGGCATTGATATCGGTGTGACCGGGAAGGATGCCGAGCAACGATTTTGAAGTTGCCTGCTGTTTCTTATAAAAGGTTCCGTCGCCGCCCTTGTGGAACACAACGAATCCTTTGTCGCCAAAAGGCGTCTTGTTCGGATCGATCGCGTTCGCGGGAATGCTGGTGTAGGTAAAATTCTTCGTGGCCAGGAAGATGGCGTTGCCACCGTCGTTGTCCCGGGCCTTGTAAATTTTGAACGCGCAATTCGAATCGGTGAAATCGGGCGTGAAAGCGCCGGCTGTTCCCGTCCCGGTGGGCGGAGTGTAGGTTCCATTCCAGGGCGTCACGCCGGGCGCGGCGAAAATCTTCAGATCACCCGGCTTGAGATAATCATTATCCACCAGGCGCAGAACGAAATCTTTCACGGTACTGATCTGGACCGAGGCATCGCTCGATGCGGCCAGATCTCCCGGCCAACCGTATTTGGCGTCACCGGTCTGAGTGCCATCGGTCGCCATCTGGAAGGTGGAAAGATGAACCTGGCGGGCATTGCTAACGGCCTGGGTGAGCTGTCCGCGAGTCAGCGCGCCGGTGATCGCAGGCAGGGCGAACGCGGCGATGGTGGCAATGATCGCGATGACGACCAGCATTTCAATAAGGGTGAAAGCGTTCCGGCTTTTGTTTCTCATGTTCGAATCGGCGTAAGGAGTGAGCATGATCAGACTGCGCCCAAATATCAAGCCTGTAACTTGAAAGCAACCGTGGCCAGGGGCGGTAATTGAATAAGGATCGAATGCTCCCGGCCCATCCAGTGCTGGTCATCGCTCTGGATGCCGCCCAGGTTGCCGACGTTGCTTCCCCCGTAGGTTTCGGCGTCGGTGTTGATGATTTCGCGATAAAATCCCGCGGCCGGCACCCCAAGCCGGTAATCGGAGCGAACCATCGGGGTGGCATTTACGACGAAGATGATCGTTTCGTCTTCACGCGATTTCCGCATGAATGAGACCACACTGTTATCGGCATCGTGAAAGTCTATCCATTCAAAGCCGTTGTAACTGTCATCCTGTTGCCATAGCGCCGGTTCGCTCTTGTAAATGAAATTGAGATGCTGGACCAGCCGGTGCAGGCCGTCATGCCGCGGTTGCTCGAGCAGATGCCAGTCGATGCTCGAATCGTGGTTCCATTCGCGGACCTGGCCGATCTCGCCGCCCATGAAGAGCAGTTTCTTGCCTGGCTGGCCGTACATCCATGCGTAAAACATCCGCAGGTTGGCAAACTTCTGCCATTCATCCCCCGGCATCTTCGACAGCAACGATTTTTTCCCATGCACCACTTCATCGTGGCTCAGCACCAGCACAAAATTTTCCTGGAATGCGTAGAGCAAAAAGAAAGTGATGTTGCCGTGATGAAACCGGCGATAAATCGGGTCGAGGCTCATGTATTCGAGGAAGTCGTGCATCCACCCCATGTTCCACTTGAACCCGAAACCGAGCCCGCCCAGATAAGTGGGGCGGGAAACGCCGGGCCACGACGTTGATTCCTCGGCAATGGTCATAATCCCGGGGAAACGTTCGTAACAAACCTCGTTGAATCGCTTCAGGAAATAAATCGCGTCGAGATTTTCGCGGCCGCCATGAATGTTGGGGACCCATTCCCCCGGCTTTCTCGAATAATCGAGATAAAGCATCGAAGCCACCGCATCCACCCGGAGGCCGTCGATGTGATATTTGTCGAGCCAGAAAAGGGCATTCGCGATTAGGAAATTGCGAACCTCGTTGCGGCCGAAATTAAAAATGAGCGTACCCCAATCCTGATGTTCGCCCTGGCGCGGATCGGCATGCTCGTACAGATCGGTCCCGTCGAACTCGGCCAGGCCGTGCGCGTCTTTCGGGAAATGCGCCGGCACCCAATCCATTATGACGCCAATCCCGGCCTGATGACATTTATCGATGAAGTGGCGCAGTTCATCCGGAGTTCCGAACCGGCTGGTCGGCGCAAAATAATTCGTAACCTGATAACCCCAGGAACCCTCAAACGGATGTTCCGCTACCGGTAACAGCTCCAGATGAGTGTAACCCATTTCCAGCGCATAAGGGAGAAGCGTCTCGGCAAATTCGAGATAGCTCAGCTGCCGATTTTCCTCATCGGCCCGGCGGCGCCAGGAACCAAGATGAACTTCGTAGATGCTGACCGGACTGCGCGGCCAGTCTTTCTTGCGGCGTTGCTCCATCCATTCGCCGTCGCTCCACTGGTAACGTTCCAAATTGTAAACCAGCGACGCGGTCGATTTCCCGTGTTGACCGAAGAATGCGAACGGATCGCTTTTCAGCAGTAAACCGCCGGCGTGAGTCCGGATCTCGAACTTGTAATGCACGCCTTCCTTGATCCCCGGCAAGAATAATTCCCAGACTCCGGCGCCAAGGAGTTTGCGCATCGGATTCACCCGGCCGTCCCAGCCATTGAAATCGCCAACCACACTGACCCGTTGAGCGTTCGGGGCCCAGACCGCGAAATAGACGCCGGCCTCGCCATTGATCGTCTTTAAATGGGCCCCAAGTTTTTCGTAAAGCTGCCAATGCTGGCCTTCGGCAAACAAATGAAGGTCGATTTCGCCAATAATCGGATCGTATTGGTAGGGATCGCGCGCGCTCTGCTCGCCGCCGTCCCAACTGGTCAGCCGGATTCGATAGTCGAGGTGACGCGTTCCCCCCGGCACCGTAGCGCAAAAAAATCCGTCCCGATGAACCTTCGCGGCCTCGACCGGCGAATTGCCATTCGTGACGATCTCCACCTTCTTTGCGTCGGGCCGAAAAACGCGAATGATGAGATCGTCCCCGGCCCGGTGCGGGCCCAAAATCCGGAACGGATCGGAGTGGGTCGCGGACAAAAAGCTGGTCAGCTCATCCGGGGGCAGGCTCGCGACCTCAAAAGGCTTCATAGTTAAGCTTCCTCTGGCAAAGGGGGGATGACAAATGCCCTTTGATGAATACGGGCGCTCGCCTACTTTTGGATGACATGGAAATCAGACGCGATCCGGTCGATGGCCTGCTTGAAACCTACGGCGAAACCGGAGGTATTAATTATTTGGAGGCGGCCGCTTCCCTTCCCTCGCGTCTGGTCATCGAAGAGGCCTGTGCCGAGCTGATGAGCCTGATGTTCCCCGGGTTTCGTAGCGAGCCGCTGGTCGACTCGGATGACCTGCCGGCTACGACCCGCGCCCGGATAAAACATCTGCGCTCGCTCCTAAAAACGGAGATGTGGCGCAGCCTGGGCAAGATGCCGGCGGATAAAGCGACCGAAGCCCAGGCCGAAGCGCTCTTAAACGCCTTTATCGCGGAACTGCCGGCGGTGCGTCGCCTGTTGTGGACCGATATCGATGCCGCCTACGAAGGCGACCCGGCGGCCAAGAGTTACGAAGAGATTATCCTGGCTTATCCGTCGCTGGAAGCGATCGCCATCTATCGGCTGGCCCATCTCCTTTACGAGAAAGTGCCGTTGATTCCGCGTATCATGACCGAATGGGCCCACAGCCGCACCGGGATCGATATTCATCCGGGGGCGAATATCGGGACGCATTTTTTTATCGATCACGGGACGGGTGTCGTCGTTGGCGAGACCACTAAAATCGGATCGCGGGTAAAAATTTATCAGGGGGTTTCATTCATCGCCCGGTCCCTGGCCGCGGGTCGGGCTTTGCGGGGAAAAAAACGGCATCCGACGATTGAGGATGACGTATGCATATACGCCGGCACCACCATCATGGGCGGCGATACGGTGATCGGAGCGAATTCCACGATCGGCGCGAACGTTTTCCTCACCCGCAGCGTCCCGCCGAATTCGCTGGTATACTATGAAGAGAAACAGGTTGAGATTGTTCCGAAGAAAAATCGGAAATCGGACCCGGCGAAAGACGGGTTCAGAGTATGACCTGTAGTATTTGTCATTCGAACCAGAAAAGGGAGCGCGGCAGCGGAAAAGGAAGAGTTGATGATTTATCTCGATTATAACGCCACCACTCCGCTGTGCGATTCGGCCCGGGCGGCGATGTTGCCTTACTTGGAGCGCCATTTCGGAAATCCATCCAGCGTCCATGCCGCCGGACGCCAGACCAGAGCGGCGATCGACGATGCCCGCGATAAACTGGCGATGGTTCTGCGAGCCAAACCCTCCGAGCTGATTTTCACCAGCGGCGGAACGGAGTCGTGCAACCTGGCGGTGCTTGGCCTGGCCCGGTCTCGATCTTCCAAAGGCGGCCACATCATTTCGAACAAGGCCGAGCATCACGCCGTGCTTAACGCGATCGAGCATCTCGAGAAACAGGAAGGGTTCGAGGTCACCTGGCTTGATATTTCATCCGACGGGATTGTCGACATAAATCAACTGGCCGATTCTATCCGATCCGATACGCGTTTCGTTTCAATTATGTCGGCAAATAACGAGACCGGCGTCCTTCAACCGTTGGCCGAAATCTCCCGCATTTGTCGCGGCAAAGGGGTGCTGCTCCATAGCGACCTGGTACAATCGTTCGGCAAAATCGAAACCGATCTTTCTCTTGTCGATGCAGCCAGCTTGGCCGGCCACAAATTTTACGGCCCGAAAGGCGCCGGCCTGCTTTTTCTGCGCAGCGGCTTATCTCTTCAGCCGATCATGTTTGGCGGGGCTCATGAAAACGAGCGCAGACCGGGCACGGAAAACGTCGCCGCGATCGCGGGCATGGCCGCGGCCGCGGAATTCGCGTTAACCGATCGTGAAGCGGAACAGGAACGAGAGGCGGGGTTGCGCGATAATTTATGGAAACGGATTTCGGAGAACGTGCCGGAAGCGAAGCAGCATGGCGACGGCGGGCCGAGACTGGCCAATACGCTCAACGTCAGCCTGCTTGGCATTGATTCGGAGATGCTTCTCATTGCTCTCGATCTGGAAGGCGTTTGCGCATCAAGCGGCTCGGCCTGCATGGTGGGATCGGTGGTCGCGTCGCACGTGCTGCTGGCAATGGGTCTTCCGATCGAGCACGCCCGTTCGGCCGTGCGATTTTCGTTAGGCAAATGGACCACCGCATACGAAATCAAGTCGGCCGGCGATGCGGTGCGGAGAATTGTCGATCGGTTGAAGACGCGAAAAAGCGCCTATGCGGTGGCTTAGACAGCTCGAGCTGCAGCTCAGCCATGAAGCTGGAACGCGCTCTCCGAGCGCGTTGATAATGAATGGCGGCGAAGCCGCGTCGATCTTAACATCGCCTTCGGAAAAGCCGATCCACCTCAGATCGCGCGATGAATCGCTGGAATCACAAGCCCGCGAGCTGTTGCGCGCAAACGGCGCCAATCGAATCGCCGATGAAGTTCGCGTGGAATGGAACCCGCGGCTGAAAAGCTGCGCCGGGCGGGCCGACTATCCCCACAAACTGATCACACTGAATCCCGAGCTGGTGCGTTATCCGGGCGAAATCGAACGAACCCTGCTCCACGAGCTGGCTCATTTTCTGGCCCAGTTCCGGGCCGGCCGGCGCCGGGTTCGTCCGCACGGCGCCGAATGGAAAAAAGCCTGTCACGATCTCGGCATCGGAGACGAAAAACGTTGTCACAACCTGGCCTTCGCCACCATCACCCGCCGGCGTCGATTTCTCTATCGTTGTCCGAAATGCTGGCGCGATTTCCCCCGGGTCCGGCGGATCCGGCGCACCGTTGCCTGCCTGGCCTGTTGCCGCGCCCATAATCGCGGCAAATTCGATCCCCGATTTCAGCTGCGGCTCGCCACCCCGTAGCGGCCGGAAGACCTGGCTTTATCACGGCGAGATCTTTTGTTTGGAATATCCCAAATGAAGATTCGGCGATCATAGACCGCCGCTACCGCGGGCGCTAGATCTCACCGGTATCGCCCTTCTTCGCCGTTTCTCCGCGCAGCTTGGCCTGGATGAACATGTCGATATCGCCGTCCATGACGCCCTGGACGTTGCTGGTTTCCGCACCGGTGCGGTGATCCTTCACCATTTGATAGGGCTGGAAAACGTAGGATCGGATCTGGCTACCCCAGGCAATCTCACCCTTTTCTCCGTACTGCCGTTCGATCTCGGCGCGTTTCTTGTCTTCTTCGACCTGGAACAGCTTGGCCTTTAACATCTTCAAGGCGAGCTCGCGATTGCGGCCCTGGCTTCGCTCGGCCTGGCAAGCCACCACGATCCCGGTCGGCTTATGCAAAATCCGCACGGCTGTCTCCACTTTATTAACGTTCTGGCCGCCCTTTCCCCCGCTGCGAAACGTGTCCACCTCGATGTCGGCCGGGTTCACTTCGATCGGCGCGCTATCAGCGATTTCCGGAACCGCGTCCACGCTGGCGAAAGAAGTGTGGCGCCGCTTGTTGGCATCGAACGGCGAGATGCGAACGAGCCGGTGCACGCCGCGCTCGGGTTGAAGATGGCCGTAGGCATATTCGCCGTTGACCAGCAGCGTGACCGATTTGATCCCGACTTCTTCGCCGGTCTGGATATCCACCACCTGTGACTTGAAACCGCTCCGTTCGATCCAGCGCTGATACATGCGCAATAACATGTCCGCCCAATCGCACGACTCAGTGCCGCCGGCGCCGGAATGGATTGTTAAAAACGCGTTGGATCGGTCGTTTTCGCCGGACAGAAATTGCCGCAGCTCGAATTCTTCGAGCTGATGAAGAAGCCGGTGATGCTCGGCCAGGACTTCGCGCTCGGCTTCATGACGATGCGTTTCGTTTTGTTCTTCGACGGCCAGCTGATGCAGGACTTCGAAATCGGCGATCTCACGTTCCAGGGCCCGGAATGGATTGAGCATCGAGCGCAATCGTGATACGGCGTCGACATCCTGCTGGGCGCGCTCCCGGTTCGACCAGAAATCCGGCCCGCTCATCCGGGCCTCAATGGTGGTCAGGTCTTTCTCGAGTTTCTCGACGTCAAAGAAACCTCCGCAAATCGCGAACTCGCGACTTCAAGTCTTCCGAATCGACGGTGGAGATTTCAGCAGCCATGAAGACAAATTAACGTAATGCGCGCTGTTATGCAAAAGTCTCGCTGCGCCGGGGGGAGCGCACGGTTGGAGTCGTGCTGGCGATTGCATTCGGCGATCGCGAACTTTTCTCAACGCCTTGCCTTTTCGCGATAATTACGATCCCAAAAAATTCCTCGGCGCGGGAATACAGCGACCAGACACGCTGAAAGCTTGCGCTCCGCAACCTTTACTTCCCGGAATCTTTGCGTTTTCCGGCCTGAGCGCTTTCCAGGCGAAAGATGACTTCGTCTTCTTTCATCAAATCGAGTTTGTCGCGGGCGATCGTCTCCAGGTAAACCGAGTCGGTCTTAAGCAGGTTCGCTTCCCGGGTCCGGCGGGCTAGCAATGATTTTTGCTCGGTGACCTGGGCCTGCAGATTATCGATCTCGGTGCGGCTCTGGGTCAGCTTCTTGTAGGGAGGGACAAAAAGGCTAACGACTCCGAGCCAGAGGGCGAGGAATAGCAGAACAAGAAGGATCCGGTTCAGTCGCTGCCAAATAGTAGCATCGTGCCGGGCACGAAAATCTGTCTCCACGTTGGCGCATCTTACCGCCGTTCGCGGTTTTGTCACCAAGTTCTTCAGCCCTTTGAAGAATCGGGAAACGCGACCGGCAAAATTTTGAGGTGCTCGAGACGCACCGAACCATCCAGGTGAATCAAGAAACCGGCGTTCCGAACTTTACGGCACCAGGAAACATCCTCCCCCACCGCGATCCGGGTTCGCTTTCCAGACGATTTCCATCGGGTCTCGACATCGAGGCCAAACCAGGGGCGTTCGATTGATTCGAAAACGCCGGACTTCACCGCAACAAAACCAAACCCGATCGAATCGACTTCCACAACTGCTCCGCGGTGGAGCGCCTCAAGAACCCGTTCGCCATGGGCGGCCGCCTGCCGTTCCTTGAGCATGTAAAATCCGCCGATCACATCCTGGGGAGCATGATAAAGCCGCATGAAATCGGCCGGTTCCCACGCGATATCGGAATCGATCCAAAACATCTTGTTATAGGTGACGCCATCCGCCAGGGGACCGCGATCGTCGAGATTGAGCTGGGTGCCGCGTCCCGACGCAGTCATCTCCCGGGCCTCATGGACCAGCGATGCGTAATCGTTAAGAAATCGCCACGAAATTCCGGCCCCGGAAAGTTCCTGGATCGTGCTGGTCAGGCTGCGCACATACGCCGCCTCCATCGAGCGGCCCGGTGTGCAGATCAGGACATCGACGTGATTCATGCGGGCAGACGCAAACTAACTGCAGTTCGGTTCAAGTGAAAGAAGTTCGCCCGGCCAGCGTTCATTTGCGTTCGCGATGAAGAGCGGGGTCGACGGCGGAGGCCATGGCCGATTCATCCAGTCCGCCATCAAGGAAACTATTAATCGCCCGAGCCGCCGCCGCGGGATCTCTTACCACGGAGTGATAAGCCAACGGCAAAACCGCGAATTGCGAATGCGAACCGAGCCATTGCCGGGTTTGTTCCAGCTGGCTGCGGTAAACTTTTTCCAGCACGGCATCATTGCCGGCTACTTTCCCCTGGCGGGCCAGCATCGTGCGCTGACTGGCCAGCACCTCCTCGATTGGGCGTTCCATGAAAATCACCCGGTAGGCGTAGGCGCCGTCGACCGGCAGCTCAGGAACGAGCAGATGAATGACCTTGACCGATTTGCCCCGGGCCTGGTCCAGCCAGCTTCGATCTGTCCGCAATTTCTTAACCGGCTCGAATTCGAGATAACCCCGGGGGTTACTTTGATCGGCCGCCCGCAAATCATCAGTGAGGGGCGGCACCCCGCCCGCGGTCAGCATTTGCATCATGAGTGACGTGCCGGATCGCGGCAGCCCGCTCACAATCGTGATGTAATCGCGCGGCATTTATCGAACGAGAAAATTACGCGATCAGGCGCCAAGTCGGAACGCCGGCGTCTTGCCGCCAAGCTTCCGCCGCAGATCGCGAGCAATGAGCAGATGATGACGGGCCTTTTCGCGATCGGGAGCCAAGCGGCGATAAATCCGGGAAAGACAACGATGAGGGAATGGCTCCGCCGGCGCCATCTCTGCGGCCACATTGAACGCCCGGATGGCCCACGGAATCTGCCGGGTCTTGGCCAGGCTGATTCCGAGGTTAACGTGGGTCTGTGGCCGGTCGTGTTGGAGCGAGACCGCGCGCATGTGCTCGTAAACCGAATCTTCCAGCTGACCGAGGTGCCTCAGGGCAACCCCGAGGCCATCGTGAGCATCAACAAAATCCGGATCGGCTTTCAACGCGCTCCGAAACAAGGCTGCGGCTTCTTCCCATTTGCCGCGACGCAAATAAATTGTGCCCAGCATGGTGTGCATGGAGGGCATTTCGGTTTCGGTTTCTTTTAGTTCCTTGAAAATGGCTTCCGACTTTTCAATGTCTCCCTTCACCAGGGCCAGCTGGCCGGCCAGCATTTTGGCCAGACCGTACTTCGGCGCGACCTTTACCACGTCCTGAAGAATCGCTTCGGCTTCGTCCGGCCGGCCCATGGCCAGGTAACACATCACTTTGCGGCAGGGATAACTGAGGTCCTGGCTGCGGCTGATCAAGCTGTCGAGCAGACCGAGGCATTCGTTGAAACGACCGCTGGCATAATAGATCTGGGCCAGATGACTGTCGTGCGCTTCCATTGCCGACAGCTGCAATTTCTGAGTATCGCCCTGCGGCGCGTCGATATAACCGAGGTCGGCCAATTGTTGTAACGCCTGCTGCGCGGCCCATGGATCTTCCTCCTCCGGAGCAATGCCGCGGTGAACTCCATCATCAGGATGCGGCTCTTCGAAACTGGGAACCGATTCGATCGCCAGCGGCTCTTCGAAAATCTGGGTCATGACTTTGCCCTCGAAATCCTGGGGCACCGGCAGACCGAGCATTGCCATTATGGTGGGAGCGACATCGAGCAGCGACGTTCCATGCGCCAGCGCGTCTTTTCTGATTCCCTCCCCGCGGGCGACGAAAATCCCGTGCTGGCGATGCCATGCCAGTGGGTTGTTATGGACGCCGCTCGGACGCTCACCGGAAACGCGCCCCCGCTCCGCCAGCGGCCTGGACTCTCCGTGGAAAAATCCGTGATCGGACAGGACGATGACCGTGGTGTCTTCACCCGCCAATTCCAACCATCGGCCGAGCATCAGGTCGTGGTAGCGGTAGGTGCTCTCCATCACATGCCGGTAAATCTTAAAGTCCTCCTCCGAGATATGCGGCATCCGGGGCGGCGCATACTCGGTAAATCCATGACCGATGTGATCGATCGTGTCATAATAGACGGCCAGGAAATCCCACTCCTCGGCTTCAGCCAGATAAGTGGCGGCATTATGAACCGTGGCGCATTGGGCCACCGCCTTGGCCAACACCTGCAGCCGCGGGTCGTCATCTTTTGGAAACGCCTCTAAGAAAAACGGCACCATTTGTGCCGGCGCCATTTTCGACGGCGTGATCCGAAGTTTCTCCATGACCGGCAGAAGGTCGGCCGGGTGGAAAGTCGCTTCTTCCAGCGGACGCTCGTCGATCGCGGCATCAGAGAATCGATTCGAAACGATTGCCCCGCGGATTTTTTCGGCCGGATGCGAGGCAAACCAGTTCACCACCACACTGGGCCGTCCCAGCTGGCTCAGAATATTCCATAGCGCCTTGGCCCGGCGGGAATAACTGCTTACCGGCTGAATGCCCTGCCCGTTTGGTTTGGGCTCGATGAAAGAGAGCACCCCATGTTTGTCACCGCGTTTTCCGGTCGCGATTGAAGTCCATAGAATCGGAGAGAGGATCGGCTGGAGGGTGGCGATGCGGCCACTGACGCCGTCATCGATCAATTTCTTGAGATTCGGCATCTTCCCTTCATCCAGGAGCGGAGTGAGGAAAGTCCAATCGGCGGCATCCCAGCCGATAAGAAGAACGCGTTTGGCTAACGGCCCAGGCATAAAAGAGACGAGCCCCCGGCTTCAACAGAAGCGGGGGCTCGAACTAGAAGCAGTTGACGTGCTAAAGCAAGTGCTAGCTGCGGCGACGCTTGATCGCGGCACCGACGAGGGCGGCGGCGCCCATCGCCATCATCGCCATCGTGCCGGGCTCAGGAACGCCGGCCAGAATCTGCGTGTTCGGCGAGGTTTCCCAAGCCGCACTACTAAAGTCGATGATACCCGCGTTGACGTTCAGCCGGACCCAGCCGTAGTGGGTTCCGTCAGCAGCCTGGAAGCGGAAGCCGGCATAGGCGTTGGTTCCCGGAGGAACGCTGCCGTTAGGGCCGCCCGCGGCAAATCCGCCGTAGAAGTAAGGGGTGCCGTTATAGCGATACTGCGAACCCAGAACAACCTGGGTAACGGTTGAGAAAGCGCCGCCGGGCCCGATCGGAGCATTGGCTTGGAGGGCGAATGCATAACGCACGAAGGGACCGTTGTAACCCAGAACGCCGTTGGTTGCCGCCGTGCCGGTGGCCGGGTTCATGTTCATCTGCCAAACGACACCGGAACCGGTGGCCGTATTGGGATAACGGTTAGTAAAAGTGAAATCAATAATGCCGTCGCTGTTGACGTCCCAGTTCACCATGGTGGTCGCGCCGCCGGGGACATTGGTCAAATCCGCCGGTACGCCCGTCGGGGTCGGGGACAGGAGCCTCGGGTTGGTGACCGAGTTGGTCACACGTGTCGCGAGAACATCTCCATAAGCAGTGGTGCCACCCGCGATGGCCATTGCTCCGAGCAAACCGCCCGACGTCGTTGCTTTAATCAGAACTGCACTAGGTCTCTTCATGGCGGGCTTTTTACCAAATCTCCTATCCCAGGGTCAACCAAAAAATACAGAAATAATGAATTTTCTCCCACTTCGGTTCTTATACGGCCGGGCATCGTCTTTCCCGCGAATAGCGCTCCTTCCCCCTGCGTCCAAGTAGCCCAGTAAATGCAACCCACATTCCCACTGGCATTTTCCATGGCGCGTCCGATAATCTCGGCCATGAACCTTTGGGCTCGGCTCAGCGCTATCCTACTGGTAACAGGTCTTTGTGCGGCCATTGGCGCGGAATCTCCCCGGCTCTCCTCCGACCAGCTGGCCAAGGCGATCAAGAACGACGCGATCAGCATTCCCACCCCGGGCGAACTGTTCGCCGCCCTCTCCAAGCCAGGCAAACCAAACTGGTCCGGCCAATACCGGGGGCCAATGCCGATGACCTATCGAAATCGAGCCCAGATCGCCCTTAACCTGGGCGGACTCATCGCCGATGGCTTCGTTGCCGTTGAAGCCAAGGACAGCCAGCAGGTCAAAAATATCGGGTCGGATATTATCAAGCTGGCCAAGGCGCTCGGGGTCAGTGAAAACCTGCTTGGCCGCGGCAACAGCATCAATGAGTTCGCCGAGAACGACGATTGGGACACTTTGCAGGAAGAATTGGAAGCGACCCAAAACGAGGTCAAACAGTCGATGCAGTCACACAGCGACCAGGATTTGGTGATCCTGGTTAGTCTGGGCGGCTGGATCCGCGGCACTCAGGTGGTTAGCTCAGCCATTTTGCAAAATTACGACGAACGCACCGCCCGGGTCTTGCGCCAGCCCGCCCTGGTGAATTTCATGCAATCGAAGGTCAACGATGTCTCGGTGGAGCTTCGCAATGAGCCACTGGTCAAGAGCGTCTCGGAACAACTGGGCGGAATGGAAAAACTGGTCGCGTTCCCGTCCGGAAAAGCGCCGACCCAGGACGAGGTCCGAAAGGTGAACGAAGCAGCCGGGAAAATGATGGAGGTTATCCGGACCAAGACGGAAGCGAAATGAAACGCGTCCTCCTGATATCACTGGCAGCTCTTGTTCTGGTCTCGGTGCGAGCGGTGCAAAGCCAGACTGATACCGAGGTCGATGCCCGCAAGGCGGCGCTGGAACTGGCCGGTGCCTTCAGCAACGACGGCTTCAAGATTCGGGATGGTCATTGGTGCGGCACGATCAAGCCGAAAGACCACGCTCTCATCGCGGTGAATTTATATGCCGGGAATCAATATTGGTTCACGGCCGGCGCCACTGAAGTAGCCAAGAAAATCTCGGTCAATCTCTACGATGAGACCGGCAAACAGGTCGTTACTGAGTCCTACGACTCCGGAGACAAGGCGGCAGCCGGTTTTTCCCCGACCAACAGCGGGCAATATTACGTCTCCGTCGATTTGTTAGAAGGCCAGGAAAGCAGCTTCTGCCTGGTCTACTCATATAAATAAGCTCGTGGCATTGGCCTCTGGCCAATGAACCTTTTCGATCCCACTCACACCGGCTGGAAGCCGGTGCCACAACACGCTAAAATCTGGCATGCTGTCGCTCCAGGTTTACTTCGAGGGCCGGGTCCAGGGCGTCGGGTTCCGCTGGTCGGTCCGGAACATCGCCAAGGGATTCGATGTGACAGGCTGGGTGCGAAACCTGGTTGATGGACGCGTTGAAATGCAGGTGACCGGCGCGGAAGCCGAAGTGCGCGCGTTCATTGAGGCGATTGGCCAGAGCGAGTTGCACGGCTACATCCGGGAACAAACCGAGCATGCGCTCGACACGCCAGTGATCGCCCGCGGGTTCGAGATTCGTCATGACTAATCCCGCCGTTGCGGTCAGCGGACTGTGCAAGATTTTCCCGGTGCCTTTCCGCCGGCAGGAGATCGTGGCCGTGCGCGATCTCAGTTTGCAGGTAAAGACCGGTGAAATCTATGGCTTGCTCGGGCCTAACGGATCAGGCAAGAGCACCACTCTAAAAATTATTCTGGGGCTCGTTTCGCCCACTCGCGGCCGGACCGAGATTTTCGGCTGCGACAGCCGACAGGTTAAGAGCCGGGAGGCGGTGGGATTCCTGCCCGAGAATCCATATTTTTACAATTATCTGACCGGTGAAGAGACACTGCGCTTTTTCGGGAAGCTTTGCGGTCTGCGTGGAACGCACCTGGAAAAACGAATCGATGACCTGATCCATCTCGCCGGGCTGGCCGATGCGCGGAGGCGTCGACTGAGCAGCTATTCGAAAGGAATGCTGCAAAGGATTGGCCTGGCCCAGGCCTTGATCAACGAACCCAGGCTGGTGGTCTTGGATGAGCCGACCGCCGGCGTTGATCCAGCCGGTTCGCGCGACATCCGTAACCTGATTCTTGATCTGAAACGCCGGGGCGTCAGTGTCCTTTTCACCTCGCATCTGCTGGCCCAGGCCGAGGAGGTTTGCGATCGCGTAGGAATCCTCGATAACGGTGTTCTGGTGCGCGAAGGACGGCTGGACGAATTAGTCGCGATCAACGATCAAACCGAGATCGTGTTGAAAGGCGCATCGGAAGCGCTACTGGACGAAATCGAGACCCTGGCCGCCAAATCGAAGGCAACTGTTGTCGAACGGCGTAAATCGACGACCAGCCTGGAACGCTTCTTCCTCGACACAACGGAGAACAAGAAATGATAGGTCGTATCTCGGCGATCACGGGTAACACCCTGACCGATCTGACCCGGCAAAAGGTTTTCTATTTTCTGCTGATCTTTGCCCTGCTCCTGATCGGCAGCTCTCTGGTCCTGGCTCGATTTACTTTCCAGGAAGAATTCCAGATCCTAAAAGACGTTTCCCTCGGGGCGATGTCGATCTTCACGTCACTGTTGGCCATCCTGGCCACGGCCCGCCTGATCTCGAGCGACATCGAGGCCCGAACCGTTTACACGATCCTGGCCAAACCGGTCCCGCGCTTCGAATATATCGCTGGAAAAATCCTCGGAGTCATCGCCCTCCTCGCCATCAGCACGCTTCTGATGAGCCTTCTTTTCCTGGTCACCTTGTATTCGCGCGAGCAGACACTCTTGCACGAAACCATGCGGCAGATGTCGAATGCCCCGCCGGATCAGCTCGATGACGCGTTGCGGGCCATTCGCGCCTCGGCATTCAACAGCAACCTTCTTCCCGGCATCACTATTGTCTTCGTTAAGGCCTGCCTGCTCGCGGCCCTGACCCTTTTCGTTTCCACCTTCGCCACCACAAATATTTTTACCGTTGTGGTAATGGTCTTCACCTATTTCATCGGCCATTTGCAGGGCACCGCCAGGGAGTACTGGCTTCAGGAGCACAGCAGCGGATGGATCACCCAGGGATTCCTGGCCATGGTGGCCCTGCTTTTCCCGGATCTGCAGGTATTCAATCTGGTCGACGATGTCGTTGCCGGGGCGGCGATCCCATTGGGCCTGTTCCTCAAGAGTGCGCTGCTCGGCGGTTTTTACACGGTTTTTTATACCCTGCTGGCCGCTTTTGTTTTTTACGGGAAAGAATTATGACAATCATTCGCTGGCAGTCCGATTCCTTCCGGAGGCTGATCGCGGTGATTTCGAGCCTGCTCGTTTTTGGAGTGTTGAAACTTCAATCGGAGCGAGCCATTTCCGCCGACCATCGGTGGCTAAACTTCCACGGAAGCATTAACCTCAACCTTCGCGAACAAATCGGGCAGCAAGGTTTCATCGCTGCCTTGAGCGGATTCCGAGCCGCGGTGGCGGATGTTTTGTTCGTTCAGGCCCACCTAGCCTGGGAACAAACCGAGTGGGGCCGGGTCCTCTTACTGTTTCAACAGGTCACCACTTTGCAGCCGCGATCGGTCCTGTTCTGGGACATGGCGGCGTGGCATATGGCGTGGAATGCCTCAACCGCTGCGATCCATGACCCCGCTCAACCGCGCCAGGCCCTCCGGGTGAAGGCCCAGCGGGAGTATTTCGAGTTGGGAAAAGATTTTCTGGAGCGCGGCATCGCTAACAATCCAGATAAACCGCAGCTTTATGAATCGTTGGCCCGGCTCTACCAGCAAAAGTATCACGATCACCTGCGAGCCTCGGAATATTATGCCCGGGCCGCTGCGCTTCGCGGAGCGCCTCCTTTCGATAAACGTTTCGCCGCTTACGAACTTTCGTATTGCGAAGGGCATGAGCGAGAGGCCTACGATCAGTTGCACGAACTCTACGAGCTGGGCGAAAAAGAACGTGTGCCCACCCTGATTGCGCGGTTAAAATTTCTCGAAAACAAGCTCGGTATTCCCCAGGATCAGCGGATTCCGTGAGGTGGATCGAGCGCTTCGCCAGTGCCGCTCGCGCCGATGACAGAAATGAAGCGGCCAACGGCCGCTAGCGTTCCTGGCCTTGGTCCGAGGCGAACCGGCAATTGCGGAGCGATCAATCCGCCTGCCTTCACCAAATTTTTAGCTTTGTAACGCTCTCAACTCTTTTAACCTCTTAACCCGTGCGTTTCGCCATTTTCAGTGATGTCCATGCTAATCTCGAAGCGCTCGAGGCTGTCCTGGCTGATGCCGAGGAACAAAAGTGCACCCATTCCGTTTGCCTGGGTGACATCGTGGGGTACAACTCCAACCCGCACGAATGCGTCAAGCGCATACAGGATTTGGATATCCCAGTCGTGAAAGGGAACCACGACGAGCAGGCGTCGCTGGAAGAATCATCCCGCGATTTTAATGAGCTGGCCGAGCACGCCATTGCCTGGACCCGGGATCATCTCACTGATGAAGACAAGGAATGGCTGCGCGATCTCCGTTTCCAGCGCCAGGTCCGCGATTTTACCGTTGTTCACGCCACTCTCGATACTCCTGCGCAATGGGGTTACGTGTTCAACAACCTCGATGCCGCCGCCAGTTTCACCTATCAGCACACCACCGTTTGCTTTTTCGGTCACACCCATGTGCCGATGGCGTTTGTGCGGGATGATGGGATCAAGCGGATCAAGATCGAATACCTTCCCATCGAGCCGGCCAGCAAATATCTCATCAATGTCGGAAGCGTAGGCCAGCCGCGCGATGGCGACTGGCGGGCTGCCTATTGCATCTACGACGTCGATGACAACAGTGTGGAGCAGCGGCGAGTAAAATATGATTTGGAAACGGCCCAGGAAAAAATTATCGCCGCAGGTCTGCCCGATCTTCTGGCCGAGCGTCTGGCCGCCGGACGCTGACTTCGAACTGAATTTTGACTCCTGATCTCTGACCTTTGAAATCGATTCTTATCATCAAACCCAGCTCGCTCGGGGACATCGTGCATACTTTGCCCGCGGTCTCGCTGATTCGCGACACTTTCCCGGAGGCCGAAATCACCTGGGTGATCAATCCGGAGTTCACTCCACTGCTCCGTGGAAATTCCGATGTGAATCATGTTCACGTTTTTCCCCGGAGCGATTTCGCCGGTCTGGGCGCGCCCCGCAGTTTCGGGCCCTGGTGGAAAACCACCCGTTTACTGAAGCCCGATTTGGCGCTCGATTTTCAGGGACTTCTTCGCAGCGCGCTCATCGCCAAGATCAGCGGGGCCAAAGAAATCTATGGGATGAGCGATGGCCGGGAAGGCTCGCGTCTCTTTTATCATCGCACCGCCAAGGTGAACCGGCGCGAGCACGCCGTGGACCGCTACTTAAAACTGGCCGAGCTCACCGGTGCGAAGATTGGAGAATCGCTGCGCTGCCCGATCCCCAGTGGCGATCCGTTACCCCGGTTTGATGAATATCCGCCTTTCATTCTGCTTCATCCGTTTGCGCGCGGTGGCGGCAAATCGCTCTCCAACGCGGTGATCGAGGAAATTTGTACCGCTTTTGCCCCGACCCGGGTCGTTCTGGTGGGAAGATCGCCGCGCAAGATCAATGTGCCCGACAATTGCGTCGAACTGACCAACCAGACAACGCTTCTCCAGTTGATTCACGTCATTCGCAAAGCGCATTTCGTTATCAGCGTCGACAGCGGTCCGATGCACATCGCGGCGGCGTCGCGCGACAATCTGTTATCGATCCATACCTGGACCGATCCCAAGCGGGTCGGTCCGTATAATCCCGATGCCCGGATTTGGAAACACGGTAAAATTCTGAAAATGAGCGAGCTGGAAACGACCAAGCTCAAACGCCGGGGGCGCCAGTTCAAAACCAAAGATGTCCCGGCGATTGTAGAATTGATCCGCCCGCTGGTCCCGATAGATCCGATGCTGGCCTAACTGCAGCCGTCGCCTAACGTTTCGCCTGGAAATCAGTTATCAGCTTTTCGTACTTCTGGGTGGATGGATGATTGGCACCGAGGATCTTGCGGGCGCCATCGACCGCGCGCTGGGCGAACAGTTTCGCTTCGTCGATCTTGTTTCGCTTAAACAAGCCCCGGGCGAAATCGTAACACGATTCCAATGTGTCCGGATGAGTTGGCCCCATTAATTTTTCGCGCAACGCGATCACTTTGCGCATCTCTTCGTCGGCGTCCTTGCCCTGGTTCATCAGCGTTCGAGCTAGCCCGCTTCGGCTGGCCAGAGTTAGCGGATTCTCGGCCCCCAACACCTTCTCTTCCGTCTTGATCAGGTCGCGAAACTGTTGCTCGGCCTCAGCGTACTTTCCTTCCCCCTCCAGAACTGCGCCTAGCGTATCGAGGGTTCCCAGCGTGGCCGGATTTTCCGGGCCGCTCGTCGCCTGGCGCAGCTTTACCACCGGCAAAATCTCCGCCTCGGCCTCAGCATACTTACCCTGGCGGCAAAGTGTGTCGGCCAGATTATTTCGGCTCGCTAATGTGTCCGGGTTTTCCGCGCCCAGCACTTTGGTCTCGATCGCGATCAATTCCCGGAACTGCGCTTCCGCTTCCGAATATTTCCCCCCATTTTGCAACATCACCCCGAGATTGTTTCGGCTGCCCAGCGTGTCGGGATTTTCCGGGCCGAGCACTTTCTCTCTCATCGCCAGGACCTGCCGAAACTCAGCTTCAGCGTCGGCATATCTTCCTTCTGCTCCGAGAACCCCGGCCAGGTTATCCCGCGCTCCCAACGTATCGGGATGCTCCGGCCCCAGAACTTTCCCGCGCAGATTAATGATCTCTCGAAACTGGCTCTCCGCGTCGGAATAATTGCCCGCATTTTGCAGTGTGACTGCCAGAAGATTTCGGTTGTCGAGCGTGTCCGGATGTTCCGGCCCGAGAATTTTCTCATCGACCCGGATCAAACTGCGAAGCTCTCCTTCGGCGTCAGCAAACTTCCCGGCATTCAGAAGAGTAACTGCCAGTTTGTTGCGGCTGCCGAGCGTATCGGGGTGTTCCGGACCCAATACTTTTTCGCGCAGCTTTAGAACGGCGCGAAATTCGTTTTCGGCGTCGGCAAATTTTCCCCGGGCCAGAAAACAAAAGGCCAGATTACCGCGGGTCCTGAGGGTGTCGGGATTTTCCCGACCAAGTACTTTCTCCCGAATCTCGAGCACCTGACTAAATTCTTTTTCCGCATCACTGTATTTGCCTTCGCCAACGAGGGCATTGGCCAGGCCGTGCCGGCTCGAAAGCGTATCCGGATTTTCAGCGCCCAGTGTTTTGCCGGCCAGTGTGATTACCTCACGAAACAGGGCTTCGGCCTGGGAGTATTTACCCTGCCGGTTGAGAGCGTTAGCCAGACTGGTCCGGCTTCTCAAGGTATCGGCGTTTTCGGGTCCGAGTTTACTCGTCCGAACCTCGACAACGCTGCCCAGGATTTTCTCAGCTTCGGCGTATTGCCCCTGGTCGAACCGCAAATTGGCGAGGGCATGTTGAATCTCGGCCCATTCTTCGGGAGCACGCTGGCGATCCGTCAGTGTTTCGGCGCGCCGAAGATGATCGAGTGCGCGATTGTACTGGATCTGTTTCTGGGCCGATAATCCAGCGAGTTTCAACGATGCGACCACGCCGGCACTGCCTCCGCTTTCCTTTTCCGCATCGAGCGCCGATTGCAGGGCCAGACGCTCCGCCTCCGCCCAATCTTTGGTGACGTAAGCGGCATTGGCCCGCTCAAAGCTGTTCGCTTTGGGAGATTGTTTCAGTTCCGCGGCAAACTTCGGAAGTTTTTCGCGGAGCTCTTTCGGATCGACCCCGAGTTGTTTTCCGAGCTCGCTGTAGACGCGGTCATCGATCGCCGCCTGGTTTTCACCGCCTTTCTTGGGCGCGCTCGCATTTTCTCCGGCCTGGCCTTGCCGCGCCTCGGCTTCCCGGCGGGGATATTCCATGATCCCCTCGCGCAACTTGGCAATATCGGCGCGCATTTGATTCTGGCCGTGCAATTGCCAGATCACCAGGCCCACGATGACGAGCAGCAGCGCGGTGATACCGACCGCCCATTGTTTTACCCCCCGTCGCAGCTGAGTGAGATCGTCGCGAAGCTTGAGAACGCTAGCCTCGAGCCCCTCCGTGGTGGTTAACGAATGATAAACATGCGTATCCGATTGCAGGGTGCGCCGATAAGCGGCCTGCAACTGGCGGATTTCGTCCGGCTCCTGGTCACACGCATCGATTGGAAAACTGTCATCGATGAAAAGATACCAGACCTTCTTCTCACGTTTCCGGGCATACAACGCTTCGTATTGCGTGTAGCTGACCCGGCCGAAATCTTCATCCGGGGCCGGCGGTTCGGCGCCGTAACATTGACCGACGATTTGAACGACGCCTTTGCATCCATCGATTTGCTGACGCAACATGCCGCGCAAATCACCGCCCTCGGTGCCAAAAATGTCCTGCCACACCGGCTGGTAACCGAGAAAGGTGAGGGTATTAGCAACCAATTGTCGCGCGCTGCGAAGCTCGCGACTTACCGCCGACACAAAAATTAGGGGACGAGGCGTCACCGCTACCCCCCTCGTACCAAGTTGCTTATGGTGTTACAAGCATTTCCTGGAGGGACGCGCTCCGTCGCGTCCGGGACGACAGGAGGTCATCACTCCATCTTCCCCCGACTTCGCACATGATATGTTGGCAACGTGCCATAACTCTTGGCCATCGGTGTCTGGCCTACGTAATCGCAGGTAAAGGTACTGTCTCGGCGGGGTGCCGATAGCGCGGCGAACGATTCGCTGGCATAAACCTGACCGGGAGGAGTGATCGGTTCGATTCGGGCTGCGCGGCTGACGTGCGTTCCGCTGTAGCTGCGCAGGCCGGTAATGGGATCGTTGAATTCATAAACCGGTCCGGCATGCAATCCGATTCGCAAACTTAGCCCCGGCCGCAACCCTTTTTCTTCCCATTTCGTGGTGGCCACCAGATTGGCCAACTCGAGCGCAAATTTCCCCGCCTGATCGACATCATTGAAAACAAAGTAAAGGCCGTCGCCCCAGGTGTTCTTGTGAAGCAACGCCCCATTAAATTTTTTACAAAGCTCGGCGATCGGACCGAGAAAATGCTGCATGAACCGCGGAACCTCGGGTTCGGTAAGCTTGCTGAACCCAACTGCATCTGCGAACAACAGCGCCACGATCCGCGAACTGAATTCCTGTAGCGGCGGTCTGTGATCGTCGGGAGATTCGTCGGCCGATGACTTTCGGCGGTCATAGACCGCCGCTACAGGGCCAAGTCCGATGATCTCCGGTTCATAACCGAGCCTTTGCCAATTCTCTACCGCGCTGGCCGCGCCGCCCGGCCCGTCGCCGGGCTGGCCATCCCAGACTACCAGCGGGATCAGGTCGGTATCGAGACGGTTAGCCCGGATCGAAGCCAGGCCCAAGATCAAATCGTTACAAAATTCGTAGGACACTCCTCCGATTGCCAGATACTGACTCGAAGCGGTTATGACCCGGGCCGCCCGGTCACAAACATTCTTGAAACGCGCTCCCCAATCCGATCCGGGCAGGAAATTCACACTTTCCCGGAGGAATTCCTCCTCGTTAAACGGAAGCACGATAGAAATCTCGGCGCCGCGCTCGAGCATCGCCTCTAGAAACAAAATGTCGGAACCGCAGGAAGCCGAGGCGAAGCCGAATCCCGGCCTTAATTTTTCCAGCCGGTTCGAGATTTCGTTAGCAACCGCTGATTCAAGGTTCGCCGAAAAACGGGGAATCTTTCGATCAGGGTGATCGATCATGTGTCCGGAAAATGCGATCACGCTGGGCACATGAAGACATTCGTTGATCCAGCCGGGGTCTTCCTTCCAATGATTCAAGATCAGCCGGGCGTTTCGGCGGGTCGAGTGGAGATCACCGTAGTGTTTCCGGCTGGTCGTCGCCGCGCGGGTGTACCACACCTGGGCCTGTCCAGGGTCGCGCAAAATCAACGCCGCCTCTCCGAGAACGGCCAGTTCCCAATAGGAATCGCCTGATTCCTGAATCCTTTCCAGGCATTGTCCGCGGACTTCGTTAGCCAGTTCCCGGGCGCGATCGGTTTCGTTGGTCAGAAGCGCCATGGTCGCGGCATTGATCCCGGTCCAGTAACCGCCGGTATTGCGATAGGCTTCCAAATAAATTTCGGCAGCCTGTCGAAGGAAGATCGCGCGTTCCCGATCGGTCCCGGCATTTGCGGCCAGGTCTTTGAACGTTCTCCCCAGCATCCCGAGTGTTTCCTCGTCGCTCTCTCCATCCTGACGAAGTTTTTCCAGAATGGCATTGGCCCGCTTGGTCGCTCCGCTCCGGGCCAGGGACAGACCCTGCAGCTGGCGCAAACGGACATCCTCTGGCCATTTCGTTAGGCCTTCGCCAATGACGTCGTAGGCCAGAAGCGGCTCGCCCTTGGACAGGATCCGTTCGCCCAGGCGGCGGTAAATTTCAGGCGATACCGACCACTCCTCGGGAACGCGGACGCGCCAGATCGACATCAATTCGGCCAGATTGGCCGACGCCGCGCGCTTCAATAGTTGCTCGATCTCGTCCGCCACACGCGGATGCTATGCGCTGGCCCCTCGCTGCTGAAGAACAAATTCGGCCAGCATCAGGTCGCGCGGATAGGTGATCTTCAGATTCAATTCGTCGTTCACCACCAGCGCCACTTTTCGCCCCAACAGTTCAATTGCCGAAGCTTCATCGGTGACCGCGCTTTTCTTCTCACTGACCGCGCGGTAGGCGTCTTCCAGCAGTTTTCGATCAAAGATCTGCGGAGTCTGCATCGCATAGAGATGATGCCGGTCGACCGAACCGGTCACCATCAATTCAACGTTGGCGTGCTTCACCGTGTCGCTAACCGGTTCGGCCAGCGTGGCCGCCCCCCACTGACGGCATTTTTCAAATACCCGCTCGATCTGTTCGACAGTAATCAGAGGGCGCGCCGCATCGTGAACCGCCACGTATTTTGTTTCCGCCGAAACCCGGCCCAACCCGGCCTGCACCGAATTATGGCGGTGTTCACCGCCCCTGACGATGCCCCTCACCTTTTTAAACTTTTCATCGCTTACCAGCTTTTCGATGGCGCTGTGCCGATCGTCCCGGGCGACGATAATGATTTCGTTAACCGGATGACTGCGCTCGAACGCGGCGATGGTGTGAGCGATGACCGGCCGGCCCGCGACCTGGGCGAGCAATTTATCAAAACCCATGCGCCGGCTGCTTCCGGCCGCAACAAGAATGGCGCTTAGCATGGTTGAGATGTGGAAGGGTTGAGATGTTGAGAGGAACAGATCACTTCGGCGCAGAATCCATTCAACTCCTCGACTTCTCAACCACTCAACTGTTTTTGCACTTCTCCGCTCAACGTCTTGCCATCGGCGCGCCCGGCCACCCGGGCCTGAACTGCTTTCATCACCGCGCCCATCTGCGCCTTCGATGTTGCGCCGACCTCGGCAATTGCTTCGCGAACCGCCTTCGACAGTTCTTCCGCGGTCATCGCTTGCGGCAAATACGAATTCAACAGCGCCAGCTCCTCTTTTTCTTTGGCAGCGAGCTCCGCCCGGCCACCTTTCTCAAAGCTCTCGATTGAATCCTGCCTCTGCTTCACCTGTTTCCGGATCACCTGGGTCGCATCGGCATCTTCCAGTTTAATATCGGCGCCGCCTTTCTCGATCGCAGCATTCTTCAAAGCCGACTTTATCATGCGCAGAACCCCGAGCTTCATCGAGTCCTTCGCTCGCATCGCATCTTTTAAATCCGAATCGATCCGCTCCGACAGTGTCATGTCGTCAGGCTACGATAGCGACGCGCGCGTGCAACTCGCTCAGCCGAGCGTCGCGGCGCAGTTACGGGCTGATTCCGCGTTATCGACCGAGATCACTTCGATATCTTTTCGTATACGCTTCATTAACCCGGCCAGAATACCGCCCGGACCGAGTTCAATGAAAAGCTCACAACCCAGGCCGGCCAGGCGTTCCATGCAATCGGTCCAGCGGACGGTCCCAGTGACCTGGTCCTGTATCGTCCGGCGAATATCAGCCAGCGTTCCCGCTTCCTCTCCGGTGACATTGCTCAGGACCGGAAACCGCGGCATCTGCATCTGCACATCCACGAGAGCCGAGCCAAGTTTTTGATATGCCGTTTCCATCAGTCGCGAATGATAGGCACCCGCCACGTTTAACATCGTGGCCCGACGAATCCCGTATTCTTTGGCTACGCCAACGGCCGCTTCGACCTTGGCCAGCTCGCCGGAGATAACGATTTGCCCGGGCGCATTAATATTCGCGACATCGACATCTTGATCGGCTGCGAGCCGGCGCACATCGTTCTCCGCGCCGCCGATCAGCGCCGCCATTCCGCCACTGGTTGCCGCGCAGGCTTCATCCATCAGCTCGCCCCGGATCTGGACAAGTTTCAGGCCGGCATCGAATTCAAACGTTCCGGCTGACGCGTGTGCAGTTAGCTCACCCAGCGAAAGACCGGCCGCACCACAGATCGACAGTTGGCCGGCCAACTCGCGCAGCACCGCGAGACAAGCCAAACCATGAACATATAATGCCGGCTGGCAGTTACTCGTCCGGGTCAGCTCTTCGATGGGCCCATTCCACGCAATGTCGGTCAGTTTGCGTCCAAGAATTTCGTCGGCTTGCCGGAACAAGTCGGCCGCGACCGGAAACTGATCGGCCAGGTCACGGCCCATCCCGACGCTTTGCGCACCCTGGCCCGCGAACAGCAGAGCAACTTTCTTGGCCATTATTCTAATTAATCGCGGTTGGTGATGAGTGCGAGCCTGGATTTCGGTCCGGGGATTTAGTTTCCCGGAAGCCCACGGTTCCACCGGGTCTGGTCGGCGCCTTCTGCGGCGATGAACTTTCCTTTGTTTGATCTGCGGGCAGAAGCGTCGCACCGTGAAAGTTCGCGATCGCAGAATGCGATCGCCGACACACTCAAGCGTGTGCTCCCCGGACGGCAGTCACCACGCTGTATCTTGCTTGTCCGTCTCCCAGGAATTGTCCATGATTTACTGGAAAAACATGTCGCCCTGGGCCAGTTCCTGACCAATGTAACCCTGTAACATTTTAACGATTCCCCTTTTCCCATGTCCTTTACCACCCGCGAAATTGAATCGCCCGATCCGGTCACCCGGGTTGCCGCCGCCGATGCCAAGATGCGCGAATCGGGGGACGACATCGGGGAGAAAATGGTGCTCAACATGGGGCCGTCGCACCCCGCTACCCATGGCGTTTTGCGGCTCGTTCTTGAGCTTGACGGCGAAATCATCACCAAGGCGATCCCCGACATCGGATATCTCCATCGCGGCGATGAAAAGATTGCCGAGAACATGCAATACAACCAGTTCGTGCCCTACACCGACCGGCTCGATTACCTGGCCCCGTTGTCGAATAATGTCGCCTACGCCCTGGCCGTGGAAAAATTGATGGGCTGGGAAATGCCGCCACGGGGAAAAGCGATCCGCACCATCTGCTGCGAGACCTCGCGCATTTCATCCCACCTGCTCGGCATCGGCGCGCTGGCGCTCGATCTCGGGGCGATGTCGGTTTTCCTCTACACCTTTACCGAGCGCGAAAAACTTTACGATTTATTCGAACTGCTGACCGGGGCCCGCTTTACCACCTCGTACACGCGGGTGGGCGGACAAATTCGTGATCTGCCGGACACATTCGTGCCCCGCCTCAACAAATTCCTGGATGAGTTCGTGCCCCAACTCAATGAGATCGATAAATTACTGACTCGGAACCGGATTTTCGTCGACCGAACCCGGGACATCGGCGTCATTTCGCGGGATCGCGCCATTGCTTATGCCCTTTCAGGCCCCAATCTTCGCGGGAGCGGAGTCGAGCACGACCTGCGGCGCAAGCATCCCTATCTCGATTACGACCAGCACGATTTCGATGTGGTCGTCGGGAGTGCAGGCGATTGCTACGATCGCTACCTGGTGCGCATCGAGGAGATGCGCCAAAGCGTGCGGATACTGCGCCAGGCGGTTGAGAAGTTGCCGGCCGGCCCGGTCAATGTGGTCGATTGGAAAAACATGACTCCGCCTAAATCCCGGGTGATGACTAAGATGGAGGAATTGATCCACCATTTCATCGTAGTCACGGAAGGGCCCGATGTTCCACCGGGTGAAATCTATTTCGCGGCCGAAAACCCGAAAGGCGAGCTCGGTTTTTACATCAATAGCCGAGGGGGCGGTGTTCCCCATCGGTTAAAGATCCGGTCGCCCTCATTCGTAAACCTCAGCATTCTTCCTGAGCTCCTTCCCGGCTGCATGGTCGGGGATGTCCCCGCGGTGCTTGGGAGTCTGGACTTCGTCATGGGCGAATGCGACAGATGAACATGAAACCATCGAAGCTCGGAATTCCGATCCTAGTAATAATGGTGATGGCTGTGGTTCTCAGCCTCGGCGGTTGCGATCGCCTGGGCGGAAAACTGACCATGTCCAATTACAACAAGATCACGGTGGGAATGTCCAAGGCGCAGGTTGAGACAATCCTCGGACCGCCCACGACGACCGAAAAGGTCGACATGTTTATCTTCAAGAAAACGACTTACCGCTACGAGGATGGTAAGAAATTTGTGATGATCACGTTCAAGAATGACGAGGTAGACAGCAAAGACACCAACCTGAACGCTTCGCCCTAAGTGAAAATACAGATGTTGATCTCACCGATAATCCGGACCCTGCGATTGAGCGGCCTCCTGTTGATAGTGCTGGCTTTCACGCTCGTAACTTCCTGCTCCAATCGGCGGCTGACCAAGGCGAACGTCGACGAAATCGTAGACGGCATGTCCAAGAAACAGGTCGAATCGATCCTCGGGCCGCCTACCGCAGTCGATAATGCCGATTTCGTTGTTATGAAAAAGGTTACTTATATCTACCGGCAGGAGAACGGAAACGTGACCGTTGTTTTCAAGGACGACAAGGTCACCGAAAAGCAAACCACACTCTCCGATTAATTTTCCTCTAGTGGACTCGACGAGCACGCCTGTCCCCGCCGAGCTGGAGCGGAAAATGGATAACGCCATTGCGCGTTATCCGCAGGACCGACAGCGGAGCGCAGCCATGCCGCTGCTTCATCTGTGGCAGGAACATTTCGGGTTCATCAGTGACGACGCCGTCACCTGGATCGCGGCCAAGCTCCGTCTTCAACCGATCAATATTCTGGAGCTGGTCAGCTTTTATCCGATGTATCGCACCACTCCGGCGGGCCGAACTCATATCCGGGTTTGCCGCACCTTAAGCTGCGCCATGGCTGGCAGCTACCAGGTAATGGAAAACCTGTGCGCCATCACCGGCATTCAGCGCCACGATCATCACAGCGGGATGCACAATCCGATCTCGGTAAGCCCGAATGGTAATTACAGCATTGAATTCGTGGAGTGCCTGGCCAGTTGCGGGACAGCGCCGGTCTGCATGGTGAACGATCACCTTCACGAAAACGTCCGGCCCGACATTGCCGATAACATTCTGGCCGGCTCGCCGGCCTGGCGTTATGCCCATCAACCTCATCCGCTCGAACATCGCCTCGTCTTTAAGAACATCGGGCGCGAAGATTGGACCACCGACATCGATTGTTACCTCCGGGACGGCGGTTACCAAGACCTGGGCAAGGCGATGGCGATGTCGCGCGAGCAAATCGTCACCGAGGTCAAGACCTCCGGGCTCCGGGGCCGGGGCGGAGCCGGATTTTCGTGCGGACTGAAATGGGGATTTATTAAGCCGGACGAGAAACGCCCGGTCTATCTGATCTGTAATGCCGACGAATCGGAGCCCGGCACGTTCAAGGATCGTTACATAATTCACGAGGACCCCCACCAGCTGATCGAGGGTATCCTGATCTCCTGTTATGCCCTGAACGCCCGGACCGCGTACATATATATAAGAGGGGAATTTCCGGAGGGGGCCACGATCCTCGAAAATGCCATCGAAGAAGCCCGGGCCCACAATTTCCTGGGAAAGAACATCCTTGGGAGCGGGTTCGACGCCGAAATCTTTATTCATCGCGGGGCCGGGGCCTATATCTGCGGTGAAGAGACGGGATTGATCGAGTCGCTCGAAGGCAAACGCGGTTATCCCCGGATCAAACCGCCCTATTTCCCGGCCGTGCTTGGTCTCTACATGAATCCCACGATCGTGAACAACGTGGAAACGCTTTGTCACGTGAAACACATCATTGCCATGGGCGGCGCGAAATACTCCACGCTCGGTCGCCCGAACAATACCGGCACCCGCATCGTCGGAGTAAGCGGAGATGTCCAGCGGCCAGGTTATTTCGAGATCGAGGTCGGCGCGGTCACGATGGGCCAATTGATCTACGAAATGGCCGGCGGACTTCGGAATGGCCGGACGCTCAAAGCGGTGATACCGGGCGGAACGTCGGCTAAAGTCTTGCGGGCCGACGAGCGATTCAAACTGAAATTACGCCAGCCCGACGGATCGATCGCGGAACAGGAAGTATCGATCGACGATATCCCGATGGATTTCGATTCGCTGGCCGCGGCCGGTTCGATGGCCGGATCCGGCGGCGTCATCGTCCTGGACGATTCGCGCGACATGGTCTGGGCGTTGAATAACATCAATGAATTCTATGCCCATGAATCGTGCGGCCAATGCACTCCCTGCCGGGAAGGCTCGCTTTGGATGAAAAAGATCACCGATCGTATGTTGTTAGGCGGAGGAGTGACCCAGGATCCGCAAACATTGAAAACAATCGGCGACAATATTGCCGGTCGCACCATCTGCGCCTTTGGCGAAGCCTGTGCCTGGCCGACCCAGAGTTTTGTCCAAAAATTCCCCGATGAATTCGCCGCCCGCGCCGAAAAACCGATCCCGCCGCCACTCCCGCCCGAGATCAACCCCGGAGAACTGATCGCAGAAGAAAAAATCCCCACCACTCCCCTCGCCCACGACCCCGGCTGGGAAAAAGCCGGCTCCGCCGGAACGATCTGAGAATATGTCTGAGGAAAGCAGGAACGCAGGAATGGAATTAAGGGACTCTCCGCTGACCGGGACAATTATCGCCGCGGCAATTGCCGTGCATCGTGAATTGGGCCCCGGCTTTCTGGAATCGATTTACGAGCAGGCCCTCGCCGTGGAGTTCGCCCTGCGCGGAATTGCCTTTGTCCGACAAAAACCGATCCCACTCTTTTATCGTGATCATCAAATAGGCGAACATCGCCTCGACTTTCTTGTTGAAGAGAAAATTGTGGTCGAGCTGAAGGCTGTTGAGACGCTGGAGAATATTCACTTTGCGATTGTTCGCAGCTACCTAAAGGCCACCGGATTAGCCGATGGTTTGATCCTGAATTTCTTTTCGATGCCGTTGATAGTGAAACGAGTTCGTCGCGAGCGAGGATTCGAGAAACCCGATTTGTCCCTATAAAATATTTCCAGCGTTCCTGCTTTCCTTAGACATGTCCGATTTGACCACACCGATGTTCAATGTGCAGATTGATGGCACCTGGCATCAATTCCCGAAAGGCACCCGCCTGATCGAGGCGTGCGAACAGGCGGGCAGTTACGTGCCGCGGTATTGTTATCACAAGAAGCTCAGTTCGCCGGGTAATTGCCGGATGTGCCTGATCGAGATGGGCATGCCCAAAATGGGTCCCGACCGCAAACCGGAACTTGGGCCGGATGGCAAACCGGTAATCAATTGGATGCCGCGCCCGCAGATTTCATGCGCCCAGGAAGTTTCCGACGGCATGGGCGTCCGAACGAACTCACCCCTGGTCCGGGAATGCCAGCGCGGTGTGATGGAATTTCTCCTGATCAATCACCCGCTCGATTGCCCGATCTGTGATCAGGCCGGGGAATGCCGATTGCAGGAATTCAGCGTCGAATTTGGAAACTCCGAGTCGCGGTTTCTGGAGAACAAAGTGAAGAAACCGAAAAATGTGGAACTCGGCCCGCGGGTTACGCTGGATGATGAACGCTGCATCCTTTGTTCGCGCTGCATCCGCTTCTGCAATGAAATTGCCAAGGACGATGTCCTCGGGTTTGTCGATCGCGGCAGCCACACCGTGCTCACCGCTCATCCCGGAAAACGCCTGGAAAACAATTATTCGCTCAACACCGTCGATATTTGTCCGGTCGGCGCGCTCACTTCGAGCGATTTTCGATTCAAAATGCGAGTCTGGTTCCTCAAGGAAACCAAAAGCATCTGCACAAATTGCGCGACCGGTTGTAACACCGTCATCGGAACTCGCGAGGACATCATTTACCGGCAAACGCCCCGGGAAAACGATGCCGTCAATTCATCGTGGATGTGCGATTACGGCCGTCTCAAATTCGATTACCTTCAGTCGGAGAGACGTTTGTTGGAACCCCAGGTGCGGGTCGGCGACAAACTACAGTCCGCCAGCTGGACCAGCGCCATCTCCCAGGCCGCGTTGCAATTAAGACAGCTGGCTGGTTCCGAGATCGCAATTGTCGCTTCGGGCCGAATGACGAATGAGGAACTTTGGCTGACCGCACAACTGGCGCGGACGCTTGGGGTTCACCTCATCGATATCGTACCGCGCACCGGACCAGGCGATAACATTCTGTTAAGCCGGGATCGGAACCCGAACACAAATGGCGCCCGCTTGCTCGGGATCACATCCGAGCCCGGTGCGAATTTGCCGGCAATCGCCGAGGGCGTAAACGCGGGAACCATCCGGGCGTTGATTACATTGGGTGAGAATCCGCTGAGAGTTGGCATCCTGCCGGAAAGCCTTTCCGCGCTGGCGGCATTCGTTGTCATGGACATTTTGTCCAATGCCGCGAGCGATTTCGCCTCGGTCCTGCTTCCTTCATCCGGTTTCGCGGAAAAACGAGGTTCAATAGTGAACGGCAAAGGCCGGCTCCAGCGGCTGAATCGCGCAGTGCGCGCACCCGGCCAGGCCCGCGACGATTGGGAGATTCTCCGCGACCTCCTTCAAGCTGTCGGCGGCAGCAACGGCTTGTACTCCATCGAGGATGTTTTTCGGCAAATGAGCCAGTGGGTCTCGCCATTGGCCGGACTTAGCCTTAGCCGTATCGGCGACCTCGGGATTCAGGTCACCGAAGCGTATGAATCGCCGGAACCGCCCATTGATCCCCTGGCTCAGGATATTGAGGATGCGGATGCAAAAAGACCGCCAGGTCGTTAGGTCACGCCCGTGATGGACACTTTTTTCATAACCACTTCGTTGATCAAGATTCTTGGAATCCTGTTCGTCGTTATTCTGCCGATGGTTTCCTACAGCGTGTACGCCGAGCGCCGAGTCAGTGCACTCATGCAGGACCGGCTGGGGCCAAATCGCGTCGGGCCCTCCGGCCTGTTTCAGCCGATTGCGGACATGTTCAAGCTTCTGCTGAAGGAAGATTTCACACCGCAACACGTAAACACGTTTTATTATTGGTTGGCCCCGTCTTTGGCGGTGATGCCCGCGATCATTACGATCGCGGTGGTTCCATTCGGCAGCACTCTGCTCGGCGTTCCAATGGTCATAGCCGACGTGAACGTGGGGATCCTCTTCGTGTTCGCCATCGCTTCCCTTGGCGTTTACGGAATTGTGATCGCCGGCTGGGCCTCCAATTCGAAGTATCCATTCCTCGGCGGAATCCGCTCGAGCTCGCAGATGATTTCCTACGAGCTATCGCTCGGGCTGGCCGTCATTCCCATTTTCATGATCGTGGGAGAGCTTCGCCTGACCAGTATCGTGCAGTATCAAATTGACCAGGGATGGTTCATCGCGCCGTTTGTCGGTGACTGGACAAATCCGTGGAAATGGCTGCTGACCATCCCGATGTTCATTTCGTTTATCGTCTTCGCCATCGCGATCTTTGCGGAAACGAACCGGTTGCCGTTCGATCTTCCGGAAGCCGAACAAGAACTCGCCGGTGGTTACCACACCGAATATAGCTCGATGAAGTTCGCTCTTTTTTTCCTCGGCGAATACGCAGCCATGATCACCGGTTCCGCCATCATCGTGACCTTGTTCTTTGGCGGCTGGCATCTTCCGATTCCATCATGGCATGGAACATTTCATTGGGTCCTGGTCGATGGAAGCGCGCCCGGCTGGCGGGGAATCGCCGGCGGCCTGTTCAATATCGCCACCTTCTTCGGCAAAGTTTCCGCATTTATTTTTGTCTTCCTGTGGGTGCGCTGGACGCTTCCCCGGTTTCGTTACGATCAACTGATGCGTCTGGGCTGGCTTTTCTTTTTCGAAATCGCTTTGGTAAACATCTTCATCACCGCCGGAATCCTGGCTTATTTGCCGAAGTAATGGCCGTCACCGTTCCACGACCCAAACTGAATTGGCGCGAGCGATTGTATTTTCCGGCGATCGTTTCCGGCCTGGTTATTACCTTTCGTCATTTCAAGAACATGCTGCTCGGCCGCACCAAGGTGACGATGCAATACCCCGAGCAAAAATGGGATTCCAACCTGCCCGACCATTATCGAGGGGCACCCGCACTGGTGCGCGACACGGATGGCCGGGTCCGATGCGTGGCCTGTCAGCTTTGTGAGTTCATCTGCCCGCCGCGCGCGATCAAGATTATTCCCGACGAAATTTCGCAAACCGACCGGTTTGCCAAGGTCGAAAAGTATCCGCTCGAATTCGATATTGATATGATCCGCTGCATTTATTGCGGCATGTGCGAAGAAGTCTGCCCCGAACAGGCAATTTTCCTGCGCAAAGATTACGCCATCACCGGGTTCACTCGCGAACAGATGGTGCATCGCAAAGATAAACTAATCGAGATCGGCGGCGTCATGCACGGCGTGGTGCTGAAATGGAATGAAAAGAAGTAAGCCACGGATTGACACAGATGATCACCGATTTTGGCGAAACCGATCCGGTATCAATCTTTCCTCCGTGTTCATCCGTGGCCTGAAATAATGCATCCTTTCTTATTCTGGATTTTTGCTTCGCTGATGCTGATCTTTGGCCTCGCGGTTGTCCTCAACCGCAACCCAGTGGCCAGCGCACTCAACCTGGTGATCTCTTTCCTCGGGCTGGCCGCTCTTTTCATGTCGCTCGATGCCTTCTTCCTCGGCATCATCCAGGTCCTGGTTTATGCCGGGGCGGTGATGGTTCTCTTTCTTTTCATCATCATGCTCCTCGATCTTCGCGCCGAAGAACGGCGCCAAATCAACTGGCTGGCCACGGCGGGTGGTATCGCCGTAGCGCTGATTCTTTTCCTCCAGATTTTTCTCGTAATCGGCAGTTTCAAACCTGGACATCAGCCATTTCCACCGCTCACCGCATCCAAGGTCGACGACGTCCACAACGTCGGCACGCTGCTGTTCACTCATTACAACCTTCCGTTCCAAATCGTAGGCGTCCTGGTTCTGGTCGCCACGATCGGGGTAGTTCTTCTGAGCAAGCGCGAACCGAGATAGGACTTTTGGCCCACGAAACGCACGAAATGATTTTAAACGGGGAAAGAGCAGATTTGATATACAAGGAGCAGAACTTTTGGCTCTCCGCTCTTGAAACTTTCGTATTTTTTCGGGTGTTTGGTGGGCATCAAACATGATCACGCTCGGCGATTATCTTCTCGTTAGCGGGGCGCTGTTTGCCATCGGGTTCGCCGGGGTCATGCTTCGCCGCAACCTGATCATTATCCTGATGTCGCTCGAGTTGATGCTCAATGCCGCGAATCTGTCGCTGGTGGCTTTTGAACGTTTCCGGGTAGATCTAAATGGGGCCCCGAACTACCACGGCCAGGTCTTCGTATTCTTCATCATCACCGTAGCCGCTGCCGAAGTCGCCGTCGGTCTCGCTATCATTGTCGCCTTTTACCGCGCCCGCCAGAGCACCCATGTCGAAGACTTGTCCGCGCTGAAATTCTGAACCCGCGAATGACCCAATTCACGCGAATGACTACGATTATTCTTCCGATGTCTCATTCCAACCCACTCGCGTCCATTCGCGTTATTTGCGGGCCTCTCCGATGAGCACAAACAGCATTCTTCTCTGGCTGATCCTTCTTCTGCCCCTCGCCTCGGCCGCGCTGATCACCCTCTTCGTGCACCGATGGAAAGCGTTGAGCGGATTGATTTCAATCGCGGCCGTGCTGGGGAGTTTCGGGTGCAGTTGTCTGATTTTTCAGCAGCCCGATATCGCTGTGGCCCATCTGAATTGGATCGACATCAGCGCCGGGCTCACCGTGCCAATCGGGTTCACGGTCGACCAGCTGACCCGGGCAATGCTGATCGTGGTGTCAGGGATAGGGGCCGTCATTCACATCTATTCAATCGGTTACATGCAAGGCGACGAAGGGAAGTCCCGTTATTTCGCCGGGCTCTCCCTCTTCATGTTCGCCATGCTCGGGATTGTACTGGCTAACAATTTCGTAATGATGTTCATTTTCTGGGAGTTGGTCGGGTTCACTTCCTACGTCCTGATCGGCCATTGGTTCGATCGCGACAGCGCGGCCGACGCGGCCAAGAAAGCGTTTATCACCAATCGGTTGGGCGATTTCGGGTTCATGCTGGGAATCCTGATGATCTGGGTGCCAACCGGTTCGGTTGTTTTTCCCGAAATCAACGACCGCCTCTCGATTCTGACCGGTAATCCGACCTATTTGACCATCGCTTCACTGCTGATCTTCTGCGGCGCGGTTGGAAAATCTGCCCAGTTTCCGCTCCATGTCTGGTTGCCGGATGCCATGGAAGGTCCCACGCCGGTGTCGGCGTTAATTCACGCGGCCACGATGGTCGCGGCGGGCGTGTACATGCTGGCCCGGGTCGGATTCATCATTCAGGCATCGCCGGACGCTCTCATGGTCATTGCCTGGATCGGCACGATCACCGCAACGATGGCCGCTCTGATGGCAACGCAACAGGATGACATCAAGCGTGTGCTCGCCTATTCCACGCTTTCACAACTGGGCTACATGGTGATGGCGATTGGATTGGCCTCGAGTGACGCGGCAATGTTCCATCTTTTCACACACGCTTTCTTCAAGGCTTTGCTCTTCCTCGCGGCCGGTTCCGTCATCATCGCTCTTCACCACGAACAGGATATCTGGGAGATGGGCGGGCTTTGGCGAAATTTGCGGATCACGTTCTTTACTTTCCTCATTGGCGGTCTCGCCCTGATGGGGCTCCCGCCGCTGAGCGGTTTCTTTAGCAAAGACGCGATCCTCGCCCTGGCTTACGAGAAAAACACGCCGATTTTCGTTCTCGCTGTTGGCACCGCATTTCTGACCGCGTTCTATGTCACGCGCCTCATCATGGTGGCCTTTCTTGGCCATCCGCGCGGACACGCCGCGCGGGTCAGCAAGGAATCGCCGTTGGTGATGACATTGCCGCTGATTTTTCTCGCCCTGTCGGTGGTCGCAACCAGCATCGCCCCGTTCAGCGAGCGTTTCCTTCCCATCCCGGTCGAGAACGAGCTTTTTAGCCCGGTGCTGTTGTTGGCCATCGCTGCGCTCGGATGCGGAACCGGTCTGGCGATTTTGTTTTATCGTGGACGCGCCACCGAAACGTTTCACATCGAGTTTCTTCGGCGCCGGCTCTACATCGATGAGTTCTATCGATGGCTCATTAAATGGACGCAGGAATTTCTGGCCCATATCGCCGCATTCATCGACCGCTGGCTTATTGACGTCGCCGCGGTGCGCGGAACCGCCGGAACCACATTGGGTATCGGTTCGCTATTGCGTCTTTTTCAGGTCGGCAATCTGCAAGCCTACGCATTCCTGTTCGGGCTCGGCATCGTCGCCGTCATTTATTTCACCGTTTTCCGATGATCCCCTCGAGCTGAGATTCTGGCCCACGAAACAAACGAAATGACACGAAAAGAAGAGCTAGAATTGATTTACAAAGACGAAAGCTACCAGATCGTCGGCGCTTGCCGGTTTATCACGAATGTCTCTATCTATGAAATTCTTCGCATCTTTTCGTGTGTTTAGTGGGCAAAGAAATCTGCTTCTCTTCTTGTGATGCTTCTCTTTCTGATTTTTTGTCCAATTATCGCCGCGATGCTGATTATCGTCGGCGCGCCTGCGCGTAAACTGGCCCTGGGTGCTTCCTTACTGATGTTGGCAGCAGCGGCAGTCCTGTTTGCTCAGTTCGCGCCCATGGAACGCAATTTTCAATTTGTTAGATCGCTACCGATTCTGTCCGACTGGCATCTCAGCTTCACCGTGGGCTTGGACGGCCTGAGCCTGATCATGGTGTTGCTCGCGGCTCTGGTCACCCTGGCCGCGGTTTGGTTTACCGGAACCGTCGATAAACACGAGAATGCCTTCTATGCCTCTCTTTTGTTTATCTCAGGCGGCGCCATCGGCGCGTTTGCTTCGCTTGATTTGTTTTTCTTCTACGCTTTTCACGAATTGGCGTTGATCCCGACCTTTTTGTTGATCGGGATCTGGGGCACCGGAAACAGGGTTGGCGCGGCCTGGAAAATCACCATCTACCTTGCGGTGGGGAGTTTCATTTTACTGCTCGGGCTGATCCTTTTTTTTCAGAGCATTCCGGTCGCATCACGCAGCTTTGATATTCGCGCGCTGCAGGAAGCCATTGCCACCCGGCAACTCCCGGCGGACGCGCAGCATCATATTTATTTGCTCCTCCTCATCGGTTTTGGAATTCTCATCTCGCTTTTCCCATTTCACTCGTGGGCCCCGGAAGCGTATGCGTCCGCTCCTGCCCCCGCCGCGATGTTGCACGCCGGCGTGCTGAAAAAATTCGGGTTGTATGGCCTGCTCCGGCTGGCTATCCCGCTCCTGCCGGAAGGCGCGCGCCACTGGAACCATCTCCTGATTGTGCTGCTGCTTGGCAACATCATTTACATCGGCCTGGTGACCATCGCGCAGAAACGGCTCGATTGGATGCTGGGTTATTCGAGCGTGATGCACATGGGTTACATTTTCCTCGGGATCGCCAGCGCCAACATTCTTGGAACAACCGGAGCTGCGGTGCTGATGTTTGCCCACGGGCTTTCGATAGCGTTGCTATTTGGCCTGGCCGGCGAAATTCGACAGCGCACCGGCACTCTGGCTTTTGAAGATCTCGGCGGACTGGCTAAAATAATGCCGTTGGCCGGCCTCGCCTTCGGGTTTGGCGTGTTCGCTTCGGTGGGGCTTCCCGGCCTCGCCAATTTCGCCGGCGAAATCATGATCTTTTTTGGCGCGTTTAGAAACGGATGGGCCATGGAGCGGTTTCACATTTTCCAGATCGCCACGGTTCTCGCGCTGTGGGGCGTCGTGATCTCCGCGGTTTACATGCTTCGCGCCTATCGCAATTCATTCATGGGAAGCGCCAGCGAGCGATGGAACAAGCTCACTGATCTTCGCCCTGGCCTGCGTATCCCGATTGCCCTGCTGATCGCGGCCCTGCTCTGGATCGGGTTTTGCCCGCAATCTTTCGTCCGGCTCCTGGCTCCCCCGCCGATCAGTTATTCCGCCGACAACCAATGATTGCCGCGCCTTCTTTGGAAATCGCTGTTCTGGCCCTGGGAATGCTCATTCTCATGCTGGAAGCGTTCACGAGCGCGCTCGACAAACGGGTGCTGGCCGTTGCCGCGATTGTAAGCCTGGCTGCAATTTTGGCGGCAACATTTTTTCTTGCCCCGAGTCCGGCGACTGAAAACGCGACCGGGTTTTGGAACTTCTACGCGGCCGACGCGCTATCGATCTTTTTCAAAAGATTCTCCCTCGTCACAACGATACTGATCCTGATCATGATGATCGATTATGCGCCGGTCGTGAGCCGATCGTTTCCAGGCAGCGACGCCCAGTCCGGTCTTGGGGAATTCTTCTCGCTCCCAATCTTCACCTGCGCCGGGCTGATGTATCTCGTATCCGCGGTCGATTTCATTTTCATTTTCGTCGCACTCGAGCTGGTCACCATTTCATTTTATGTCCTGGTCGGATTCACCCGGCGCAACCCACTTACGCTCGAAGCGGGAGTGAAATACCTCGTCCTGAGCGCACTCTCGACCGGCTTCCTCGTTTACGGAATAACCTGGATTTTCGGAGCCACCGGCGAGACCAATCTCCAGAAAATCAGCGTCGCCCTGGCCAGTCCCGGCCTGGAGCGAAATGCCGCGCTTTTCGGCATGGCCCTGGTCCTGGTGGCACTCGGGTTCAAAATCGCAGCCGTCCCATTCCAAATCTGGGTTCCCGATGTTTACCAGGGCGCACCGACTCCTGTGACCGCGCTCTTATCGGTCGGTTCCAAGGCCGCCGGCTTCGTGGTGCTATTGAGAGTCTTGCAGCCATTCGCAATTCTGCCTCAAACCCAACGACTGCTCGTGATCATTGCCCTTCTCACATTGATCTATGGCAACCTCGCCGCGCTGCCCCAAACCAATCTGAAACGCCTTCTGGCCTACTCCAGTATTGCTCATGCCGGCTATTTGTTAGTCGGCATGGCCTGTTTTGACGGAATGGCCGTCGGATTTTATCTCGTCGCCTATCTGGTCATGACGATTCTAAGCTTCGCCGTCCTGGTCATCGTGGCCCAACAAACCGGCGAAGAGATCTCTGATTTTGACGGGCTGTCCGAACGTTCGCCCTTCCTCGCTTTCGCGATGTTGATCGGAATGATTTCGCCGGCCGGGGTGCCATTCACCGCCGGTTTTCTCGGCAAATTTTTCGTGTTTTACGCCGCCGTCGCGCATCACCAGATTGCTCTCCTAGTCGTCGGGGTAATCACGGTCGGCTGCGGATTCTATTATTATCTCAAAGTGATTCGGGCCATGTATTGGCAACCGGCGACCAATACCGATCGCATACCGGTTAGTCTGTTATCCCGTTTGGCCATTAGCGCCCTGATCGTAGCCACGATCTGGCTCGGCGTTTATCCGCAGCCGATATTGGATGCGCTGAAACGCTAGCGTCCAGCGGCTCAAATTCGCCTGCCCGGGTGCAGGCCAGGAAATGACAATGGTTGGGCAAGAGAACATATGCGGGCAACTAAACATCATAACGCTTCAGCAACTGCGCGCTTAATTGGAGAAACCACACGCGATCCCTTATCGCCAGCATAGATCCGATCACGTCTATTCCCGCGCGCGCACACATGGTAGAGCGCGTCTTCAAATTCCAAACGAAGGGCACGGGCCATTCAGACCTCGTCAGAGCCAGTCGTTAATGAAATGTCAATGTTCAGATACGACCCCTTTCACATCCTCCGGATCGTTGCAGAGTAACCGCTCGGCTCAGAGCATGATACCGCACCAGCAAATTGAATGCGAAGCGGCTTGCCATTAGGACAAAAGTCATGCGCCGCGCGCATCGCGGATTGTCAATAACGAGCTCCGAGTCCCTTCATGTTTCAGAACGGCTGTATGCCAGATCGCGGCGCCAAATCCGAAATCTGAAAGACAGCGGTAATTTCGCTGTCCGGGAAAATCAGTCGACCATACCTATATCGTTTTTCATATCCTTTGAAGGGATCGAGTAATACATGCAGTCTCGGCAATGATCCTTCGCTTGATAATTTGAGGATCTTCGATTTTCCATCCTTCTTGGAAGTTCCAATCGTCTCCCACTTTCCTTTTTCATCTTCGAATTGCAATACGACGAAGGGCCAGAATTCTCCATCAGCGGATTCGACCCCTCCGACTTCAGCGATGGTCCCTTGTTCGCCGACAAACACAAAATCCCCGACAATACTGCTCGAAAATGAAACAATCGATACTAACGCGAACAAACTGCCGAACCGCGTTGAATCCGGATCGGTGATATCTTTTTTGAAGTTGCCGGAGGCGTCGCGAGCTTCTGGCGTCGGCAGAAGATCTTCTAACATCAGTTCTGCCGCTTCTCCATTTGCTAAAACCACGCGACCCCAGCGATAGCTGCCGATGCTGGAGCGAAACGGCTCCATATCGATCTCTAGGAGGACTTCATGGTTGCTGTCGTCTACGCGTACTGTACAAGAAGAGTCTGACGGGGTGGGACCCTTTATCCGTTTCCATTTTTTTCTACCCCTTACCCCGATCTCATACGAGCCAGAAACGTAGAACTGGCCGTAGGAGTTTTTTCTTCCACTTAGCACAACGGCTGTCTTGTTGCGGATTTGCCGGTAAATCGCCCCAGCTGACAGCTGACCAGACCTACACGACGTCGTCAGTATTTGGAACGCCGTCCCCGAATCGACGACATCGACCGAATCACGAAACCAATCCAATCCCGTGGCCATAACCAAAGGACTTACAAAAACAACGGCAGTCGAGCATATAGCAAGGAAGCTGCTCCGCGCTCTGACTATTCGATCCAGAAGCTGCATTGTTTCAATATCGTGACTCAGCCTTGACGTTGTTATCAAACTTAATTGATAGGCGCCGAACCTCTTCGTCGAAACGTATCCCCATCCAGTCGTTGGCAGCGTTTTCTGCTTCCTGCGCGGAATGAAAAGGCATCTTTTGTACTTCATTTGCCATTTCCCGAAGCGGTCCGGATCGCGCAGACTTTTCCAACTCAGCCGGTCTTTTCATTTCTTCATTGATTAATTGTTGGGATGCATTTTTGGGGAGCGTAGTTTGCAAAAGTATTCCCTGACTAATGCTGTACCTACCGGTCCCCTGACGCTCCGCGAAGGCGGGAAGAAGTTCAGCCCTTGTTTTTGCTTGCGAAGGATTTTTAAGAGTCCCGTCCCTTTGCCGTATCAGAATCGGGCCCGTTGATTCAATATTCGGCATGCGAAAAGTCCACAAATTAAAATCGTTCACTTTTGTGAGCGGACCGACCCATTGCTTCACGGTCATCCATACCGGGATGTTGGTCCCCGTCGGTGTTTGTTTCCTTTGGAGTTCCACGGTCACGGTAGGGGTGGGAGTGGGGTTCGGCATGGCGCCAGCCAATCCCATTGGGTCGGTGCGATCAATCGGTTCATTGCCGCAATACCGATAAAGATTGCTCGGATCGGCGTCGAAGCTCTTGGGATCAGGTTGAAGGAACCGGCCATACTCCGCGGAGTAAATCCGGTTCCGATAATCGTAAAGTCCGATATCGGCCAGCCACTCGCGCCCGGTAAACAAGAACCGATTCCCGTATGCCGTCTCATTAATGACCGTCCCGCTTCCATTCTTGAACTTCGGGTTGCCGAAAATGTCGTAGGTATAACGCTCGACCACGTTGCCGCTGGTATTCGTTAACGCGGCGACGCTACCTTCGGCATCGGTATGATAATAAGAGATGCCGCTGGTGTTGGACACCGAGATCAGCTCGTCTTCCCGGACCCCATGGAGATACCGGGCGATCTGTGCACCATTCTGATCCTGCTCCGCGATCACATCCCAGCCATCATAATAAAAATATCGCGCCGAGGCCAGGTTCCAAACACCATTTAGCCCGCCCGGGACCATGACCGTCCGGCAAACACACCGGTTCCGCGTGTCGTATATAAACCCGTATTTATGACTATTTCCGTAGGCAGCGATCAGCCGGCTCTGCGCATCATATTCATAAGTCCACCCTAATTGACTCGTTAGGTTACCGTTTAGATCGTAAAGGAGTGAAGCGCTGCCGGCCGCGGTATACTGATTCAACTCATTTGGGGTATAACTTATCGATCCGGTAATGCTGTCGCTCATGCCACTCCGGTTTCCCGCTGGGTCATAAGTGTAGCTGCAGAGCCGGTCCTGGGTGTCGCTCTGTGAGTTGTAGTTGTATTTCGCTTTCGTCACCTGGTCATCCAGATCGTATTCATATTGGTCCAGAACGGCGGCGCTGGCGATTGTCTCCTTTCGCGTCAGGCAATCACTAACCCGGTTGTGAGTATAATCGAATCGGGAAAAACTCGTGGTGCTTTTGACGTGATCCAATGACGTTAGCCGGTCGACATCGTTATAAGTGCGAGTTTCAGTCGCGCCATTATCGAGCGTGCGCGTGTATTCATTCCCATTCAGATCATAAACATAGCTCCCGGTGGCCCAGCCGGCAGACGTGATGCTCTGAACCTGATTTCGAGCTGTGTAAGTGTAAGTTACATGTTGCCCGTAGGGATAATCAATCGTCGTGCGCTTGCCGTCGGCGCCCTCTAGTCCATCATAATGATAAGTGACTGAGCGGGGCCGAAAATTTGGCGAATTCTGCTGGGTTTCGCTCGTGAGTCGACCGGCAGCGTCGTAAGTATAACTGATCGAGGTCAGGTCGCTCATCTCCCACAATACCCGTCCGGCGGTGTCATACTCCTTGTATCCGCCCAAAGTATTTTCATCGTCCCACGAATAACCGATTTCACGATTTCGATTGTCAAAAGCGCCGGTCCGAGTCTTGGCGGCGCGGGTCGTGTAGGTGTAAAGATTCCCGGCATCATCGAAGCTCCACTGTTCGGTGGTTGTTGGCGTACTAGGATATTGGAGCGACGTCTTGCGGCCCGATGCATCATATCCGTAGGTGTAAATATTACCCCGCTCGTCCTTTCGCGTGAGAATGTTCCCCGCTAAGTCATACGTCATCTCTCTGGTGTCAGCGGTCGTCGCATCGCGCCACGTCTTAACTTTCTTCAGCCGATTCATCGGGTCGTACTCGAGGTATTCGATCAATTGTCCGTTAGCCCGAAGTTCCGTCTCCTTGTTGCCGCGACTGTTATAGGTAGTGCTCACCGTGTGACCGTTGGCATTCTGATGCGGCACCGGCGAAGCGCAGACCATCGGATCGTCCGTGTGGATCACACGATTCAAAAAGTCGTAGAAATTGGTCGTGGTCTTTCCGCGCGGATTTGTCTGGGTTTTGAGATTGCCGACGTCGTCGTATGTAAAGGTAGTCGTGGCCTCCTGACCCGTTACACCTGGTGCCTGAGTCACCTGTGTTTTCCTCCAATTATCGTCGTAATAAAAATACGTCTGCTTGCCGCTCGGCAAAGTGGTGACAAAGGGCAATGATGAAGTTGTTACGTAGGAACTCGTTTGACCCCACTTCAAATAGCTGGTCTGAGTTTGATTGTTGAGAGGGTCTTTCACGCTGGTGACCCGCCCATAATCGTCATAAGTGAAGACCGTTCGCTGGCCCAGTTCGTTCTTTTCCCAGATCTTGTCGCCGTAGATGTTGTGGCGAAACTGCTGATATGTCCCGTCGGCATGAGTGATTTTCGTAACCAGTCCGCGACCGCTTTTTTCTGTGGAACCGCCGTTTGTCAAAATCCCGAATTCGGATTCGTTAACGAATTCCCGATCATACTCATAGGTGTTCGATGCCTGATAAGTCGAGGCATTGGCAGGAAGCGTTTCGGTCTTTATCCGCCCGCTCCACGCAGGATGGTCGCTCGGTCCGTAAAAGGTGTAGGTGGTATGAGGATCAGCCCCGGCTGGTACGCCACCAAATTTCGGATTCCACTTTGTTATGAGTTGCCAATTCGAGTCATATTCAAAGGCTTCGTAAGCGCCATTCTGCAATCGATGCGTGAGCACTTGACCCTTCGAATTGTAAGTGAACGTTTCGTACCCTCCGTCGGGATAAGTGACCTGTTGGATTCGATGGTCGCCGTATCGGTCGATTGTGGTTGGATAAGCAGTATCTCCGGGAATTCTAAGTGCTTTCTTGCTTTCTTGCTTTCGAGGTAAAATGGATTCGCGGTGTCGGTGAACGATTGCTCGATAAACGGATCATTGCAGGGGTTTGAATCGCCTCCGCATGTTGTCAGGTTCGCGTGTGCTGGGGGATGATAGATGATTTTGGTAATCGCCCAGGACGTCGAAGCGCGAACATACTCGGTCATGTTTCCGTTGGCATCAGTTATTGCCCGGATAAATCTGTCGCTGTTTCCTCCGGCGTAGTAAGTGATTTGTGTCGTCTTTGCATTGAAGTCCGTAAAACTGTTCAGAAATCCGTGGAGATCGTCAGCAACAAGCACGCGAGGCATATTTTCTCCGGGAGAGCACGGATGGTAACCAACGCTATAGTTGAAAACGCGCGTTGCTCCGTCGCCCCTGACCTCGGTACGTTGTCCTTCCCCTGTCTTCTTAACCTTTGTGACGAGCGTGTTGTTGCTGCCGTTCGTCCACTGTTTGTATTCACCCCAGTAGTCAACGTCGTTGTCGCCATCCTTGTGATATTCAATGTGACGCATCGGCCCGGCGAGCCGTGGATCCTCCGCAACTATCAGACCTGCATTGCCGTCTGGATCCCAGTTGAAATCCCACGTGTAGGTGGCATACGTTCCATCGCTGTAGTCGACTCGGTTCAGGTACTGATTGTCATGATCAGTCTGATACTGGTATTGAGCCCAGATGCCCATTGATACGCCGTTTGCGTCCTTGGCTTCAACTTTCTGGATTAGGCCGGAACTGTTATAGGTGAACTCCAAATACTTGCCTCCTGGCTCCCTTACCTTCCATAACCGGTTTTGAGTCGCTCCGGTGTGAGGATCACACGTAGTGTCATGGCAAATGGTCGTCACCTGTCCATAGGGATCGGTGATGCTGTCGATAGCTACGCCCACGCCGCCAGACATGGAAAAGCCGTGGCCAAAGTGGAGTTTCCCGCCGTCGGGTAGCGTCCAGATCTTATTGGTTTCATCCCACTTTTCCTCGAGTGGTGGAGGTTCCGCGGTGCACGTTCCCGCATGAGGTAAGATGCGCCCGTCAGGGAAAACAAAACCTTCTCCCGTGTGCGGATTTGGATAGGCGCTGTCGTGCCACGAGCCAACGGCCGTTGAGTAGGAGTGTCGCCACCCCCTGCCCATTGAACTGCCTAACGGGTTCTGCAAGCCGTACCATTTTCCTTCTTTACTGTTGTATGTGCGAGTGAATTTGAGCGGGTAAGCCCCGACTGTCCCCGGCACCACCACGTCATCAATTTCTCTTCTGAAATTTTTTGTGAACGGATCCACGTAGCAACCTGTGTTTATCGCGCTAAAGCCTCCGGTCACTCCGGCAGGAGCGAGAGAGGTGTTGTCGCCACCAGAGCCAGAGCCGGCCTCGTTCTCGGGCTCCTCAATCTGATCCTGGGCAAATAGCGGTAACGACGGTGCTCCTATCAAGAGCATTCCGAAGGCAAGCCCAATCAGGAGGGAGCGGACGAATTGGGGAGTAAGGTTAACGCTCGCAGCAGCGAGCCCGGCGCGTGGACTTCGCGAATTTGCGCTCACGAAAGTGCAGTTAGCCGGTAACCGCTAACGAAAACAAGACTATTCTAACAAATCTCATTCACAGCCACGAATTCCGTGGTGAATAAGTCTGAAGTAACGTTGTTCCTAACAAACCGGACTCAGTCGCTCAATTCCACGTTCCAGTAAGCCAGATCGACAAAGTGTCGCCAGCTTTCGTGCTGCGGCGCCGAGAATGTGACCTGCACGAACGGGCGCCACTTCGGGCGCTTGGGACGCCGCACCAGCATCATTTGAGCTTCCTGCGGGAGCCGGTTTCCTTTACGGGTATTACACGGAATACAGGAACAGACCACATTTTCCCAGGTGGTGGTGCCGCCGCGATCGCGCGGGATGACGTGATCAAGATTCAGATCGTTCCGGTCGAAGGCGTGCCCGCAATATTGGCAGGTGTTCTTGTCGCGCTCGAATACATTGTGCCGGGTGAATTTCACTTCCTTCTTCGGAAGCCGATCGAAAAAGAGCAGCACGATCACTCGCGGGATCCGGACCTTGAACGAAATAGTTGGAACCAGTTCATCAGCCGGAGCGTTGGCCGAAAAATCGCGCCAGCTATCGAAATCGTGGGTCAGGAAATTATTGGCTTCATCCGACGAAACGACGTGGGCATGTCCGGCGTAAACGAGTGAGAAAGCGCGCCGGGCTGAACAGATATTGACCGCCTGCCAGAGGCGGTTCAACACGAGCACCTGACTATTTAACTGCGAATACATTGAACCTCTACGTCGCGAACTTGTTACGTTCCTCGTTGAAAATTCGGGCGACATTATCACCCGGCATTTTCGTTGTCAACGCAGGCGCGACGGCAGAGCCAGCGTTATAGGCTATGCTTTCACCGGAAGCGCTTAATCCTGAGACCAAGCTCGAGTTGCTGTGGGAATTGCCGGGTCCTCCGGGCCCAATACGCGCGAAATCGTCGAATAATGTTCATCTGAACATGTAAGCGTATCTGTCCGACCAGCGCAACATCAGATTTTGCCCACGAAAAACACTAAACAGCCGAAATCAGGACACAGAATCAAATTCCCAATCTCTTGCCCTTCGCTCATTTCGCATTTTCGTGGGTAAGCATCTTCCAATTCATCCTTGGCTCGACTGAATCAACTTGCCGCCTACCCATCCGGTCATAAGTTTCGAATCATGAGCGGGCAAGGTTCAACTGGTAACGTGATTGCGGCGCTTTGCAGTTTCTTTATTCCCGGCCTCGGACAGCTGCTCCAAGGGCGGTTGCTCATGGCCGTCTTCCAGTTCGTTCTCGCCGCGGTCCTTTGGTTCGTCTTGCTCGGGTGGCTGGTTCATCTCTGGTCGATCCTCGACGCCGCGATGTTCAAACCGCGGGCTTAACGTGAGCAACCTGACGTTGCATCCATTTGGCGTTTGATACAGGCGCCCTGTAAGAATCGCCGAAGTGAATGCCCAGTTCCCAACCGAGCAGACTGAATCCGGTGAGTTCAACCGGCAGCAGGATGCCTTTCGTCAGTGGATCTCAAACGACGGCTCTACCCCTTACCCCGCCGCCACGGGCCGGTATCATCTTTACATCTCGCTGGCCTGTCCTTGGGCGAGTCGAACCTACATTCTTCGGAAATTGAAAGGACTTGAGGATCCGATCGGAATGACCGTTGTCGATCCGATCCGGGACGATAAAGGGTGGGCCTTTCGCGATCCGTCCGGGAAAACTCCGCCCGGCACCCCGTTTGAATCGACCGATCCGGTGAATCATTTCCAGTATCTGAGCGAAGCCTACGCGGCGACCGATCCGAACTATAAAGAGCGAGTGACCGTGCCGGTCCTTTGGGACCAGGAAACAAAAAAGATCGTGAACAACTGCGAGGATGATATCTGCCGGATGTTCAACGATCTCTTCAACGAGTTCGCGAAGAACAAGGAGGTCGATTTCTTCCCCGGGGATATCGAAGCGGAGCACAACAAGCTCTGCGATTTCGTTCACGACAACATCAACAACGGCGTTTACAGGGCCGGGTTCGCCACCCGCCAGCGTCCTTACGAGATTTCCTGCCGAAAACTGTTCGAAGCGCTGGACGAAATGGAAAAGCGGCTAACGAATAGCCGCTACCTGTTTGGCGACAGAATTGTGGAAGCCGACTGGCGATTGTTCTGCACGCTGGTCCGGTTCGATGTGGTTTATCACGGGCATTTCAAATGCAACCTGCGCCGGATCATCGACTATCCAAACCTTCAAGGGTATCTGATGGACCTGTATCAACATCCGGGCGTCCCCGACACGGTGAACTTCGATCACATCAAGCGTCATTATTATATGACGCATACCGAGATTAATCCCACCCGGATCGTGCCGATCGGGCCCGAGCTGGACCTTACCCAGCCGCACGGGCGGCGGGAAGTAGGGGGCGATTAATGGCGCCGCACGGCGCAACCGGCTTGCCAACGCGCTCGGAGATCGGGATTACCCTCTACTACAGCTCGAGTTGATAAATGCCTACTATTATGGATGATAACGGATGTATTGAGCGGGTTGGGGCGATCCAGCCACAAGATACGGTGGTGTGGGATGGCCTGAGCCCCTCAAATAGTGTGATTTTAGGCTTGTAACCCCCCGAACCCCCCTATATTTACTCCCCAAGGCCTGCCTTGGGCCCCCAGAATGCATCTACAATCGCTCGAACTCTTCGGCTTCAAGTCGTTCGCCGATAAGACCCTCTTTAATTTTCACGAGGGCGTAACCGCCATCGTCGGGCCTAACGGATGCGGCAAATCGAACGTGCTCGATGCCATCAAATGGGTGCTGGGCGAACAATCAGCCAAGTCTCTCCGCGGCGCCGAAATGGCGGATGTCATCTTTAACGGCACCGATACCCGCAAACCGGTCGGGTTCGCCGAGGTCTCGCTCACCTTCACCGACTGCGCCCAGGAATTGAACGTCGACTGGCATGACGTGCGCGTAACTCGCCGGGTCTACAAAGACGGCAACTCGGAATATTTCCTGAACAAGACGGTTTGCCGGCTGAAAGACATTCAAAGCCTGTTCGCCGACACCGGGGTGGCCCGGTCGGCCTACTCAATGATGGAGCAAGGCAAGATCGACATGATCCTGAGCTCGCGCCCAGAGGATCGGCGGGCGGTGTTCGAAGAAGCGGCCGGCATCACCAAGTTCAAGACGCAGAAGCGGGAAGCGCTGCGAAAACTGGAAGCGACCGAAGCGAACTTGTTACGCGTCGGCGACATTATCAAGGAAGTGAAGCGGCAGATCGGCTCGCTTCAACGCCAGGCCGGAAAAGCCCGGCGCTATCAGGCGTTGCACGCTGATTTGCGAACTCTCGATACTCACCATTCCCGGAAACAGCTCGAAACCCTGGAGAGCGAGCTGCAGGGCTGCCAAGGCGAGATCGAACGACTGGGCGAAACCGAAACCACTACCCGGAACAAGATCGATGCGGGCGAAATCAAACTGGCCGAACATCGCCAGGCCTTGGATGAGATCGATACCCAGGTGGCCGAAGGCCGAGCCGAGCTGCAACGCCTGCAAAGCGAGATCGGAACGCACCGCAGCCGGATCGAATTTAACCACCAGCGGGCCACCGAATTCAACGAGCTGATCGAACGATCCCGAAAGGATATCGCCGCCGCCGAAGCGAAGCGTGGCCAGCAGCACAAAGAGATCGACGAAGCGAATGCCCTGATCGAGAAAACGAGCGCATTGCTTCAGACGAAAGAGGCGGAGCTGGCTGCACTGACTGCGGCGATCGCCGAGATTCAAGCGGAGCGAGCCGGACACGGGTCGCAGTTAGCAGAGCTGACCGCGTCGCTTTCCAAGAACGAAAACAAGATTGAAGAGCTCGATAACGAGCTGGCCGGAATCAGGATCCGTCGCGAAGCCACGGCTGAGAACCAGCGCGCCCTCGACGCGGCCATTGCCGAAGCGAACAAATCCCGAACCAAGGTCGAACAGGAGATCGCCCAGGCTCGGGCTGCCGCTGAAAAAATGCAGAAGGATGTCGAACTTCTTCAAACCGACACCAAAACCCGCGAGGGGTTGTCGCAGCAGCACCAGCAATTGCTGACCCAGGCGGAAAAGGAGCTTACCGCGCTGGAGCGAGCGTTGGCCGAAAAAGAGTCGCGCCTGGAAGTCCTGCGACAGTTGAACGAAGAAGGCGAAGGGCTGGCCCACGGTTCGCAGTCCGTCCTGAAGGGTCTCGACGATCCGAAGAAATATCAGCCCGCCTTATCGGGAGCGTTCGTATCCAAGCTTGATGTCGATCCCCAATTTGTCGCCGCGATTGAAGCGGCCTTGGGACGAAGCTTACAGGCGATCGTGCTGGAAGATCCATCCCTTGCCCCCGAAATCATTTCAACCCTGACCACGAAAAAGCTCGGGCAGGCTGCGCTGCTCATCCCGAGAATTGGCAATGTAAAGACACCGAAGCAAGGGAACCTGCCGGACACCGCGCTGGGTTGGGCGACGGAAAAAGTGAAAGCCCCGGCGACGCTTGCTCCCCTGGTCGATCACCTGCTCCATAATGTTGCCATTTTCACTGATCTAACCCAGGCCCTGGCCGCGAAACAGCGGCATAGCGAAATCAGTGGGGCTACTCTGGCCGGCGAATTCGTTTCGATTGAAGGCATTCTTTTCGGCGGCAGCCGCGAAACATCGTCCGATTCGCTATTGGAACGAAAATCGCGCATTTCCATCTTAACCGCAGAGCACTCCGTTCTGACCGCACAGCGCGAAGGCGCCCGGCAGAAGCGCGACGAAGAAGCAGCGCGCCTGGAAAAAGCCACCCGCGAATTCGAAAAAGTTCGGATTCAATTTGAATCAGCCGGGCGCGAGCAATCCGTCTCGGCCGGCAAAATGCAATTCCTCGATCGGGAAGCCGAAGAAGCACAGCGCAAAGTCGACGCCCTGCGATCGGAACAAACCATACTGCGCCAGCAAATCGAAGCGGCCGACCAACGGATCGCAACCCTGCAGAAAGAGGTCGAGAGCCATCGCGCCGAGCTAAAGGCGAGGCAGGAACAGCGAACCAGCGTGGAAAGCGCGTGCGAACAACTGGCCGATCGGGAAGCCCAGGCCAACCAGCGTTCTAACGAACTGCGTCTGGCCCTGGCCACCGAACGGCAGCGCCACGACAGCCTGCTGGCCCAGCGCCAGCCGATGACCGCGCGCGAAGCGGAGCTGGCCGAAACCATTGCCGCCCGCCGGGCTGAGATTGCCGACTTTGAAAGACGACTGACCGCTCAAGCCGCCGAATCGAAAGAAGCGGAGACGGAAATTGCAAGACAAACCGCGCAACGAAGCGCTCTGGAAGAATCTGTCACCGCCCTGTCCGAGCAGCGTTCGCAACAGCTGGCTTCCACAAATGAGATCGAGTCGAGCCTCCGCACTGTCCGGAACAGTTTGAATGAGCTTCACGACCAGCGTTCGCAACAGCAGGTGCGCGAATCGCAGCTGCAAATGCAGATCGATAATTTGCTCGAACACATCGAACGTCGTTACCAGGTCAACCTCCGCGAGTTCACAATCGATCAGGACACGTTCGAAAAAACACTGCGGGTGCAGCTAAAGCGAAAAGGGGGATCGACCGGTCTGCCGGATCCCGGTCCGGCCCAGATCGACGTTGGCAAGGGCGACGAAGTCGCGACGGGAATTGCTCCCTCTACAGTGGGGGGTGCTGAAAACACGGAACCAAGCTCCCGTCCTCGAACGCGGGCCCCGGAGATCGATCTCACGACCGTCAGTGAAGAAGAGATACAAAAGCTCACCGCCGATCTCACCCGTCAGCTCGACAACATGGGCCCGGTCAATCTCGAAGCGGTCCAGGAATACGATGAACTGGAGGAACGCTACAAGTTCCTGGAGTCGCAGAATACCGATCTCACCAATGCGCGGCGCGAACTGCTCGAGGTCATCGCCCAGATAAATTCGACCACCCGGAAATTGTTTGCCGAAACCTTCGCGCAAGTCCGATCGAACTTTAGGGAGATGTTCGGCGAGTTGTTCGGCGGCGGCCGGGCTGATCTCTGGAAAGCTTTCCAGCACATTGGGATCCTAAGCTTAGAATTCCACGTGGACAAGTTGTCGC